>Ga0222719_10000006_pt1 | contig 361143 bp, 343 predicted proteins | sample C33_34DmetaG_FD_165039 | JGI IMG/M metagenome (GOLD analysis project Ga0222719, IMG submission 165039) | Estuarine water microbial communities from San Francisco Bay, California, United States - C33_34D | ecosystem: Environmental > Aquatic > Marine > Unclassified | place: USA: California... | reverse complement strand
TCCCAAAGCAGGTGCGCTAACCGGACTACGCTACACCCCGAAAATTTTTGCGGGTGACTGATCGGACTCGAACCGACGACCAATCGGACCACAACCGATGGCTCTACCAACTGAGCTACAGTCACCATAAGGCTCAAATTGAATTTAAGCATGGGAACTTATTATAGTTTAGGTTTTAACACAAGTAGAGTTAAATTTTAAAAATTCATATGAACACATTAAATAAATATCTTTTTAAACAATCATTTATACCATTTTTGCTATCCGTATCTGTGATTACAACTGTTTTATTTTTACAGTTTTTAATTCGTGCAGTGGACCGTTTTTTAGGAAAAGGGTTGGATATTGTAACAATTTTTGAATATTTATATCTTAATCTAGCTTGGATTATTGCATTATCTGTTCCAATGTCTTTATTGATTTCAAGTGTCATGACTTTTGGAAGAATGGCGCAACAAAATGAGATTACTGCTTTAAAATCTTCTGGAGTAAATCTATTTAATATTATAAAACCAGCAATATGGTTTGGAACATTTATCGCTACTCTTTTATGTCTTTTCAATAATTTTATTCTTCCTGAGATGAATTATAATGCCCGCTTGCTAGCAAGAGATATATATCAGAAAATGCCGCAATTATCTATAGAACCAGGATACTTTATAGACATGATTCCTCAATACACAATGATTGTCAAAGAAATGGAAGGTTCAGATTTTAAAGATGTTAAGATTTTTAGCAAAAACCAAGAAAATGAACAAACTACTATATATGCAAATCAGGGTTCATTGTCCTCAGATGGAAATATAATTATGATTAATCTAAAAGACGGTGAAATTCATGAGATTGATTTATCTGATTATGATTACTATCGAAAAATAAAATTTACAACCCATCAAATTGTGATATCAATGGATGATTTAATGTTAAATCGAACAAGTAAATCAAATCGGACTGATCGTGAAATGAGAGTTACGCAAATGATAGGTGAAATTAATAAAAATAACTTATTAATTAGCCAAATCTATATGCGAATAGAAAAAATGAAGAAAGAAATTGGAATTACAAGTCTAAGTACTAATTCTCTTAATTCAATCATTCAAGAAATTGAACGTTTAAAAGAAGCTGAAATGAGTATAGTTTCAAAAGAAAAAGAATATAATGATGAAATCGTAATTTCTAATTTTGAACAGAAAAAATCCATAACGTCGCTTAATAATAACGCAAGACAGTTGAAAAATGAATTCACTCTTATTGAAAATTATCAAAAAACTAACAATAAATTCAGGGTAGAAATTCATAAAAAATTTACGCTTGCTATTGCATGTATCCTCTTTACACTTGTCGGGGCTCCACTGGGAATGCTTGTACGAAAAGGGGGTATGACTATTGCATCTGGATTGAGTATAGCATTCTTTTTAGTGTATTACATACTATTGATATGGGGAGAGCAATTAGCTGATAGAAGTCTTATAAATCCTGGATTAGGCTCTTGGCTACCTAATATTGTGCTGTTTATAAGTGGTATAATTATTTTAAAGCAATCTAATAAAAAGAATTAAATTTACTGTGGCACATTAGATTTTAAAAAATATTCCTTTTCTAAATTTTTAGTTCTATTCGTAGGCAATTGTTTAGTATCTGCATCTATCTCTATCTCAACAACGCCAGAAGGAATTTCAAAATCATCTTTTGGAATATTTAATTCTTGATGGGCTTTTTTCATAAATTTTGCCCATGCTGGTAATGCTGCGACACCACCATATTGCCCTTTTCCAAGGCTTGTTGAATATTGATCTAAACCATACCAAACACCCGCAGTTATGTTTGGAGTAAATCCTACGAACCATGCATCGCTGGTATTCTGAGTTGTCCCAGTTTTTCCACCAGCAGGATGTCTAAATTTATGTCTCCATCTAATACTTCCACCAGTACCCTTATCTATTACAGATTGCAACAAATTAGTTACCATATATGCAGTTTCAGGACTTAATACTTCTTTTTGATCAATTGAATATTCTTTAATTATTCTACCATACTTATCTTCAATACGAGTAATTGCTATCGGAGTAGAATAAATGCCTTTATTAGCGAATGTTGCGTATGAAGCCACAATCTCAATTGGCTTTACTTCTGAAGTTCCTAATGCAATTGAATCAACAGCTCTAATAGGTGTAGAAATTTGCATTCGTTGAGCAATGTCTTTTACCTGTCTTGGTGGCACTAATTCTTGCACCATTCTTACTGAAATTAGATTTAAAGATCTTTGCAATCCTTCTCTCAAGGTTGTTAAGCCTCCTGTGCTATAATCATAATTATTTGGAGACCATTTTTCACGCTCTCCTTTAGAATTATTCCTATATAAGGCAACAGGCTGATTCAGCAATTGAGTTGTTACTGGATAATTATTATCAATTGCTGCAGTATAAATGTAAGGCTTAAATACAGATCCTGGCTGTCTCAAGGCTTGAGTAGATCTATTGAATTCATCTAAATAATCAGACCTTCCCCCAATCATCGCAAGTATTTCTCCAGTTTTTGTATCTAAAGCTATAAAAGAACATTGCACCAATAAATCTTTTCTTAGTTGTTCATATAATTCCATTTGACCATTAAGCATCATTTTTACTGAATCAGCTGGGAAAATAGACAAATAACCTAATCTTGAAAATTTATCTTTGTCTTCAAATAACTGTTTATTGAACTCATCTTGATTTTTTTTCAAGGTTTGCATTACAGATTCCTCTGCAATTTTCTGCAATCGATAATCCAACGTAGTATAAATTTTTAATCCATCTTGATAAATATCTATACCTAACTGTTCATCCTTTTTTTCTAAAATTCTTCTTACGTATTCAGCAAAATAAGGTGCTTTACCTTTTGGAATTTCATAGAAAATATTATCAGGAATAATACTATTATGCTCCATGTACTCCTGATAATTGATGTAATCTTGATTGTACATCAGCTTTAAAACTATTGATCTTCTTCCAATAGCTTTATTCAGATTTCGTAATGGAGAATAGTTTGCTGGAGATGGAAGTAGCCCTACTAACATTGCAGACTCACCAATTGTTAATTCAGATGCAGTTTTATTAAAAAATCTTTTTGCTGCTGATTCTGCTCCATATGTTCCATGTCCGAAATGAACAGTATTTAAGTACATTTCTAAAATTTCATCTTTTGTATAAGTTCTTTCAATTTGGACAGCAGTTATCATCTCTTTTAATTTTCTGGTAATGCTATCCTTAAAACCTACCTCCTTGTAGAGATTTCGCGCTAATTGCTGAGAAAGCGTGCTGAACCCTTGCCTAAAACTCATAGAAGAAATATTTACTACGACAGCTCTAAAAAAACTTTGTGAATCAACACCCCAATGAGAATAAAATCTCTTATCTTCTGAAGCTATAACAGCTTCTTTTAAATGATTTGGCATATCCTCAATATCTACAAAAACTCTTTTTTGAATATAAAATTCTCCAATCACTTCACCGTTTCTATCATAAAGAGTAGATAGCATTGCAGGATCAAAGGTTTCAAGTCTTTCAAGAGACGGTAAATCTCGAGACAAATAAAAAACGTATACTAAAACTAGTATAAATAAGTATAAAATAATTCTAAGTGATGAGAAGAAAGTTTTAATCATGCTTTTTTAGGTGAAACCATTAATTCTGGTTTAACAATATTATCAAACTCTTGTTCCGATAAATACCCTAAAGCTTTTGCGCTTTCTTTTAAAGAAATATTCTCTTTTAAAGCCTTTTTTGCAATTTCAGCTGACTTTTCATATCCAATTTTTGGAGCAAGAGCTGTTACCAGCATTAATGACTTATCCAAATTAGATTTAATTTTTTTCTCATTAGCTTTTAACCCTTCTAGTGCATTTTGAGAAAATGATTCAGATACTTCAGCTAAAAGTGAAATTGATTCATGAATAGATGATGCTATAATTGGTCTATAAGTATTTAATTCAAAATTTCCGTTAGCTCCTGCATAATTTATTGTAGAATCATTACCTAAAATCTGTGCATAGACCATATTAACAGCTTCACACTGTGTAGGGTTTACTTTACCAGGCATGATTGAACTACCCGGCTCATTTGATGGTAGAATTAATTCGCCTATTCCAGCCATAGGACCACAAGCCAACCAACGTATATCATTGGCAATTTTATTTAATGAGCCAGCAGAAATGCGGATTTGACCAGATAAATTTGTAATAGCATTTTGTGAAGAAAGTAACTCAAATTTATTTTTACAAACCTTGAAAGAAATACCGGTTTCTTCTGATAAAAATGAACACATTAATTCATCGAATCCTTGTATAGTATTGATTCCAGTTCCAACAGCAGTGCCCCCTATAGGTAAATCAGTACATTCTTTCATTGCACTTTTAACTCTTACGATATCATGCTTTATCATTGAGGCATACCCAGAAAACTCCTGACCTAATCTAATTGGAGTTGCATCTTGAAGATGTGTACGCCCTACTTTAATTATTGCATGAAATTCTTTTGATTTTTTTAATAAAGCCTTTTCAAGCATTTCAAGGGCAGGAAGTAAATTATCTTCTGCTGAAATTGCACTTCCAACCAAAATAGCTGTTGGAAATGTGTCATTCGTTGACTGAGACATATTTACATGATCATTTGGATGCACAAATTGATAAGTTCCCAACTTTGCTCCTAAAATCTCATTAGCTTTGTTTGCAACTACTTCATTTACATTCATATTAGTTTGAGTACCACTTCCTGTTTGGAATACTGGTACTGGAAATTCATCTATGTAATGATCAGGATTGTCAATTATATGATCACACGCTTTAATAATTGCATTGGATAATTTTTTTGAAATATTTTTTTGGGCATAATTTGTTCTTGCTGCACATTTCTTTATAATGATATATGGCAAGATTAAACTAAACTCCATTGGCCATCCTATTTGAAAATTTTCAACAGCTCTTTGGGTTTGAGCTCCGTAATATGCTTTGGAAGGTACTTTTATTTTACCAATACTGTCTTTTTCAATCCTGAAGGACATTATTTTACCTCCCAGGTATCTCCAGCATTAAGTAAATCGTTAACACTTTTAGGACCTTTTGTACTTTTCATTGCTTCGTTCATTTGATCTACCATTAAATCGTCATAAGTTGGTCTTTCAACACAATATAATACACCTAGAGGTTCCGGGAAAGTATCACTTGCAGTAAAGTTAGAAAGCATGTCTCCGATAAAAGCGTCAGTTTCATCGTGAACTAAAATATCATCGATTGAAAATTTTTCTCCAACAGTTACTACTTTGGGGGTAGTTCCATCAAGATAAATACCTTTATTATTCTCGACACCAAAAATCATTGGCTCTCCATGCTCAACTTTTAGAACTCTTTCTGATTTTGTCTCTTTATCAGTTAATTCAGAAAATGCGCCATCGTTAAAAATATTACAATTTTGATAAATCTCAATAAATGATGTACCTCTATGGTCATTTGCTCTTTTAATCATGCTTTGCAAATGCTTTAAATCTCTATCAATTGTCTTGGCAACAAACGCTCCTTTTGCTCCTAATGCTAATTTTGTTGGATTAAATGGATAATCTAATGAACCCATTGGAGTTGAGTATGTAATTTTTCCTTGCTCTGAAGTAGGAGAGTATTGTCCTTTAGTTAGACCATAAATTCTATTATTAAATAACATAACATTAAGATTAATGTTTCTACGCAAGAGATGAATCATATGATTTCCTCCAATAGAAAATCCGTCTCCATCTCCTGTAACTAACCAGACAGAAAGGTCAGGATTTGCAATCTTTAATCCACTTGCAACTGTTGGAGCTCTTCCATGAATAGTGTGAAATCCATATGTGTTCATATAGTATGGAAATCTACTTGAACAACCAATTCCTGATACAAATACTACTTTTTCTTTATGTGTAGTAATCTCAGGAAATACTTTTTGTGTTTGTGCAAGAATAGCATAGTCTCCACATCCTGGGCACCATCTTACTGCTTGATCAGACTCAAAGTCTTTCTTTTTTAAGACAGGTTTATCAACCATCCATCAAATCCTTTACTTTTTCAACAATCTTTGAAGCTCCTAACGGTTTTCCTTGAACTTCATTTAAACCTACAGCATCTACTAAGTATTCTGCTCTAATAATTTGCCTAAACTGACCAGTATTAACTTCTGGTATCAAAACTTTCTTATAGTTTTTCAAAATAGTACCTAAATCACTAGGAAGAGGAGATATCCATTTTATAGAAGCATGTCCAACTTTAATATTTTCAGAAAGGAGTGACTCAGTAGCAGCTCTGCTCGCACCATGCCCACTTCCCCAGCTTAAGATTAATACATCTCCTTTGCTTTCACCAAATATCTCAGTTGGTGGAATCTCATTAGCTATATTTGCTACTTTTTGAGCTCTTATTTCAACCATCTTTTGATGATTATCTGAATCGTAATTAACATTTCCTGTAATGTCTTGTTTTTCAAGACCACCAATTCGATGCTCAAGTCCTTTTGTTCCAGGGATTGCCCAACTTCTAGCTAAAGTTTCTAGATTTCTTTTATAAGGTAAAAAACCTTCTACATCTTCTTCTTTTGCAAATTCCACGTCAAATATTTCTAAATCATCTGGATTTGGAATTAACCAAGGCTCAGAGCCGTTTACTAAATATCCATCAGATAAAACCATAACTGGGGTCATATATTTAACAGCAATTCTACAGGCTTCATATGCCGCATGATAACAATCTCCGGGAGTTGTTGGAGCGAGAACTGGAATTGGAGCCTCTCCATTCCTTCCGTAAACTGCTTGAAATAAATCTGACTGTTCAGTTTTTGTTGGTAATCCTGTACTTGGTCCCCCTCTTTGGACATTAATTATTACAAGAGGAAGTTCAGTCATAATTGCCAATCCCATAAATTCTGTCTTTAGAGCAATTCCAGGTCCTGAAGAAGCAGTGATTCCTAATGAACCGCCATAAGATGCTCCTAAAGCAGCGCCTATTCCTGCAATTTCATCTTCTGCTTGATAAGTTTTGATTCCAAACTTTTTCCAATTGGATAATGTATGTAAAATATTACTTGCTGGTGTAATTGGGTATCCGGCAAAAGTAATATCAAGATTGCTTTTTTCTGCTGCAGTCAAAATTCCTAAACATGAAGCTAAAGTACCATTCATATTTCTATATTTACCTGCAGGAAGTTTAGCTTTTTCAACAATATACTTTGTTGTAAAAATTTCTGCAGTATCGCCATAGTTATATCCTGCGTTTAAAGCTCTTACGTTAGCTTCAATGATATCTGGCTTAGATTTAAATTTTTGATTTAGCCAATCAATTGTTGGCTCTAATGGTCTATCATACATCCAAAACAGTACACCCAATGCACAAAGATTTTTTGTGCGGTCAACCATCTTAGATGGAATATCGATACCCTCACAAGCAAGAGTAACAAGCTTGCCCATTTCAATAAAATGTGTAGAGTAGTAATCAACTAACGAGTCATCTTCAGTTGGATCGCTATCATATCCTGCTAATGAAAGATTTTTTTTAGTAAAAGCATTCTTATTAACAATCAAAGTACCGCCTGGTATCAAATCTTTTAAATGCACCTTAAGAGCCGCAGGATTCATTGCCACTAAAACATCAGGCCTTTCTCCAGGAGTATGAATTTCTTGAGAGCTAAAATGAATTTGGTATGAACTAACGCCTGCTAATGAACCAGCGGGAGCACGAATTTCTGCAGGAAAATCAGGCAAAGTACTTAAGTCATTACCAACAACAGCAGATGTTTGTGTAAATCTGCCACCACTAAGCTGCATACCATCCCCAGAGTCACCTGCGAAACGAATAGTAACATTATCTATTGTTTTATTACTTACACTTTTTGTCATTTTTTCTCCAAATGAGAAACAATTTACATTACGGAATTTAACTTAGCAATGAGTATGAGAATTAAAAACTACAGTATTTTTTTCTGCTTAATTCTCACAGAGCTTTTTGTAATAAATATCCAATAATTATAGGACATAAATTTTCTGTTATTTAAATTGCCAATCGCTTATGGAAAATATTAAAAATAACGTTATAGATATACTTAAACAATGCAACGACCCAGAACTGCCAATTGACCTTTGGAATTTAGGGCTAATTTATGATTTAAAAATCAATGAGCAGGACAAGAAATTTGCTGTAGATATCATTATGTCACTTACAACACCAGGGTGTACAATGGGGCAATATATGATTGAAGATATTAAAAACAAGATGGCTTCAATTAAATCGATTTCAAGCGTTAATGTTGAATTAACATTCGATCCGCCTTGGAATCCACAAATGATGACAGAGGAAGGTAAAATTAAATTAGGTTTATAATGGATGAAGCATTAAAAAATCAGAAAATTGAAATTACGCAAAACGCTGCATCGCGATTAAAAAATATTATTGCGAATGAAGAAGCAGGTTCTAAAGGTATTCGAGTAACTATTGATACTGGAGGATGTTCAGGTATGTCTTATAAGATAACATTTGAAGATGAGCAAAAAGAATTTGATAAAGTATTCAAAAGTCATGGGATTACAATTTTTTGCGATGTAAAAAGTTGGATCTATGTTAGAGGATGCGAAATAGATTTTTCAACAGACTTACTTAACGGAGGATTCAAAGTTAATAACCCCAACGCAACAAGGACATGTGGTTGCGGTATTAGCTTTTCAGCATAATGGTAGATAAAAATCAACAGGTAATCGATAAAACTCTAGATCAGGAGTATAAATATGGATTTTCAACTGATATTGAAGAAACAAAATTTGAACCAGGTCTTGATGAAGACGTGATTAAAAAGTTATCAAAAATTAAGAAAGAACCTCAATGGTTGCTTGATTGGAGACTAAAAGCTTTTGACAATTGGAAAAAAATGTCTGAGCCTACATGGGCCAAAATAAAATATGAACCGATTGACTACCAATCATTAAGCTATTACGCTGCACCTAAACAAATAAAAAATGATAGCCTAGATGATGTAGACCCTGAAATAATTGAAACTTATAATAAATTAGGTATTTCACTTAACGAACAGAAGAGAATGCAAGGAGTAGCTGTTGATGCAGTATTTGACAGTGTTTCTATTGCTACTACATTTAAAAAAGAACTTTCAAAACATGGAATTATTTTTTGTTCCTTTTCTGAAGCAGTTCAAGATCATCCAGAGCTAGTTAAAAAGTATCTTGGTTCAGTAATTCCAGCAACTGATAATTACTTTGCAGCATTAAACTCTGCAGTTTTCAGTGATGGTTCTTTTGTCTACATACCAAAAGGCGTAAAATGCCCAATGGAGTTATCCACATATTTCAGAATAAATGCAACTAACACCGGACAATTTGAAAGAACATTGATTGTTGCAGACGAAGGAAGTCATGTTAGCTATCTTGAGGGATGCACAGCTCCTATGCGCGATGAAAATCAATTACATGCTGCATGTGTAGAGCTGGTGGCTCACAAAGATTCGACAATTAAATATTCAACTATTCAAAATTGGTATTCAGGAGATAAGGAAGGTAAAGGCGGTATTTATAACTTTGTTACTAAACGTGGGACATGTTTAGGTGATAATTCCAAAATCTCTTGGACTCAGGTAGAAACTGGTTCTGCTGTTACATGGAAATATCCTAGTGTAATTATGCAAGGTGATAATAGTGTAGGGGAATTTTATTCAGTTGCTGTTACAAAAAATAAACAGCAAGCTGACACCGGAACTAAGATGATTCATATCGGAAAAAATACTAAAAGTACTATTATCACTAAAGGAATCTCGGCTGGAGAAGGTCAAAATACATATAGAGGTGGTGTAAAAATTCTAAAAAATGCAGAAAATGCTCAAAATTTTTCCCAATGTGACTCTATTTTAATTGGTGACAAATGCGGTGCACATACATTCCCATATATTGACGTAAATAATCCATCAGCAAAAATGGAACATGAGGCCACAACCTCTAGCATTGGTGAAGATCAATTATTTTATTGTAATCAAAGAGGAATCAAGCTAGATGATGCTGTTTCCATGATTGTAAATGGTTTTTGTAAAGAAGTTTTTGAAGAACTTCCAATGGAATTTGCTGTAGAAGCAAAACAATTAATTGAAGTAACATTAGAAAATAGCGTAGGATAAAAAATGATTAAAATTGAAAATTTAAAAGCATCTATTGATGATAAAGATATATTAAAAGGTATTAATTTGGATATACCAGCTGGAGAAGTTCATGTAATTATGGGCAGAAATGGATCTGGGAAAAGTACACTAGCAAATGTAATTGCTGGAAATGAAACCTATGAAGTTGATGGTGGTAATATTACAATGGAAGATACTGATATTACAGAAATGAGTATTGAGAATCGCGCACTTGAAGGTATTTTTCTTTGCTTTCAATATCCAGTTGCTATTCCTGGTGTTAGCATGGCTTATTTCCTTAGATCTGCATTAAATGCACACAGAAAATATCAAGGAAAAGAAGAAATGGATGCGCTAGAATTTTTAAATAAAGCAAAAGCTATTTTATCCGAACTTGGCCTTGATGATTCTTTTTTAAAGAGATCAATTAATGATGGTTTCTCTGGAGGAGAAAAGAAAAAAAGTGAAATTTTACAACTGCTAACCATTGACCCAAAATTAGCCGTTTTAGATGAAACTGATTCTGGATTGGATGTTGATGCTTTACGAACAGTTGCTAAGGGAGTTAACAAGTTCAAAAATGAAAATAATTCTGTACTAATCATTACACACTATCAAAGATTGCTGGATTACATTAAGCCAGATGTAGTCCATCTAATGATCGATGGTCAAATAGTTAAAACAGGTGACATGTCACTTGTAGAGAAAGTTGAAAAAGATGGTTACTCTTGGTTAGAAAAGTAAGATGATAGATACATTAAAAAAAACAAGTTTAGAGTTTTTTCACAAACAGGGATACCCCACTAAAAAACTTGAAAATTGGAAATTTACTTCGAGTAAAAATTTTAAAAATTTTAGCAAAAAAGAAATTTCAGATATTACAATCGCAAATATATCAACTGATGAAACAACTCTGCTTTTTATAAATGGCAAACTGTGCCTAAATACTTTCAAAAATTTCAGGTATAGGGATAATATTGAAATAAATGAGCTTGCAAATATTGAAGAAAAAGCTATTTTAACATTCTCAGATACGTTTATGAATGATGCAATGTTTAATCTAGGAATGTCTGAATTTGATGGCGGACATTATATCAAATTTAAAAAGCAAACGAATGTAGAAGATCCTATTAAAATTATTAACTTGTTTCAAAATGATACAAGCGACAGACGAATTGTATCTTTTAATATATTTCATTTTGAAGAAGGGTCACAAATTTCTATCGTTGAGAAAGATATTAACGAAGGAGCTCCTTCATTTAATCTAAAAATGAATAAATTTATTTGTGATAATGCATCGAATTTAAATTTTGCTAAATATGTAGAAGACAAATCTGATTGTCATTTACTATCATACAGTTATTATAAAGTAGGAAAAGATGTGTGCTTAAATATGGATTCCATGAATAAAGATGCTATTTTTAGCAAAGAATTTATTGAAATAGATCTTAACAATACTGGCAGTGATGCGAAGGTCAACATTTTAAATCTAGTTAAAGATGAACAGCATTTAGATAATAATATTCTAATTAATCATAATGCTGAACATTGTACAAGCTTTCAACATGTAAGAAATATTTTAGACAACAAATCTTCTACAGTTTTTAATGGGAAAGTTATTGTTGCTGAGGGTGCCCAACAGACAGATTCAAATCAATCAAATAAAAATTTACTACTTTCTCTTAATTCTACAGCTTTTTCTAATCCTCAATTAGAAATCTATGCTGATGACGTATCCTGCGGACACGGTTCGACCACTGGAGCTTTAGATGAAAATAGCATTTTCTATTTGAGAGCTAGAGGAATTGATCAAAGTAGTGCTCAAAAAATGTTGATTAAAGCATTTGCAAAAGAAGTTATTGATGAGTTTTCTCTTTCATCGGTCCAAGATATATCCGAAATTGCTTTGGATAGATGGATAGATGGATAAAATACAAAATAATCTTTTAAACATTCGCGAAGGTTTCTCTATTTTGGAAGGTCAAGATAAGCTTATATATCTTATAGATCTTGGGAAAAAATTAGATTTAATTAGTGAATCTGAGTGTATTGAAGAAAATAAAATTCATGCCTGCAATTCTCAAACATGGGTTAAGATTAATTTTAAAAAGGACCTTGTGTTAATTAAAGCAAATTCAGAAAGTTCAGTCGTAAAAGGCTTACTCAAAATTTTGCAAATTGCATTTAATAATTCAGAAAAAAATAGTATTATTAATTTTATTGACAGTTTTGATGACTGTAACAGTTTATTTGAATGGTTAAACATTGGTCCATCAATTTCTAGTCAAAGACAAAACGGCTTTATAGGCTCTTTAGAACATATAAAAAGGGAATTAACTAATGCATAAAGAATTTACTATCCTCCAAGATGTTGTAGTACACAGCGTACCAGATGGAATTAAAACAACACTCAAGAAAGGTATGTCAGGAATAATCTCTCAATCGCTTGGTGATAACTATACTGTCATTGTTGAAGGAAACATGTATCAAGTAAATGGCATTGACGGTGAATCAATTGGAGAAGAGAAAAGACAGGTTGATTCAAATAATTTTGCAAATGAGGAAGAAGTATGGAATGTACTTCACACTTGCTATGATCCGGAGATTCCAGTAAATATTGTGGATTTAGGACTAGTTTATAATTGTGAAATTTCAGAACTCAATGAAGGAGTAAAGATTCTTATTCAAATGACCTTAACCGCACCTGGGTGTGGAATGGGACCAGTTATAGCAGATGAAGTTAAACAAAAATTATCTTCATTAAGTGGTGCAAAGGAAGTAGAAGTTGAACTTGTTTGGGAACCACAATGGAATCAAGATATGATGAGTGACGCAGCAAAATTACAACTAGGCTTATATTAAATTTTTATGAATAAAATACGAATAGATTTTCCCAGTCTAAATCAAACTAACAGAAATAAACCGCTAGTATATTTAGATAGTGCGGCAACAAGCCTAACTCCGAATCAAGTTATTCAGAGCGAATTAGAGTATTATGAAAAATATAGAGGTAGCGTTCATAGAAGCGTTTATGAGCTTGGTGAAAAAGCTACAAACGCATTTGAAAATAGCAGAAAAAGGGTTGCAAAATTTATTGGTACATCAGAAAAATCAATTGTGTTCACAAAGAGTGCAACTGAAAGCATTAATCTTATCGCAGAATCATGGGGGTATGATAATTTATCAAAAGATGATATAGTCTTACTCACTGATATGGAGCATCATTCTAATATAATTCCATGGCAAATGATATGTAAAAAAACAGGAGCAAAGATTAAATACTTGAAGTCAACCAATGATGGAACAATCAGTATTGAAGAGTTTAGAAAAGCATTGAATAAAAATGTAAAAATGGTAAGTATAACACATGCTTCTAATGTTTTTGGTACGATAAATCCAGTAAAAGAATTTATCAATCTTGCTCATAAAAATGATTCAAAAATTATGTTAGATGGGTGTCAAGCTATACCACACATGAAAATTAATGTTGAAGAACTTGGGTGTGATTTTTACGCTTTTTCGGGACATAAAATGCTCGGACCTACCGGAGTTGGAGTTTTATACGGGAAAGAAAGACTTTTAGAAAAAATGGAGCCCTATCAAACCGGTGGCGGTATAATAAGAACTGTTACAATGGAAAGTTCAACATGGACTTCTATACCCCACAAATTTGAGCCTGGCACTCCAATGATTGGGCAGGTAATTGCACTATCTCCCGCTATAGACTACCTAGAGAATTGCTTAAATAATCATGATAATAAACTGATGGATTATGCTATCGAAAAAATGAATTCTATTAATGGAATATCAATCTATGGCAACGCTGCTGAAAGAACTCCAATTTTAAGCTTCAACATTAAAGGTGTTCATTCATTAGATCTTGCTCATTTTCTTGATTTTGAAGGAATCACTATTCGTTCTGGACACCATTGCTGTCAACCTTTGATGCAAGCCTTGGATATTTCGGCTTGCGCTAGAGCTAGTTTTTACTTTTATAATACAATCGATGAAGTAGACTTCCTTGTTGAAAAAATCAATAGAGCTATTAAAGTCATAAAATAATGGAAAAGATCAGCTTAGATGACTTCTTAACCGATGGTATTATAAAAGAAAAAGATTTTAGAGAAATAGTCTCATTGACAGACTGGTCTCAATTTGAAAATAAAAGGGTGATTATTAAGGGTTGTTCAGAGGCTACAATTCCTACTTGGGCTTATCTTATTATTACAGCTAATTTATCTAAATATGCTAAAAGAATTTATTTTGGTGAACCCTGCTCTGCGATAGACATTTATAAAAAATCTTAAGAAAGATTTTCAGCTACAATATCTGCTACGTCTTTAACTTTGATTGGCTCTTGATCTGCTGGAGTTAATGGACCAATTCCTTGATTCATCATTCCATAACAAAAATTACAACCAGTTACTACAGTATCTGTTTTAGATTCAATAACTTGCTCAGCTCTTAATAAATGAGTTCTTCCTTCCCCTCCATCTTTCTTCCACCAAAGAGCTCCACCTGCACCGCAACATAATGTTTCTTTTCCGCTTTCATCTAATTCAAAAAATTCAGGAGCTGCTGCTTTAATTGCATTTCTAGGTGCCGAAACTTCATCTAAAGTTCTGGATAAATTACATGGATCATGATAAGTAACTTTTTCTAAAGATCCTGGATTAATATCAATTCTTCCTTGTTCTAAGAGCTCAGATATTACCTGAGTGTGATGTTTTACTGCATATTTTATTTCATGATATTTTTTATATTCTTTCTGCAGATTTACAACGCAGTGAGGGCACATTGAGGTTACATTTTTAACCTTATTAAGCTCTTCAACATTTTGATCCATAAGCAATTGATAAGTAAGCTTATCTCCTAATTTATTTGCTGGGTCTCCAGAGCACTGTTCATTACTTAATACACCATATGAAACGCCGGCAGAATCAAGAATTTTAACAAAATTTCTTATAGAGCTAATAAAATTTGGATCCATGGCGTGCTTGGCAAAACATCCTAACCACAATACTAGTTCTTTGTCAGATGTATAAGCTGGTAGTTCATCTAAAATAGCACTAGATGAAGCTCCTTCGGTATTTCCTGTTTCCTGCAAATTCCTTAAAAGTTTTTGGTATTCCTGAGGAACATCTCCTTCAGCAAGCACTTGGAAGCTTCTAATCTCATCAGCTTTCTCAACATGATTACCGACTGGGCATACTTCTGTACAAGCCTGGCAAGTCGTACATTCCCATCCTGCTTCTACATTAATTTTATCAACTACGTTTACATCCCCACTTTCAAGCATTGGATCCTTTAAGTCTAATATAAAATGATACTTTGGATCAAGAATCCCGCCTCCTCTATTTGCTGGGCATACATCGGTACATCTTCCGCATTCAACGCAGGTAAAAATATCAAGAGCTTGGTCTTTGCTTAACCTTGAAAGATCAAGTAATAAGTTATCTAATTCTTCTTCAGATGCATCCATATCGATAGGAATAGCTCCGTGATTTGGCACTTCAAAAGGTCTTAAAAATATATTGAATGGCGATAAAACTAAATGCATATGTTTAGATTGGGGTATTAAAAATAAAAATCCACCTATAACGCCGGAATGAATCCACCAATTAGCTTTTTCAGCTGAACCCGATAAGATATGCAATTCATCAATAAAATAAGTAGTCATTAATGTAACAATAAATACAGATACAAGGGCTGATGTACTTGAAAATTTTCCAAGAGCTTTAGGCTTGATAACAAATCTTCTATATGCAAGACCTAATATTCCTAATGTACAAAGTATAGCCCAAGGCGCACCAACATACATAAAATAAGTATATCTTATAGATTCATTAAAAATTGGAAAACCAAATGCCATTCCGAAATGATTAACAGTAATTAGACCAAAAAAGATAAATCCATACATGACAAAGGCATGAAATATACCAGCAGATTTTCTTTGACCACTTGCTACCTTTTTATGGAGAATAACTTCATTAAAAACACGCATGATTCTTTTGGGAAGGTGATTGACAGTGAAATCAGATTTTCCCTTAAGAACTATTTTTAATCTCAATAAGAGATGATACAAGAAAAATGATATTCCCGATAAAAGGAAAACAGCTAAAGCTATTTGTTCTAGGAGGGAGAATTGCAACATAGAGTCACTTATTTTGATTTATTAATTTCCTCAGTTAGCTTCGGAACTATTTCCATTAAATCACCTACAACAGCATAATCTGCAATTTCGAAAATTGGAGCATCTTCATCTTTATTGATAGCTAGAATATTTTTAGAACCTTTCATTCCTACAACATGTTGAATTGCGCCAGATATTCCTACAGAAAAATATAATTTAGGAGAGACTACTTGCCCAGAGCTACCAACCTGCCTGTAAGCAGGTAACCATCCCATATCTACTACAGGTCTAGACGACGCTACTTCTGCTCCCATTGAATCTGCTAATGATTGCATTGTAGGTAAGTTATCTTCACTTTCAATACCTCTGCCTACTGAAACTATTAACTCAGCTGCGGTTAAATCAACTCCGCTAGAGGATTCTTGAAATTCAGGCTCGCTTTCAGATCTAATATCCTGATCAGATAGCTGTACATCGAACTCAAGTTCTGTTTCAGGGGCACCGTTCTCAATATCATCGCTAGAGAAAGCTGCTGATTGAAAACTTAGAAGAGCTTGATCGGAAGATAGTTCTATGCTCGTTGCTAGCTTAGCGTTGAAAACTTGTTTTGAATACAAAGGAGAACCGTTATTAAAATCTACTGAAATAATATCGCTAACAAATGGAATATTAAGCTTTGCACTAACTCTTGGCAAAAAATCTCTCACCATATAAGAGTGACCCATCAATACATATTTAGGAGATAATTCATTAATAATATCAGATAGAACCTTTGAGTATCCATCAGCTGAATACATATCAATCATTGAATTTTTAGCAGTGATTAACTTAGAAGCCTTAAACGCTTGAGCTTGATTTTTAAGTTCATCAACTTTCTCTCCCATGCACAAAATTGCTAAATCACAGTTTAGTTCACTTGCAAACCTTTGCCCAGCAGCAACGGCTTCAATACTAAATGGGTGAATATTCCCTCTTTGATTTTCTAAAACGACTAATATCATTATATAACCTTTAATTTGTTTTTTAATACATCCATAATCTTTGAAACAACAGTATCAACATCGCCCTCAATTTTCTCAGTTACTTTCTCATTTTTTGGAACATAAAGATTAACAAAGTTTTGAGATTGATTTTCTGGACTAGCATCACAAATATTTAATTCTTTTCTCTTAGCACCCATTATACCTTTTAGTGAAGGGTAACGAGGTTCATTAATTCCAGACTGTATTGAAATGCTTGCTGGAAGCGGTAAAGTAACCCACTGAAACCATCCTGACTCTAGCTCTCTTTTAACTTTAATCTTATTAGATTCAGCTTGAGTTTCTATGGCTAAAGTGGCTGTAGACATATTTAACATTTCTCCAATCAAAACTCCTGTTTGGCCAGCTCCCATATCATCTGATTGCAGGCCAGAAAATACAATATCAAAGTTTTCTGATTTCAAATGCTCTGAGAAAAGTTTTGCTATGGTTAAAGGATCAGTTGTTGAAGACTTGTTGTTGATAAAAATTCCTCTATCGGCTCCTTTTGCTAAGCCATCTTTGATAACTTTGGATGTGTTAGCTTCTGAACCTAATGTTACTACAACAACCTCAGATTCATTTCCAATACTTTCTTTAATTTGTAACGCTTCTTCCAATGCATATGAATCACTTTCATTAACTACATAGTTAACTACCGATTCGTCAATCCACTTACCTGAACTATCTACTCTAATACTTGATTCGTAGCTTGGAATTGCTTTTGTTAAGACTGCTATTTTCATAATTCTCCCTTATAAAACCGACTATATAGTCTATTTTAATATAACCCCTATAGATTGTATTTAACAATTAATATTGAAAAAAAAACAGGCTATAAAAGAAAGTTGATAAGCGGGGGAAAGTCTTACAATCTTTCGCAATTTTTTATAGCCTGATAAATCTGTGTTTTTACAAATTTAGTATGTTTAGCAAGCTATTAAAAGATAATTTTATTCTGAATCTTCAGTTGCGAATCTGGTCCAGTCGCTAGAAACAGCAGACTCATCTATATATGTTTCAGTTTCTGCTGCTAAAGTATTTCCACCATGCCTTGCGTCATCTTCATAAATATTTAAGCTATCTTTTTTTACCTCATATTTATCCAGCTCAATCTCTTCGTCATCGCTATCTAAAGTTTCTTTATCTTGGTTATACAGATCTAAATCAAAAAAATCTAGATTTTCTACATGTCCATTTTCCATTAGATATTCTAGGAAAGGCAAAAAAATTCTCTGCTTGAAGTTTCCTCCGCATGCAGGACATTTTAAATTTGGTTTAATTGCAGAAGTTTTAATTTCCACATCACAACATGGAGTTATTACTTCATCTATTTCGTTTAAATCAAATGTGCTCATGATGAAATGAAGATATTATTAGTTTACAATTGAGTCAATCTTTTTTGTAAACAGCAAAAAGTTTGTCTTCGTATGAGGAGAAATCAATGTTCCTTCTCTTCATTGCAGCTTTTGCAGTTTTTTTAAAATCATCAAAATTGATTTTAGATAGTTTTTCTTTGTAATAAAAAGAAAAAGAAGGTATGTGTCTTTTAGGAAATGATTGAGACACTATGTTTGATCCCATTTCAATAACAGTACCAGTATTTAAGCTGGTTCCTATTGCTGTTTTAACATGGTCGCCAATGATTGATCCAAAAAATATTGAATTTGTATTTACCAAAGAGTCGTTCCACTTAACTGACACCGCAGAATAGTTATTTTTTAGATTACTTGTTGTAGTTCCAGCTCCAAGATTTACCCATGATCCAATAAAACTATGCCCGATAAATCCTTCGTGAGCCTTGTTTGAAAATGGCTGAAAAATAGATGTACGAATCTCGCCTTTTACTTTGCAATCATGATTTATTATTGAATTTGAAATATTTGAATGAGATTTAATTAAACAATTATTTCCAATAAAAACTGGACCATTAATCACGGTGAATGGCTCTACTTTTGCTGAACTTGAAATACAAACAGGGCCATTTGATTCATCAATAACAACATTTTCAAATGATGATTGCGAACTTTTGATATCTTTCAAAAAATGATCAATATTGCCAATCCATTCCCATGGGTACTGCAATCCAGTTTCTGGTAAAAAAACTGTATCATTTATAACTAAATCTGAAAGAATAATTTTTTTTATGTTATCCATTATATGTTTATAAACTGTTGTATCATTTTAAAAGTTCCACTTAAATCACGTTGATAATTTGAATCCAATATAACATTATAATATTTTTTGGAATTATCATAATTAAAACCCATTCTAACTTTAGCACTGCTCAACAAAGTAAGATAAGCGCCAAATCTACTAAATGATATATTTAAATCAATCATGTTCTCAAAATGATGGCTTTGAATCTTCTGAATGAATACTTCTCTAGGCAGCCCAATAGAATTCATATCATTATAAGAATATTGTATACATGTTGAAATAATTTCATTTGGGTAAAAGTTCACAATAGAATCTTTTAAAAGGAAAGTTATCTCACTTTCAGCTTTTTCAAAAAAAAGTTTTGCTAAATCAAATGCAATATCATGATCTGGAAGAATAATCAATGTTGTTCCATTAGATAAATCTTTCGTATTCATATTTTTACTTAAATTTTTATATTTATTTTTGAGAAGAAATTTTTCTTTTGGGGTGAATTCCATATTGTAATGTTAATTTAATTGCATTAATTAGAATAATTAATTTTTTTAAGAGTTAATTTAAAATATGTCAAAAAATAAATTTGGGGAATTTCCCTTTGCAGAAGGTATATATAAAAATATGTACAAGGACCGTTTATGGACTATGCGACAATATGCAGGCTTTTCTTCTGTATCAGAATCAAATGCTCGTTATTTAAAACTAATTCAAAATGGCGCAAGTGGACTCTCTGTTGCTTTTGATCTACCAACCCAAATGGGCTATGATTCAGATGACGATATGTCTTTTGGTGAAGTTGGTAAATCGGGAGTTCCTATATCATCATTATCTGATATGGAAAATTTATTCCATGAAATTAATTTAGAAAAAATTTCCGTATCTATGACTATTAATGCGACTGCTCCAATATTATTAGCATTTTATGTTGCAGCTGCAAAAAAGAGAGGTGATAATCTAAATATACTTAAAGGCACCTTACAAAATGACATTTTAAAAGAATACATAGCAAGAGGCACTTATATTTTTCCTGTTGATCATTCTTTAAGGTTGACCTCAGATATTTTTGATTATTGTCAAAATAATCTTCCTAAATGGAATAGTATATCTATATCCGGATACCACATAAGAGAAGCTGGCAGTACTGCTGTTCAAGAGCTAGCATTTACTTTTGCAAATGCAATAACATATTTAGAAAATGCTAAAAATAATGGAACTGATATAGAAAAGTTAACAGAACAAGTATCATTTTTTTTCAACTCACATAGAGATTTTTTTGAAGAAATTTCAAAATTCAGGGCTGCAAGAATTATATGGGCACACATTATTAAAGATAGATTTAAAATAAAAAATACTAAGTCTCAACTATGTAGATTTCATGTTCAAACAGGAGGATCTACTTTGACTGCTCAGCAAGTAGACAATAATATTACTAGAACCACCTTAGAAAGCTTAGCAGCTGTTTTAGGTGGAGCCCAATCAATTCATACAAATGGAAAAGATGAAGCTATCAGTCTTCCAACTGAAGATAATGCTACAACTGCATTGAGAATTCAACAAATTATAGCATACGAAAGCGGTGTAACCAATTTTGTTGATCCTGTTGGAGACAGTAAAGTGATAAAAGATTTAACAAAAAATATTGTTGATAAAGTTAATTCAAAAATTGACGAGATATTTGAAAAAGGTGGTATGAAAATATTAATTGAGAATGGTGAAATTCAACAAGAAATAGAAGATTCAGCATTTGAGTTTCAGAAAAATATAGATGAAGTTAAAACGGTGCTAGTTGGTGTTAATAAATATTCATCTAGCGATAATATTACGGACAATGGGATTTCTTTTAATGATTCTTCTGATCAAAGAATTAGTCGTTTAAAAAATTTTAAAGATAAACGTAATAAAATTAAAGTAAATCAATCTTTAGATGAATTAACAGCTGCAGCAAATACAGACAAAAATTTGATTCCTAAAATAATCGATTGCGCTGAACAAAATTGTACATTAGGAGAAATAGTATTTGCTTTAAAAAAAGTTTTTGGTGAATATTGATTAAAAGTTGGAACATCTTATATTCAATTAAGTAAAAATTTTAGGAGGATACGTAATGAATAAAAATTTAATGATAATTTTAACAGCCTTTGTGATGATTGGCTGTTCTGGAACAGTTCCAAGCATTGGAAATGAAACTGCTGTTCAAACAACTGAAGAGAATAATCAAACAGCTCAACAACAGGAAGTTTCTGTAGAAACTTTTACTGTTCAGGAGCCTGAATCGCCACCAATACCTGTTACTGTATTTGAACCTTACATGATAAAAAGGGGTGATTTTCTAACAAAAATAGCTTTAAGAGAATATGGCGATGCATCAATGTGGAGAGATATTTATAGTTGGAATAAAGATGAAATAGGCGACAATCCTGATAGACTTTATCCTTACAATTTTTTATCGCTTAAAAAAGAATCTTCGAATGTGAGGGACTGTGAACCTGAATTTTTTGATTATACTATACAATCTGGGGATACCGCATGGAATCTTGCTCAAAGAATATATGGCGATGAATTAGCCTGGGTAGTTATCTATGTAGATAATGCTGATCTTATAAAGTCAAATGACGGTGTTTTACAGCCAGGAACCTCTTTCAAGATGAGAAAAAAACTTGACCCTTGCAGTTAAAATTAAAAGATATTTCTCTAAATACTAATTGGATTAAATCTGGTAGCTCTTCATTTATTTACTACGATGAAATAGAGTCAACTTTAGACATCGCACTGGATAAAAAATATCAGTCAAACTCCTTAGGGAAGATTGTCATTACTGACAATCAAACTGCAGGCAAAGGCACCTATAATAAAAGTTGGTTTAGTGAACCATACAAGGATTTAACATTCAGTATCATTTTGGGAAATCAGCACAACTTTGATCAATCCTTAGTTGACGAATCATGTAAAGCTGTACTGCATACATTAAAAAAATTTCAGATTATTGGATATCAAAAGAAGCCAAATGATATATATATTAATGGAGAAAAAATTGCTGGAATTTTATTATCTAATCTAGGCTCGATAAATACTAATCCATATCAAGCGCTAAGCATAGGTATGAATATAAATTCGAATTTAGAATTAGATAAAATTGATTCATCTTCAAAAGTAAAAAGCACCTCTTTACTCAGGCAAACGGGAGATGAATATAATAGGGAAGATATTTTATGTAAAATAATTGAATCGATAGATAAAGCTATTCAAAAGCTGGTATATCTGTAATTTTTTGTCCAAGAATAAGTGTATGAATTTCATGAGTACCCTCATATGTATATACTGTTTCAAGATTCATCATATGTCTCATAACTGAGTAATCATCCATGATACCATTTGCACCTAAAATTTCACGGGCACTTTTTGCACAATCTCTAGCAATTGCTACATTATTTTTTTTACCTAAAGATATATGAGAAAAATCTAATAGATTTTCATCTTTTAGCTTACCTAACTGCAATGCAAGCAATTGAGCTTTGGTTATTTCTTGAACCATATTGACTAGTTTTTGTTGTGTTAATTGAAAACCTGCAATTGGTTTGGAAAATTGTTTTCTATCCTTACTATAACTAAGTGCAACTTCATAGCAGTCAATTGCTGCACCAATAGTACCCCAAACAATAGAATATCTAGCTTGAGTTAAACATGATAAAGCTCCTTTCAAACCTTCTATTCCAGGTAATCTATTTTTGTCAGAAACTCTAACATCTTTCATAAATAATTCAGATGTGATTGATGCTCTTAAACTCATTTTACCATGAATGTTTGTTCCAGAAAATCCTTCCATACCTTTTTCAAGCAAAAATCCTCTGACCACCCCTTCTTCATCTTTAGCCCAAACAACAGCAACGTCAGCAATAGATCCATTAGTAATCCACATCTTTGAGCCGTTAATTATCCAATCGTCTCCATCTTTGACTGCTTTTGTAGTCATTCCCCCTGGATCTGATCCGTGATTTGATTCTGTTAGACCAAAACATCCTACTGCTTTTCCAGCAGCAAGTTTAGGTAGCCATTTTTCTTTTTGCTCTTCTGAGCCATATTCAAAAATTGGATACATTACCAATCCGCCTTGGACGCTACAAACTGATCTAAGGCCAGAATCGCCTTTTTCAAGCTCTTGCATTATTAGTCCATATGCAGTACTACTAATTTCACTGCCTCCATATTTTTTAGGAAGTGTCGCACCGAAAAAACCTAAATCACCCATCCTTCCTATTAATTCTTTTGGAAATGAACCTTTTTCATAATACTCATTTACAACTGGCAAAAATTCTTTAGCTACAAATTCATTTGCAGTTTTCTGAATTAATAGCTCTTCATCAGATAAGAGTGATGTAATGTTGCAAAAATCTGGTCCTATATATTTCATCTGTTAAATTTAATTTATGTTAATAAACGGATTTTTAAACTAAAAAAGTAAATCTGAAACCCCCTCAAATAATGTAGAATTTGAGGCTATAATTGTATCTGTAACAAGTGTTTTCTTTTGATTATAAATAATTTTTTTATCATTAATTGTTTTAAAAGTTCCACCTGATTCATTAATCAAACAATCTCCAGCACAAATATCCCATTCATTTTTTGGAGCAACCGTTGCAAAGATGTCGTATTTACCAGCACTCACAAGAGCTAATTTATATGCAACACTACCAATGGGATTGATTTCCTTAAATTTATCTTTATAAGGATCCCATTTGTTCCTTTTTAATTCGCTTCTACTGACAACTATTGAGGATTCTGCTAAAGATTTATTAGAACTTATTTTCATTTTAGACCCATTATAGTACATTCCTTTTCCTTTTTGACAAGAAAACATTTCATTTTTTGCAGGATTATAAATAACACCAACTACCGGTTCACCGTTTTTTACTAGTGCAATACTAACTGAAAAGTGTGGCACTCCTTCTATGAATTCTTTTGTTCCATCAAGAGGGTCTACAATCCATACTCTATCTTTTAATAATCTTTCTTTTGTATCAACTGTTTCTTCTGATAGCCAACCATCATCTGGAAATTCTCCTGATAAGAATTCATATAGATATTTATCAGCTTTTTTATCTGCAATAGTTACTGGGTTGTCTATGCCTTTTAACTCAATTTCTTTATTATCGCTCCCATAGAAATCCATTAAAATCTTTCCCGCATTTCTAGATGCTACTTTTGCTGCTATTAACTCTTCATTAAACATTAGACTTGATTATATGTATTTTAAATGTAAATTTCGTTAAATTAATATGAATTAGAGGCTTGAAGCTAATTTTGAAGCTAAATGCTAAACAGTTTTTTTATAATTTTTTTTAAAGTAAAAGATAATTTTCTTATAAAAATTTCTTCTTACCTCAATTCAAAATAAAAAGTCAGATATTCCTGACAAAAAGAGGTTATATACAGATGAAGAAAGAAATCTACATCAGCAAAGGAGTAGGTGAAACACGCATTGCCGTTACAGAAAATGGCAAGCTTGCAGAGCTACATGTTGATAAGCAATCACAAGAAAGAACAGTGGGTAATGTTTACAAAGGAATAGTTGAAAATGTTATCCCTGGGATGCAAGCAGCGTTTGTTAATATTGGCCAAAAGGCAAATGCGTTTTTACCATTTTCAGAAATATCAGATTCTGAATTAATTGCCGAAAAAAATGAAAAAACAAAACACTCAAAAGAAATTGATGTCCTATTACAACCTGGACAAGAAATTATTGTTCAAGTAATAAAAGAACCTTTTGATAAGAAAGGAGCTCGCGTTACAACTGAACTTTCTATAGCGGGAAGATTTATCGTACTAATTCCAAAATCAAAATACATTGGTGTATCTAAAAAAATGAGGGATAAGTTTGAAAGAAGAAGATTAAAAAAGATAGCATTAAGCATCAAGAAACCAGGATTAGGCATGATCTTACGAACTGTTGCTGAAGGAAAAACTGATGCTCAAATAGAAAATGATTATAAAAACTTAACAGGCAAGTATAATGATTTACTAAATAAAGCAGAAAAAAATAAAGCTCCTGCGCTTATTCTTGATGATTTAAAGGTTACCTCAAACGTTTTGAGAGATTTAATTAGTGAAAAAGTAGAAAAAATCATCGTTGATTCAAAAGACGACTATAATAAAATTCATAAGATGGTAAAAGAAGATGCGCTTGATATTGGAGATACCTTAAAACATTACAGAAAAAGAGAACCTCTTTTTAAACATAGTGGCATTGACAATTCAATGATGAAATTATTAAGAAAAAAAGCATGGCTTAAAAGTGGCGCTTATCTCATTATTGAAAGAACTGAAGCTATGGTAGTTGTTGATGTTAATAGTGGAAAATTTGTTGGTAAAAAAGGCCATGAAGAAAATTCTTTAAAAATTAATTTGGAGGCTGCTAAAGAAGTGTGCGCTCAACTAAGATTGAGACATTTATCGGGATTAATTCTTATAGACTTTATTGATATGGTAAAACCTGAAAATAGAAAAAAAGTTTTTTTAGAAATGAAGAAAGAACTTCGAAAAGATCGTGCTAAAGTAGCTGTATCTCAAATTTCAGAATTTGGAGTACTTGAAATGACAAGAGAAAGAACTGGTCTAAGCATAGTTGATTCATTAACTGATTGTTGTGAGGTGTGTGCTGGAAATGGAAGAATTCTTTCAAAGGACACCCTTCTAACAAGAATTGATTATTGGTTGCGCGATTATAAAAAGAAATATAAAGATTTACGCTTAAAATTATTTCTACACCCGCGATTAGCTGAATATTTAAAGAAAGAAAAAACCAGAGATTATATAAGCTTAATGTGGAAAAATTTTGTGTACTTGAAAGTAATTACAGACGATTCAATGAATAAGAATGAATTTAGATTTACAAAGATGTCTGATTCTAAAGATATAACAAATGAAATCGGTACTTGAAAAGGACAAAATTAGCTATTAAGTTCCCACGCTATGTTTGCAATTGTTGAAATATATGGAAAACAGTATAAAGTCGCTAAAGGTGATAAACTCTTAGTTAATTCTAAGATAGATATTGCTGAAGGCAAGACTATTAAATTTGAAAATGTCAAAGCTGTTTCAGATAAAGAGAAAAACCTTTTTGATTCAAAAGATTTAGTTAGCTATAATGTAAGGGCTAAAGTTCTTGAACATTCAAGAGACTCAAAGGTCACAGTAATTAAAAAAAAGAGAAGAAAAGGCTATCAAAGAAAACGTGGACATCGACAAGACTTAACATTATTACAAATTCAGTCAATTACTGCAGCAAAGGCAAAAAAACCAGCTACAAAAAAAACTGAAGACAAAAAATAAAAGGTACTAAATATGGCTCATAAGAAAGGACAGGGTAGTTCAAGAAACGGTAGAGATTCAAATGCTAAAAGGCTTGGAGTTAAAGTTTCAGACGGTCAGTCAATCCTAGCTGGTGGAATCATTATTAAGCAACGTGGGACAAGATATCATCCTGGAAGAAATGTTAAAAGAGGAAATGATGACACTCTTTTTGCTACATCTCATGGCCTAGTTAAGTTTAGCAAAAAAGGTGGTACTACCTTTGTTAGCGTTCAAGAATTAAATTAAGATATGTCTAGACCTAAAATAGCATTGATTGGTGGCGGTCAAGTTGGCGGCAACATTGCACTACTATCTGCCCAGAAAGAACTAGGCGACATTGTTATTGTAGATATACCTGAAGCTGAAAATTTTATGAAAGGTAAAGCTTTAGATATTTCACAATTATTACCACACGATGGATATGATTCTAAGTTATCTGGAACTTCAAACTTTGAAGACATTAAAGATGCCGATGTATTAGTTATCACTGCAGGATTCCCTCGTCAACCAGGTATGAACAGAGAAGATCTTCTTCAAAAAAATCTTGACATCATGACAAACGTTGCGAATCAAGTTAAAAAATATGCACCTAATTCATTCGTAATAGTAGTTTCTAACCCTCTTGATGCAATGGTCTACGCATTTCATAAAATATCTGGTTTTCCAAAAAACAAGGTAGTGGGAATGGCAGGAGCTTTAGATAGCGCAAGATTTCGTGCATTTATTGCTGAAGCTACCAACCTTTCTTCGCAAGATGTTAATTGTATGGTTCTTGGAGGACACGGAGATACTATGGTGCCAGTAAGTAGGCTAGCTACAGTAGGAGGAGTTCCTCTTTCTTCGCTAATAAGTAAAGAAACGATTAAATCCATAGAAGATAGAACAAGATTTGGCGGAGGTGAAATTGTAAAACTCTTCGGCAAAGGATCAGCTTTTTATGCTCCAGCTCAATCAGCAGTAGAAATGGTTGAAAGCTTCGTTAGGGATAAAAAAAGAGTTATTCCATGTGCTACGTTGTGCGATGGAGAATTTGGAGTTAACGGTTATTTTATCGGTGTACCAACAGTTATTGGTTCTGGAGGTGTAGAAAAAGTCCTTACTTTTGATTTAAATGATAAAGAAAAAGAAGCTTTAAATAATACCCTAACTGAAATAGAAAAAACAGTTCAAGAAACAGGTTTATAATCTTTTGACTTTTTTAAAAGTTAAAATATTATTCATTATACTTTTTACAAGCACACTTTTCTCACAAAATAATTTCTTAGTTGAAACATCTGTATCAGCATCATTTAAAATGGGATCAATGCAATCTGAATCAAAAATTTTATACACAGAACAAGGCTATTTTTCAAAAGTTAAATTTGCTTTTAAAGGAAAAGGGGTTGCACGCTTAATGAGTAGAGATATGCACAATGGAACAATGATATCATTTCAAGATTCAACAATAAAGAAAATTAACTTTAACAAAAAAAAATTTACCTTAAATACCTTTGAGGAAGTTTTAAAAAAAAAGAAAGATAATCAAATTGATGATACACTAGATAAGGATAACGAAATAGAGAAATTTTCTATCTCAGAATTTCCAGAAAAAATAAATGGATTTGAGGCTTATAAACTTATAATTGGAGAGTCTAATTCAACTCAGATCTGGTTTACTAAAAAATCTTTTGAGCCTGCTTTTGTAAAAAAAATGAAGGAACAGATTGATAAATTTGAAAATAATTGGTTTGAAATTTCAGGTAATTTTAGCAAATATGGAATTGATGAAGATGTTGTAATTGTCAAATTTATTTCAAATGACAATGATGGAAATTTTGATTTCAATTTGATTACACACAAAACAATAAACACGGTTCCTGATAATTTTAAAATTCCTGAAAATTTCAAAAAAGTTAGAAAACTTTAATTATTTTTTAATAGTTTATTCATCTTTTTAAAAATCTCTTCTTCTCTTTTAAAAGGTCTTTCTAAAACAATACCTCGCCTAAATATTTCATTAGCTTTTTTTGTATCACCTAATTTGATATATGTCTTTCCAAGCCAGTAATAAGTACCAATATACTCTGGATTAATTTTGATGCTCTGTTCTAAAAAAAATTTGGCTTTCTCGAAAGAACCTTCTGGAGGATCAGAAAATAGAATTGAGGCAATTTTTCTTGAAGGCCCATTTAGATCTGCTAATCTGTAATGCCATTGACCTAAAATATTATAACAATATTCATCATCAGGTAACTCTTTAATTACAGCTAGGGCTATTTTTTCAATATTTTTAGACTCTTGTATTTGCGTGCGAATTCTTTTATGCTCAACTGTTTTTCCAAGTGCAATAGCATACCATTTTAATACTTTAGGATTTTTAGGAGCAATATTGTATGCATCGTTTATATATTTAAATGCTTTACTGCTATTTTCTCGTTCATTAGAATTATTTTTTGCAGATTCCGAAATAAAATGATGAACAATCGATAGCCTTGTAAGAACTTCAATATCTTGGCTTGACTTTTTATAAAGCTCATCTAAAAGAATTTTCGCTTCTTGAAATTTAAACTTGGAAATTTTAGTATCTATAATTGACAAGTCTTGTGAAAATAATATACTAGAAAGCAATAAAGAGAAAATGAAATATTTGTTGAGATTTTTCAAGGATAAAATCTATAAATCAAAGGTTGGTGATCAGAAACAATACTACTTAGATTGCTTGTTGAAATTCCAACTTGATTAGGCAAGTTAATTACTTCAATAGATGATGTTGCGTCATATGAAAATAATGGTTGATTAATTACTATATGATCAAAATGAGCTTCATCATAAGAACTGTCCCATCCTTGCCATGACCAACCACTTTTTGGACCTAATAAAACATTTAAATCAGTTAATTTAAATGATGCAGCTGAGTCGAAATTATCTTTATCGGTGAATGGACTTAATGCTGGATTGGTAATATTTTGAGTTCCTATATTATTGAAGTCTCCAACCAAAATAACATTATCGTTAGCACGATTATTTAATAAATAATCTGTCAAAAGAAGGCTTGAATTATGTCTTCGGGTTGCTTCATGAGTTAAATTATTTGGCTTAAGTACCCCATCTCCTCTTGCTTTATAATGAATATTGATTGTGTATAAATTCATGGTCTTAGTTCCGTCTGTCCAAGTTAAATATGATTCCATTGGAGCTCTACCTGCAAACATATATAATTTACAATTGAGATAGTCACCATTACAGTCGCTTGGATTGCTAGACGTCTCATGCCATAGTTCATTTTTTGATAAGTACGTTATGTAATCATTTCTATAAATCAGTGCAAAACCTAAATTTTCTGATTCTTCATCTAAAACATAGGAATAGTTTGGCATAGAATTAACCATACTCTTTATAGCTGGCTTTCCATTTGCGTCATTTATTTCTTGCAATAAATAAATATCAGCGTTCCATTTTTCTAACAACGCCTTGACATAATCATCAGATGTTGAATGTTGAGGAAAATTTTTTACGTTCCATGTGACTACCTCTACTTGATTAGAAATATTATAATTGACTGCATTAGGAAATTCATATGGATTGGTATTATTACCTCCTACGCCATCTCCAGGATCAGTAGGCGAAGACTCTCCTCCTCCTGAACAAGAAATAACAAAAAAAATTATAGAAAGAGCTCTAAGAATTTTTTCCATAAATGTAATTTACTAACAATGTTCCGACTTGTCCTAAACTTTCTGGTGAACAATTATCTGGGGTGTCATTTTGGGTGTGCCAATGGTTATAAAATAAGTTTGGGTAATCAAAATCTATAATATCAATTGTAGGAATTTTAGCATTTTCCCAAAGAGGTATATGATCATCATAGATTTCATAGCCAACTGTATAATCAAAAGCACTTAGTGAAAGATCTCTCGCTAAACTCCAAAGCTCTTTTACTGTATCTCTATCAATCTGATAAGAAAATCTTTCAATAGGTATATTTAGGTATTTATCACCGACCATATCTATAATTATCCCTGTATTAGGCTTCATAATTGGTAAATTTTTCGAAAAATATTCCGATCCAATTGCATATGTTCTTGGCTGACCTGGTATGCCTACATCTTCGGCATCAAAAAAAACTAAATCAACTCCTACGGGAGGAGCATACTTAGAAAATATTGTTGCCAGCTCCATCAATATAGCTGTTCCGCTTGCACCATCGTTTGCTCCCAAGACAGGTAAGCTTCTATTATTTTCGTTTAGATCTTCATCAGATACAGCTCTAGTATCCCAATGTGCTCCAATTAAAATTCTTTTGTTTGATTCTTTATTAAATTGAATAATAAAATTTGTCCCATTTCTTTCAATGTTTGTTATATGTTCTAAATAAAAAAAATCTTGAATAATTACCTCATGATCCAAATTCACAAGATATTCTTGTAAATACTTTGAAAATCTTTGATGACCTTCAGAGCCAGGATTTCGTGGTCCATAACTGCATTGTGTTACCAAATGTTTAAATGAACTATCTTGGTCAAAATATGGTACCTCATATAATGAAGAATTTTTTGAACAACTCATTATCAAAAAAATTATTTGTATGTAGAATCTCATTTTCCTCTTATCGCAACGTTCAAATTTAATCCAAAATCTTTATCTATTCTCTTACCAGTCAATCTTGTAGTATTTTCTCTGTATTCATAAAATAGACTTCCAGTAATATCTTTTGTTAAAGAATATGATAATCTTAATATACCTTTTTTTGTATTAAAAAAATTCTGTTCGACAAAATTGATCTTATCTTTAGAGCCCTCTTCTTTTTTACGACTATAATCGATATTCAAGGTAATATTTATATTATTTTTCAAAAATATACTTCTATCTGAAAAAGGCAGTGATAATCTAATTCCTTTAGAAAAATTATATGTAATTGAAGAAAGAATACTATTATCTGATATATATGTAAGTCCATTAGCTACTTCATCAAGAGTATGAACTATGTTTCCTCTGATATTAGTTGAAATTCCGTTTTTAAAAGTTGTGCTCACTCCTAAAATAGGAGAAAAAGATCTTGTTGTTCTTGAAAATTGTAGATTTTCGTTAAAGTTATTTTCAAAAGAAGATATATTTAATAGTTTAATGGGAGTAACAATTCCATTATTGAACTTCCATGATAAAGTTTGCTTACCAGCGAAAGCATGCTCCAAAGACATTGCGCTTATGTATGAATTAAATAGATTTATTTTTTCAAGACCTCCAACTCTAAATGACCAATTTGAGAAAGGTAAACCTTTAGTTAAATGATCACCAAAAGCAACATAATCTCTACTTATTGATCTTATATCAATATTGTATCCATTTATATTTGATGTGATACTTTCATTAAATGAAAATATAAGCGCAGTTTGGGGATTAAATCTAATACCAGTACGAGCAGAAAAAGATTTTTTAATATCTTCATTTCCTGTATTTAGTCCAACTTCAGGCACTGAAAGAATATCTAAATTTTTTGATAAACCTAGCCTATAATTAAGTGGGATATTTTTATCAATACCATTCGAAATATCTATTGAAGTATTACTAAAAGTAATTACAAGTGGGTCAAGTTTTTTAGACTCATTATATAGTCTTTCAATTAAAAATTTTCCTCTTGTATTATCGGTAGTTTTATTTTTCTTGATTTCAATATCTGGACTCTCTGTTTTATCATCAGAATTATCTTGCTGGCTTACTCTAGAGCGCGAACGAGCACTACTTTTACTTCTTTTGGAAGCTGGAGTATAAAATGATTCGAAAACATCCGTTGGAGATATCGCAAAATTTAAACTAGTATTTCTTGATAAATTAATATTTGCTGCATCTATCATGCTATTCAGTGGTTGATTCCATGAATAATTTGAATTAAATGTAAAGTTAGGCTTAAACCATTTAAGCCATTGAGGACTAAGAGAATATGTTAAACTTTCTGTAGAGTTAGTTATTAATCCTGAATTCAAATTTTTTAGAAGCTCATTTCGATAATCAGAAATATCGCTTCTTATATTTTTATTATACGAAAGTTGTGAATTATCAAAGATCTTATAATTAATTGTAAATCTTCTTTCAAGACCAAATGAAAAATCTTCAACCATTTCATTATTTCTTCTTGAATATTTTTCTGCAGAATTTCGATTTATTCTAATTCCTGATGAAAAATTTGTTGGAGAATAAAAGAATTTAACTTGACTTAACTCTTCTCCAAATAATGGTAAATTGTAGATCCACTTGAAAGCATTTATATAATTATCGCTTTTAAATCTAATATTATAATCTAAATTAGTATTTATTTTACTAATATCGATTTCCTTCATTATAAAATCTGATTTTTTCTGAGATAAAACACTAAAGCCTGCACTCATATTATCAATTGAATATTTAATGATTGGATTTTCAGATTTAATTCTTTTTGATACCTTTCCTGCAAGACTAACTGTATTAGATTTAACAAGTATGGAATCAGGATAAGAATCATTAGTTCGGATATCAGTACCAGGAAAAAATTTAGGAGAACTAGTATTTGATATATAACTCATATTTATTGGAAATACTATTCCAAGTTTTTTAGGGAAAAAATTTCCCAACTGCATATTATTATTAAAAGTAAAATTTTCAATTGAACTGTTAGTGCCTATTCTTTCTTGCAAAATATGGAAGTCAGCATCTTTTCTACTATATGAAAAAGAGCTTTGGCTCAAATCTGATAAATTAAATTTAGTCTTAATTCTTACTGCGGATCCTGATTCTTTTTTCACGCCACTTAATCTTAATTCATCTAACCAGAGTTCGCCACTTATGGGATGATCACCTTTATTTTCAACTCCAACTATAAAGTATTTTAATCTTGAAAGTGAAGGACTACCTGATATTTCAATTTTTTTATACTCTTCGCTATTATTAATGAAAATATATTCTTTAAAATTTAGTGAATCTTTAAAAGTATCATTTGGGTTAATCAAATTAATTGAGTCAAGACTTTCTTGCTTCAAATTTGTAAGCCAATTCAAATCAAGATCTATAGAATTTCTATTTGACTCTTCATCCCAACCATTATATATTGGTTTACTTAGCTTATAATAGTCATCTCCACTTCCAAATTGTATGAAAAAATTTAAATCAGTACTGTTATTCTTAGAAAATTCACTATTACCATAGACGAACATTTTCATTCTGTCATACATTAAAAAACTTTGCCCTTTTTTATTATCCATTATTAATGTTTTTTTTGCTGCGCCTTTAGAGTTTGAATCAAGATTATTAAATTTTAATACTAAAGATTGTTCTTTAGACATTATATCATTTATTTGGTCATATTGCCCAAGAACACCTTTAGGAGGAATATAATCTGGATTATCCTCATCATTAATCACTGTTACTATAAAAGTACTATCCTGAACACTATAGTTATCTTGGTTGGATAATGATACACCTAATTCTTGCCATGTATTTCCAACTATTTCTATTTTAGCAATTTCTAATTTAGAGGGCTCAGATACTCCAGACACCACAAGCCTTGCATATTTAATTTCGCTCAATGAAATATCTTGAACTTTATTAAAATGGGCTAATGGTATTCTTATAAGTTTCCAACCTGTTTCAATGCCGTTTACTTCTGTTGACCCTGCAGTATAAGTACTATCATTCAATGATATTGTTTTAGTGAAATAATTATTCGTTTTATCAAGAAATCCTGAATTATCTAAATCTTCAGTATCTGGATATTTACCTCCAGCTTGAATTCTATCACCTGTTCCATTGCCTTCAGTACCATTTACCTTCTGATAATCTCGACTTCCTTCAACATAAAACCAATTATCTCTATTTGGATCATTAGGATCTACGTCAGAAAAAATATTAATTAGCTGAGATTCTCCACTAGCTTTTAATTCTGTATAGGTTAACCCGTTTTCATCTAAACATCCTCCAAAACCATCTTCATAGCTATCAAAACACCCATCCAGACCTGTATCTTCTTCGTCTTCAAGAAATCCATTTCCCAGTGCAAGTCCTGCAGTCGGTATATCTTCTGTGTTTAAAAAACCATCTCCATCATAATCTTCACTAATTTTGCCAAGATCAATAGTAAGTTTTCCATCATTACCGCGAACCCAAATTTCAAAAAACCTACTTCTAGTTTGATCATAATCTCCAACAAACATTGGAGTAGTAATACCTGCCCACAATGAATCTGGGTTTACATTTGACTGAAAGTCTTGAGGCTCATATTCTAATACCAAAATATCAGTAGTTAAATTTTGTGCTCTTTGAGAAGTAGAGATATTTGGCCAAATATTGTTTGTGAGAACTTGAGAATATGGATTATACCAATACATTTTCATTCTATTTCTTTGATCATATTCCTGATTTGATTGTATATTTATTGGTGCTGATGAAATATTCCAGAACATATTTAAAACAGAGGGATTAGTAACTCTTTTAGATCCTTCAAAATCGTCAATATAAGCAACACCATCATTATCTCCTGTCAATGAATTAGAAATAGAATTAGGATTTGGAAGAACCTGTGCTATTTCCCCTTCAATTGAAAAATTTGACATTTTTTTATTCCCAATAAAGTTGAGTTGGTTCACCCTAGAAGAAAAATTTTCTAAATCTTTTTCATACCTTCCATTAATATCCCAAATAAAATTTTGAATAGGTTCATATCCTACTTCAATTTTTTTGTTTACTATATCTTGATTGTAAAAAAGAGCAGTTAATCCAATAAAAGACTTTTCATTTAAATCTACTTGAGCTCTAGAGCCCAGCATAACCTTTCTGTCAAAAGTTACAAGATCATGCTTATCATATGAAATCACAAGATCATTTTCTGGATCAATATCCGCTGTAAGCATAATAATCCCAGAAAAATAATCAATTTGATAATCTTTACCTTTTTCAAGCTTATTTCCATTTGAATAAATTTCTTCACTGCCTTCAACCAAAGTAAATCCTAAGCTAATAGTTGTTTTGGGATCAGTATAGTTTGCGCTAATTATAAATCTTGAATCTCCCAACATTTCTGATACGTTTGAAGAAGTATACATTTTACCTTCCTGTAAATATTCTGATAATTCAGTATTATTATTACCTCCATTAATTTGATTATTTGATACAAATGGCATTAGTGCGGGAATATGTATTTCTCCGTTAATTAAATTAATTATATTAGAATTATTATAATCAACAACCTCATCAGGTAAGTCTGTGCCTGTTTGATTAAAATTATCTAGTCCGAACAAATTTAAAAATGTTTTTCCACTAGCTGTTCTATCACTAACGGGAGTAGAGAAACTATCAATAATTTTAACTTCTAAGTTTTGAGGATTAATATTTGTTGAGCCCATTGAATAAACATTTTTAAACATTAAATCCCATACTGGATGATTTGGATGGGAAGATTGAGCTTTAATCATTTTTAATATCAATGTTGGATTATCAGTTGACAATTCTGACCCAACTTCCAAAATTAAATCTCCTGATAATCTACTTACAATATCAAAATGAGCAGCAATAATTTCATTTTGTAGCGAATTCTTCATTCTAATAAATCCCAAATCCTCATTAATTGTATAATCAATACCTCTTTCAAGCCTAATAAATGATCCTTCTTTACTCTCATCTTTAAACTGTGAGGTGTCATTTGGATTTATATATGCTATTCCAGGATCAGCTTGTGGATTATTTGAAGAGTCAATTTTGTATAATTCGAAGTTTTTAATTACTACGTTTCCAATTTTATGTAATCCATCAACTAATGGATAATAAGATGGTATATTTAGCTGAAATCCACTATTTGCAATAATTTCATTTGACCCATTTCTAAACCATTCATGGACGAAAAAATATAAATTTTTTCTATAATCATAATCATCAATCTGAGAAGTTTTTAATTCTGAAGTTCCTTTATATTTCTGCGATTGCTTTTTTGTTTTTTCAAGAGATGCTATACTGGTAATATCGATTGGTCCAAACTTAGATAGAGCCTTAACTCCAAATAAGCCCTGATTTTGACCAGAAAAAGTAACAAACTCGGTGGAAGGAAGTGATAAGGAAATATTTCCTAATTCTAATTTTTGTAAAATATCATCTTGGCTTCCACTATAATTTACTCTAATTGTATTTTCCCAATCAAAATCTCTTTCTGAATCTTGATCTAGCGAAATAGTAACTCTATCTCCAATTTTTCCCTGAACATTCAGTTGCTGTTTCTGATCAAACTTGAAATTTGTTTTTTCTTGCTCTCTGTAGGAAGACCGGACAAGTTCTTGGTCCTGATTGACTAATTTTCCAAGCAAACTAATATTACCTTGGACTCTTAGTGAAGCCTTCCCCAAAGCTCCTAAATCTATTGCAGCAATCTCCATAAACCTGTCTGGCTTATTACTTAATGTAGTGTCTGATGAAGCAAAAATAAAAGGTTGAGCTAAATTATACTCTTGATTATGCTTGTAAAGCTTTTTTATATAATCGTCAAACGTTGTAGTATAAGGAATGGAATGTTTTTTATTAAAAAAAATTTTATTAATTGTAATATTTTCAAATGCACCATCAACCCTAATATCATATGTTATATAGTTTTTATCTAAAGAAAAAATTCCAATTGGGTAATTACTAATACTATTTAATGAATAATTAATCTTTTTTTTCTTTTCAAAGGGATCTGAGGAAAAATTTTTAAAACCGTCATTTCCTAAAGAGATACTTAAGCTTAAAATTAAAAGGAATATCTTTTTCATTGGTTTAACTCTTTAATCATAGAAACAAACTTTTTTATGGCCACACCTCTGTGACTAATATCATTTTTTAGCGATGAATTAATTTGAGCTAATGACTTATCATATTTTTCTACATAAAAAATGGGGTCATAGCCAAATCCTTTATTACCTATTTTATTTTTTAAGATTTTTCCCTCCAACGCACCGTCGACATGAAAATCATTTACTCCATCAACGTATGAAATAACTGTTCTAAACCTTGCAGTTCGCATGTTATTTTCAACATCATATAATTTTTTTAATAGTTTATCCATATTTTGATTGTAAGTAGCTTGTTTTCCTGCATATCTAGCTGTAAATAATCCAGGCTCTCCATTTAAATGATCTACTTCTAAAATTGTATCATCTGCAACCGAAGCTAAACCGGTATACTTAAATGAAGCCCTAGATTTTATAAACGAATTTTCTTCAATAGTTGTTCCATCCTCAATAATTTCTCCTATCTTCGGAAAATCGCTAAAGGATAATATAGTATCAAAAAACGGTTGAATGTTTATTGATATTTCAGATATTTTATATTTATTTGAAGAAGCAATAACAATTTTTTTCATTTCTTAAACTAATAAATATTTATGTGTTTTTTAAATAACTAATATTGCGTAATTTTTTCACGCATTTTTGCTGGCTCTGTAGCTCAGTTGGTAGAGCAGAGGACTGAAAATCTTCGTCCATCACTCTTAAATTCTTGTATCTGTTGATATTACTATAGTTAATAATTTTTCCTCTTTGTGATGTACATGTGATGTAAATCTGTGATGTAAGATCGATAAAATATTAGGTTTGTTAAGTAATCAAGTAATCAGAAGAATACAGGATTGTGATTACTTGGGTTTATAAAACTGTGATGTAAAACTGTGATGTAAAAAAATTTAAAATATTCTATTACCTTCACTATCGATTTTGATTAAAACTATTTCATTATTTCGATCTGGTATTTTCATATACCCTGCTACGACTATTTCATTGTTTATATAATTTACTGAACGACCATAACCATTTTCACTATTATCAATATTATAGATTTTATTCCATAAAAAATTTCCATTGTAATCGTATTTATTTAAGATCATTTTTCTTAATCCACCTTCAGATGGTGGTCTTGAATATCCTATCGCCATATATCCATCTGAAGTATCGGTAACATCATTTAGCTCATTACCGTAAGAATATGTTGACCATCCGGACTCTTGTGACCACACATAATTTCCTTCAGAATCTAATTTTAATATATAATGCTGATAGTTACTTGTGCCAACAAGAATAAAGTCATTGGATTCTGTCTCCAGCAATTTATATAAACCTTGATCACCTGACTCATCCCATTCATAAGTCCAAATAATGTTTCCTTGGGAATCTAATTTAACTACAACTGCAGCATAAACTGATACACTTGATTTATATTCGATAAATGAAATAATATAACTACCATCGTTAGTTTCTTTAACTTCTTGAACACCAAAGCAATTATATTCACTATTACTAAAATCTCTAAATTGACTTTCCCAAATTATATTCAAATTTTCATCAAGTAGAGTTAGAACAATTCCATCTGTACCACAAATATTATTATTTTCTTTATTTCTGATAGAAAGATAATTTCCACTACTATTAATTGCTCTAATATCAAAATTAGAAATATTTTTGGACCAAATTATATTTCCGTTATTATCAATTTTATCGAGTGTTTTAATACCATCAAGAGTAGATGTCATGTATAAATTATCATTTTTATCGATGAAAGATTTGCCGTAGTCTCCTCCACTTAAAGTTAAAGTCCAATTTTCTGATAAATTTTGGTCAACGCTGGTAACATAGCTTTGAACGTTACCATTTTCAATACTATAATAATCAAAAATAAAATCGTTATTCAATACAAATCCTCTAGACATATAATCATTTCCAGTAGTACCAAATGTAGTATATTTAATAATGTCTATTTCTGCTTCATCACTATATTCATATCCATCATAAGCTTTATAAATTAATCTTTCTCTGCCACCATCCGTTGAGGTATACAATAAGACATTATTATTAATTTCATAGGAACCATGAGAAGGTGAATTAACTATTTGGAATTCAATTTGATCATTCTCAATGTCATTTGCTTCTAGTTGAATAGAAATTTGTCCCGAAGAACTTATTCTTGAACTAACAATATTTTCTATAGTAGGTGCATCATTTATTGGATTGACTGTAATGGTAGCAGTTGCAACATTTAAGACACTTTTCGCACTACTATCTACTGCTTCAAAATTAAAAGTATCCGTTCCGAACCAATTAGGATTTGGGGTATAGGTAGCAGTAGTTCCTGAAATGGTGACTGAACCATTTGAAGGATTATTTCTTACTTGAAATTCTATATTGTCCCCATCATATTCTTCTGCTTCTAGAGTTATTAAAATAGCATTATCCTCATCCGTAGTTGCTGATACATCCATAGTGTTTGGTTCATCATCAACTTGAGCAACATTAATAAGAACAGTTCCGATATTACTATTTCCACTAGTAGAACTAGCTATATATAGAAATGTATCTTGTCCATTGTAATTGGCATTGGGTGTATATGTACCTGATCCACCACTAATCGAGACACTTCCATTTTGAGGTTGAGTAGTGACACTATAGGTAAGAGATAAATTATTTGGTTCGGTTCCAACAAAAGTAAAAGTTTTTGGGGTATCTTCAGTTGCTTCTAGATTTATATTTTGGACTGTAGGAAGTTGTGGGGGTTCTGGTTCTGTTGGAGAACTTCCTCCACCACCACATGTCCACAACCAACAAACACTAATGACTATCCAGAATTTTCTCATGAATGTAATTTTACTTTTTTAAAATGAAGAATTAAAGGTTTTTTATCTCAGACTTCGGTATGAATCAACCTAAGTTGATCTTGAAAATTCTCAAATGATATTCTTACGTGTTTTTTTGGATTATTTGGTTAAATTCGTAAACTATTTTACTACATTGATTAAAATGTGATGTAAATCTGTGATGTAAGATCGATAAAATATTAGGTTTGTTAAGTAATCCAGTAATCAAAAGAATAGAGGATTATAATTACTTGGTTTATAAAACTGTGATGTAAAACTGTGATGTAAAAAATTTTAATCTTATTGATTACCTTCACTATCAGTTTTGACAAGATACATATCACCATTTCCATTTCCAAAACTATCAGTATATCCTCCCAGTAGATAACCTCCATCGGAGGTTTGAAGGATTGACCATAGTAATTCACGATTTGTTCCGCCAAAAGTCTTAGACCACTCTTCATTTCCACTAGCATCGGTTTTGACGAGGTGCATATCATACTCTCCATTTCCAAAACTATCAGAATGTCCTCCCAGTATGTAACCTCCATCCGAGGTTTGATGGGTTGACCAATTATAATCACGATTTGTTCCACCAAAAGTTTTGGACCATTCCTCATTTCCACTAACATCGGTTTTGACTAGATACATATCACCATCTCCATTTCCAAAACTATAAGTCATTCCTCCAAGAAGATAGCCTCCATCCGAGGTTTGAAGGACTGAGTTTACATAATCATTATTTTCTCCGCCAAAAGTCTTAGACCACTCTTCATTTCCACTAGCATCGGTTTTAACGAGATACATATCATTATTTCCATTTCCAAAACTTAGAGTATATCCTCCTAGAAGATACCCTCCATCCGAGGTTTGAAGGATTGAGTATATCTTGTCATCAACTTTTCCGCCAAAGGTCTTGGACCACTCTTCGGATCCATTCGCATCGGTTTTAACGAGATACATGTCAGAGGATCCATTTCCAAAACTTTGAGTATATCCCCCTAGAAGATACCCTCCATCGGAGGTTTGAATGACTGATTGTGCCCAATCAAATCCTTCTCCTCCACAGGTCTTGGACCACTCTTCGGATCCATTCGCATCGGTTTTAACGAGATACATGTCAGAGGATCCATTTCCAAAACTAGAAGTCCTTCCTACAAGCAGATAGCCTCCATCGAAGGTTTGAATGACTGAGTTTGCATAATCAGAATATGCTCCGCCAAAGGTCTGAGACCACTCTTCGGATCCATTCGCATCGGTTTTGACGAGGTACATATCATAATCTCCACTTCCAAAACTATTAGTTCTTCCTGCAAGAAGATATCCGCCATCCGAGGTTTGAAGGATTGAGTATACTACATCACCACCTGTTCCGCCGTAGGTTTTTGACCAACCAACTTTCACAATAATAGATATGGTTGCTTCGTTACTTGTTTCTGTTCCATCAGAAGCTTGATAAGTAAATGAGTCTTCCCCACCTGAAGTTGCGTTATAAGTGGCTATACTTCCATTAATCGAGACCGTTCCATTGGAGGGTTGATCAACGATGGAATAGGTTAAAGTATCATTATCAACATCACTCCCCTGTAAAGTAATCTCTAGGGATTGGTTACGTTCTACTTCTCCTGCATCCACATCCACCACAGTGGGGGCATCATTGACAGGATTGACTGTAATGGTAGCAGTTGCCACATTTAAGACGCTTCGTGCATTACTATCGACTGCTTCAAAATTAAAGGTATCAGTTCCATTAAAGTTTTCATTGGGGGTATAAGTAGCCGTATTTCCTGAGATAGTAACCGAACCATTGGATGGATTATTTCTAACTTGAAAAACAATATTGTCTCCATCGTATTCTTCTGCTTCTAAGGTGATGGTGACTGCATTATCCTCATCAGTGGTTGCAGACACATCCATACTGTTAGGTTCATCGTCTACTGGAGTAATAGTAATAGAAATGGTTCCTATTGTACTACTCCCACTAGCAGAGGTTGCAATGTATCCAAAAGTATCGGTTCCATTATAATTAGCATTTGGATTGTAAGTTGCTTGAGCACCATTAAGTGTGACTTGTCCATTGGATGGTGTAGAGGAAAAAGCATAGGTCAAATTTAAACCAGAAGGCTCTGTGCCTTGAAGGGTAAAATTCAAGGAAGTATCCTCCGCAGTTTCTAAATCGAGATTGGTTACCGTTGGAAGCTTAGGAGGTTCTGGTTCAGTAGGAGAACTACTTCCACCACCACAAGTCCATAACCAACAGACACTCAAGATTATCCAAAATTTTCTCATGAATGTAATTTTACATTTCTTATCTGAAAATTGAAATGTTTTTATCTCTGACTTCGGTTGAATCAACCCGAAGTTATATTCTTACGTGTTTTTTTGGATTATTTGGTTAAATTCGTAAACTATTTTACTACATTGATTAAAATGTGATGTAAAACTGTGATGTAAAATTTTAAAATAATTATTGAATCGCCCTAAGCGATGAAATATCTTATTTTACAACTTGATGGCTCTGTAGCTCAGTTGGTAGAGCAGAGGACTGAAAATCCTTGTGTCGGCGGTTCAATTCCGTCCAGAGCCACATTTCGCATATGAATTTCGATAAAAAAAATATAATAGTACTCGTAATTGCAGTTTTGCTGATTACTTTTTTGGGATCTTTCTTAAGGCAGCCTAAAATTTATTCTTTTTCAAAAGAACAATTTGTTCCAAGCGATATGGAAACGGTATTTGATTTTTTTTCAAGACCAGAGAACTTAGAAAAGATTACTCCTTCCTCCATGGGCTTTAATATTATTACTCCCAAACCAATTGAAATGAAAGATGGCGCAATAATTGATTATACAGTAAAAATTTTAGGAGTGCCTGTTCGTTGGAGAACAATGATAACTAGCTACAAAAAAAATGAATATTTTGTTGACGAACAATTAAAGGGTCCATACAGCTACTGGCATCACAAACATACTTTCAAGGAGGTTGAAGGAGGAGTATTAATTATTGATGAAATTACCTATGCACTTCCAATTCAAGCTTTTAGAAAAATTGTTCATCCTTTAATCATTAAACCGCAATTAAAACAAATCTTTGACTTTAGATTTCAAATTATAAAAGATAAATTTAATTAATGATAAAATATATACTTTCCAAGTCTAACATAATGATTAATTATGTAGGGTTTACAATTGTTTGGTTTTCCTGTGTATTCAGTGGAGCAAAAGGTGACCCAATTATTGCACTTATACCAACGTTCATTTTTTTATTCTTGCACTTTTTAATTGTTACAGATCATCTAAAAGAGGAAATACAGTTAATATTTATTTCAATTATTTTTGGACTTTTGGTTGATTCTTCTTTTTCAATATTTGGTATAGTTCAATATAATGGAACATTAAACTTTGCACCAAATTTAGCTCCCTTATGGATCATTTGTATGTGGGCCGGATTTACTGCTCAAATTAACCATGCAATGCAGTTCTTAATTGGTAGATATTACTTAATTGGTTTTTATGGATTGCTAGCTCCGTTAGCATATCTAGCTGGCGAAGGAATCGGAGCGGCTCAAGTAACAGATAGTTATTTAGCATACGGAGTGATTAGCGTTGCGTGGTCAGTAAGCTTATTATCACTTTTTAAAATATCAGAATATTTAATGGGCAAATAAAAATGAAACAATATTTTTTACTTCTTGTAATTATTCTAAATGGCTGTGCTTCTAAAAAAGCAATGTCTCCTGATAAAATCATTAATATTCCAATCCCTACTAGTTGGGAGCTCAATATTTCCAACAGCATCCAACAAGAAAATTGGTGGAATGAATTTAATGATTCAACTTTAAATGAATTTCTTGATGAATTTCTTAATAATAACATAAATCTTGAAAAAACTATGCTGAATACAAGAAGAGCAAAGCAAGGTGCAGTCATTGCTACTGGAACATTGCTCCCTACGATTTCTATTGGAAGTTCTGGATCAGAATCAGAACAGAATACTGCTGGCTTTCCTCCTTTTTTTTCAACTCTTTTTGGCCAGTCATCTGACAAGGTTTCAGTTTTTACTCAAGAAAATTTTAATTTATCTTTAAGCACACAATGGGAAATTGATTTATGGGGCAAATTGAGACAAGGTCGAATTGCATCAAAACAGCAATACTTATCTACAAAATATTATGAGGACTATTTAAGACTATCACTAACTGCTGAAGCAGCAAAACTATATTTCTCAATTATTGAAGCTGAAAAAATATTAGCGAACAGTGCAAAAAAGCTTACTAATGCTGAAACGTTATTTTCACTTTATAATCTTCGTTATAATAAAGGAAGTATTTCAGTTGAAGCATATCAACAATCTGAGATTTTATTGTATGCGACAAAGTCAGATTTTAACGCTAAACAGCTAGCATTAAATACGTTAAAAAGAGAAGCTAATTCCTTAGTGAAAAATTATCCGAATAAAAATTTTGGGCACAAACAAAACTTTCCTATTTCTTTGCCAAGCCTGCCAGATGTTGTTCCTGCAGATATTATCAAAAGAAGGCCTGACTTAATAGCGCAACAATACAATTTACTTTCTTCTAAGGCTCTAGATAAGCAGGCACTGCTTACACTCCTACCATCATTTAGTCTTACTGGTTCTTTAGGAAGTTCATCGAATGATTTAAAAGATTTGAACGATGAAGATTTCTCTGTTTGGAGCAAAGGCTTAAGTGTTTTCTTGCCAGTATTTAATGCTGGGAAGCTTATAGCAAACAAAAAAATAGCTAATACAAATAAAGAAATTGCAATGTTAGATTTTATCAATGCACTTCTTAATGCTTATAAAGAAGTCGAGAATGCTATTGAATCAGATAAAATTTCAGGCGATGCTCTCTTGATTGCTAACACAAATGCTAAATTGGCTAATAATATATATATCACTACGTTTGAAAAATTTAATCGCGGGGCTGCAAGCTTTGAAGATGCTATAAATGCTAATAATGCACTTTACAACAGTCTCGATTTGAAAGCATCAGTAGAAAAAGTTCGCTTAGAACAAAGAATAAATTTAATTTTGGCCTTAGGTGGAGGATTTAAATACAAAAAATGATAAATAAATTAAAACCAGTTCTTATACTATTAGGAGCCGTTGCTATCTCTTATATTCTTTGGCTTTTAGGGCAGGTCCAACCTGATCCAGTTGAGGATGCTCCTGCTCCAGATGTAGTTGTACAAATTTTAACTCCAGAAGATTTTCAAGTAACAATAAATTCAACTGGCACAACAAAACCTTTAACACAAACTGTACTAAATGCGGAAGTCGGAGGTGAAGTTGTATATCGTTCTAAAAAGTTTTCAGAAGGGTCATCTGTCTTAGCTGGAGAGATTTTAGCTAAAATTGATGATACTGATTTACAACTTCAGTATAAGAGCGCACTTTTACAACTTGCGAACGCTGAAGTTCAATATTCTTTACAAGCTGTGGAATCTGAAGTTGCAAAAGAAGCATGGGACAAACTTGGAAAAGGCAAAGGAAGCGATCTCGCGCTAAAAAAACCTCAGTTAAAGCAAGCTGAAGCTTTAATGGAGGTTGCTAAAGCGCAGGTGAATTCAGCTGAAAAAAAACTTAATAAAACTGAAATAGTTGCTCCATATGCTGGAAGAATTCAAAGTTCAAATATTGATATTGGAACAACTATAATTCCAGGACAACCAATTGGGGTAATGTACACTTCAAGTGAAATTGAAGTCAGGCTATCTGTAAAAGACAATGACTTACAATTTTTAAGTATTCCAATGGATGGAAGAAAATTAAATTCAACAGAACAATCAATTGTCAATATTAATAGTTTTTACAAAGGAAGAAATCAAACCTGGGAAGGAAAATTAGAACGTGTTGACGGAGTAATTGATCCTATTACGCGTATGATAAATCTAATTGCAGTTTTTAAAAATGATTTCATCGAAACTGACAAACCTAATTTGCCAATTGGTCTTTTTGTAGAAGCAAAAATTGATGGAATCATATTGAAGAATGTTTTCAGGATTCCAGTTAATGCGATTTCAGAAAATAATGAAGTGTTTATAATTGATAAAAATAATCAACTGCAAAGTAGAAGCATTTCAGTATTAAAGAAATATAATGAATTTGTAATTGCTAAAGACAATTTAAATGCTGGCGAAAGACTAGTAATCACAAAACTGTCTACCGCTTCCAACGGAATCACTGTTAACCCGATTTATCAATAATGCGCGGTATAGTTACCTGGTTTGTAAAGAATAGTGTTCCTGCTAATCTTTTTATGTTTTTCCTTATTGTAGGTGGATTTTTCATATCATATCCATCTATTAAAGCGGAGTTTTTTCCAGTACCTGATGTAGCTGTTGTAAATGTTACTGTGCCTTATCCAGGAGCATCGGCATCAGAAGTAGAAGCATCTATCTCCTCCAAAATTGAAGATAGACTTGAAGGTGTTTCGGGCATCAAGAAATTGAGATCTTATTCTCTCGAGGGGATTGGTATTGTTAGCGTTAAAGTGTTTGCTAGCGCTGATTTTGATAATACGGTAGAGGAAATCAAAACAATAGTAAACGGCATAACTACTTTTCCTAATGACAGCGAAAAGCCTATAATTCAAGAATTAGAAGTTACAGAAAAAGTACTTGATGTAGTTATTTATGGAGATGTGTCGGAAGATGTTCTTTTAAATGTAACAAAAGGTATCAATGAAGAGATAAAAGGACTAAGCGAAGTTTCTTTTACTGAAATATATGGCAATAGAGATCGAGAAATATCAATAGAAATTTCTGAAAATAGTCTTCAAAAATATAACCTTACTTTTGATGAAATTTCGTATGCAATCAATATGGGGTCTATTGATTTACCTGGAGGTGTTCTATCTAGCTCAAAAGGGGATTTATTAATTCGAACTGTTGGCCAGTCATACAATGCTGAAGAATTTGAAAATATTGTAATTAGAACAAATAAAAATGGTAACACCTTATTGCTCAAAGATATAGCCATAATCAAAGACACTTTTCAAGAAGTAGATCAATTCTATAAATGGGATGGCACTAAAGCTATGTTTATAAGTGCAAATCTTGTAGGAAATCAAGATGTTTTAACTGCAGCTGATCAATTAAGAAATTTTGTTAAAATGAAAAAAGTAGAAATGCCTGAAAATATCAAAATTGACTATTGGTATGACCAGGCAAGATATCTTGAAGATAGAATTAATATTCTTTATAAAAATTTTGCAATCGGTATGGTTTTAGTTCTAATACTTCTAACTATGTTTTTACGTCCTTCTGTAGCTTTTTGGGTTGCAATGGGAATTCCAATTTCTTTCGGAGGTGCACTAATTTTACTACCAATGCTAGGTGTAACTATTAATGTATTGTCGACCTTTATGTTTATTGTGGTTTTAGGTATTGTTGTTGATGATGCTATCATTGTAGGAGAGAATGTTTTCAGAAGAAGGATTAAGCTAAATGAAGACAATTTTACATCCACTATAAAAGGAACTATGGAAGTAATGCTACCAGTTTTCTTTGGTATTTTAACAACCATAGTTGTTTTTGCTCCAATGCTTGATTTAGCTGGAGACACTGGACCAATATGGAGAACTTTTCCTCTTACAGCGATACCTATTCTTGTTTTTTCTTTAATTGAGTCCACTACCATCTTACCTGCTCATTTAAATCACGCCGGAGAATGGTTTCAATATAGATTTGTAGGATTTGGTAAAAAATTAAAAGCTGCGAGAAATTTTTGCTCTGAAAGATTATATAAATTTATAGACGATATTTGGCTGCCTCTTGTTAAGAGGTCTATTCAAAAAAGGTATGAGACTGTTGCAGTTTTTGTTGGGATACTTGTTATATCATTCTCTCTTCTCGCTGGAGGCTGGGTTAAATGGCAGTTCTTCCCAGTTTTGGAGGCAGAGGAAGTTGCAATAGTTGTTGATCTTCCAGAGGGTACTTCCATAAATAAGACAGCTGAAGTTACTAAAATTATTGAAAGAGAGGCGTTGAAGCTCAAAAACGAATTAAATGCTGATAGCGGTAAGCAGATTATAGCGCATGTTCTTACAACGGTTGGAGCGCAGTACTTCAGCTCTCAAGAAGCTGAAAGTAGTCCAACGGGTCCTGTAGTACAATCAAGTACAACTCCTCATTTAGGGGAAGTGGTGGTGGTGTTAACACCAGCTGATGATAGATGGGGGTTAACTGGAGCATATGATATTATTAACATATTACGAGAAAGAGTTGGTGTCATCCCGGGCGTTGAAAGGCTTAATTTTAGTGCCAATATTTTTAGTGCAGGTAAACCTATACATTTCCAACTTTCTGGTGACAATTTTGATGAATTAAATAGAGTTGTTAATGACACAAAAGTACTCCTAAGTACTTATGGAGGAATTTATGATTTAACAGATTCTGATAAAATAGGTAAAAGTGAATTGCAAATTGAACTCCTTCCTGCTGCTGAAGCATATGGTTTAACAACTGCTACAATTGCTAAACAGGTAAGGCAATCATTCTACGGAGAAGAAGTTCAAAGAATTCAACGTGGGGATGATGATATAAAAGTAATGCTTAAGCTTACCAAGAATGAAAGAGATAATGCTAGAACCCTTGAAAACTTAAGAATAAGAACAAGCTCAGGAATTAAAATTCCACTGTATGCTGTTGCGAAAGTAAAAGAGATACCTGGAAAATCTGCTATCAAAAGAATTGATGGAAAACGTGTTATTGAAATTACATCCGATGTTGACATAACCAAGAACACCTCTTCAATGATACTATCTTCAATGCTTAATCAAGAAGGACAACCAATTGGTAAACTTCAAAATATTATGAATGATTCAAATGGAATAAATTTTGCTCTTGCTGGAGAAGCTGCAGAACAAGCAGAACAACTTCAGGATATTTTTGTCAAATTTGGTATTGCAATTTTTACGATATTTGTTCTCTTGGCAATTCCACTTCAATCTTACTTTAAACCTCTAATTATTCTTTCAGCCATACCATTTGGAATGGTTGGTGCAATACTGGGACACTTAATGTTATTTCAACCAATGTCAGTATTATCGTTACTTGGGGTGGTTGCACTTTCTGGAGTAGTTGTAAATGACAGTCTTCTTCTTGTGGTTTTTGTGAATAGAGCGAAAGAGAAAGGTGATTCAACTTTGAAAGCAGTTATGGATGCTGTGCGCTCCAGATTTAGACCGGTTGTTTTAACATCTCTAACTACTTTTTTAGGAATAGCTCCATTATTATTCAACCAAACAACTCAAGTACTTTTCTTAAAGCCAATGGCTATTTCATTAGGGATTGGTATTCTGTTTGCAACTACAGTTATACTTTTATTAGTACCAGTATCTTATGTAATAATAGATGATTTTATTAGTTTGATATCCGGAAATAAAAATAAAAATGCCTAAGCTTCAAACTGAGAATAATTATGATATCCAGACTGCATTGGATCTTCATAATCAATTTTGACAATAGCCTTCTTAAGAATTCTCTTTAATATAATTAATCTATCTTTTTCAGACTGACTTTTTAAAAGCATCTTTTTAGCACGCTTATCAATATCAAGCATAGATGAAATCTCAAAAGCAGCTTTAGGCATATTAATTTGAGCAATTTTAGAAGAGGCTCCTAACTTCATCAATACTTCATAAAGAAAAACATTAGTTTCTTGAAGTAAAATTTCATCGATAGAGTCATCTACATCTTGCCAAGTTTTAACGTATGCTTGCTTATAATCTTTTGAATAGTTATAACTTTTTACTATAAATCTTTCTACTCCGGTGACAATGATATCATACTCCCCTGTACTGCCCTCTGCTCCAACTACTTGCGATATTTCAGCAGTACACCCTATAGATAAAGTGTCATTATTTTTTGAATTAATAATACCAAATTTTTGATTATGTTTAAGACAATACTCAATCATTTTTTTATATTTAGATTCAAAAATGTGAAGAGGAATTTTTTCGCCTGGCAATAGTACTAATGGTAAAGAAAAAATTGGGATTTTATCATTCATTATGTTATCAAAATACATATTGTTTTATTAATTTTCACTATCAATCTTTAAATCTAGGAGATATATGAAAAAAGACATTCTTGATCACGTTGCTATATGCACTGATAATATTGGTAAGTCCGTTGATTGGTACATAAAAAATTTTCAATGTGATATACTATACCAAGATACTACTTGGGCAATGCTAGAATTTGAAAATGTGAAATTAGCACTTGTGCTACCTGATCAGCATCCATTTCATTTTGCAATTCTTAAAGATAATGTTGAAGACTATGGAAAACCTGTAACACATAGAGATGGGTCTGTTTCTGTTTATATTAAAGATAGATCAGGTAATAATATTGAAATACTGAGGTACTAATTATGAAAAGAATAATGATTTTTAATACAATTGCTATATTATTAATTATAATAATATCATACATATCAACACCTGATAATCAAGTACTATCAAATCATCATTTGCTTATCGGTTTTACGTCTGTTATTGGATTTATGGCTGTATTATGGATTTTGAGTTTAATTGTAAAGGATGCTAGCATAGTTGATATTTTCTGGGGTCCTGCTTTTATTGTACTTAGCTCCTCTCTTTTAGTAGCGATGGATCAAGTGTACTCTGAAAGATCATTGTTTATTTTATTTTTGGTGTCGGTTTGGGCTTTAAGATTAGCATCTCATATAGGATTTAGAAATATTGGACATGGTGAAGATTTTAGATACGTAGAATGGAGAGAAGAAGGAGGAAAAAATTATTGGTGGTTTAGTTTTTTCAGAGTATTCTTGCTCCAAGGCGCTCTTTGTACGTTAGTTGGCTTATCTATATATTTCGGTTACCAAAACAGCGCTCCTTTATCCTTTATTGAAACTATGATTTGCTCATCTATCTTTTTTGTTGGCTTAGCATGGGAATCAACAAGCGACTTACAACTCAAATCCTTTAAAAATAATCCTAGCAATAAAGGAAAGATATGTAAAGCGGGTTTATGGAAATATTCTAGGCATCCAAACTACTTTGGCGACTTGCTAGTATGGGTTAGCATCTTTTCTTTTAGTGTTTCAAGTCAAAATATTTATTTAATTATGGGTTCTTTTCTAAGTCCATTGATTATGGGTTCAATTTTTTACTATATTACTGGTCCTATTATGGATCTTGCAATGATGCAAAGTAGGCCAGATTATAAAAATTACATGGAAAATAGCAATTCGCTATTTCCAAAATTCAAATAAAAGAGGGAAAATATGTTTAACAAAATATTATCAACACTATCAATATTCATTTTTATAGCTTGCGGTGGAGGCGGTTCTCAAGAAGCACAAGTTGTAAATATTGGTTCTCTGGGTTCTAAGATGAAGTATGATGTTGAAGAATTCACAGTAAAAGCAGGTTCTAAGGTAAAAATTATACTTAAAAATAATACGCCTTTGGACTTCATGGGAGAAATGCAACATAACATTGTGATTTTCAAAGATGAATCAGCTGCTGCACAAATTATTCAACTTGCAGAAGGAAATGGTGGAGACCCTTATCCAGATGGAAGAATCATCGCTTATTCTGCTCTTGTGGACAAACAAGGACAGACAACATTAGAGTTTGATGCTCCAAAAAAGCCAGGGAAATATTTGTATGTTTGTACATATATTGCGCATGCAGGTTCTATGCGCGGCTATATGATTGTTGAATAGTTTTAACAAACTATATACTATCTTTGACGATTTATAATTTTTTTTTATATTATCAACTTAATATTGAGATTAAATCTCAAAAAGGGAAAATATGAGTGAATTTTTAATTATGTTCAGAGAAGTGCTTGAAGGAGTTCTAGTAGTTGGAATTCTTTATACATTTATTGTAAAAACTGGAAGATTACATCTTAAAAAAAGTATTATTAACGGTTTAATAGCTTCTTTTATTGCTACCGGTATTTTTGCTGTAATATTCCAAATAGCTTATGGCGGCTTCGAAGGAAAACAGGCTGCTTTATTTGAAGGAACAACTATGCTTATTGCAGCACTGCTCCTATCTACAATGATTATTTGGATGGGAAGAAATAAAAATGTCGCTGCTAGTCTAGAAAAAGAAGCCTCTGATATCATTGAAAAAGATAAAAATGTCTCACTGGGTTTATTTGCTTTAACCTTTTTTGCAATATTCAGAGAAGGCGTAGAAGTCGTTCTTTTTATGTATGCAATAGTAATTCAATCTGATGGTCTTTCAATTGGTGGATCAATTTTTGGCTCTTTAGTAGCTCTAATGATTGGTTATGCAATTTTTGTTCAAGGAAAAAAGGTTCCATTGAAAAAATTCTTTAATGTAACCTCTATTCTTCTCATTTTTGTTTGCGCTGGTCTTGTTGCCTATGGCGTCCATGAATTTGAGGAAGCATTTTACACTAAAGATGAAATGAAGAAAATGGAGATATGGAATATTAATGATAGTGGCCCTGTTTTTGGATTTAATATTGATGATAATGGAACTCCAAAACCATTGTTAAGCGATAAAGGAGCTATCGGTCAGTTATTTAAAGGATTTTTTGGGTATAACGGCAATCCAACATCTACTGAAATTTTGAGTTGGCTGTTTACGCTTATTTTGGTATCATTTTTGTGGAAAAAAGCTGGTAAACCTGCAACGCCACCATCTAAAGATTAATATATTTTAAATATTTTTTAAAATATCCTTTAACTCAGAAATAATCATTGCTGTGGCACCCCAACATACGCACCCCGAGAAATGAAAAGCAGGTACATCGACATTCATGCTCGCTCTAGAGATTGGCGTTTTTGATACAATTTCTTCTGCAAGGAGCTCATTGATGCTAATCTCAAACACTTCATCGACTTCATTTTGATTCATTGCTATTTTAGGATATTGATCAGAAAACCAAACGTAAGTATTGATATTGAAATGTGATACTGGAGTATATAATGTTGATAGATTGCCAACTAAGTTCAATGATGAAGTATCTATTCCAATCTCTTCATTAGATTCTCTCAATGAAGCATCTTTAGGAGACTCACCTAAATCAATAGCTCCACCAGGCAGAGAAATCTGTCCTTTATGATGTTCAACATTTGATGTTCGTTTAGTTAATAAGAAAGTAAGACTCCCCTCTTTTTCAAATAGTATAACAGCAACACTTGCCTGCTTAGCATCTGCTGGTGGGATAAAAGCTTTAGCTGTAATATTATTAATAGGAATAACAGCCATTTTCTTCTGACTACTCCATCCGGGAAGCAAGGATTTTTTATTAAGTCTTTCCTTTAATAATGCAATTTTTTTCTCTACTTTCATGACCATGAAATATAAGCACATAATTTGGGATTGGAATGGTACTTTAGTAAATGATTTAACCTTATGTGTAGACTTATTAAACGTCTCACTTGAAAAAAGAGGACTTCCTTTAATTAGTGAAAATATGTATAAACAGAAGTTTTTATTTCCAATTAAAAAATTTTATGAGACAGTAGGTTTTGACTTCTCAAAAGAAAATTTTGAAAGCACCAACGAAGAATTTCATTCAGGATATGAAGCTAATTTTAAAAAATTGGCTTTACAACCTTATGCAGTTGAAACAATTTCATCTTTTAAAAATCTTGGTATTACTCAAAGTATTTTATCAGCTACCACTCAACGCAAGTTAAACACTCAGGTTAATTTTTTTGAGATATCTCGCTTTTTTGATAATGTAGTTGGTATCAGTAATACTCCATCAGGCTATGGAAAAGAGTTTGAAGGAAAAGAGTTATTAAGGAGTGTAAATATTTCATTAAAAGATACAATCATTATTGGAGATAGCATGTTAGATTTTAACGTTTCCAAGGCTCTTAGCATTGATTGTGCATTAGTGTCCAATGGACATAATAATATTGAAAGACTACAAGCTACTGGTTCTATGACTTTTGCAAATATTCAATCTTTTGCAGATTGGATCCTTGAGAAAACTAGGTAGTTAAACCGCCATCGACTGTAAATAAAGAACCAGTTATAAAATCAGATGCGCTTGATGCTAAATAAAGAGCCATTCCTGCAACATCTTCTGGAACACCCATTTTACCTTGAGGAATAGTTTTGACTATTTGATTGTAGGTTTCTTCGTTTTTCCATAACGCTTTACTAAAGTCTGTTTTAATTAAACCAGGCGCCAAGGTGTTTACTTGAATATTTTTTGATCCCAACTCTTTTGCTAATACCTTAGTAAGCATGACTACTGAAGCTTTGCTAATATTATACACACCTAGCCCTTCTAAGGGTGTTTTAGCTGCTATTGAAGCTACGTTAATAATTTTACCACTCTTTTGATTAATCATGACTTCACTGCAAGCTTTAACAAAATTAAAATATCCTTTAACATTCACATCATAAATTTTATCCCAATGAGAATCTTCTGAATTTAGTATCGGACCATAATATGGATTGGCTGCTGCATTATTGACTAGAATATCTACCGTAGAAAATTTATGAATTGTAAAATCTACTACGTTATTAATTGATTTGGAATCGCTTGTATTGCATTCTACGGCATCAATATCAAATCCTTTTGATTCAGCTTCTGCAACCGCAGCTTCTAAATTATCTTTTTTCCTACTACAGATAACAACATTCGCACCTGCTTTAGCAAAAGTAAACGCTATGGCTTTGCCAATACCTTTAGATCCACCTGAAATAATTACGCTTTTATTTTTTAAACTTAACATTTACTTCTTTTTTCTTCTTTCAGCCATTGCTTTCCACATAGACTCTGGAAGTTTTGTTAAATCTGAAAATTCTCCTGCACCTGCAAGCCACTCTCCGCCATCAATAGTAATAACTTCTCCATTAATATAAGCAGAACCATCGCTCATTAAATATGATGCTAAATTTTCTAGCTCATGTCTTTCACCAAATCTCTTCATTGGAATTTTATTTTTCATGTTATCTTCAAAATCATCAAAGCCAGGTGGCATTAATCTTGACCACGCACCTTTTGTTGGGAAAGGTCCTGGAGCAATAGCATTAAATCTTATGTTATGTCTTCCCCATTCAACAGCTAATGATCTTGTCATGGCTAAAACACCTGCTTTTGCAGCTGCCGATGGCACAACAAACGGCGATCCTGTCCATGCATAAGTAGTAACAATGCTCAAAATATTTCCACTTTTATTTTTGATCATCTCTTTTCCAATAACACTCGTGCAATTCCAAGTACCCATTAAAACTATATCTATCACAGCTTTAAAAGCATTTTGACTAAGCATCTCTGTTGGCGAAATAAAATTACCTGCAGCATTATTTAATAAAGCATCGATCTTGCCAAATTTATCAATAGTCTGTTTCGACATTAATTCAACATCTTCAATTTTTCTCACATCTCCTGAACATGTTAAAACATTTATACCGCTTTGCGAAAATTCATTAGCAGTTTCTTCGAGTACTTCGTTTCTTCTTCCGCTAATAACTAAATTTGCACCCAACTCTCCAAATCTTCGAGCCATGCTTTTACCCAAACCTGTCCCTCCGCCAGTAATAATGATTGTTTTATTTTCTAAAAGATTATTATTGAACATTTACTTTTCTCCCTCTTTGTTACTGTAAAGCATCTAAATTCCTTTTTATTGTTTCTGTTTTTTCTTTTAACGGATCTAAAACAGAATCTTCAATTACATCTGTTATTTTTTCTTTTCCAATCTCCAGTTGTGTTTTTATATCACCTGTCACTTTTTCTTCGCTATTCTCTAGCTGAATTTTTATTTCATCCATATTTGGCAATGGTTGATTTGTAAACAGTAAGTAAGCACAATAAATAACAAATAAGGCAATGCCTAGAGTAACTAACTTGAAAAGCTTTTTTATTACGCTATAGATAATCATTGTTATTAAAACAATTATTACAGCTAAATAAGCTGGATTATCTGAAATGCTATTTAATAGATTTTCTAACATTATATCAATTTATACATTACATTTCTACTTTACAAAGATGAAACATAAATCAACAAAAATCGTTAATAATAATGTGATTAAAAAAGTATGTGTTTTATTCTTTTTGCTGGGGTTTGTTTACTCTCAAGATAAAATTGAACTCAAGCAGGCTGATTTTTTGTCTTCTAAAGAAATTAATCAACAAACTATTACTACTTTAGATGGTAATATTATTTTTCGAAAAGAAACTATGCTTCTCTATGGTGATACTGCCATTCAATCAAGTCAAAATAATATTTTAAAACTATTTAGTAATGTTAAAATCATAGATGAAGATAAAACAATTTTTTGTGACTCACTGACTTACAATGCAGATATTGACACAATTAAAATGTTTGGAAATATTAGAATCAATAATTCTGATCAAACTATTACAGCTGATAATGGAGAGATACATAATGATGATAGTAAAATTATTCTTCGGAATGACGTAAGAATAATCAACAATGAACAAAAAGTTGAAGGCGAAATAATTGAATTTTCATTTAAAAATCAGAAAATTGAGTCGCTTCAAGTGCTTCAAAATGGTACTATTTTTTCTGCTAACTACGGGTATGAAAAAAAAGATGAAAACAAAAATAAAGTAGAGAAAGTTGATATTCTAAAAGGAAAACTTATTAATGTTAAGATGAATGATAATGTAATATCAGAAATTAAATTAATTGGTATGGCGTCAAGCTTAATTCATTTATATGAAGACTCTCTTTATCAAGGAACCAATGAAATTAGTGGCGATAAAATCACCTTAAGATTAAAGAATAATAACACTACAAATCTTGAATCTGAAGGTGGGGTTTTAGGGCAATTCAATCCTTCGACAACTAATATTTCACAAGAAAAAGTAGATTATAAAGGTAGAAGAGTAGAATTTGACACCAATAGGCAACAGTCTAAAATGTTTGGAGAAGCAAATATCTACCAAGAAGGTATGGATTTAACAGCTGCCCAAATCAACATCGACTGGAAAAGCAATATTCTTGAAGCTTTTGACAAAAATCCATTCAATGACGATGAATATCTCCAACCTACATTAGTTGAAAATGGAAGAGAATCTGTTTCTGGAAAATCAATGATCTATAATATTAAAGACCGGAAAGGAAAAGTTCTTGCGGGATCAACAAAAGTGCAAAATAATATGTATATGGGTAAGCAAATAACTACTGTTACTGATAGTACTTTTTATATAGAAGACTGCATTTTTACTTCGTGCGATCCTTCAAAATTTTATCTTGGAAGCAAGCAGGTGAAAATTATCTACGGTGATAAAGTAATAGCAAAGCCCTTAAATATCGTTATTGGGGGCGTACCTATTTTTGGAATCCCTATGGCAATTTTTCCTCACACAAATAAAGAAAGGCGCTCAGGATGGATTATGCCATCCTTCGGTTCATCTGAAAATAGAGGAAATTACTTAGATGGTTTAGGGTACTATTTTGCACCTAATGATTATTTTGGATCTGAAAATTCTCTGATTTTTGCAGATAGACAGGGTATAATTCTTAAGTCAAAAAATCAATATAAAAATAGATATAAGTTTAGTGGAAATTTTAATTTTGAAGTGCGCAAACATCTCAACTCTAATGAGCAAGATATAGCAAAATTAAATGAAAGCAATAAAACTGACTTTTCCTTGAACTGGAATCACAATCAAATTTTAAGGAAAGATCAATCATTTCGATCAAATGTAAGTTATTACAGCAATGGTGAATACAATCGTGAAACAAGTATTGATCCCTTAAAGAGATTAAATCAACAAGCTATATCTAACGCAACATATTCAAAAAGATGGAAAAATAAAAATCTATCTTTAAGTGTTAATGTTTCAAATAAACAAGACTTGATGTCAAAAAATAAGGTTAATAGTAATTCTATTTTCTATCAAAATCCAACAAGTCTTAACTCTACAATTACAGAAAACAATAGCACTCTTCCGTCTATCAATTTTAGAATAGGAAGAAAAAATTTATTTAAAAATAGCAATAATCTTTTTTTAAGCGGTGTCCAATGGAACTATAGCTCAAGAATTTTAAATAATTCAAAAAACTTCTACAGAGCTGAGGAGATTATGGATGATGAAAATATCACCTACCAGTGGCAAAAAAATGAAAACGGTGATGTTATTACCTCTAATAAGACTAATGCAATGTTTAAGAACAACTTTAGCATAAACGCTCCTTTTACTCTTTTTGATTATATCGCTTTAAATCCCAATATTAATATTAATTCTGATTTTGTAAGCAGATTTAGGCAGGTATCCTTAAATGCTGATGATGAAGTTGAATTTAATGAGATTGAAAAATTTAAAAACAGAACAACTGGTAATTTGTCACTATCTATCACCACAAAAATATATGGCATTCTTCCTATTAAAATAGGAAATCTAAGATCAGTAAGGCATGTTATGACCCCGTTAATTACATATAGCTATTCACCAAATTATTTAAATAATAATTCCTATTTTCAAGAATTCAATGAAGAATACTATGATTATTTTTCCGGTTCGCTAATAGGATCTACTCCTAGAAATAGTAATAAAAAAATTAATTTTTCCCTGGGAAATGTTTTTCAGGCCAAGTATTCGGACGGAGATAAGGAAGAAAAAATAAATCTATTTTCATGGAAAATAAATACAGGATACAATCTTAATAGCAAAGAATTCAAGTTATCAAATTTAAATAGCTCTATTAGAAGCAATTTGAAAAATAGCACAAATATTGATTTAAACCTTACGCATGATTTTTATGAATATGACTCTGAAAATAATATCCGACTAGATAAGCTAAATACTATGCCAAGACTAACAGGTATTCGATTATCTACAAATTTTACGATGAAGGGAAAACAATCTGATAATAAAAATAATACTAATTTATCAAAAGAAACTGAAGCATTTATTAATGATCTTTCGTCAAATAATTGGCAGAGCAGGCTGGGAATAAGCTATGCTGTTAATAAAATAAATCCTGATAATAAGATTGAGAATTTTTGGCTTAATAGCAACACAAGTGTAAATGTAACATCGAACTGGAAACTCAATTATAACGCAAGATTTAACTTAATTGATAAAAATATTGTAAGGCATAATTTGACATTATATAGAGAAATAGATTGTTGGGAATTGTTTGTCGACTGGACTCCAAATGGCTATGCTAAGGGATTATATTTTAGGCTAAACTTAAAATCTGATATTTTAAGAGATTTAAAGGTTGAACAAAAAACTGGTATCTATACTACAAGGTCAAGTTTTTAGGTGTTATTACTTCAAAAAATTATTAATGTTGTTTTATGAAATCGAAATTTCAAAAAGTTAAAGGAACATACGATATTCTACCTGCAGAGAGCGTAAAATGGAATCAGTTAATTTCCTCGCTTCAGTCATTAAGCAAAAGCTTTGGTTTTGAAGAAATAAAAACACCTATCATTGAAAACTTGGATCTTTTTAAACAAAATGTTGGTTTTGAAACTGATGTTTCGAAAGAGATGTTTTCTTGGCAAGATTCTTCAAATAATTATTTAGCTCTGAAGCCAGAAATGACAGCTCCTGTTGTAAGAGCTTTTATTGAATCTGGATTTTTCCGAAGTAAACCTTTATGTAAACTATTTTATATAGATGCGTTATTTAGAAGAGAAAAACCGCAAAAAGGCAGGCAAAGACAATTTCACCAATTTGGAGTTGAAGCCTTTGGTTCTTCAGAAATTGAACAAGACATTGAGGTAATTCTTATAGCAACAAAAGTACTTTGCCATTTAGGTATTGACAATACAGTTCTTCAAATAAATAATATTGGCAGCAAAGATACAAGAATGCTTTATCAAGATAAATTGAGCAAATATTTTACTAGCTATAAATCTAAGCTTTCAAAAATTTCGTTGAAACGCTTAGAGATTAATCCGCTTAGAATTTTAGATAGTAAAGAAGAAATAGATTTAGAAATAATAGATGGAGCTCCACTAATTACTGAGTTCTTATCTAAAGATGAACATAGCAAGTATTTGAATTTGCTTTCACATTTAAACGCATTGAATATCTCTTACCAAGAAAATGGTAGACTTGTAAGGGGTCTTGATTATTATAATAGTACTACATTTGAAATATCAACTTTATCTTCAAAATCACAGAACGCCCTGCTTGGTGGTGGCAGATATGACTATTTAGTTGAAAGCATGGGTGGGCCAGCTACCCCAGCGGTTGGTTTTGCCGCTGGAATTGAAAGACTAATGATTGAATCAAATTTCACTATATCTAAAGAAAGAGTAGATTTTTTTATTGGATATGAATCACAATCTGAAAAAATAATGAGTATTACAAATCAACTCATTGATAACGGATATAAAGTCTTTATTGATACCCTTAAAAAATCAGAAAAAAGCCAGATTAAGAGCGCAATAAAGTTGAATGCAAAATATTTTCTTAGAATTAATGACAAAATTATTCTTAAAGACTTGCATTCAAAAAAAGAATTTGAAGTTAATAGTTTAAATCAAATTAAAGATAGCATTGACAAATAAACCAATAATTTATATTTATAAATATAAATTTTTGACAATTACTAATCAATCTACGTAAGTTGCCAACCAATATGTCAAAACAAGAAAAACTATTAATAATCGTTGAGTCTCCCTCAAAAACTAAAACTATAGCTAAATACGTAGATAATGCGTCTGTCATTGCCAGCATAGGTCACTTTAAAGATCTTCCCAAAAAAGAAATGGGTATTGAAATTGAAAATGACTTCGCAATGAAAATTGAAAGCATGCCAGACAAAAAAAAGTTTCTTACTCAACTCAAAAAAGAAGTTAAGCTAGCAGATAGAATCTTAATCGCAACAGACCCTGACCGTGAAGGTGAAGCAATTGCAGCAGATATAGCATCAGAAATTAAAGGCGATATTGAAAGAGTTGAATTTACAGAAATAACAAAAAAAGCAGTCCTGGATGCTGTTCAAAATTCACGTGAAATAAATTACGACCTTGTAGATGCACAAAGGGCCAGAAGAGCTATTGATCGTATTGTTGGATTTACATTTTCACCAGTTTTATGGAGAACTCTTCGCTCATTGAAAAACAAAGGTTTATCCGCCGGAAGAGTTCAGTCAGTAGCCCTTAAGTTATTAGTTGATCGCGAAAAGCTAAGGAATAAATTTATTGAAAATAAATTTTATTCAATAGAAGCACATCTAACAGAAGAAAAGAGCTCTGATGTCTTTAAAGCTTCTTTAATTAAATATGATGGCGTTTTAGTAGCTAAGTCAGATGATTTTGGTAAATTTGAAATAGGATTAAAAAAAGATGATGTCATTCAAGTTGACAAATCTCTCGCGGATAAAATTAAGAAAGAATGTGAAGAAAATAATTGGAGTGTTGATAACATAGAAAGCAAACCTACCTCAAGTTCTCCTGCTCCCCCTTTTACAACAAGCACTCTCCAACAAGACGCATCTAGAAGATTTGGATTTTCTCCTAAAAGAACAATGGTAGTAGCGCAAAAACTATACGAACAAGGGTGTATTACCTACATGAGAACTGATAGTACAAATCTTTCCAATGAAGCGCTAAGAGCTACAAAAGAATTTATAAGTAAAAATTTTAAAGAAGACTTTCTTTCAGAAAAAACTAATGTTTACAAAAATAAAGTTGCTAACTCGCAAGAAGCTCATGAAGCAATTAGACCTGCTGGTACAAAATTTAAAAGCGCAAGCGAGGTAAAAAAAATTGGGCCAGATGAAGCAAAATTATATGAATTAATATTAAATAGAACAGTTGCGTCTCAAATGAAGCCAGCGCAATATATTCGAACTAACGTTGAAGTATCTAATGGAAAATCATTATTTAAAGCAAGCGGAAATGTTACTGTTTTTAAAGGATATACCGCAGCATATGAACAAGCTCTGAAAAGAAAAGATAAAATTGATTCAGTTAGTCTGCCTAAAATTGATAATCAATCAAAAATTTTGTGCAATAATGTGACATCAAATGAAAAAAGTACTTCTCCTCCAAGAAGATTTTCTGAAGCTATGCTTGTAAAGGAAATGGAAGTGCGAGGCATTGGAAGACCTTCAACATATTCTTCAATTATTGAAAAGTTATCGCAAAAAGAATATGTTAGTAAAAAAAATAAAATACTCATCCCTACTTTTGTAGGCATTGCGGTTTCTCAATTACTAGACAATCACTACAGAGCATTATTTAACGAACAATTTACAGCAGATATGGAAAGCCGTCTTGATGCAGTTTCACGCTCAGAAAATTCATACTTAGAAGTTTTAAAAGAGTTTTATTATGGAAATGGAGATTATAAGGGAGTTTCTAAATTATTAGAAGAGGAAGTAGATATTGCCAAAGCTTGCACTGTTAATGTTGAAGATGATTTAGAAATTCGAATTGGAAAGTTTGGTCCATATGTTCAAAAAGATGGTAATAACATTACTATACCTGAAGACTTATTTTTTGGAGAGCTGAATAAAGCAAAACTTGATGCGCTTGATAGCATGCAAAAAAAAGATAATGTTATTGGCAAATTTACCAACGGGGAAAATATACTATTAAAGGTTGGAAGATATGGTCCATATGTTGAATTAGAATCTTCCAAAAAAAGAAAATCAGTCCTCAAAAGCATCGGTGTGGAAAATTTAACAGAAGCTGTTGCTATAAACTTGCTAAGCATGCCTAAAAAATTAGGAGAGCATCCGGAAACAGGAGATGATGTTCTTGCAGATTTTGGTCCATATGGTCCGTATGTAAAATCCGGAAAAATAAATGCATCTATGAAAGTTGATGACAGCCCATTAACAATTACACTTAACGATGCACTTAAGCTTATAAAAGATAGAAAGCTGAAATTTGAACCAAAAGTATTAGGAGATCATCCTAAAAGTAAAAACGAAATCTCAATTAAACGTGGAAGATTTGGTCCTTATGTCACTGATGGAAAGAAAAATGTTTCCTTGAAAGGCTATGTTATTGATGAAGTCACTTTGGAACAAGCAGCCCAATTAATTGATGATAAATCATGATAAAAAAAATATTTTTAATATTATTTAGTGTTTCATATTTATTCAGTTTTCAATCTTCTATAGAAGAACGTCTTTATTCTCTCAATCGAGATTTAATGTGTCCTGTTTGTGATGGACTAACCTTAGAACAGTCTCAAGCTGGTCCAGCCTTGGAAATGAAAGAAGAAATTAAAAAAATGGTTATTCAAGGAATGTCAGATAAAGAAATTAAAGATCATTTTGTTAACAAATTTGGTATTGGAATATTAGCTAATCCTCCCAAAAAAGGATTTGATACACTGGTTTGGCTCGCACCACTTGTTTTTGGTTTTTTAGGAATAATTTTACTCTACAGATATTTTTTTTCTTAAACTCTATAGTAATCAGCATAAATTTGTTTAAAAAAATTAGGAGCAAATCATAATAAATGAGCAAGAAACATCTAGATAAAGTTATTTCGCTTTGCAAACGTAAAGGTTTTGTATTTCCAAATTCTGAAATTTACGGAGGATTGAAAGCCTCTTATGATTATGGTCCTCTTGGTGTAGATTTAAAAAAATCTATATCAGAAAAATGGTGGAAAAAAATGACTCACAATTCAAATATTGTTGGATTAGATAGCTCAATTATGGTTCATCCTGCTGTTTGGGAAGCTAGTGGTCATATATCCAATTTTAATGATCCAATGACTGACAATAAGGATAATAAAAAACGTTACAGAGTTGACGACTTATTATCTCAACAGAAAAATACAGTTATTGATAATCTTTGTAGCCAAATGTCTATTGAAAATAATAATGATAGTGAAACTATAGACAAAATATCTAATATATTATTATCTGAGTCAGATAAGTTCAGTGGCGCAATGGAAAGCGCTGGTGTTATAGATCCGTTTTCTGGCAACGTTGGCAAGTGGACTGCAGCTACACAATTTAATCTAATGTTCAAAACCAATGCTGGGCCGTCAGAAAAAACTGGTAAAAGTATCTATTTACGTCCAGAAACTGCGCAAGGTATTTATATAAATTACCTACTTGTCCAAAACTCTATGAGGCTTAAAGTGCCTTTTGGTATTGCGCAAATTGGTAAGGCTTTTCGTAACGAAATTGTTGCTAGAAATTTTATATTTAGAACTAGAGAATTTGAACAAATGGAAATGCAATATTTTGTACATCCCTCTGAAGATGAAAAAAACATGTCTCTTTGGAAAGAAAAAAGGATTGATTTTTATACTTCAGAATTAGGAATCAATAAAGATAATTTAAAATTTCATCAACACTCAGAAGAGGCATTAGCTCACTACGCTAAAGACGCATTTGATATTGAATATAATTTTCCATTTGGATGGGGAGAAGTTGAAGGAATTCATAATAGAACTGATTTTGATTTAAAAGAACATGAAAAATTATCAGGAAAAAATATGATGTATTTTGATCAAATTAAAAACGAAAAATATTATCCTTACATTATTGAGACTTCAGCTGGTTTAAATCGCCTTTTTCTTATGGTTCTTTGTGAAGCATATTTTGAAGATGAAGAAAATAATAGAACTGTATTAAAACTTCCTTTTGATTTAGCTCCCAACAAAGCAGTTATTTGTCCATTACTAAAAAAAGATGGTTTACCGGAAAAAGCACATAACATATTTAATATAATTAATGCTAGATATAAATGCCTGTATGATGAGCAAGGTTCTATTGGAAAAAGATATTATAGACAAGATGAAGCAGGAACTGCATTTGGAATTACTATTGATCATGAAACATTAGAAAATGATACTGTAACAATCAGAGAGCGTAATTCAATGGAGCAACAGCGAGTTTCTAGCGATAAAATCTTACAATTTATTTCTGATAATAAAATTTAATAGGAGCAACTATGCGATCAGCTAATCCAGCACTTAATAATAACACATTTAGAAATACTCGAAGAGTTTCTGGAGAAACCGCAATGACAATTGATGGGACAGTTAACAAGACTGCTTTAAGCTTGCTTCTTGTAATGACGTCAGCCATCTATACCTGGAACAATCCAAAGCTAGGGTTAGAGCTGTTTTGGCCAGTCACCATTTTTACTTTTGTACTTTTAATGATTACAATATTTAATAAAAAATCAGCTCCCTATACTGTACCGCTTTATTGTCTAGCTGAAGGGCTTATCCTTGGAGGTATATCTGCTTATGCGAATGCAATTTATCCTGGAATTGCAAACCAAGCAATTACATTAACTTTTGGGATTTTAGCTGCTTTATTATTTCTTTATAAAAGCAAACTAATTGCAGCCACAGAAAATTTTAGGCTTGGTGTTTTTTCAGCAACTTTTGGAATCTTGATAGTATATGTTCTTAATCTTGTTCTATCCTTTTTTGGAATTTCTTTTATGGGATCTTTATTTGGTAACGGCCTTACTGGTATTTTATTTTCTGTTTTTGTTGTTGGAATTGCATCAATGAATCTAGTTTTAGATTTTGATTTTATCGAGTCAGGCTCTGAACAAGGTGCGCCAAAATATATGGAATGGTATGCAGCTTTTGGATTAATGATTACTCTCATATGGCTTTATATTGAAATTTTGAACCTATTGATGAAAATTCGTAGTAGAAAGTAAAATGAATTAAACCTTTAAGTTATTGACATAAAGAACACTTTAAACTAATTTATGCAAACTAAGGGTATATTTTTACCTCTAACCGAGGTACATACCAATGATTTATTAATATGTACATAAACAAAGGAAAAACAATGAGAAAGCTATATAACATGATAGCGCTAGTTTTATTTTCTAGTCTAATGTTTGCTCAATCAGTTTCAGGTACCGTAACTGATGAAAATGGTAATGCACTATTTGGAGCTAATGTTACAGTAGAAGGTACATCATCTGGTGCTGCAACAGGAGCTGATGGATCTTATTCAGTCGACGGTGTTGAAGGAGGAACATATACTGTTACTGCTTCATACATTGGATATGAATCTGCAAGCACTTCTGTAAGTGTAGATGGTTCTACAACTGCTAATTTTTCATTAGCATCAAGTGCAGTAGCTGGTAATTCAGTTTCTGTTCTTGGATCACGTTTCGCAAGAAATGTTGATGAACAAGCAGTGCCAGTAGAGGTAATTACTGAGCTTGAAATTCGCGCATCTGGTTACACTGAAACCAATGACTTATTACAAGCCCTAGTTCCATCATACAATTCCCCAAAAGGGTATATAACTGATGGTTCTGACCATATGAGACCAGCAACATTGCGTGGTATGGCGCCAAATCAGACTCTTGTACTAGTAAATGGTAAAAGACGTCATCAGGGTGCTTTAGTTCACGTTAATGGTTCAGTTGGTCGTGGTTCAACTCAGGTTGACTTAAACGCAATACCTGCTAGCGCAATTGAAAAAATTGAAGTGCTTCGAGATGGTGCTGCTGCTCAATACGGATCAGATGCCGTTGCAGGAGTTATCAATTTAATTCTGAAAGAAGCTGGAGGAGCTGACTTAAGTATCACTTACGGTCAAAACTTTTCATATTTTGAAAGAGGCTATAAACCTGGAGAAGGATTGATAGATGGTCAAGATGAAAATACTTATTCTTGGGATCTCGATTTAGATGATATAGGTACTGGTTATTTACCATATACCTCAGATAGAGAATCAGCTAGATCTGGATTAGAAACAGTTCTTAAAAAAGACGGTAGAAATTTAATAGTGCATGCTGGAAACGGTATGAACTTATTAGGTGGAAGCGTTTATGTTAGTTTACAAGTAAGAGACGGTGGACGTTCAAACCGAGCAGGTTTAGATCCAAGGCAACAATATTTTGATGGAATGGATGAAAAAGAACGCGCATTTGATAGAGAAAATCATCGCATAGGTTCAGGTGAATTTGAACAAGTGAGTCTTATGTTTAATGGTGCCTTCCCAATGGAAAATGGTGGAACATTTTACATGTTTGGTGGAATGAATTCTAGAGATGGACAAAGTGGATGTTACTACAGAAGAGCAAATGACGATCGTACTTTACGTGCATGGTATCCAGATGGATTTTTACCATTAATTAGCCCTACATTATCTGACCAATCTTTAGCATTTGGAATGAAAGGCTTGATAGGAGGCTCATCATCTAGAGATATTGTTGAAGCAATTGCTTACGATTTTAGCTTGACAACTGGAGGTAACGATTTTGAATGGGGAATGGAAAATAGTCATAATGCTACAGCTGGCGTTGGACCAAACCAGCAATCTGAATTTAATTTGGGTACTTTAGGCTACGAACAAACTACTTTAAATGCTGACTTTCAAACTACAACAACCTTACCTGGTTTTAAAGGAGATGTTAGTTTAGCATGGGGGGCTGAAGTTCGTTTAGAAAACTACACTATTAAAGCTGGTGAAGAAGCAGGATATGCAGACTATGAGTATGATGTTTTAGATGGACCAAATGCAGGTGCTTCCGCAGCAGTTGGTTGTCAATGTCTTCCTGGATTAGCCCCTGCTAATGAACAAGATCGTGATAGAGAAGCTGCTAGTATTTATTCTGAAATATCTGGAAATGTTTCTGATGCTATGACATTAGACTTAGCCTTAAGAATGGAAAACTATAGCGATTTTGGCTCAACAACAAACGGTAAAGTTGCAATGAGATATGAATTACAAGAAGGTGTTGCTGCTAGAGGCTCTTTCAGTACTGGCTTTAGAGCACCCGCACTACAAGAAGCATATTTCTCATCAATTGCTACAAACTTTATTGATGGAGTTCCATTGGAAGTAGGTACTTTCCCAGTTGATACTGCTGCAGCAAGAGCTCTGGGAGCAAAAGATCTTGAACCTGAAACATCAAACAATATTTCAGCTGGTATGACATACAAAGATGATCAATTTTCATTATCAGTAGATGCATACATGATTACAGTGGAAGATCGTATTAGTATGAGTGAAACTTTCCAAAACAAAAAAGGCACCCAATCAATGGTAAACTTTTTTAAAGAAAGAGGTGTTCCAGCCGCTGCAGGAAGATACTTCTTTAATGGTATTGACACTGAGACTACAGGCCTAGATATTGTTGCAACAAAAAGAAATGATGTTGCTAATGGTTCACTGCTATTAAAAGCTGCTATGAACTTTAACGATACTGAAGTTACCAATAAAGGTGACCTTGTTACTCCAGCTGCGCTATCTGAATATACAGATAACGACTTGCTTGGCCGTGCTAACACAATAAGATATGAGAGTTCAGCACCTAAAGAAAGTTTTCAGCTTTCAGCTACTTTGCAAAAACCAACTTCTACATTTATGTGGAAATTAAATCGTTGGGGTGAAGTAACTATACCAGCTGGAACAATTGAAAGAGAACAAGTGCTTAGTGGAAAATGGACGTTTGATACTGAATATTCTTTTCAGTACAATAGTCAAGTAAGATTGTCATTAGGTATAAATAATCTATTTGATCAATATCCTGACAAGACTATTAAAAGCAATAGTTTTAATGGAATTTTCCAACACTCAGGATATAGTCCTTTTGGATTTACTGGACGTTATATCTACACTCGTTTAAACATGACGCTTTAGTATAACTCTGATTATAAATAATAAAAAGCCTCTACTAATTATAGGGGCTTTTTATTATCTTCAATAATACAAAATGTATAATAAATCAATAATCATCCTTACACTTCTTCTGGGTATACTTACTCAGGGTTGTAATCAACCAAAAATGAACGGTAATGGTGCAGTTTCTTCCACCTCAAGAGTGGCTTCTCAAGTTGGAATAGATATTTTGAAAAATGGTGGAAACGCATTTGATGCAATTGTTGCTACAGGCTTTGCACTCGCTGTCACCTCTCCTTCAAATGGAAATTTGGGAGGTGGAGGATTTTTAGTGGCTCGCACTGCTAATGGTGAATTAGTAAGCTTAGATTTTAGAGAAAAAGCTCCAAAACTTTCATTTGATACTATGTTTTTAGATGAAAATAATAATTATGTCCGAGAGCTTGCACTGTTCTCTCACATATCATCTGGGGTTCCAGGTACGGTGAATGGGTTAATTAAAATTTTTAACGATTATGGTTCTGGAAAGTTTACCTTAAATGAATTACTTCAGCCTGCTATTAGTCTTGCAGATAATGGTTTTGCAATTGAGCCAACAGCTGCTATTGGATTTGATGCTAATAAAAATCATTTTATTAATGATGAGGGTTCAAAAAAATTATTCATTAAAAACAGAGACGGTGTCATATCTGATTTAGAAAACAGATTTAAAAATGGAGAATTAAGCTTAAAAAAATACGAAACAATGTTAAATGAGGTAGATGAGTGGAAAGCTGGAGATATTTTTATTCAAAAAGATTTAGCAAATACTTTACGTAGAATTGCAGAAAATGGTAATAAAGGTTTTTATCAAGGTAAAACAGCGCAATACATCGTAGATGAAATGAAATTAAATAATGGATTAATCTCATATCAAGATTTAAAAAATTATGATTCAGTTTATAGAAATCCTATAGTGGGTTCTTATAGAGACTATAATATTGTTTCTATGGGTCCGCCGAGTTCTGGTGGAGTTCTATTAATTCAAATGCTTAATATGTTAGAAAACTTTGATATTAAAAATATGGAAAGAAATTCAACAGAATTTGTTCACCTATTAACTGAAATTCAAAGGTTAGCATACGCTGACCGAGCAGTACATTTAGGAGATCCTGACTTTTGGAACAATCCAATTGATGTACTTACTTCAAAAGAGTATGCAGCTGAGAGACTAAACCTTATCTCGCTTGAAAAAGCAACACCAAGTACAAATATTGCTGCTGGAACTACCAAAAAAGAAAGCGTAGAAACGACTCATTACTCTGTTATGGACAAATATGGCAACACTGTTGGTATTACTACCACTATAAATTTGAGTTATGGAAATAAAAAAATTGTAGATCGCGCTGGATTTTTATTGAATAATGAAATGGATGATTTTGCTGCAAAACCTAATGCTCCCAATGCATTTGGCTTAATTGGTGGAGAAGCAAATGCTATTCGACCTTATAAGCGCCCGTTGAGCTCAATGTCTCCTACTTTAGTAGTAGATAAAAATGGTCAATCAATATTAACAGTTGGTGCTGCTGGCGGGTCACGTATAATAACAGCTGTATTACAAATTATTATCAGCGTAATAGATCATGACTTAAATATACAGGAAGCTATTGATCTACCAAGAACTCATTCACAATGGTTGCCTGATTTTATTTTTTACGAAAAGGATGCGTTAGATCAAAATAAAATTGACGAATTAAAGCAATTAAATCATGCATTTTACAGTGATAAAAACTTACCTGGTAATTTTTATCTAGCAAGAACGCATGGTATTCAACGAAAAGATGGTTTATTTATTTCAGGCGCAGATAAAAGAGGAGCACTAAATGGAAATGAAGCAATTACTTATTAGATTTAATATTTTACTATTATGTTTTGCAGTTGGATGCGGCGGTGATTCTGGTCGTGCTACACAGTCTGTTTTACCTGCACAGGAGATAATTTATACTCCAGGAGAAATAATTAACGACGGTCAAGGATATGTGTCGTATCGCGTTGGAAATACACCAGTTATTATCACTGTTCCACATGACGGAACAATAAAGCCTACTACCTTTACAGACCGTACTGGAGAAACATCTAGAGCTATTAATACTCGTAAATTGGCAGAACAGTTTGCTTACTTCTTTAATCAAAACTCTAATGGCTTATTCCCACATATTATATATAATAATATAAGTAGAGCTAAATTAGATCCTGATTTAAATCTGACGGATGGTGCACAAGGAAATACTTATGCAAATATGACTTATGGTACCTATCATAGTTTTTTACAAACAGCAATTGATAGTGTGGAAGCTAATTTTGATGCAGGAATTTTACTTAATCTAGTTGAACACACACATTCAAACCAACGAGTTGAACTAGGATACCTATTAACAGAATATAATTTAAGTCAAACTGACTCGCAGTTAAATTCTTTTGCTCCAAATTCAAGCATCTTACAATTATCAGCACTTTCTTCATCTTCATTTGCTGAAATTATAAGAGGATATAACAGCCTTGGCAACTTATTAATTGGCGAAAGCTATAACAGTAATGATACAAACTATCAATTTGGTGCAGTTCCTACTTCTGATAATCCTAACGTTGATGGCGTAGATTATATCTCAGGTGGATATACATTGGCTAAATATGGAAGTCATAATGGAACAAACATCAATGCTATTAATATAGCAACCCCATATGTAGATTTTAGAGATAATGCAAACGCCTATAGGGCTTTGGCTGCCATTATTGAAAAATCAATAAAAATGTTTTATGAGTCAAACCTTGAATTGATGTTATATTAATTATTTCTTAAAGCAGTTGCTTTTCTTAAGTACTCTTGCGCATCTTCTAGTCTACCTTCACCGTAAAATGTTCTATATACACCATAGTAATACTGTGAATCATTTGGATTTTTATCGATTAATTCCATATAATAATTTCTTGATTTTCTCCATCTTTCGGCCTGTTCAAGCGCCTTAGCTAAACCTAGCAATGCTTCAATATCATCGGGTGCTAAAAAATAAGCTTCTTCAAAATTATATTCAGCTTCATCAAAATTTTTCATTTTCAAATAGACTAATCCTCTATTAAAAAATAAATCAATTAAGTCCTTTTCATCGCTTGTTGATTCGATAGCTTTATTTAAATTTTTTAGAGCTAAATCAAAATTATCTTGTGCTAAATAAAGAGATCCTAGACTCTTTAAGGCGGTGGGTTCATTTGGACTTATTATTAAGGCTTCTTCATAATAATCTAGTGCTCTATCATAATCACTTAACCGAGCCAAGCTTTGTCCTGCACTGATAAGCAATGCAACTTTAGTGTCATTAGGTATATCATCTAGTGATAGTCCCATATCCAGGTATTTTATCGTTGTTTGTCTATCTCCCTTAACAGAAGAATATAACGCTACTAAAGCATACGCACCTGGCTGAGTAGGATCTAATATTATTGCGTCCATTGATGTTGAAATAGCTTGATTTATTAATGTACTTCTTTGATCAGCACTTCTTGCCTTATTTAATAAGCCTAAAAAGCCTGAAGCTTTATAGTAAATTAAATTATAACTTTTTCCTATTGAAGCATTTATTGCCTGAGAAATTAGAATTTTTTTATCATTTCTCGTTGGACGAATTTTTGAATTATTTGGAGCCGAAGATGCTATATCCATATATTTTCTAACTGATTGCCAATCCTGTTTTCTAGGAAAAATTTTATCTCCCAAATGAAAGGCTGCTTCCCATTTATCTTTAGGATGATCAAGAGCTTGCTCAAGAAATTTTTGTGCATTATCCCAGTCTTTATCTTTTATGTAAATTTTTGCAGATTCTAACGCTTGCCCAGCAAATACAACTGAAATAAAAATTGATGTAATAATAAAATTCTTAAAATAAGTCATACTATTCGTTCTCCTTTTCTTAGATTATCAAGTTAGTATTATTATAACGAGTTTTCAAGTAGTATGGTTAGCTCGCATCCACTTAAGTCTTTTTTGGAAAGCGTCTTTTGAAACATTTAATAAACCTTTCGCTCCCACACCCTCAATGCAAAAAGATGCCATAACTGCGCCAACTTTCATAGCATCAAAGATGTTCATTCCCTGCACTTTTCCCATTAGGATACCTCCAAGATATGCGTCCCCTGCGCCAGTTGTATCGATAACTTCTTTTAAGGGATAGGCCTTCATTTTAAAAATATTATTATCGTGATCGAAGTATGTTGAACCATTTTCACCTTCTTTAATTATTAAACATTTAGGACCAAGAGATAAAATAGCATCGGCTATTTCGTCTAGGTTGCTGCCATCTTTTCCAGTTAAAGCAATGGCTTCATTGTAGTTGATACAAAATAAGTCTACTTTTTTAATCAACTCTTTTAATTCTTTATTAGCGATATCTATATACAGTTTAAAAGTGTCTAACATTATGTAAGGCTTACATTCCATTTGATCTAATAATTCTATCTGTAAATTTGGCGCTGTGTTGCCTAGCAATAAAAAAGGGTAATTTTTTGATTCATGTGATAGCTCAGGTACGTAACTTTCTGAAACTCCAGCGTCAACGTATAATGTTCTTCTCGAACTAAAATCATTTTGATATTGACCTCCCCAACAAAATGTATTGCCATTACCTCGTGTTAATGATTGTGTCGAAATTGAATGATTGGATAATAAATCAAAGTGTTGATCTAGGAAATCATTCCCCACTATCCCAACAAGTTCGCATGTATTTGGCTGATTAGCTAATAAAGCATAAGCTGCTGAACCACCTAATACATCTGTGAATGATCCATGCTTATTAACTATCTTATCAATACTTATTGATCCAAAAACAATAGCTTTATGTGATTGATTTGAAGTCATATTTTTTTTTATTAAGATAATCATGGACTTTAAATGAAAAAAGAAAAAATAGTATTAGGGATAAGTGGTGGAGTTGATAGCTCTGTTGCTGCTTTGCTCCTTCAACAAAAAGGATATGATGTGCATGGAGTCTTTATGAAAAATTGGGATGATAAAAATGCTATTTGTAGTGCTGAAGATGATTATGCAGACGCATCAAGTGTTTGTGATAAATTAAATATATCCCTAACTAAAATTAACTATACCAAAGAATACAAGGAAAGGGTGTTCAGTAAATTTCTTAAAGATCATAAACTAGGATTAACTCCTAATCCAGATGTACTATGTAATAAAGAGATAAAATTTGATGTCTTTCAACAATATGCTAAAAAAATTGGGGCTAAAAAAATTGCATCAGGACATTACGCAAAAATAATAATTAAAAATGAAAAATTTTATATTAGTAAAGCTAAAGATAAATCCAAGGATCAATCATACTTCTTATATCAATTAACTAATGATATCTTAAAAAATATTGAATTCCCATTGGGGCGTCTTTATAAGAATGAAGTTAGGGAGATAGCAAAAAATAATAAACTAGTTAATGCAAACAAGAAGGATAGTACAGGAATATGTTTTATTGGTGACAGACAATATAATAAATTTGTTGAGCAGTTTATAGATAAGAAAAAGGGTGATATTATATCTCTTGAAGGCGAACTAATGGGAAATCATGATGGACACATGTTCTTTACAGTTGGGCAAAGGAAAGGTTTGGGAATAGGTGCAAAAAAATCAGCATTTGATATGCCTTGGTATGTTGTAAAGAAAGATATAAAAAAAAATATTGTATATATTGCGCAAGGAGGTGAACACCCTGCTTTATTTTCTGATGAACTTATCGCATCAAATATCTTTATGAATGAAAATATCGAAGATATGCTACCTATGAAATGCTATGCAAAAATTCGATATAGAGATGACGATAAACCATGCCAAATAATATCATTAAAAAACAATCAATGTTATATTAAATTTGATAAAAAAATAAAGGCAATTACCAAAGGTCAATCTATTGTATTATATAATAAATCTGGTTTATGTATTGGTGGAGGCATTATTGAAAAGCGAAATATTCCATATTTAGAAAAGGAACTTCATGAATAATGAATTAAGAATAGTAGTTTTAGCAGCTGGTAAGGGAACTAGGATGAGCTCTGATTTACCTAAAGTACTTCACAATTTAAATGGTTCTCCACTTATAGACTATGTGTTAAATGAGAGCGAACTTTTAAATCCAGTTGAAACAATACTAGTAGTTGGATTTAAAAAAGAACAGATTATTTCACATACAAAAAAAAGAAACAATCTAAAATATATTACTCAAAATGAACAGCTGGGTACAGGACATGCTGTTCTGCAAAGCAAAGAACTATTAAAAAATAAAAATGGACATATATTAATTTTATACGGCGATGTTCCAAATATCAAAGCATCAACTCTTCAACCAATTATTGATGACCATATTATCAATAATCGTGAACTAACCTTAATTACTGCAGAGATTGACAATCCAACAGGATATGGGCGAATTGTTAGATATGAAAATGGAAATCTTTTAAAAATAGTTGAAGAAAAAGATTGTACTGATCTTGAGAAAACAATCAAAGAATGGAATCCAGGTATATACATTTTTAAAATTCCAGAAATATTTGAAATATTAAAAAACATTAAAACAAATAATGCTTCCAAGGAATACTATCTGACAGACGCAATTGAACTAGCTCAAGAAAGTGATATGAAAATTAAGGCTATTAAAATTAAAAATTCAAATGAAGTAATAGGTGTAAATTCAATAAATCAGTTAAAGGAGCTTGAATCTTGAGTTATTTGCTTAATTCTATCATAGGATTATTGCTAGTTATAATTTTTATATTTGCTTGGTCATTCAACTTGTTTCTCAACCAAAATTTATCTTCAAAGCCAATTATTAATTCCACTTCTTTAGTTAATGAAGGCAGCAAAGTTAAACTCTTTGAGAACTACTCATCGCAAACTCTCCAAGTTGCTGTTCTTAATGGATGTGGCGTCAGTGGAATTGGTAATGCATATGGAAATATTTTGACAAACAGATATGGCCTTCAGGTAACTAGGATAGAAAATGCAGATAATTTTGATTACTCAATGACAACTGTTGTCATTTTAAGCAAAGACAATCCTAACATTGAAAACTTATTGACTATTTTGGGTACCAATATTAATGCTGGAAATGTTGAATTTGATGCCAGATCTAATCCTGAAGAAGATATTCAAATAATTATTGGGAAAGACTACCAAGAGTTTCTAAACTTGAATCAATGAGCGCAAAGGAATTACTAAAAAAAATTGTTACACTTTCTGACGATAAAAAAGCTGAAAATATTGTAGCCTTGGACGTGTCAAGTATCACCTCTTTATCTGAATATTTTGTAGTATGTTCCGCTTCAAACTTAATTCAAGTAAAAGCTATAGCAGACAATATCAAAGATAATATTAATGAACATCCCTGGAAAACAGAAGGCTATGAAAATGGAACTTGGATCATTTTAGATTATGTTGACATCGTTGTACATATTTTTTTAAATGAAACGCGTGAATATTATGACCTTGAGAGAATTTGGTTTGATGCGAAGGTAGTTAAGATATGAAATTAAACGAATTGATGGAAAATTTCATTCAAGACTATTTGGATAAAAATAAAATTGATTTTGTTGATTGGAGCATTAATCCAAGTACCCAAAAAGGGTTTGGTGATTATAGTTCTAACGTAGCATTGAAACTTACAAAGCCATTAAAAAAATCTCCTTTAGAAATAGCTGAAGAAATTGCTAATCATAGTAACAGTAATAAAAGTGTTTTTGATTTAAGCGCTTCGAAACCTGGTTTTGTTAATTTTCATATAACAAATAAATATTATATTAAAGTTCTTTGCCAAATTCTTACAGAAAAGAAATTATTCGGCAAACATAAAAAACTTAATCAAAAAGCAAATGTGGAATTTGTAAGCTGTAATCCGACAGGACCATTAACTGTAGGCCATGGAAGACAAGCAATATTAGGAGATATGATATCTAATATACTAACTTGGAAAGGATATGATGTAACTAGAGAATATTACTACAACGATGCAGGCAAACAAATGCGTGTATTAGCAGAATCATGTTATGCAAAATATGCATCCCAAGTTGGGGTAGAATATAAAGAGCCAGAAAATAGGTATGTTGGTAAATACCTTGATGAAATAGCTGCTTTAATTATCAAAAAACACGGTAAAGAGCTAACTATAGATAATGCTATTTTTAGAACTTTTACAGAAAAAGAAATTTTTAAAGGTATTACAAAGTCGTTAAAAAGTGTTGGTGTCAAATTTGATGTATTTTCTAAAGAAGGCGCATTTTATAAAAATGGATCTATAAATAGCGTGTTATCTTTTCTAAAAGAAAAGAATCTTTCTTATGAGAAAGATGGAGCTGTTTGGTTCAAAACATCTGAGATGGGTAAAGAGGAAGACAAGGTTTTAGTAAAAAGTTCTGGTGAACCAACATACCGACTACCTGATATTGCCTATCATGCAGATAAAGTAGATAGAGGTTTTGATTTAATTGTTGATGTATTTGGAGCTGACCATATAGATACCTATCCAGATGTAATTCTTGGACTAAAATGCCTGGGCAAGAGAACAGACCATATTAAAGTAGTTATACACCAGTTTGTTACTATAAAAAAAGGCGGTGAAATTGTAAAAATGTCAACTCGCAAAGCAAACTTTATAACATTAGATGAATTAAATGATGAGCTAAGCTCAGATGTAATTAGATATTTTTTTATAATGCGTGGTGCAAATAGTCATTTAGATTTTGATTTAGATTTAGCTAAAGATGAATCTGAAAAAAATCCAGTTTATTATTTACAATATGCTAATGCAAGAATATCCAATTTGCTTGCTAGATATGAAGAAGAAATAACTGAAAATCCAAAAATTGACCTTAGCAAACTCATTGAAAAAGACGAAATTTCTCTTATTAAATTATTGTCTGAATTCCCCCAAAAAATGGAAGATGTTTCTGAAAGTTTAGAGCCTAGAAAGTTGGCAACATATTTAGAAGAAGTTGCTGCTGGGTATCATAAGTTTTATGGTAATCATAAAGTTATAAATCATGATGACCTTGACACTTCGTTTGCTAGAAAAAAATTATGTGAAGCTGCCCAAATTGTCCTCAAGAATGGATTATCAATTCTTGGAATAAGTGCGCCTAGTAGAATGTAAATTTTAATGCTTAAAATTGGACATAGAGGTGCTTGCGGATATGTACTCGAGAATACTATTGAATCTATTGAAAAAGCTATAGCTTTAGGCGTAGATGGCGTTGAAATCGATATTTTCAAATGTAAAAGCGGTGAACTAGTTCTTTTTCACGATCAAACCTTAAATAAATTAGTCGGCAGATCAGAAAGGATTGAAGAATTATCGTTTGAGGAATTAAGTGAGTGTTTAATTATGAACAAATACTCAATCCCAACTCTTAAAAAAGTACTTGAAACTGTAAAGCCTCCTCTATTTATAAACATAGAACTCAAAGGAGGTGACACAGCATTACCCACCTCAGACTTGCTTTATAATTTTACCTTAAAAAAGAAATGGCCAGAGAGTTCTTTTATTGTCTCTAGTTTTAAATGGCAAGAATTAGTAAAACTAAGACAGTTGAATACAACTATTCCGATTGGAATACTAGTCGATAGAAGAAAAACTATTAATGAAGCTATAGAATTTGCTAATAAAATAAATGCCTATGCAATTCATCCGCACTATAAGATGTTAAATAAAAAAAATGTTCAGAAAATTAAGAATAATCGTTTGAAAGTATTCACATGGACGGTAAATAATAAGGCAGAAATTGATAGTATGAAAAAATTTAGTGTGGATGGAATAATTTCAAGCTATCCTGATAGGATATAATTAACAAAATTGTGGAGGCGGGGAGATTCGAACTCCCGTCCAAAGTAGAGAAAAAGTAAACGTCTACATGTTTAGTTTCTTGATTTAGTTTTACTGTATATCAGTTCAAGAACATACAGATATACAGCTATCTTCTAGGGTTTCACTTATTAAACTGAAGCAGAATAATAAATTATCTCATTTTTATGACACCATTCAGCTAACGATGAGAAACGTCTACTGGTGATGGGCTTTTAACAATTAAGCAAAAGCCATTTGGCCATTGTCGGCACTTAATACAATTTAGAAGTTTAAAGAGGTACTAAGCTCTACATGCGATTTAAGATTCCATTCTAAAATGTCGAAACCGGTCGCCCCCAATTGTCAAATAGATTTAAAGATACAACGTATTATGGAAACAAAAAAGGCTCTGTAGCGCCAACCCCAGAGCCTTTTCGATGCTTGTATTTGCTTACAATAATCTAATTATAGACTACTCCAAACTAATATTAATTTTTACTATTGGTCAATATTTTTTAATTGAATTTTTAAAAAAAAATTAAAAAATGATTTTTTAAGAGTATTAAATTAAATTTTATGAGTTATATTTTAGCCTAGTTTTGCCTCCGTAGCTCAATGGTAGAGCAGGGGCCTTTTAAGCCCTTGGTTGTAGGTTCGAGTCCTTCCGGGGGTACTATTATTAAGAATTAATCTTAACAATGTCTGAATTTCATAAAAAACATATAGGTCCGTCTCAAAAAGAAATTGATGAAATGCTGCAAGCTTTAGGTTGCAGTTCTCTCAACAATCTATTAGAGAAAATTGTTCCTAAAAATATTTTAGACATTGACGATTCTGCTATTGATAATCGCAAATTTTCAGAACATGATATCCTCCAGTATGTTAAAAACAAAGGGAGGAGAAATTCTATTTTTCGTTCATTAATTGGCCAGGGGTACTATGACACCATTACTCCTAACGTAATCTTAAGAAATATATTAGAGAATCCAGGTTGGTATACTCAATATACACCTTATCAGCCAGAAATCTCTCAAGGCAGATTAGAAGCTTTATTAAACTATCAAACAATGATAACTGAAGTCACTAGTCTTCCGATTGCAAATGCCTCCCTCCTTGATGAAGGGACTGCAGCAAGCGAAGCAATGTTAATGCTATACAGAAAAAATAAATCAGATTCTAATCAATTTTTAGTTGATGAAAATTGTTTTAATCAAACTATTGATGTAATTATTTCAAGAGCTGAGCCTTTAGATATTGAAATAATCGTAACATCATTTGAAAATTTTGATTTCACTAGTGCTTTTGGATGTATAGTACAGTACCCTAATAAATTTGGAAATATTGCCTCTAAAGAAGATTATAAAAAACTCACAAGCCATGCACATGAAGAAAATTGTAAAGTGATATTTGCAAGCGATCTAATGTGTTTACAGCTTTTTGAATCTCCAGGAAATTTAGGCGCCGATATTGCTGTCGGAAACAGTCAACGTTTTGGAGTTCCGCTTGGCTATGGAGGACCTCATGCTGCATTCATGTCAACTAGCGAGGAATTTAAAAGAGATATCCCCGGTAGAATTGTTGGTGTATCACAGGATAGAAGGGGAAATCAAGCATATAGATTAACTCTTCAAACTCGAGAACAACATATTCGTCGAGAAAAAGCAACATCAAACATTTGTACTGCTCAAGTTTTATTAGCAATTATCTCGGGAATGTATGCGCTATTTCATGGACCAACTGGATTAAAAAATATTGCTCTAAAAATACATAATTATACCAAAGATTTGGCTAAAAAAATTGGCGAGCATGGACATGAAATCATAACTGATAATCATTCATTTTTTGATACAATAGTTGTAAAACTATCGAATATGGAAATTGAAGATTTGAAAGCAAGGGCTATCAAGCACAACTTTAATTTAATGTACCATGAAAATGGCCTCGTTGGGATTTCTTTAGATGAAAAAACAAACCACAAAGAAATTGATGGGATTGCTGCTTTATTTGAAAATGATTTAACTGCTGATTATAAAGATGATATATTTAAACCTAACCGTAAAGACAGTCTTTTATCTCATCCTATTTTTCATAGTATTAATTCAGAAACAGAGATGCTTAGATATATTAACAAGCTTGAAAAAAGAGACTTGTCACTTAATTATAGCATGATACCTTTAGGATCCTGCACAATGAAACTTAATGCAACTGTTGAGATGATTCCGATTAGTTGGCCTGAATTCAATTCAATTCACCCTTTTGCTCCTTTAGATCAAGCTAAAGGATATACAGAGATTATAGATGAGCTTGAAGAAATGCTTTATAAAGTTACAGGCTTTGATGCTGTGTCATTTCAACCCAACTCTGGAGCTCAAGGTGAATATGCGGGATTATTAAGTATTAGAGAATATCATAAAGCTAATAATTCACAAAGAAATATTTGTTTAATACCCGAATCTGCTCATGGAACAAATCCTGCTAGTGCAATCATGGCTGGCTTAAAAGTGGTCATTGTTAAATGTGACAAAAATGGTAATATTGATTTTACAGATTTAACAAATAAAGTGTCAGAGGCAGGAGATAAATTGTCATCCTTGATGGTTACGTATCCATCTACTCATGGAGTATTTGAACACAATATTGATGAGATTTGTGATTTAATACATCAAAATGGCGGCCTTGTTTATATGGATGGTGCAAATTTAAATGCAATGGTTGGGGTATGTAAGCCAGGTAAATTTGGAGCAGATGTCATGCACATCAATCTTCATAAAACATTTTGCATTCCGCATGGAGGCGGAGGTCCTGGGATGGGGCCAATATGTGTTAATGAGAAGCTTAAACCTTACTTACCGAAACACAAATTTACTGATGACATATTTACATATTCAGTTTCTTCATCTCCGTTTGGTAGCGCAAGCATCTTATTAATTTCATATATCTATATGAAGTTAATGGCTTCAAAAGGCCTATTGAAAGCATCGCAAGTTGCAATTTTAAGCGCTAATTACATGGCAAAGAGATTAGAAAATGATTATTCTATTCTCTATAAAGGACATAGCGGATTAAATGCACATGAATTTATCGTGGATTGTAGAGAATTTAAAAATAGTGCAAATATAACAAATGAAGATATTGCAAAAAGATTAATAGATTATGGATTTCATGCTCCAACAATGTCATGGCCAATTCCAGGAACGCTTATGATTGAACCGACAGAGAGTGAATCAAAATCTGAGTTGGATAAATTTTGCAATGCTATGATAGCTATAAAAAATGAGATTGTTGAAATAGAATCTGGCAAAATGCCTAAAGACGATAATGTATTAGTTAATGCTCCACACACTGTACATGATATTTGTGATGAATGGAATCATCCGTATTCAAAAGAACATGCAGTCTTTCCTTCGCAATGGAATAAAGAAAATAAATTTTGGCCTTATGTATCTCGAATTGATAATGCTTTTGGAGATAGAAATTTTTTCTGCGTTTGTCCAGATATAGATAGTTATCAATAAACGATTACATACTATTCAAAATATTCTTGAAGAGCCTTTACGCTCACTTCGTTCAAGTGCTTCATGGAATCTATAGCTGCCTTAGCGCCTGGTATAGTAGTAATAGTTAAAACATTTTTCATCACCGATGTTCTGCCTATTGCCTCTTCATCAAATCTAGATTGTGGTCCTTCCGGCGAATTGATAACAATCTGAATATTATCATTTAATATTTCATCAACTACATTTGGTCTTCCTTCTCCAACCTTATAAATCTCATTGCATTCAATATTATTGCTATTTAAAAAAGCATGTGTGCCTTTGGTTGCAATAAGATTAAATCCCAATTTTATAAGTTTGCTAGCTATAGAAAGTAATCTTGGTTTATCAGAATCATTGACAGATAAAAAAGCTGTTCCTGTTTTTGGTACCATGTATCCATCAGACCTCATCGCTTTCAAAAATGCACTTCCTATATTCGAATCAATTCCCATCACTTCTCCTGTAGATTTCATTTCAGGCCCCAAAAACACTTTTTCATTTTTAAATTTTTTGAATGGCAAAACAGCTTTCTTCACCGCTATATGTTCAAAATTATTTTTTTGGAGATTGAAATCTGTAATTTTCTTTCCAACAGATATTTGAGCGGCTATGCTTGCTAATGGAATGTTGCTGTACTTGCTTACAAAGGGCACAGTTCTACTTGATCTAGGATTCACTTCTAAGACATAGACTTTTTGATCTTTAACTGCAAACTGGAGATTAATAAGTCCAATTACATTTAATTCTAGAGCTAATTTTGTAGTTATATCTTCAATATCTTTTTTAACCGAATCTGACATTTCATAGGGTGGAATCACGCATGATGAGTCACCAGAATGAACACCAGCTTCTTCAATATGTTGCATGATGCCGGCAACAAAAACATTTTCTCCATCTGAAAGCGCATCTACATCAAATTCAAATGCATTTTCAATAAATTGATCTATTAAAATTGGGTGGTCGTTTGTTGCTTCAGCTGAACGAAATACATAATCCACAAGCTGCTCTTTCGAGTAAACTATTTGCATAGCTCTTCCTCCTAAAACGAAACTTGGTCTAACAAGAACTGGGAAGTGTGCTGATTCAGCATAGCTGTAAATATCTTCATAGTTTTTGGCAATACAATATTGTGGTGTTAAAACGTTTAATTTTTTTATTATCTTTGCAAATTCTTCCCTGTTTTCAGCAAGATTAATGCTGTTTGCAGATGTGCCAAACAACTTTACACCCGCTTCAGTTAATTGATTTGCTATTTTTAATGGGGTCTGACCGCCAAATTGTACTAAAACTCCATCAGGTTTTTCAAAATCAATTATGTTCATTATATCTTCAAAAGTTATAGGCTCAAAATACAGTCTATCTGCTAAATCAAAATCGGTTGATACTGTTTCTGGATTACAATTAACCATTATCGATTTATAGCCTGCATCTCTTAAACCAAATACAGCCTGCACACAACAATAGTCAAATTCAATCCCTTGCCCAATTCTATTTGGCCCTCCACCTAATATCATAATTTTTTTTCCAGATAAAGGCTCTAAATCATTTTCTGATTCATATGTAGAATATGAATATGGGGTTTCTGCTGCAAACTCACCAGCGCACGTATCTACGACTTTATAAACAGGGTGTAAGTTTTCTTCTTTTCTGGCTTCTCGAACCTTGCTTTCAGAAGTATTGTTTAATCGCGCTATCTGTAAATCAGAGAAGCCGTTCTTTTTTAAATATTGCAAGTTGTTCATTGAAGAAAAATTTTTCTCTATATTTACTATTTCCGCAATTTCTCTTAAAAACCACGGATCAATGCCAGTATTTTTGTGTATTTCATCAATGGAATATTCTTCTTTTATAGCTTCTTTTACTTTTAATATTCTAAATGCGCTACCATCATTTAAAGATTTTATATCAAGCTCCCTATAACGCTTAATTTCTTGATCTTCACCTCTTGGATCTTTTGTTTCAAATCCTGGTAAATTTAATTCAATGGAACGGAATGCTTTTTGGAAAGACTCTCTAAATGTTCTTCCTATGGACATTGCTTCTCCAACTGATTGCATTTGCACTCCAAGCTTACCAGAAGCAGAAGAAAATTTTTCAAAGTCAAATCTAGGCAGTTTTGTCACTACGTAGTCAATGGTAGGTTCAAATGCAGCTAATGTTTTATTTGTAATATCGTTTTTCAATTCATCTAATGAATATCCTATTGCTAACTTTGCTGCAATTTTTGCTATTGGAAATCCTGTAGCTTTTGAAGCTAACGCCGATGATCTACTTACCCTTGGATTCATTTCAATAATAACCATTCTTCCGTCTTGAGGATTTACTGCAAATTGAACATTAGAGCCTCCTGTGTCTACACCAATTTTACGTATACATTTAATTGCTGCATTCCTCATTATTTGAAACTCCTTATCACTTAATGTCATTGCAGGTGCTATTGTAATTGAATCTCCGGTATGTATACCCATTGGATCAATATTTTCTATAGAACAAATTATAATCACATTGTCATTTAAGTCTCTTATAAGCTCTAATTCATATTCTTTCCAACCATTTAAGTATTCTTCCACCAACACTTGCCCAGTTGGACTTTCTTTTAATCCTTTATTAACTGAATTTTCGAACTCTTTTTCATTGTGAGCAACTGAACCACCAGATCCGCCCAATGTGAAAGATGGCCTAATAATTGTTGGGAGGGAAATATTATCTAATAATTTTCTAGCCTCCTCTAGAGACTTAATGGTATATCCATAAGGTAAATCTAGTCCTATTTCTAACATTGCATCTTTAAACATTTCTCTGCTTTCTGCGGTTTCAATCGCCTTCCTATTTGCGCCAATCAATTCAACATTATATTTTTTTAAAATACCTTCTTCATCAAGTTTCATAGCTACATTTAGAGCTGTTTGTCCGCCAACTGTTGGCAAGATTGCGTCAGGTTTTTCTTTTTTAATAATTTCTTCAATGTATGCTACTGAGATGGGCTCTATATATGTTTTATCAGAAAATTGTGGGTCTGTCATTATGGTAGCTGGGTTAGAATTAATTAAAACCACCCTATAGCCTTCTTCTTTTAAAGCTTTTATTGCTTGTGTACCTGAATAATCAAACTCACATCCTTGTCCTATGACAATAGGTCCTGCACCTATTACTAAAATAGTATCTATGTCATTACGCTTTGGCATTTTGCTCCATCATATTAAAAAATTCTTTAAATACATACCTTGAATCGTGTGGGCCGGGGCTCGCTTCAGGATGGTATTGAACAGAATATGCAGATATTTCATTACATCTGATACCGGCAACAGTGTTGTCATTTAGATGTTTATGTGTTACTTCAACATTGCTTGGAAGGGAATCTTCGTCAACTGCAAACCCATGATTTTGTGAAGTTATCTCAATATTATTAGTAATTAAATTTTTGACAGGTTGATTAATTCCTCTATGACCAAATTTCATTTTAAATGTAGTTGCACCTAGTGCTAATGCAAGAATTTGATGACCTAAACAAATTCCAAAGATTGGTTTTTTACCTAAAAGTTTTTTTACTGTTTTGATACCATATGATATTGCAGCAGGGTCTCCTGGTCCATTAGATAAGAAAATACCATCAGGATTTGAAGACAAGATCTCTTGATATCCTGAATTAGCAGGAAAAATTTCTACTTCTGCTCCTTTTGATAACAAAATATTATATATATTATTCTTCATTCCAAAATCTATTGCTGCCACCTTGAATAAAGGATTTTCTATATTACACAAAACTTTTTTTTCTTTTCTAGTTACTTCAATTGCAAGGTCTCTCCCTTCCATGCTAGGTATATCGCTTACTTTTTTCTTGAGACTATCTACTGCAAAATCTTCGGTTGAAATTATCCCTCTCATAGCACCGTTTTTTCTTATATGAATTGTAAGTGCTCTAGTATCGATATCCTGAATTCCAACAATCCTATTTATTGATAAAAAATCATTTAATGAACTTTTAGACCTCCAGTTTGAAGGTGCTAGTGATTCGCTTTTAATTATAAATCCTGAAGAAAATATTTTTTCAGATTCAACATCTTTGTTATTTGTTCCATAATTTCCGATGTGTGGACTGCTCATGACAATCATTTGCTTTGCATATGAAGGGTCAGTAAGAATTTCTTGATATCCTGTCATACCAGTATTGAAACACACCTCTCCTGATGTTTCTCCTAGACTACCAAGACTTTTTCCAATAAAAAAAAGGCCATCCTCTAAATAAAGGATAGCCTTTTTTAAATTTTGCATGGCTTATTTTAAATCAATAAAATAGAAATTAAAACCTAATTTTTTTCCCTGTAGCCATTAATTGTACTGCCATGACAGTTGTAGCAACTGTAAACATAATTAGAAAAATAAATGATGTTAAAAATGGTGCATCAGAAACTCCTAATGTTGCCTCTCTTAGAGCGCTTATTGCATAATAGATTGGGTTTACTTGGCTTAAAGTCATTGCCCAAGCAGGTAGCATTTTTATTGAATAAAATATTCCACCTAAGAAACTAAATGGGGTGATAACAAAATTTTGGATTAAAGCGAGTTGATCCCAAGAATCAGATAACTGTCCTACAAATAGACCCAAACTGGAAAAAGACCACGCAACTAAAAATATAAATAACAATGTAAGCGGAAGATTTAAAATTGGCATACCTGCAAGCCAACAAATTAAGAGAATTAATACTCCATTAACAAAACCCCTTATTGTTCCACCAATAATAAATGATAAAGATAATTCTAAGCTTGATAACGGGGTAATTAAAAGCTCTGGAAGGGTTTGTAGCAATTTCATTTGCAACATTGATGATGCAGAATTTGCAGTAGCATTAGTTATCACATTCATCATAAGAAGGCCCGGTAGAATATAAATTTTATATGATACACCGCCAATCTCAGTAATTCTATTTTCTAGCGCCACTCCAAACACAAAAATATATAAAAGAGTTGTAACAATACCTGGAATAATTGTCTGTCTCCAGACTGAGAAAAAACGCATAATTTCTCTTGAAGACAGTGTATAAAATCCTACCCAATTCTTAATCATTTATTTTTCTCCCTGTTAAATCTAAAAAAACATCTTCTAAAGACGTTTGGGGAATATGTATATCTTCAATTTTGATAGCTTTTTCAGAAAACTTCAGAATGATTGATGGCAATTCCATATTTGGCTTATCTGTGATAATATGAATTTTTTTATCATCAATATTGTGCTCATAATCATTCAAGAATTGAGGTTTTCTCTCCAAAACATCTTTTAACTGAATTTCGATAGAGGAATTTTTTACCATCTTTTTTAGATTATCTACTGAATCTTCAACAATCAATTTTCCTTTGTCAATAATTCCAACTTTTTCACATAACAACTCTGCTTCGTCTATATAATGTGTAGTTAATAAAATTGTTTTTCCTTCACTATGTAGCTCTTGTAGATATGACCATAAATCGTGTCTCAGCTCGACATCTACACCCGCAGTAGGTTCATCTAAAATAATAATATCAGGATCATGAACTAAAGCTTTTGCAATTTGTAATCTTCTTTTCATACCGCCTGATAGTTCTCTCATTTTTTTGGATCTATGTTTAAATAAACCCAATTTATTAAGAAGATATTCTATTCTTTCTTTTGAATCGTTTCTAAGTATACCGTAAAATCCTGCTTGAAAGTAAAGCAACTGCTCAATTGGGAAAAACCAATCTTGACTCACCTCTTGATGAGCAATACCAACTTTTGATCTGGCAAATCTAAAATCTTCCTCAATATTTTTGCCAAAAATTTCTATTGAACCATTGGAGGGCTTGACTAAGCTAGTGATAGAATTTATCGTTGTAGATTTTCCCGCACCATTTGGACCTAGAAGTCCATAAAATTCTCCCTTTTTAATTTCAAGATCTATGCCGTTTAGTGCTTTAACATTTTCATATGACTTGAATAAATTAATTATTTTTATGGCAAGATTATTTTTCATTTGAGATATTAATTTTATAAATACTTATTCATTTAAAATAGAATTTTAATTTTCTTTTAAAAACTTATCTAATTCATTTTCATGCACTATTTTAATATTAAGTTTTTGCGCTTTTTTTAATTTAGAGCCAGGATTATTCCCTACGATTAGCGCTGTAGTTTTACTAGATACTGATGTTGTAACTGATGCACCATTCTTTTCAAGTCTTTGTTTTAAATCTCCCCTTGACAAGCTTTGAAAGCTGCCTGTAATCACAACTTTTTCATTAAGCATTTTCATATGCGATTGATCGAAATGCGTTGGATTTATTTCTACTCCCAACTTTAAACAGTTATTAATAATCTGTTTATTTTTATCGATTTTAAAATAGTTTTCAATGGCAATGGCCACTGTTGCACCAATCCCATCAATTTCTTCCATTTCTTCTATTGTCAATTCACTAAGTTTTTTCAATGATGAATTACAATGCTTATCAATTACTTTTGAAATATGCTGTCCAACATTTGATATTCCTAGGCCAAAAACAAACCTAGGAAATGTTGTTACTTTTGAATGATTTATTGATTTTATAAGATTCGTTGCAGATTTTTCTTTAAATCGTTCAAGAGAAACTAAATCATTGTATTTTAGTTTGTATATATCATCAAAATGGTTTATCAAATTCGCTTCAAATAGTTGTTTAACAATTTGGGGCCCCATTCCATCGATATTCATTGCACTTTTTGAACAAAAATGTTCAAGCATACCTAACACTCTTGACTTACAATTAATATTTAAACATCTATATGCCGCTTGATCTTTTATTCGTTCAATTTTACACCCTGATTCAGGACAATTATAATCACTAATAGAAAATTGTTTAGCATTTATCGGTCTTTTATCTTTTAAAACTTTGGATATTTTAGGAATGACATCTCCCGACCTTTCAATTAAAATAAAGTCATTTATTCTGATGTCTTTTCGATCTATTTCGTCTTGATTATGAAGCGTCGCGCTTGATATCATGACTCCCGATAAATCAACTTCTCTAATTTTTGCTACGGGCGTAATTACACCGGTTCTTCCAACCTGAAGTTCAATATCAAGTATTTGAGATTCAGTCTGTTTGGCCTTGAATTTTGCTGCCACTGCCCATCTTGGAGATCTTGCTCGTAAGCCTAATCTATCTCTTAATTTATAATCATTGACTTTAATTACAGATCCATCTATTTCGTAATTAATATGTAATCTATTCTCTTCAAGCGTTTTATGATATGCAATCATATCATTTCCATTTTTAATTTTTTTAGATAAAGGATTAACTGGGATACCAACAGATTTTAGGTATGCAAGCATATCAATTTGATTTTTAAAATTAATCTTATCACTGCCTCCAACTTCGTAGCAAAAAATTGATAAATTTCTTGATGCTGTAATAGATGGGTCTAGCTGTCTTACGCTACCAGCTGCTGCGTTTCTAGCATTTGCAAATAATTTTTCATTAGATTTTTTTCTATTATCATTCAATTTTTTAAAATCTGAGATTGACATAAAAATTTCTCCGCGAATTTCAATAAAAGGCGGGGGAGTGTTTTCTAAGTCTCGGAGTTCTAATGGCACCGAAGGCATTGTTTTCACATTATGTGTAATGTCTTCCCCTTTAAATCCGTCACCTCTTGTTAAAGCTCTTTCTAGTAATCCATTTCTATAGATTAATGAAACTCCTAAGCCATCTATTTTAGGTTCAGCTACAAAATCTATATCAATATTATTTAGCCATTTTAAAACACGTTTATAAAACTCATTAATTTCTGCACTATCTATTGCGTTTGACAGAGAGAGCATTGGCACATCATGATTATAACCTTGAAAGCCACTATCTACCGGGTGTCCAACTCTCTGTGTTGGAGACATTGGTGAAACTAGGTTTGGATATTTTTCTTCAAGACTTTCTAATTCTCGAAAAAGATTATCATACTCCATGTCAGTAAGCTTAGGATCATCTAATACATAATATGCATAGTTGTGGTTATTGATTTGATCTATTAGAGTTTTTATTTGTTGTTTTGCTTTCTTTTCCATAACACCCTTATAAATAACAGCAAAAATACTATAAATAGAAGCTGTATATTGAAGTTATTAATAACTAATGAATGTGCATACATATTGAAGGAATTTGTAGCAATATCATTAAAATCAAATTCCCAATAAAGTACACCAGTTTCATTATTAAGCACATCTGCATTTGTATCTTGTGTTGCGCCAGGCATTACGATGCTAAATGCAAAACTATCTGACATTAATGCTGTATTTTTTTGAAATTCTTTTTCTAATTCATCGATAACGATACTCATTTCATCAAAAAAAAATTCAGGTAAACTTTTTTTAAGCGGCTTTAATGCATCTAGAAAAATTTGCGAACTATTTTCACTAAATTTTTTTTCTAGTTTTTTTTCTTTTACGTATGATATGTATGAATTTAGCTGGTTATCAATTCTTTCAACTGTCAAATCATTTAGACTGTATTGCTTTTGGTATTGCTCAACACTTTTCGAAAAAATATATTTTTTTACAGGAATCATCCACTCTAGCTCGTTTTGATCAATATTCAGGTATTGTTTGATTTCTGGATATTTTTTATCTATTTCTAGATTTTTTATATTGGAATGAAAATAATAATTAGTCCATAAAATGGACGATTTTTTACTGATATCTATATCATATTGAAGGCTAGATGAGTTGCTAAATATTAATTTTTTGCGCGTTGGGGTACTTAATATAGTTTCTTTTTCCCAAATTTCTTTTGTGTTGCTAGCTAGTGTTGTGACCCACTGGTGATTATTGTCAGACTCTGGATGCTTAAAATCAGCATCTATTAGATCAGGCTTGCTGCCAATAGAAGTATATTTAACTAAATAGCTTCCGTCATGAAGAACTGAAATGTTAACTAAATTCTCGACACATCCAGTTAAAAAAAATATGGCAATAAATACTATTTTGCGAATCATTATGAAATAATTTGCAATTCTTTTGATGTCTTATTGAGTATTTCTGCACTACTTTCTTTTACAATAACATCATCTTCAATTCTAACTCCGCCCACTTCTTTAACGTAGATACCGGGTTCTACAGTCATAACATAGTTTACTTCTAAGGTGTCTTTGCTCACTTTGCTGAACCTTGGATTTTCATGGATTTCTAAACCAAGGGAATGCCCAAGCCCATGATCAAAGTATTTGCCATATCCTGATTTTGTAATATGATCTCTAGCAATAGAATCTATATCCTTGCACAATGCGCCCGCTTTAATACCTTCGATGCTTTTGGTTTGCGCTTCAAGAACAATATTATATATAGATTTTTGTTCATCTGAACAACCTTTGGTAGCAAATGATCGTGTCATATCTGCATGATACCCTGCAAACTTTGCTCCTGAATCTATTACCAATAATTCTCCTGGACCAATTTTTCTATCTGTTGGTTTATGATGAGGCTTAGCCGAATTTGGGCCAGTCCCTACAATTGCTGCAAATGCATCAGAATCTGAATCTCCATACTGTCTATATAAGAATGATAGCTTATTTGCAATAGCCTTTTCTTCAACACCTATTCTAACCATCGGAAATACTTCTGCAAAAGCTCTATCTGTGATCTCTACAGCTGTTTTTATAGCTTCTAGCTCTTTCTCGTCTTTTGCCATTGCCATTGCTTCTATCGTTCCTGTTATACTATGAAGATTCACCTCGGACAACACTTGTGTGATGGTTTGAAAATTTTGATGTGTAACATTGTTACCATCAAAAGCAATTTTTGAACCATTTTTAAGTATTTTTTCATTTCTAATTACTTCAAAATGTGAAATGCTATCTATTATTATTCTTGCACCCTTTACTTCATTTTCAGATTGAAATACATATCTACCATCTGTTATAAAAATTAATTCTTCTGGCATGACTAGAAGGGTAGCGCTAGAACCAGTAAAGCCACATAAGTATCTTATATGAATCAAATTGGTTACCAACATACCATCCATATTTTCTTTAGCTATCTTAGCTTTTAATTTATCTTGTCTTCTTTTAAAATATTCTAAACTCATATATTCTCCTTATAAATCTTTTAGCATTTCTTCGGCCTTGATAACATTTTTATTAATAGTAGAATGCTTAACAATTAATTTTAAATTCTTTTTTGCCTGAATTTTTTTTCCTTGCGCTATCATAAGCTTTATTAATGATAAGGTTGCTAGCTTTGGATTTTTTCTATTTTTTTTGGACTTTATATTAATTGGCTTGTGATTTAAATCTAAATCGAGATTAAGCCTCTTTAACTCTTTATATATAACATTTTTCTGTGGTGAATTTTTTATATTATACAGTTCATATAAAAGTTGATAGGCGGTATAAAAATCTTTATCATGGTCAATTACCTTGTTTAAAAGCTTTTTTGCTTCGCTGTATTTTTCTTGTTTAAATGCTTTTTCTGCTTTTAAAAAAGTTGTCGTTACATTTGGAATCATCTTCTATTTTCTTTGACCCAATTTTCAATATACTCTAAAGATTCTTTAACTGGGGTACCTGGACCAAAAAGCTGCCCAACTCCTTTTTTTGATAATTCTTTGCTATCTTCGTTTGGAATAATTCCTCCTCCTGTAACAAGGACGTTTTGGAGTTTGTGTTCATTTATCAGATCCATAACTTTTGTAAATATAGTCATATGTGCTCCTGACAAGATAGAAAGGGCTATTACGTCTACTCCTTCTTGGATTGCAACCTTAACTACGCTTTCAGGCGTTTGACGTAGACCGAGATATATTACATCCATTCCTGCGTCTCTATAGGCAGCTGCTAAAACCTTTATTCCACGATCATGTCCATCTAATCCAGGTTTTGCCATAAGTATTCTAATGGGTGGATTTATTTTCATGCTTTAATTTAATCAATCCAAACGTTTGAATCCCCTAATAAATCTCTTAATAAAATAAGGAACTGGTTATTGTTTGAAACTTTCATTTTCTTTGATACAATTTTTCTTTCACTACTATTTTCAGATGGGATGTGAACAACAAATAAATGGTCTCCTTTGTTGCTCTTTGCAAGCTCAACAATGTCGTTCATTAAATCTTTTGATGAGTTTTTTGGCAATCTAATATTCACCTCATTTAATTTTAAGACCCTTTTTGCATGGTTGATAGGAACAACCTCATCAACAATTAATTTTAAATCTGCAAAATCATTTTGGGAAGATGTATGCCCAACAAGAAATACGATGTTATTATCTCTAATTATTTCTTTATACTTATCAAACGCATCGTGAAAAATAATTGCTTCGGCTTGTCCACCTAAACAATCAAGATTAAAGAAAGCCATTTGTTGATTTTTTTTGTCGAAATGCAACTTAAAATTGGTAACGGCCCCACCAATCTTTATTATATAATTTTCTTTAACAATTTTGTTATCTGAAAAATCATAATTACTTAATTCTTCTATGGTGTCTGCATATTTGATTAAAGGATTTCCTGATACATATAACCCAAGAACTTCTTTTTCTTTTGATAGCTTATCTTGATTTTCCCAATCTTCTATTATTGGCAAGTCTGGAATCTTAATTAAGTTTTCTTCTTCTCCAAAAAGATTGATTTGATTTTTATTTGATTGCTTGTCTATTTGTTGTCCATAAATAATAGCAATGTCTATTGCTTCGTACAGTTGTGCACGATTATTGCTAATTGAATCAAATGCCCCTGCTAAGATTAGGCTCTCTAAAACTTTCTTATTAACCAGCCTTTGATCAACCCTAGAAATAAAATCAAATATTGATTTAAATTCTCCACTTTTTTCTCGAACCTCAATACATTGCTCTAAAGCCTTTATGCCAACATTTTTAACAGCATTCAAACCAAAGGAAATTTCCTTTTCATTAAGGGGTTCAAAATTGATACCAGATTTATTTATATCGGGTGCATGTACTTTTATATTTAGTTTTCTACATTCATTTATTAACACAACTACTTTATTGGTATTATTCATTTCGCTTGTCAAGTTTGCAGACATGAATTCAGCTGTATAGTGTGTTTTGAGCCAGCCGGTTTGATAGGCAATATAAGAATATGCCACTGAATGACTTTTATTAAAACCGTACTGGGCGAATTTATCAATTAAATCAAAAATTTGTGTCGCTTTGGCTTTTGACAAACCGTTTTTAACAGCACCTTTAACAAACTTATCTGCCATCTTATCCATTAAAGATCTAATTTTTTTTCCAATTGCCCTTCTCATTTCATCAGCTTCTGACAATGTAAATCCTGCTATAATATTAGCAATCTGCATTACCTGCTCTTGGTAAACTATAATTCCATAAGTCTCTTTTAGTGCCTCTTCTAGTAACGGGTGAACATATTCAACTTTTTCTTTTCCATGCGCTCTTTTTATATACTTATCTATATTCTGCATCGGTCCTGGCCTATATAGTGCATTCATTGCTATCAACCCATCAATACCTTTAGGCTGTAATTTTTTTAAAAATTCTCGCATACCCGCTGATTCAAATTGGAAAATTCCCACGGTTAATCCTTTTGCAAATAATTTATATACTTTTGGATCTTCCATGTCTATATCATCAATGACTATCTCTTTATCGAATCTCTTTTTTATCAAATCAATTGTTCTATCTATAACTGTTAAATTTCGTAGTCCAAGAAAATCCATCTTTAGCAGACCTATTGACTCAAGCTCTTTCATGTCATATTGAGTTGTAACATCTCCTTGAGAAGATCTATATAACGGAACAAAATCTGTTAAATCTCCCGGTGCAACAACAACGCCAGCGGCATGTATTGATGCGTGACGAGTCATACCCTCCAACACTTTTGCATTTTCTATTAGCTCTTTATAGTTAGTCTGAGATACTGTTCGAAGATCTGAATTTTGCTTTAAAGCCTTATCAAGAGTTACTTTTGGTCCCTCAGGAATCATTTTAGCTATCTTGTCTACTTCAGAATATGAATAGCTCATAACTCTTCCGACATCTCTAATAACAGCTCTGGCATTCATTTTTCCAAATGTAATAATTTGCGTTACAGAGTCTTCTCCGTATATGCTTTTTAAGTAGTCAATTACTTGACCTCTTCTCTCAACACAGAAATCAATGTCTATATCTGGCATACTTATTCTGTCTGGATTAAGGAATCTTTCAAAAATCAAATTGTGTTTCAAAGGATCAATATTTGTTATATCAAGGGCATAAGATACTAAGCTCCCAGGAGCAGATCCTCTTCCTGGGCCAACAGGAATTTTATTTTTTTTAGCATACTGAACAAAATCTGCGGTGATTAAAAAGTAACTGGCAAATCCCATTTTTTTTATAACGGATAGCTCATAATCAAGTCTTTCATTTATTTCACTATTAATCCCGTCATATTTATTTCTTAAGCCTGCGCTACATAGTGATTTTAAATGCTCGTCTATGTCTTTTGATTTTGTATCTCCGGGAATCGTATACCACGGCAAATGATAATCTTCCATTGGTATCTCTAAATCAATAGAGTCTGTTAAAGCTCTTGTATTTTCAAGCGCCTGAGGAAACTGTTTAAATAGATTAAACATTTCGTCTTGTGACTTAAAATAAAATTCATTTCCTGGATATTTTAGTCTATTTTTATCGGATAATTGCTTTCCTGTTCCAATGCAGATATGAACATCGTGAGCTTTATAATGTTCTTTTTTAGCATAATGAGCATCGTTAGTAGCAATTATTGGCAAGTTCATATCTTTTGCTAATTTTGTTGCTAGCTGGATGTTTTGAAGCTCTTCAGGAATGCCATGATTTTGAAGTTCTACATAATATCTTCCAGGAAAAATACTTGAATATTCTTCAGCAACTTTTTTTCCAGCTTCCAAACCGTTATATATTAAAGTCTCAGGAAGTATTCCTTTTAAGCAAGCTGAAAGGCATATAATACCCTCGTTATATTTTTTTAAAATTTCAGTATCTATTCTTGGTTTATAATAAAAGCCCTCAAGATAACCATGAGTAACTATTTTCATTAAGTTTTTATATCCTTGGTAGTTTTGGGCAATTAATACAAGATGATTATATTGGCCCATACCGCTTGATCTATCTTTTTGAAAACGACTTCCTTTAGCGACATAAACTTCGCAACCTATAATAGGTTTAATATTTTTATCTCTAGCTTTTTTGTAAAAAGAAACAGCCCCAAAAAGATTTCCATGCTCCGTTAGCGCAACGGAATCCATTCCTAAATCATGAATAGTTTCGAGTACTGATGGAATATTTTGTGCTCCATCTAACAAGCTATTGTCAGAGTGGTTATGTAGGTGAATAAATTCGCTTTTCATACGTACTTAATATATCTTAATTACTCTATTTTTTCCTTCTAAATCTTTTAAAAAAGTGGAATTATTTGCATTAGATTTTTTATTGAATAACTCAATATCCTTCGCAACGGGCGAGAAGGGCAATTCAATTAGCATTATACCATTTTTATTAATAAATGATGTAAAATTTGAAATCAAAAACTTATAATATGAGGTTCCATCATCATAATCGGTAAGCGCTGATTCAGGGTCATGATTTTTCACTGACTCTTCTAGGTTTTTCATTTCTTTTTTTGCTAAGTATGGTGGATTACAAAGCAATAAATCGATATTGTTTATCTCAAAATTAAACATATCTGCTTTTAAAAATTCTACACTATCTATTTTTAGTAATTTTTGATTTTTCTTTGCAACTCGAATAGCAAAACTTGATTTATCTATTCCAATAAAATCATTTTCAGGAAATTTCTTAGCAATACTAAGAACGATACAACCGCTTCCGGTACATAAATCTAAAATTCTTAATTTTCTTGTAGTTGATGATATAAAATCAATTGCGCTGTCTACCAACAATTCAGTCTCGGGACGTGGTATAAATATACCGGGTGGTGTAATGAAGCTGTTTTCATAAAAGAAAGTTTCTTCAATAATATGTTGTACTGGCGTATTTACCAAAAGACTATTAAACATATTATTTAAATCTATTATGCTTTTTTGATCTAATGAAATATCTTTGAAATACAGGTCTGCTTTAGAAATTTTTAGATAATGTTGAATTATCATTTCAGACTTATTTTTTTGTTCTTGAACGTCAGATTTTTTTAGTTTTAAAAGTTGTATTTGTAAATAGTCTCTAAGCAGAGTAGTGCTTTTCATTTTATTCTATTTGTGCACTTTCTTCCGCAAGCTTTAACTGTTCAATTAGGTGAGAAATGTCGCCCTCGAGAGTAGCTTGAAGCTTATGAGAAGTATAATTTATTCTATGGTCTGTAATTCTTCCTTGGGGGAAATTATAGGTTCTAATTTTTGCAGATCTATCTCCTGTGGAAACTAAACTTTTTCTCATATTGTCTCTATCTTTATTAAGCTTTTCTTGCTCTAAAGCAAATAGTCTAGATCGTAAAACCTTCATCGCAGATGCTTTATTTTTATGCTGTGAAGCTTCATCTTGACAGGTAACTACTAACCCTGTTGGAATGTGTGTTAGTCTGATTGCTGATTCTGTTTTGTTGACATGTTGTCCTCCTGCTCCGCTAGCTCTGTAAGTATCAACTTTGATATCAGCATTATTAATTTCTACTTCTGCAGTTTCCGCTTCTGGTAAAACTGCTACAGTTGCAGCAGAAGTATGAACTCTTCCTCCAGATTCAGTTTTGGGTATTCTTTGGACACGATGTACGCCACTCTCATATTTGTAAGTACCATAAGCTTTAGGGCCTTCTATTCCAAAGGTAGCTGACTTTAATCCGCCTACACCAGTTTCGTGGATATCCATCATATTTATTTTAAATTTATTATTTTCTGCATACCTCATATACATACGCATTAAATCTGATGCAAATAGTCCAGCCTCGTCGCCTCCAGCGCCTGCTCTAACTTCAATAATTGCATTTTTATTATCATTGGGATCATCGGATATTAAAATTTTTAATAATTTTTCTTCAATATCTGAAATATGAGTATTTATCTTTAAAGATTCCTCTTTAACTAAGTCTTCGTATTCTTTCTCATTTTTCATTTCGTCCAAATCGCTCAATTGTTCTTGCAAACCAACATACTCTTTGCTTAATTCGTATGACTCGTCGATTAGACTTTTTTCTCGGGAAAGACTTGTCATTTTATCTTGATCTAACATGATTTTAGAATCCATCATTTGATTCATTATGTTATCATAATCAGAAATAATGCTTCTAGCCTTTGATAGAATATCCATATGATAATTTAGTTATTAAAAAAGAGGCTTTAAGAATCTTTTTTCTTGTACTTGCGATTGAATTTTTCAATTCTACCTGCAGTATCAACAAGAGTTCTTTGCCCTGTATAATAAGGGTGAGATTTATCAGAAATCTCTATTTTGAAATGAGGGTATTCTTTTCCATCTTCCCACTTGATAGTCTTATCTGTTTTTACAGTAGATCGAGTTAAAAAGGAGTAGTTACATGAACTGTCCTCAAAAACAACTAATCTGTAATCTTCTGAGTGTGTATTTTTTTTCATTTTAACTTTTCTAAACTTTTTTTTATTCTTTTTATGCCTTTTATGATTGTCTCAGTGTTTGTAGCGAAAGAAAATCTTAAATATTTGCTCGCTCCAAAACCATCACCGGCTACAGTCACAACTTTAGCATCGGCGAGAATATAATCAGAAAGGTCGAAAGTGTCTTGTAAAATTTTTCCTTCAACCGTTTTTTTATTTAAGTAGTGAGAGAAGTCTGGGAACATATAAAATGCACCTCCGGGCATAGCACATTTAACACCTTCTAAAGCGTTTAACTCTTCATACATAACAGATCGACGCTTTCTAAACTTTTCTTTCATCTCAATCACAGGTTGCTGATTACCTAAGAGTGCTGCAATTGATGCTTTTTGCCCTATTGCATTTGGGCACGATGTAGTTTGGCCTTGAATCTTAGACATAGCTTTAACAATGTTTTTGTCGGCAGTGGTATAGCCAATTCTCCATCCCGTCATTGCGTATGTTTTGGACATACTTCTGATTGTTATAATTTCACAACCATAATCATCTAATGTTTGTATTGCTTTAAACTCACTGTCATATACTAATTCTTCATATGTTTCATCAGAGATTACAACCCAATTATTTTTTTTACATATTTTTAATAGCTTTTTAATTGCTTTGTCAGACCAAACTCCGCCAGTTGGATTACTAGGAGAATTAATAATAACTCCTTTAATAGATGAATCAATTTTCTTATTTAAATCTTCAAAATCTGGTTCAAATTGCCTCTCTGCGACTGTATCAATCAATAGCGGTGTTGCTCCGGCAATTCTAACAAACTCTGGGAAAGACACCCAATATGGAGTAAAAACTATTACTTTATCTCCTTTATCAAATAATGTCTGACAAACAACAGATAAAGACTGCTTACCTCCGTTTGACACGATAATGTTTTCTGGTTGATAGTCTAAGTTGGTTAAAGCTTTAAGTTTTTTTTGAATCGCTAGCTTGAGTTCTAACATTCCTGAACCCGGTGTATATTTAGTATACCCTTGAGTCATTGCATCTTTACCCGCCTCTATAATGTGATCGGGCGTATTGAAATCAGGCTCACCTACTCCAAAATTAATTACATCCTCTCCTTGAGCTCTTAATTCTGCTGCTCGAGAAGTCATTTGTAAAGTAAATGATGGTTTTATTTTTTCTACAAGATTTGAAAACTCTTTAAACATTTATTGGCTCATTAAATCTAAGAACTCTTGATTTGTTTTTGTTCTTCTCATTCTGTCGCTCATAAACTGCATTGCTTGCTCTGTAGACATTTCTCCTAACATTTTTCTTAAAATATACATTCTGGATAGGTGTTGATCAGACATCAGCAGTTCTTCTTTTCGTGTTCCGGACTTAACAATATTAAATGCTGGATATATTCTTCTGTCACTTAATTCGCGGTCTAAGACAAGTTCCATATTTCCTGTACCCTTAAATTCTTCAAAAATAACTCCATCCATTTTACTTCCAGTATCGATTAAAGCAGTAGCAATAATGGTTAAACTACCCCCTTCTTCAGTGTTTCTTGCGGCCCCAAAAAATTTCTTTGGTTTTCTAAGTGCATTGGAATCCACACCGCCAGACAATATTTTACCACTATGTGGTATAACAGCATTATGGGCTCTTCCTAATCGAGTTATACTATCTAGCAGAATGACTACATCTTTGCCGCATTCTACTAATCGCTGTGCTTTTGCAAGGGCCATATCAGAGACCTGCACATGTCTTTCGGGTCCTTCGTCAAAAGTAGAAGCTATCACCTCAGCATCAACGCTTCTTTTCATATCCGTAACCTCTTCAGGTCTTTCATCTATTAAAAGGATTAAGAGTACGGTATTGGGATGATTTCTTCTTATTGCATTAGCAATTTTAGAAATTAAAATTGTTTTACCTGTTTTGGGCTGAGCTACAATTAGTCCACGCTGACCCTTGCCAATAGGAGCTACCATATCCATAATTCTCATAGACATGTCGCTTGTATTAGACAGATTGAATTTCTCGTTAGGGTGTAATGGGGTGTATTTATCAAACTTTCTTTGACCTTTAATTTCTTCCGGATTAACTCCATTTACTTTTTGCAAATGAAGAAGGGCGTGGAATCTCTCTTTTGATTTGGGGGCTCTTGTTGTTCCTTCAACAAAATGGCCTGTTTTTAATTTAAATCTTTTGATCTGTGACGGGCTAACATAAATATCTTCTGGCCCTGGTAAATAATTATCATTTACACTTCTTAAAAAACCATATCCATCTGGTAATATCTCTAGTACTCCTGCTGCCATTTTTTCGCTTTTTTGATTAGAGTCTTTTTTTATTTCTTTTTTACCATCATCGAGATTTTTTTTCTCTAGAGAGGTAATAGCTTTTAGAAGCTCATCTTTTGACATCGAAGAAGATTTTTCAATGTTCATTGTTTTAGCAATTTCTTTTAGTTCAGTTAATTTTTTTTCTTTTAATTCAATTAATTTCATAATTCCTCGGTTGTTGTGAAAATTTTTTAGGGGGGAAGTCACCTTGAAATACAAATTACGCTATATAGTGCCATTGTCAAAGGAAAAATCAAAAAAATTATAGACATACTTTGCTATATAATGGCTACCAAATACTACTTTGGGACCTTCAAAATTTTTATGCTCAAGATACTCCAGTGCTTGTGGAAGATTTGCTATAAATTTAAATTTATTTAGCTCTTTAACTTTTCTAATATCGTTTTTGCCTAGAATATCCTTTGATGATATTGTAGAAATCACTAAGCCTTTGAAAGAATTTTTAAACAAGTCTAAAATCTCGGTCCTTATTTTATCATTTTTAATTACAACGAGCCCGAAAGGTTTTTTGTTGTATATGTTTTTCAAATCTTCACTCAATATTTTTATACCGGAACTATTATGCGCAACATCATAAAAGATATTTTCTCTCATTAATTGCATTCTTCCGGGCCAAAACCACCCATCTAAGCCTTTTTGTATCTTAACTGTGCTCAGTCTAGGCAGAATTTTATTTATTGCTTCAATTGCTAAAATAGCATTCTGCGACTGAAATGAGCCGCTTTGAGGGATATCATATCGCAAATTTTTGTAAGTGAACTGCAATCTATTATTATTTTGCTTATTTATTTCAATACTCTCTTTATCGATATAGTTAGTTGAGGTGTTATTTTTCAATGAAAATTTTGAGATTACGTCTTTAATATTTTTTTTAGTATTAATAGTTGTGTTCGCAACTCTTGGCTTTATTATCCCACATTTTTCAGCAGTAATTTCTTCAACAGAATCTCCAAGAAGGTGGGTGTGATCAAAATCAATTTCAGTTATTATTGTGTGTATAGGTGATAACACATTTGTTGAATCAAGCCTACCTCCTAATCCTGTTTCAATAATAGCATAGTCTATTTTTTTTGTAGCAAAATAATCAAACGCCATGGCTGTAGTTGTTTCAAAAAATGTAATTGAATTTTTTTCAATATATCGCTGATGTTTTTTTGTAAAATGAATAATTTCGTTATTTGATATAGGTACACCGTTAACTCTAATCCTTTCATTAAAATTAATAAGGTGTGGGGAAGTATAAAGACCAACAGTGAATCCATTGCTTTGCAAAATCTTTGCTATAATTGAAGCTGTTGACCCCTTACCGTTTGTTCCTGCGATATGAATAGATTTAAAATGGTTTTCTGGGTTGTCGCATTCTTTTAAAAAATTTTTAATATTAAGCAATCCAAGCTTAATGCCTCTGTTATGAAGGTTAAATAAATATTCTAACGTAGAATCAATCATTATCTAGAGTTTTTTCATATTTTTCTAGAGCTCTAAAAATGGCTGTTGCTAAAACTTCTCTATACTGTGAGCTTCTTAATTTTTTTTCTTCTGCTAAATTTGAGATAAACCCAAGCTCAACCAAAACATTTGGCATGGAAGCTCCCATCAAAACGTAAAAACCTGCTTGTTTTACACCCCTATTTTTTCCTTGAACCCTTTTTCCAATTTCTTCTTGAACTAATGCGGCAAACTTTTCACTTTTTGAAGCAAAGGCGCTTTGTGCAATAGTGGCTTGTATTAAATCTTCGTTTGTTAATTTTTTTCCTGCAACACCTTCAAGCTCTAATACAGAATTCTCTCTTGCGGCGACCCTTACTGCTGCTTCATTTTTGTTGGGTCCAATCAAAAAGGTTTCAAATCCGCTAGCTCTCCTATCTGTTGCAGCGTTTGCGTGAATACTAATAAATAAACTTCCATTGTTTTCATTAGCAATTCTAGTTCTCTCGCCTAGCTTTAAAAAAATGTCTTCATCCCTTGTTAAAACAGTTTTGACTTTCATGTTTTTTGATATTTTTTTCTCAAGTCTTTTTGCTACATCTAGAGCGATATCTTTTTCCAAAGTACCTCTATAGCCAACAGCTCCTGGATCTTTTCCACCATGACCAGGATCAATAATAATTGTTGAGAATTTCCATTTATTTTTTTCAATGTCGATATTTTTTATAGCTACGTTCTTTGTCTTTGCTGTTGAAGAAATTATAATTTCTGAACTGTTTGATATAATAGACAAATTTTGTAACGAAGAGTTAACTATATTTATAAATGAATCAATGTGAACGAAATATTCATTGTTTTGCCTAACAACTTTTGAAGATAGTTGATATATATTATCGTCAATTAATAGAAATGTAATTCCGTTTGTTATTTTTATCTTTTTATTATCTAAATAAAATACAATTTTTTCTGTTTTTTCGTTTATGTATGGTTCTGAGCCGGTTGATGATAAAAAATCATTTATTGAAAAAAATTTATTGTTTTCGATAGTATCAATTTTGTTGAGCAGTTTGCTATTCTTGACAAGCTTAATAGTGTCGTTAGTAGCAGCAAAGGTAATGGAAACAAATAAGTATATAAGTAGAAATTTTAGTTTTATTTTGAAAAATTTCATCTACTGAAATTATTATAAAAAAATGTAAAAGGGCTCAAAAATTGAGCCCTTTTTATTTCAATCAATGTAAGCGAAAAATATTATTTTTTCATCCACATTGCAACAATCATAACTGCCACTAATCCAGCAACGCCACCGTCTCCAATAGCGCTGACCGCATTACCAATACCTGCAATAACTCCGAAGATATCATCGTACAGGATACCAATAATAGTACCAGCAACAATCAAGTTGATTAATAGACCTGTAGTCATGCCTAAAAAATCATTGATTTGTTTTATCACATTTTTCATTTGTGTTTTCTCCTTCGAGCTTTTTTAGAGCTCCCCTATGAGAGGAGCTCTATTTATTAGTAAATACTGATCTATTATTCTACAGCCAAGACAAAAAGACAACTAATACTAGTAGTCCTGTTAGTCCGCCATTAAGAAAAGTATCTACAAAACCCATTATACCACCTAGTGCATCTACTGGTGTGTCGAAAAGGATACCTGCAAAAACAAAAAATATAATTGCAGCCTTAACTACGCCTGTTAACCCGTTTAAAGCACCATTTAACATTGAATCCCATGAAGCCATGTTATTCCTCCTTGATTAGTTAATAACTAGTTAAAAAAAAGGCAAAAAACCTACAAACTTATAGTTTTTTTGCCCCCGGTATTAATCATGTCAATATGATTAAATCTTTTAAAAAGTAGCCAATAATTCATCTTCTTTAACATTATAGTCCATTTTTTTGCGTGAATCAACCTTTTTTGGAGATTATCAAAATAATTAAAAACTGTGCTTTTCTTGATATTTTATGCTTTCTTTTCCACAACACATTAAATAATACTTAAATCAAATATTTTATATCAATGTAGTTTGCATTAACTTTTTCCATGGACAAATCTCAAAAACCAATCATTGAAAATATTTACGCCAGAGAAATTTTAGACTCAAGGGGGTTTCCAACCGTTGAAGTGGAAGTAACAGCTTCTGGGTGTGTGGGGGTCTCTGCTGTGCCTTCTGGCGCATCTACTGGAGAGTTTGAAGCTCTTGAGTTAAGAGACAACGACAATAAAAGATTTAATGGCAAGGGCGTTAAGAAGGCTGTTCATAATATTATTAACCACTTTGCCCCCGCTTTAATTGGTGAGGATGCAAGCAATCAACAGCTAATTGATGACATATTGCTAAGTTGTGATGGAACTCCCAATAAGAGGAAGTATGGAGCTAATGCTAGCCTAGGAATTTCAATGGCGAGCACAGTTGTAAGTGCTAATTTTTTTAATAAACCACTATACAAGCATTTAAACAACTTTAGCAACTTAATGCCTGTTCCTATGATTAATGTTTTAAACGGTGGAATGCATGCTGATAAAGGATCTGACTTACAAGAAATTATGTTATTTCCCCATGGAGCTAATACTTTTTCAGATTCTATTCGAATGGGTTCGGAAATTTTTCATCAACTAAAAAAGGGGTTGAAGAAGCAAGGATTGGGTACAACTGTTGGGGATGAAGGCGGTTTTGCTCCTTCTCTAAAATCAAATAGTCATGCGATTGAAATGCTTCTAAGTGCGATTGAAAGTAGTGGGTATAAGGTAGGTTTAGATGTTTCATTAGCGCTTGATGTTGCAGCTTCAAGCTTTTACAAAGACAGGGTTTATTCATTAAAAGTAGATGGTAGCAATTTGGATTCAGACGGAATGATAAAGTTTTATGAAAATTTAATAACTCAGTATCCAATTATATCAATTGAGGACGGCTTAGATGAAAACGATTGGGAGGGTTGGACTAATCTCAACAACGCCCTTGGTGATAAAATACAAATTGTTGGAGATGATTTAACTGTAACAAATCCATTAAAACTTCAAAAAGCTATAAACAGCAGTGCAATTAATTCAATCCTCATCAAACTTAATCAAATAGGAACAGTTTCTGAAACAATTGAAGCAATCAATATAGCAAAGCAAAATAATTGTAATTTTGTTATATCCCACAGGTCAGGTGAAACAGAAGATACTTTTATTTCAGATCTATCTGTTGCTATGGGTGGAGGACAAATAAAAACAGGGTCTGTTTGTAGATCAGACAGAACAGCAAAATACAATCGACTCCTAAGAATTGAAGATGAATTAGAAAATCCTATCTACTGCAATACATTAAACTTTGTTAAATGAAATCTTTTTTTACTTTAACTAATTTATTAATGGTGCTTATTGTCGCCGGTTGTTTATCTCTCATTTTTTTTAGCGATAGAGGTTTAATCAGTCTGTGGGCTCTAAAAAAAGAAAAGCTTGAAATTCAAAAAGATATTAACAGTCTAAGAAATCAAATTGCTATGCTTGAAAAAGAAGAAGAGAAGTTAAAATTTGATGAAAAATATATCGAACGTATTGCCAGAGAAAAATTTAAAATGGTAAAACCGGGCGAACGTGTTTTCAAAGTAGTTGAAGATTAAATTTGGCTAAAGACATCTTTTGCAACAGAAAATGATTTAACGTCCGGGAAATGATATCTTACTAATTCAGCAATAAATTGAGACATTACTTTCTTATCATAGTTTGTAGTAAAATTGTTTTTATTTAAAATAAAATTGGATTCAAATATTTTGCTTAAATCTGACAACAGCTCTGGATTTTTTTGTTGAAACCTTTTTACAATGGGGTGATCTTTTGCGTTAATAATATCATATCCACTGTTTCTTAAAAAATGTATAAGAAAAAAGTAAAATGCGTTGTTTAAGTTTTTATCATTTTTTTCAAAAAATTTCATGACAAGGTTTAGAACTTTATATGTGATTTTATCAGGAATATTTTCGTCAAAAGTCTTGTCAACAATCTCTAACATTGCTGTGCATAAAACTGTTTTTTTTAAGTCGCTACATATATTTGTCCAGCTGTTTAAAAGCTTTGAGCTGTAAACCGGGTGTATTTGCCTTTTAGCATAATGTGAATAATCTATTTTAATTTCATTAAGTTGTTGATAAATAGCTTTGTTGGGCGACTTTTGACGCATTGCTGCCTTAATAATGTATGTTGCCTTTCCTTTTTCTAAAGTAAAGAGGCGTACTATCAAACTAGATTCTTTATATATGCTTGTTTTTAAAACGAATGCCGGTGTAGAAATTTTCATTACGGAAACTCTATTTTACCCCAACCTTTATGAGAAAGGCTACCAAAATAGAGCTCATTACCATATTGTTTAACGCTTGTGATAGGAGAGTAGGCATCGCTTCCATCGTATTGAAGATTGTGTAAAATATTTCCATCTTTATCAACTCCTAAGGCAAACGCATATGGTTCTGGTTGAGGCTGTAAAAAATTTGGCAATCTCAATGCCAGCTTTCTAAAAAAGGGTTTATCTGCTGTTTGATCAATAAAGTTGTTTCTTACGGTAAAAAGTGCTACCCAATAAACCCCTTTCCCGTTTGAAGAAATATTGTCCGGAAAGCCTGGCAAGTTTTCAATCACAGTCTCTACTGTGCCAGCTTTTTCTCCTTTAAGCCAATATTTTTTTATTCGATACATAAATGTTTCATTAAACAAAACAAAAGAATCGTCAGGACTTACAGCAACTCCGTTTGCAAAGTATAAACCATCAAGCAACGTAGTCGTAAGGCTGGTTTTGGGATCATAAACTAATAATCTCCCGTTTGGCGTGTGCTCCATGGCTTCAATTCTGTCTTCTCCATATCCAAATTTATCAGAAGCATCAGAAAAGTAAATTTTACCATCAGTTGCAATATCTAAATCGTCTGCGAAGCGTAGTGGTTTGCCGTCTGAATCAGACTTTGTTGATAGGATGGTAGCAACACCTTCTTGATTGATAGAGATGAGCCCTTGAATTGCATCTGCGACAATTAGGTTATTATTAGCATCAAACACCATCCCAAGTGGGCGACCCCTAGTATTATAAAATTCTCCCAAAGAGCTCATAATTACTCCGTCATGATAGCCTACATACAAGACTCCGTCTCTAATAGCTATATCTTCTGGACCATAATGCCCATCATCAGCCCAAAATATCTCTATATTTTTCAGATATTCATTTTTTGCGTATATACCTGTCATTGATGGTGGTTGAGGAGATTCCCAAGAAACTGGGTTTATTGGGACTGGCCACATTAAAAGATAAAACAAACAGATTAACACGAAATAGGAGAATGCTTTAATGGCTAAACTCCTAGGTTCAGAAATTTTTTTTTAATCATATCTAGTATGCTTTTGCAAAGATAACCAGGTGTTTAGCTGGTTTGTTGGAATAAATACATTTTTTTGTATTGTCATCAACATCCTTTAGAATGCAACGGATTGTGGCTTTAGTTTCATCTTTAATTTTTAGCTCTGTCTCATCAGAGCCGTCCCAATATGCTTTGATGAACTTGTTATCTGAAGAGAGGATTTCAGAAAAAGTATTGAAGTCTTCTGCTGTGCAGGTGTGTTCTTCCATAAATGATTTGGCATCGTTAAACATATTGCTTTGAATACTTACTAATATCTCTTGTACTTCCTTTAAGCTATCAACGCTTAGCTGTTGTTTTTCTTTATTGTCTCTTCTGCAAAGCGTTATTTGACTACTTTCAAATTCTTTAAGCCCAACCTCCAGTCTAATAGGTACTCCTTTTAGCTCCCATTTATTAAACTTGAAACCGGGACTACCATCGCTGTCATCTACTTTAGATCGTATATCAATGCTACTTAACACATCAGAAACATTGTTGATGTAATCAGAGAACTCTTGTTGTTTCTCTTTTTTTGCATTGATTGGAATTATAACAACCTGTATTGGTGCTATTTTTGGTGGTATTTTTAATCCATTATCATCTCCATGCACCATTATGAGTGCTCCAACCATTCTAGTGCTTACTCCCCAGCTCGTTGCATAAACAGGTAATTCTTTGTTATCCCTGCTTTGAAATTTAACATCAAATGCTGATCCAAAATTTGTTCCAAGATAGTGAGACGTTCCAGCTTGTAAAGCTTTTTTGTCGCGCATCATTGTCTCAATTGAAAATGTTTCATCTGCTCCTGCAAACCTTTCTAGGTTTGATTTTCGGCCAATGATTGTTGGTATAGCTAAATATTCTTCAAACAACGTGCGATATACTTCGACAATGTCTAAAGTTTCTTGCATTGCCTCTTCTTTGGTTGCGTGTGCAGTATGTCCCTCTTGCCATAAGAATTCTGATGTTCTTAAAAAGAGTCTTGTTCTCATTTCCCACCTTACTACGTTAGCCCACTGATTTACTTTTAACGGAAGATCCCTATATGATGTAATCCATTTTTTAAACATGTGCCATATAATAGTTTCTGAAGTTGGTCTAACTATTATTTCTTCTTCAAGCTTTGATGCAGGATCTACTTGTAAACTTCCGTCTTCAGCTATCAACTTTGAATGTGTAACTACTGCACATTCTTTGGCAAATCCTTCTACGTGCTTGGCTTCTTTCTCTAAAAAACTTTTTGGAATAAATAAAGGGAAGTAGGCGTTTTCGTGTCCAGTATCTTCTATCATTTTGTTTAAAGCGTCTCTAATGTTGGTCCATAGCGCAAAACCATATGGCTTTACAACCATAGTTCCTTTTACGGGACCGTAGTCTGCTAAATCCGTATCCAGTATTACGTCGGTATACCATTTAGAAAAATTTTCACTTTGTTTTGTAATTTTTGCCATTTACTTACACTTTAATATGTTATAAAGTAGAGTTAATTTATAGAAATTCCAATACAATGAAAAAAGCTATATTTTCCACAGAGATTTCCTTATTGAGAAGAACTATGCAGAGACTTCTAAGAAGAAATGCGCACTCAAATATAACTAAAATTTTACGCAAAACGCACCAAGCTGATGTTGCACACATAATGAGGACCTTTAATCAGTTTGAACAGAAAACTATTTTTTCTTTATGTCCTACCGCACTGCATAAAGCACGACTACTAGAAGAGCTTGACGAGGCACTGATTGAAAATGTTTTAATTAAAGAAAGTGCGCTTAACATATCCAAAATCTTTAGATACTTAGATACCAACGATCAAGCTACAATTATTAGTATGTTTGAGGAAGATAAGCAGAATGAGATTCTTACAAAAATTGAGGTTGATGACAAAGAAGAAGTAGAAGAAATAATGTCTTATCCGGACGACAGTGCTGGTAGTATTATGACAAAAGAAACATTTACACTCAATCAGAACACTACCGTTAAAGACAGTATTAAAAAACTGCAGTCTTTCCCGGAAAATGATAAAATTTTTTACCTATATGTTTTAAATGATAAAGAAAAACTTGTTGGCGTTGTCTCGCTGCGAACGCTCGTTACTTCAAGCAACAATAAAAAGCTAAAAGATGTTATGATTAAAGATATTCACGCGGCAAACACCAAGACTGACCAAGAAGAGGTAGCTAAAACAGTCGCTCAGTACAACTACCTAGCGCTTCCTGTAGTAAATAGACAGAATAGGTTTTTAGGTATTGTTACAGTCGATGATGTTGTAGATATCATTAGAGAGGAGGCGTCAGAAGACTTTCTTCAAATGGCCGGCGTTGGTAAAGATAGGGAGATTTTATTAAAAACTCCTTTTGAAAATGCAAAATCTAGGGCGCCGTGGATCCTAGCTAGTTTGATAGGAGGTGTTTGTGCCGCTTCTATTATTAGCTACTTTAATACTTTGCTTGAACAGCTTATTGTCCTGGCTGCATTTATTCCTGTAATAATTGGTATTGGGGGAAATGTAGGAACCCAATCGTCTACAATTGTTGTGCGAGGACTAGCTACAGGTAGAGTAGACGTATCAAATACTTTTTCGTTAATTGTGAAAGAGATTTTAGTCGGTGCACTTTTGGGCGGTCTTTATGGCTTAATAGTGGGATCAGCTTCTGAGTTAATTGCTGGTGCTCCCATGAAAGACCTGGGCCTTGTGGTGGGTTTAAGTATTTTTTGCTCTATGACTATTGCAACCGCTGTTGGTGCAAGCGTCCCAATTATTCTTAAAAAGTTGGATTTTGATCCCGCTATTTCTACCGGCCCTTTTGTTACAACCGCTATTGATATCATTGGAGTAGCATTATATTTTTACATAGCCTCTACCGTTCTAATAAGTTGATTAAATATATACAAATATCCATCTTTCTATTAGCGGCTATTTATGGTTCAGAACCTATTGTACACTCTGTTTCGCTTGAGTACAGTCTAACAGAAAAGTTTAAACTATTTTCTTTAAAAGATATTATATCAATTGAAATAGAGGGTAAAGACATAGAAATAAAACCCGAGGGCTTTGGCACATCTATTCTTGATGAAAGCCTCAAATATAACAATCAAGATCTTTCAGATAGCAATCTGCTATATATGTTGTTGGTAAATAAAATAGTTCCTTCTGTTGAAGATAGGTGGATTGATAGTTTTTTTCTATTAGACAGCCTCGCTATTAAAGCCAGGTTTCTTTTCTCAGAAGAGGTTGATGAAAAAAGGGTATATAGATTGGATATCATAAAATTAAATAAAGAAGATATAGATAATAGAGTTAATGTGGTAATTTTAGATAACGATGTCATTGAAGTGTGGACAGATAAAAACAAAAGCATTACAAAAATTCGCTTAATGTACAAAAATGCCTCGTATGTCATCGATGTTAAAAATGAAAAATAAAAAAATATTAACAATTATAGCTTTATGTTTAGGCGCGTGCGCTGCTCCAACAGCAAGCCTTTATATTGATGAAACAGTTTCAGATAAAACAAGTTATTTATTTTATCAGAATGAAGACGAGTATTTACTAGTCAATGAACTCAATGTCAAACTAAGTCTCCCAGCTAAGGATTACGTTGTTCCAACCTATCATAATCTTTTACCAAATGCTAAAAGGGAATACAGGTCAGGTCATCATTTAGGAATAGATTTTTCAGCTCCAATGGGCTATCCTATCCGAGCGGTATATGACGGAGTAGTAGTGCGCAGCAACAATACTCATGAAGACGTCGACATTGAAACGTATAATAGTTTTCTAGCAACCTCATCGAAGCTTGGTAAAACACCGGAAGATATTTACAACTATATATTATTAGGAAAGTCTATAATAATCGACCATGGCTATGCCATAACATCAAAGTATAGATCAATTACTGTATACTCTCATTTATCATCAATACCAGAATCAATAAAACCAGGAACGGTAGTTAAAGAAGGAGACTTAATAGGGTATTCAGGCAACACAGGCACTTCAAGCGGCGCATTGCGCAATGATAAGGGAGCACATCTTCATTGGGAAATATTTTTTGATAATAAGAACGGCAGGTATTTTTTAGGACAAAACATTCCAGCCGAACTTTTAAAAGAAAATATAGATCTATTATTTAAGTAACGAAAAAGGGCTCAGTAATGAGCCCTTTAACTATTTCATTTTCTAAACAATATAGGACAATTCTAGAAGTCGAATGTAACCTGCATTGTGCTGTGATCATCAAAAAATTCGTTTGCTGATCTCATTGCGTATGATACATGCATTAAATAATCACCAACTGGTACAGCAAAACCTGCACCCAAGGATACGCCCCAAAATGTTCCGCTCCATTCGTCCCAATCAAATTGAGATACGTTGGTTGGTTTGTCATCATCGCCAACGGTCATTGTTGTTGCAGCTCCAAACCAGGAGGCGCCTAGCTTTGTACCTATTTTATATTTAGCTCCAAAACCTAAAGTGTTGGTTTGATAAGAGTGATTAGTAAACACTGCACTTAAATCCAGATTATCAATGAGGGTGTAAGTAGCTGAAAGGTCAAGAGAGGTAGGTAGTGCAAAATTATCAGCAACTATTCTAAAAGTTTCTGATGATGACCCAGATTCAGCACCTTCTGGAATTAGATTTGAATCTAGGTTGATACCGTCATAATGCATTCTACTACCCACGTTTTTCATAGCTACGCCCAATGTTAGGGGTTGCGTAGGAAAGCGATATTGTACTCCCACATCAACCGCCATGCCCGTAGCAGATGTTTCTTCTATTGTTTCAGATATAATCTTACCTGAAAAACCTACATGCACACGGTCTGAAAATGCTCTCGCAAAACCAGCCGTTGCAGTGAAGAAAGATGGTGAAAAAGTTTGTCCATCTCCTTCAGGAGCAAATGCGGTAGTTTTAGGTATATCTCCAAAATCTAATGATTTTATTGTCATACCTAACGTACCTGTTTCTCCTAATGATAAAACCATACCAGCATACATTACATCTATATCAGCGATGTATGATGTGGTTGATACTGTTCCTTGAATACCAGAGTTAAATCTAGCTAGTCCAGCTACATTAGTAAATAATGCATCTATCCCTGCTACTGTTCCAACGTTTGTACCGCTTAGAGCGACAGTTTCAGTACCAACTGGTATTAGAAGCTGTGAGGCACCAGCAGTACCTTGTGATCTTACTGTACCAGCAGTTAAAGCTGAAACTAACACTGCAAACCCAAGGAAGATTTTGAATGTATTTTTCATTTTTTCTTTTCTCCTTATCCTAGTAAACGTCTAAACGTTGTTCTGGTTGAATTACAGCTAACTTAAGGATTTTATCCCCTCTGTTAGTCTCTACGTGTGCAACGTACATTCCACTAGCAACTGGGATTTCAAAATTATTTTTCATGTCCCAATAAGTATGCTGTGATCCTATATCGTTGTGTTTAATTGTTCTTACAAGCGTTCCATCTAGAGCAAAAATTCTAATTGTTGCAGGTCCTTCTGTTGGAAGGTGACTGAACATTACTCTTCTGTCTAGCGCATCTCGCTCTTCTGGGTTATAACCATAGTATGGATTTGGCCATACAGTTATATCATCAGGGTTATATTCCTTAACTAACATTCCAAGTCCTGCTGTTGAGAATGTATATGTGTCTTTAGATGAATTTGGTTTTGCGGTTTGAAATACAACCGAACTTGCACCTGTGAAGTTACCAGCATTATATGCACCCGAAGCAATACCATCTGCATCAGGTAAGACACCTGTGCCCAAATAGTCTGTAAACATAGTTGCTGTCATGAATATATACGTTGTTTGTGTATTTGTTATGGATGTAGTAGCTCCTGGACATCCTCCGTTGTTCCATGAACCCCATCCACAAAAACCTGAAGCAAATGCATTGTTATCTGCAATGTACTGAGCTTCTTTTGCTGTGTCATAGTATTCATTAACTCCGTCTGCATCAAGATCAAACGCCATATATCCATACAACGGATCCCACGATCTAGCACCATAAACTGGTCCTGCTAGCGTCGGACACTGTTCTGGATCTCCATTATCATCTAGGATAACGTTCCCATCAGCATCTACACAATCAATCAAAGCAGAAAGTTCAAAAGCTCCACTACTGTCATGGTCCCACCACGCTGGTGCTATACGCTCTTTTTCTCCTGTGCTAAAATTGTGTCTATATAGTGCAAATGGAAGTGTTCCGTTTACTGTACTTCCGGAATAAGTCCATGCAACAGATGTTTCTGAGAAGTCTAACTCTACATCATCAGCTTCCCAATAATCAAATCTGTCGAAGTCTCTTGCATTTCCACCAACATTAATTTCTCCTGCTCTGTTGTCAAGAATATAACCTGTGGTTCCAAGACTAGCCCATGGCACAAACGAAGAAACAGCTGGATCTCTTAATGTTGCTTTTTCTTTCCAGCCTGCGTCCCATTCGTTAATATCGGTAATTGTTGATAATTGTGGGCCGTTAACTTCAATCTGCATACCATTTACTACTGGTACTGAATTAGGACCTACTTCAACCCCTGTTAAGCCATTAATTCCGCCTACTACTGGGTTTGAATCAATTAAAATACTCCCATCAGAAGCTAAAAGTGTCCAATTAGCTACTGTTTGTGTTACTTCGTTCCCTTCTTCATCAAGAGAGGTATAAGTGTCACTAAAAGTAACGGTATAGTCATCTTCCACTATTTTTGAAGGGTCTACAATTACAGCGTTAACAGAGCCTCCACTTGGGCCTACGTGACTTGCAGCTATTTTTTCTCCAATAGTTCCTGTCGTCTCACCTTCTTCTAGCGTATTTGGAACTTCCGGTCTAACCGTTAGGTAAATTGGATTACTCTCTAGCGTTTTTGGTATTCCATCAGGGTTATACCCATATGCCGTAACAGCGAAATAATATGATCTATTGGTAATAAGCTTGGAGTTACCTTTTAAACCATCTGCGGTTATAACATGAAACTTAGATAATCCACTATCAGAACCAAACTGTGTTCTTATATTTATGCTTTCTCCAAGTGAAGCGTTAAATACTGTATCATAAATTTCTGTAGTTCCATTTACTAAATCGTATGTGGCTAATCTTTTCTTAACTCCAGCACCTGATGCCGTTTCATATTGATAGACATTATAGCCTTCAAAATTAAACGTGGTAGGATCACCGTTGGAATCAAGATCAACTTCACTTGTTGCAGAATATGTTTCTGCAATGCTGTCCCAAGTTAAAATTATTTGGTCAGCAAATGCACTAGCTGTTACTGTTGGTGAAGGTGGTGAATCTGGTAAAGCAAAATCAATATCATATGCTGTTTGGGCAAGTGCGTCTACTTCTTTTAAATACTCCACAGATGAAAGAGCATCGCCGCCAGCAGCATGGAAAATACCAAACACCACTTCTTGTGAATCTCCTGCTGCCATTGTAAATGGGCCAACACTCATTAGGAAACGTCTGTCAGCAGCAGATGCATAGTTACCATCAATAGGGTTAGCTGAACTGTGTCCAGCAGAATCATTAGGGTCTCCATAAAAACAGAATTTCTGATCATATAGATCTCCAGCGATATCTTTAGGATAAGCGCTTCCATCTTTTCTTAAACCTTGCAAGTAGTAATAACCTTCATCTTTGTCTGAAGGGTCAGTATAAGTCGCATCACCATTAATATAGAATGCGAAAGATGACATCTTAAGGTTTTTCATGCCTGGATGACGAGTGCCAAACATTTTAGCTCCCTCTTCAGGACACACCTCTTCTGAATCGCCATCCTCACAAGGAACCATTGGTCCTTGAAAGAAATCATATCCGGCAGCGGGTGTACCTATATCCAAATCATCATAGACACTATCAGCGCCGTCATTCCACACATATCCCATACCAAGGTCTACGTCACAGCCAACAAGGTCATCGCTAGCGTTTCCTAAATCAGGATCTGACCATAGCCCCATATATGTATCTACTAAATTATCTTGACCTTTATTAATAACAAGCTGTTTTAAGAACACCATGTCACCAAAAACATCTGGTCTGTCAAATCCAAACATTGTTGTTTGAATTTCTACATTTAATGGAGAAGTACCAAAATTTAGCTTATACGCTGGGTCTCCGTCATTACTGACAAACCATAATACTTGGTCTCCAACAAATTCTGGGTGGTCTGGACCTGCAGGGAGCGGGTTATAGGCTCCGTCTCCATCAACATCTACCCAAGGAGCACCAAAATCAACTGGCCACTCCTGGAAGTCTGCAAAATCTAAAGGAGAAGCTAGCATAGCCTTTTCTACCTTATAGATTCTGTGGACCGCAGCTAGGGGATCTCCGCCCCATGGACCCGGACCCATGTCTTGTGTGTAATCTCCTACAATTGTTCGTATACTACCGTTCACTTTAGCTCCCATCCATAACGCGGATTGGAAGATTGAGTGAGCACCTGTGCCTTTAGGCCATTCTAAAGCAGAATCACCAGAAATGTGATAGTCTAAAAATAGACCATTGTTTGTTACATCGGCATAGATTTGGTTACCATCGAACGTTCCGCTTGAATCCACAAAATTTGATGGGTTGCTTTTAGAAGTTTTGGTTTCCCTAGCTTCTAAGACAGTCGAAGCTGCCAACAGCGCCACCATCGTTAAAACGGTAATATTCTTTAAGATTTTCATATCTACCTCTTTTACCTTCTTATTTAATTAAAAACTAACATTTAAACCAACCCTAACTGTTCGCGGTCTGCTCCATCTACTTGGAGCTGCGATATTATCTTGATACATTGCTTGTGCATCAACATCAGGATTAGCTGATAATCTATTGGCAAGCCACTGTTGCCCACTTTCAGTTGCAACCCAGCCATCTTCGGCTACGTTACCAGTACCATGATAAACAGTATTTACTTGTTCAGAATCGAGCGCATTAAAAATGGATATATATGCATTAGCAGATATTCCTGCAATGTTTATCGCCCTGTCCAAACGAAGGTCTAAATTGGTAAAACCAGGTAAAGTACCCGAGTTTACTGGACCTTCTGGAAATTCCCATCGTTGCTCAAATACTGTACTGTATATTTGTGAAGGGGTATATCTCGTACCGCTTCCAAAGGACATTACAGCATTAAAGCCTGTGTTTGCTAACGCTCCTGTGGCGTCTGGAGATCTCCAGTCTAATATTACATTAGCCGTGTGTGTTTGGTCATAATCAAGCAAGTTCAATGCTTTAGGATATCCATCATCTGAGCCTATCCAAGTGATAAAGCGATTTTGGTCTCCACTTGAACCAGTTCCTCTAGCTTCTGAATACGTATAGTTAGCTTGAGCATAAAGACCTCGTGTTCTACGCATCTCAAAGTTTGTTGTTAAACCTTGGGAAACCATTACATCACCATTAAGATATTGTGCCCAGTTTTGTTGGGTATCTGAACCGCCTGTATTTGTATACGCTTCTGTACGATTAGCAACTGTTAAATAATCTTTACTTTCCTTGTAAAACCCTTCAACCTTTAATGAAGCAAAAGCTCCAATTCTTTGTTCAATACCTATTTCATATTGAGTTGATCTTTCGGGTTTTAAAGCTGGGTTCTCAGATTCTGTCTGATTACCTGCTAATATATCTGCAGATAGTTGAGAGTCTGATAAATACAAGTATGACATAGGAACAGACTGCCAATGAGTTCCATAGTTTGCACGGAATACAGTTCTGTCAGAAACAGGAAACGATACACCTATTCTTGGGTGTGTTGCAGTCTCTTTTTTAACTTTTTTCCAAACATAATTACCGTTGCCATCACCGTTTCTATTTACTCTTTGTCTGTTAAAATATAAATAGTTAAAGCCATCAGAGTCTCCATATCCGTCGTTATCAGAATCTGGGGCCATTGCTCCAGTATCGATCTCTTCATAAGATACGCCTAGTTGTACAACTACATCTTTAAATTCAAGTTTATCTTGAAGATAAAGGCGCGATTGCGTTGGCTCTGCTGGGGCTAGGTTGTGATCGTTTTGTCTATATTGGCCATCGTATTTATCACCATAAATATTATAACCAAGATTTGTAACATATAAGGCTCTATAGTTGATAAACTTCCAATCCGCAACGTCGCTACCAGCTGCTATGATTTCAGCGTCTGTTGCAACTCCATCAAAGTTGGTGTCTACCTGTGAAATTGCTCTTGCAACTCCGGACGCACTAAGTCCATATCTTGAAATTTCATGTCTATCTATTGACGCACCCAACTTTACCTCATTATACCCAATTTGATTGGTGTAATCAAAGCTAAGTGTGTTGGTGGTCGTTTCTCTAGTATTAAAGCCCGTTATTTGCGAACCATAGCCTGCCACACCAAAGAACTCATCTGGTGATAACGGATTAGAACCTGTACCATCTCTTTTATAATAATTTGGAGAACCAAATGCTTTGGTTCTTCTACCGTATGCTTCGATATCAGTTAAATAGTTTTCATTACCCGCTACTGTTTCAAATGTCTGTTGTGACAGTGAAGCTTTAATGTAAGATAATGGACTAATTGTATATCTAGCATTTAAATATCCCATGGTGAAGTCTTGTTCACTATAGTACGAACCCTCGTTTCCACCATAGACATTACTCCAAGAAAAACTGTGTCCTTCATAGTCATAGGCTTGTGTTCCCACCTTTAAGCGAAGCGGCCCAAAATCCATTGTCATGTTTCCATTAACGGTAAGTTTTTGGTTGTCGTCTTGAGGTTGTTGACCATACATTCTTCTATAATTACTGTAAACCACATACGAAGTGTCCATAACTGTGGTTGTTGGATCTGCTAACAATTGTGCTCTAGTAGCATTATTTCTAATCACGGTTTCTATATGATAAATTTTGTTTCCGTTTTCATCTAGGCCATAAACTAAGCCGTCTGTACCGTCGCTATAGTATTCTGCGGGAGGCGCATCGCGCATTGGGGTTGCATCCATCATTGGGTAATAGCTATATGAAACGTCTCCTCCAACCTCTCTGTTCTCAACCGAAAAATATACTTTTATATTATCATTAATAGGTCCACCAAAATCAAAGTTAATGTTTTGGTATCCATCAGTATATAATTTATCTGGATTAGTGTCTGGGTCTGCTCCTATGGAGGTTTCGAAACCTACTCGGGAGGACCAGTCTGATCCACCTGTTTTTGTTGTAATATTTATAATACCACCATTCGCTCCGCCATACTCTGCAGAGAAACCGCCGGTTTGTACTGATATTTCTTGTAATGCAGCTTGCGAATTACCAGCAAGTATATTTCCTCCACCGTAAACATCTTTTACTGGAACGCCATCGATATAGTAACGGCTGTCTCCGCTTCTACTTCCTCTAAAAAACCCATTTACAACACCGGTTTGGAGATTCACAATGTTCTGAACTCCCCTAACAGCAAATGCATCAATCAACTCTTTATCAACAACTCGAGTTGTGTTTGTAGCATTTGGGTTAATTAATGGTCTTTCTCTTGTAACTGTAACTGCCTGACCGGCTACAGCTGAAACGTCAAGATTAAAATCAACAGATGTTGTAAAACCAACTGATGTTCTAACGCCTGATTCAATTACAGTTGTGTAGCCAATATACTCAGCTCTCAGATCGTAAGTTCCTACTGGAACATCAAGAATATAATATCTACCTAGTTCATCGGTAGCAGCACCAAGGTTTGATCCTTCAACTACAACGTTTGCTCCAACCAATGGGTTTCCATCAGAATCGGCAACAACCCCTGCCAACTTGGCGGTTGTTGATTGAGCAAAAATCATAGCTGGTAGGAGAACTAGTGCAATTAACATACGTAATTTTCTCATTATTCTACCTCCAAATGAGTTTTTATATACAAATTTTTGTTTTCTATTTATCTTCATTTTATTTCTTACCCTACTATATATATGTGTAAAAAGCTACAATATATACAAAGCAATCAAAGAGTTCGTACTCTTTTTATTGCGAATTTCACTAAATTGCTCATAGTTTCCGTAGATGTCAACAGTTTTTTGTTTATTTTTTTGTTCAGTTTTAAAAAATTTTAATATTTCAAATTTTTACTTTACTAAATACTGTTGATAAACCACTGTTCCGCTATAGGTTTCGTATGAGTTTATATCAAAATAATATCCTTTTAAAGTATAGTTAAAAAAGTCTAAAACCATCGTATCCATTACTTCTTCTACTATTTTTTTATCAACCGCGCCCAAATTTTTTAGAGGTATTGAGAACGGTGTACCCTGTCTATATATTAGTTTCAAGTCTGTAAATGAATAATGAAGGCTGTTTTTAATATAAACTCCAAAAGTCTCTTTATTGCTTTTGAGCATTTGATGATAAATAGTAAAGTTTCTCTTTCCTTCAACCGAGTCGTTAATGTCTCCTGGAGTTTTGTCGTCCAAAAACTGTTCTTGCCCAATGTGTAAAAATGGTTTTTGCGTATTTGTTGAAGCCTCTTTGTCTAACAACCCATAAAACCAGCCGTCAAACGCTATACCTGCTTTAATTTCTTGATCTTTTAATAAACTAATATATGTTGTGCCTCCACCCATTGAGTGCCCCATTGCTCCTACATTGTCGAAATCTATTATTTGTTGGAAAGAATTTTTTGACTCGTCTGGGAATGTTTCGTTTTTGAGTTGCTTAAGTAAAAAGGCTAGGTCTTGGTATCTGTAGTTAATTAATAGGTTTGTATAATATTTTTTATGGTGTTGTGCTTGTTCGTTCCAGCTAACATTCTGTTCATACATAATTGCGTTGCCATCTTTGTCAAAAGATATGCTTGCATTATAAGTGTGATTACATGCGATAACAATATAGCCGTTGCTTACCAGCTCTTCAACTTGAGATGTGTTTTGATTTAACAGTCCACCGTCACCATGCGAAAACAATACTAGAGGAAATTTTTTGTCTTGAATCGGCGATAACCCAGATATACTGTTAGATTCCAATCTGGTTCCGTGTTGACCAAAATTTGTTGGCAGTCCTGCTGTTCGAACAATGCTCCCAATAGCTTTTTTGGGAAAGGTTACATGAGGAGCGTTTTGATATCCTTCTCTTTTTTCTATGGGATACCATATCTGTACCATTAGTTTTCTAAGGTCGGTTGGGTCGGTTGTATAAACCTCTCCTCTGCTTTTATCGGTCCAAAAATATACCTGTGTTCCAATTCCATACTTTCCTCTTGGTGGATCAATTGAGTCGAGAGGAACCAGGACGGCTCCAGCCGCAGCACAGCCATAAAATAAATAGGGGGCAACAAATAATAAAAATTTAAAACTATTCTTTTGGTATAAACGTGTCACGGCATAAATTACACTTTATCATTAAAATCAAAAAGTGCAAAAAATTAAAAGCAATATTGTAGTAGTCATTGGTGCTCAATGGGGCGACGAAGGTAAAGGCAAGGTTACCGACTATTTTGCTGCTCGCGCTGACTACATTGTTCGTTTTCAGGGCGGAAACAACGCAGGACATACAATTATCCTTGGTGACAAAACAGTTAAGCTTCACCTTATACCATCCGGCGTATTACACAACAAATGTAAACTTGTAATTGGAAGTGGGGTTGTTGTTGATCCTCGCGTTTTAATAAAAGAGCTAGCCATGTTAAAAAAAGAGGGGTTGTCTACAAACCTTTTAATAAGCGACAGGGCACATCTAATTATGCCCTACCATGTAGACATAGACTATCATCTAACCAATTTTCAAAACGAGTTGGCTGCTGGTAGCACCAGGTCTGGTATCGCGCCTGTTTATGCAGACAAGCTTTATAGACATGGGCTGAGAATAGCCGACTTGCTGAATAAAGAGCTTTTTGAAAGGCGCTTAAAAAAATCTTTTGCTTTTAACAAGCTTCTTGTAGAAAACGTTTTTAATGAAAAATTTGGGCATACATTTGAAAACATATTGGAAGAATTTCTTGGTTATGGGGAAATGATTCGCCCTTATGTTTCTAATATAACTGAAGAGTTGTCCACTGCTTTGAAAAATGATAAACGATTAATGTTTGAGGGCGCACAAGGCGCTTGTCTTGATGTTGATCACGGTCTTTATCCATACACAACAAGCAGCAACACGGTTGCCGGTCAAGTAGAGGCGGGTGGCGGTATTGGTCTCAACGGTGCAAAAAAGATTGTTGGAATTGCAAAGGCCTATCTAACATATGTTGGCCGTGGACCGTTTCCCACAGAGATTTCAGGAGAGCTTGAAGATAAAATTCGTGATGCTGGACAAGAGTATGGCACCACAACAGGTAGAGCAAGGCGCGTTGGCTGGATTGATTTAGTCCAACTAAAATATGCAAACCAGCTTAATAATTTTTCTGAAATTATCCTTACAAAAGTAGATGTTTTAAGCGGTCTAGAGAGCATTCAGCTTTGCATTGGATATCAAATAAACAACAAACCTTTTGTTGGCGTCCCATCAGATATTGAAAACTTTCGCAACATCCAACCCGTTTATGAAACCCTTCCTGGGTGGGGACCGTTGCCAGACGTTATTAAAAGTCTGGATCAATGCCCTAAAGAATTGACACATTTTATAAAAAAAATTGAAGAGGTTACGGGTGTAAAAATTTCTTTAGTTTCTCACGGCCCTGACCGTAACCAAACTTTTAAAATATAATGGGCGTCTTTGCTAGTTGGGATACTATTGATTTTTCTTCTAGTAACGATATTGAGATAGCCAGCCAATTAAAGTCTTTAAACATTCCCCTAAGCATTGATGAGGTAAAAAAAATTCAGTTTGAATTTTTGAAAAGACCCGCAACTCTCACCGAACTAGTTCTTTTTTCAATCCAAGGCTCTGAGCATAGCTCATACAAGAGCAGCAAAAATCACATTAAGCATTTTGTTACAGATGGTCCCAATGTTATTTTGGGCGCCAAAGATGATGCGGGAGTTGTTTCTTTAGCTGTTGACAACAAAGGTGACAGGTATGGTCTTGTGGTTAGCCACGAATCGCATAACCACCCAAGCCAAATTGTTCCATATGAAGGTGCAGCGACCGGAATTGGTGGCAACGTAAGAGATGTTTGTTGTATGGGCGCAGAAGTAATGGCTCTAGGCGATAGTTTGCGTTTTGGTGACATTAAAAGAAACAAAACTAAATGGATTCACGATGGGGTTGTTTCTGGAATTGCTGGGTATGGAAACCCCCTAGGAATACCAAATATATGTGGTGATTTATATTTTGACGAAGAATATAATGAAAATTGCCTTGTAACAGTCCTTACTGCGGGAGTAGTAAAAGAAAAAACCTTACTTCGCTCTAGGTCTCCAAAAAAATCTGTGGGTTATGACCTAATATTAATTGGAAAACCCACTGACAATAGCGGTTTTGGTGGCGCAAGCTTTGCTTCTCTTGAGCTAGAAGAAGAAAAAGAACAACAAAATAAGGGTGCTGTGCAAGAACCTAACGCATTTTTAGAAAGACACATTTTAAAAGCCACATATTCTTTGTTTGAATATTTAGAAGAAAAAAATTTGGTGGACAGGGTTGGCTTTAAAGATTTGGGCGCTGGTGGCGTTGCCTGTGCAAGCATAGAGCTGGCAGACGCTGCGGGCTTGGGCGCAGAAGTGTGGGTAGACAAAATACATACTAGCATGCCAGAGCTGGACAGTCATATTATTTTATGCTCTGAAACACAAGAGCGGTTCATGTGGTCTTGCCCCCCAGATTTGACTCCAAAAATTTTACAACATTATAATGAAAAATTTGATTTTCCTAACGTGTCAGAAGGAGCTATGGCTAGTGTGGTTGGTAAAATTGTTAAAGAAAAACACTATACCGTTCTTTCTGGAGACAAAAAGTTAGTAGACGGCCCCATTGAAAAAATAAACGAGGGGTTCGTTTATGACAGACCTATGAAGAAAAAAGAATCTCAGACGATTAATGGCGTTTTTCCAAAGAGTGTGAACTATAACGGTGTTTTGCAAAAAATTTTGAGCCACGAAAACGTTGCTTCTCGAGAACCTGTTTATGAGTCTTATGACAAAAATGTTCAAGGAAGGGTTTTGCTTGAAAGGGGCCATTCAAACGCGGGGGTGGTAGCTCCTTTTGATTCAAAAAAATTTCCTGAAGAAATAAAAGAAGTTTGTTTTTCTGCAACCCTTACGCACAACCCATCTCTTGGAAAAATTGATCCTTATTTAGTTGCCCAATATGCTTTGCTTGAGGCGTGTGCTCGTACTGTATCGGTGGGGGCTTCGCCCATAGCTATTACAGACTGTCTTTGCTTTGGAAATCCTGAAAAACCAGAACAAATGTGGCAGTTTGCTCAAAGCTGTCTCGCCATTCAAAAGTCGTGCGATCTTTTGAGGCTTGGCGACCTAAAAAACCTTCCTGTGGTTGCTGGAAATGTAAGCTTTTATAATCAAAGCGGCGACAAAGCCATTCCTGCAAGCCCCATGATTGGCTGTTTTGGTAAAACCACAAAAAAGGATTTGTTGTATAACAGCTTTCAATACGAAGACTCTATCCTCTATATTGTCGGCTCCCAACATTCAGACCTTGGTGGTAGCTTGTTTTGCAATGTTATGGAAGTCAAAAACACTAAAATTGGTAAGATTGATGTTTCCAAGTATAGTGAAACCTTAAACGCTCTTTTAAAAGCAAACGCCCAGAGCCTTTTAGAATCTTGTAGCTATTCTGGCCTGGGAGGCCTCGCGGCTGCTGTTTCAAAAATGTGTTTTAAAAATTCAATTGGGTGCTCAATTAAACCTGTTAAAGAGGAATTGCTTTTTAGCGAAAACCTATCTTTTGTTGTAGAGATTAAAAAAGAAAATACTGTCAGCTTTCAACGGGTGCTAGAATCCGAAGATATTCCTTTTGATAAAGTTGGTTCAACTAACAATACAAACAAAATTATCTTTGATAATTATATTAATACCGAATTGTGTTCAATGAAAAATATTTGGAAAAACTCCTTAAGAGAAAGGCTTCAATAATGAAGAAAAAAATTACATATAAAGACGCTGGTGTCGATATTGCGAAAGCTGATGATGTTATATCTTTGTCTAAAAATAAAATTCAAGAAACGTTTAACAAAAATGTGTTGTCTTCGATTGGCGGCTTTGGGTCTATGTATTCAATTAAAGACATACTGCAAGAGTTTAAGGATCCTGTTTTAGTACAAAGCATTGATGGTGTTGGAACCAAAATGTCTGTTGCTCAAAAAGCAAATAATTTTAAATATATTGGAAACGACCTTGTCAGCGCTTGCTGTAACGATGTTGCTTCTACTGGCGCCAAACCATTAACCTTTCTTGATTATGTTGCTGGTAGTAATCTTGAAAAGGGTGTTGTTGCGGAAATAATTAAAAGCGTTGCTGAGGAATGCAAAAAACATGGTGTCGCTCTTGTTGGGGGTGAGACGGCAGAAATGCCCGGAACATACCATACAAACGAATATGACTTGGTTGGTATAGCTACTGGCATTATTGAAAAAGGAAAAGTTATTGACGGCTCCAAAGTAGAAGATGGTGACATTGCTATCGGTGTTCATTCGAGCGGTCTCCATACTAACGGGTATTCTCTTGCACGTAAGCTTATTTTTGATTCATTGAATCTTTCTGTCGACGATTTTCTGCCGGGCTATGATGTTACGGTTGGCAGCTGCTTGTTAACTCCTCACATGAACTATAGCACGCTCGTTGAAAGCCTTATGAACAATAATGTTAACATAAAGAGCCTTGCGCATATTACTGGCGGTGGTTTAATAGATAACGTTCCGCGCGTTTTGCCCAACAACCTGTCTTTAGATATAAATATTAATTCTTGGAAAAAAATTCCAATTTTTGAATTTCTGAGCAATATGCTTGATATTGAAAAGGAGGATTTATACCAGACATTCAACATGGGTATTGGTCTAGTTATAGTGGTTAGTCCGGAGGAAAAAAGTGAGGTGTATCGCTGTTTAGGAGCAAAAAACTATACTGAAATAGGCGTTGTTATTAAAGATGGATCAAACTCCGTATTTTTAAATGAAAAATAATTCAATAGCATACATTCAGTTTCCGGGGTCTAACACAGAAAACGAAACAATTAATTCGCTTAAGAGGTGTGGGTTTGACCCTAAGCCTCATTTTTGGAATGACCCTCCGAGTTTATTAGGAGACTGTGTGGGGTATATTATTTTGGGCGGTTTTTCTTTTGAAGACCGCTCTCGCTCGGGCATCATCGCATCCCTTGATCCCGTAGTTAATAAAATTAAAGAGCAGGCTTTGTTAGGAAAACCGGTTCTTGGCATTTGCAACGGTGCTCAAATACTGGTTGAGTCTGGAATGGTTCCAGGAAACGCGGACTTTAATACGGTTCTCGCGCTTACAGACAATAGGCGTGTGGTTAAAGAACAAATAGTTGGAACCGGGTATTACAACGCTTGGTGCCATATTAAACCAAACACAGCTAGCAACTCTGCTTTTATTAAAAAAAATGGTGGGGTTTTGCGTGTTCCAATTGCTCATGCGGAAGGAAGGTTTGTTGTTGATAAAAATATAGAAGGATTAGTTAATGAAAAAAATCTTATAACCTATCAGTATTGTGACCGTGACGGTGAGGTGTTGAAAGATTTTCCTACAAACCCAAACAGCTCTTTTAAAAACGCGGCAGCAATAAGCAACCTGTCGGGCAACGTAATGGCTATGATGCCCCACCCGGAAAGATCTCTTTCTGGAGAAGCAGATGACATTTTCGAAAGCATGAAAGAATACGTTCGGTCAGATAGTCCTTTCAGCTATCGGTCTCTACGCTACAGCGCAAAAAAAATCAAGATTAAACCTTTTAAGCATAACAACAAAACTGAGGTTTTGGTCTCCACAATCATTGCAGACAACGAAGCAATCTCTGTTGAAAGATGTATAAAGAGGCTTGGTTTTGATGTCAAAATTAAGAAATATGTCCATTACGAAATATCAGCACAAAACGAGTTTGACATTGCTGAGGTTTTGAAAACGGATGTTCTTTTTAACCCCAGCAAAGAATATATATCAACCATAAAAAAGAACAAGGGGGGCTTTAGGTTTCTTGTACAAAACCTTGACGATATTCACGGACAAAGCACTCTACAAACACTACAACAACGTTTTGGGCTTAAAAACCTGCAGCACATTAGCAAGGGTGTTGTTTGGGAAATCAACATTAATTCAAATTCTCCTAAAAAAGACGTGGATTTAATTCTAAATAGTCATATTTTTTCTAACCCTGTTTCGCAGGTATGTCATGAATATTGACAAGAAATATTATCAGGAAATTAACGAGAACCTGAATAATACAATTCAGGATACCACCATTGACGCCCCCAATAAAAAAGTTGGCAAGGTTCGTGATGCATATTTTCTTGATAAAAAAGTCGCAATGATTTCTACAGACAGACAAAGCGCTTTTGATCGAGTTTTAGCTGCCATACCCTATAAGGGCGCCGTTCTTAATTCTGTTAGTGCCTGGTGGTTTAAAAAAACAGAGCACTTATTTCCAAACCATCTAATTTCAACGCCAGATCCAAACGTTTCTATTGTAGAAAAGTGTGATGTTTTTCAAGTTGAGTTTGTTGTTAGGGGGTATATAACAGGTACAACCGACACCTCCTTGTGGACCGTCTACAACAGGGGAGATCGTGAATATTGTGGAAACGTACTTCCTGGGGGTTTGGTGAAAAATGATAAGCTTGATGTTCCGATGCTAACCCCAACCACTAAAGACAAAATTCATGACAGGCCCGTTTCTAGAGAAGAAATCATTGAGCTAGGCTTAATGACAGCAAAAGACTATGATTGCGCGGCCAAGATGAGCTTAGACCTTTTTGCTTTTGGACAAAAAACTGCCAAAGAAAATGGGTTAATTTTAGTTGATACAAAGTATGAAATTGGCCGTGGAGAAGACGGCGTAATTAAGTTTGTTGATGAAATTCATACACCTGATTCAAGCAGGTTTTGGATTAGTGATTCATACAAAGAAAGAATAGCTGGTGGACAAGAGCCAGAAAATATTGACAAAGAATTTTTACGTCTTTGGTTTGCTAAAAACTGTGACCCATACAATGACGACATTCTTCCCGCAGCCCCAGACGAGCTTGTGGCTGAGCTTTCTGCAAGATATATACTATTATACGAATTGATTACTGGCGAAAAGTTTATTTTTCCAGACCTTAACAACATAAACCAACGAATTACTGAAAACATAAAGGAAATGCTATGAAAGCAATTATAATAATGGGTTCAACCTCTGATCAAAACCATGCAGATAAAATTACAACCGTTTTGGACGGTTTGGGCGTCGGGCATGAGGTACACGCCGCTTCTGCGCATAAAAACCCAGAGAGAGTTTTAGAAATTATCAGATCCGTAAAAGAAGAGGACTCTGTTGTTTTTGTTACTATTGCGGGCAGATCAAATGCATTGTCAGGCTTTGTTGCTGCAAACTGCAACAAACCAACCCTTGGTTGTCCTCCCTTTAAGGACAAGGTTGATATGAGCATTAACATTCATTCAACGCTACAAATGCCTAGCAAGACTCCCGTTCTTACCGTTCTTGACCCGGGTAATTGTGCTCTTGCTGTTTACAGGATTCTAAACCTCGGTTCAATGTGAGTGGTATTTCCCCAATTGACGGGAGATACAAGAAGACTGTTTCTGAGCTAGATGCGTTTTTTTCTGAACAGGCATTAATGCGCTATAGGGTTTTGGTTGAAATTAAATACCTTATTGCGCTCTTAAACCACAAGTCTTTTCAGGCTGTGAAACCGCTAAGAAAAAAGGATTTTATTTTTTTATGTGGGCTTTATGAAGATTTTTCTCCTAGGGATTTTAACCAAATAAAGCGCATTGAATCAAAAACAAAACATGATGTAAATGCTGTTGTTGAGTTTATATCTCAAAAATTAATATCGGTCGGAAGATCTGACCTATGCCCCTTGGTACACTTTGGTCTCACCTCCGAAGATATAAATAATATTTCATACTCTTTAATGACAAAGGATGCTACAAAAAAAATCATGCTACCCAACATCAAGGCTGTTTTGAAAGAGCTAAAAAGGCTTGCAAAAAAAACATCTGGCATTGCTCTTCTTTCGTTGACCCATGGACAGCCCGCAACAACAACAACGCTCGGTAAAGAGCTTGCTGTATTTGTCTCTAGGTGCGAAAAACAAATAACACATATACAAAAAGTTTCTTTTTTGGCAAAGCTTTCCGGTGCTACGGGGACATATGCTGCACACGCTGTCGCCTTTCCAAGGTTTTCTTGGGGCGCTTTTTCTAAAAAATTTATTAAAAGCTTGGGCCTAGAACAAAACCCCATAACAACTCAGATTGAACCTGGAGACTCTTTGGCGGAACTTTTTCACTGTTATGTAAGGCTTAACAACGTTCTGGTAGATTTTTCTATTGATATGTGGTTATATATAAGCAGAAATATTTTTCTTCAAAAAAATAATACTGGTGAAGTTGGCTCAAGCACCATGCCGCATAAAATTAATCCTATTTTTTTTGAAAATGCGGAGGGCAATCTCGACGTTGCCAACAACAACTTTACTTTTCTTGCATCAAGAATTACTAAATCGCGCATGCAAAGAGACCTAAGTGGTAGCACTGTTTTTAGAAACATTGGGGTTGGTTTTGCTCACTCTCTTTTGTCTTATAAAAACCTCGTTAATGGCATTTCTCGCCTAGCTCCAAATAAAAAAAGGGCGGAAGAAGAGTTGGAAAAAAATTGGAGCATTCTTTCTGAGGCGGTCCAAACTGTTCTTAGGAAATCTGGGGACGCTTCCGCTTATCATAGAATTAAAAAACTTGCTCGCGGAAGACCTTTAAATCAAAAAACTTATATTAAAATGGTTAATGAACTTGATCTTGATAAAAAAGAAAAATCTGTTCTTTTATCATTAACACCTTCTTCATATCTCGGCGAGGTAGCTAAAATTTTGGAGGACCTATAGGATGTGTGGTATTGTTGGTCTTTATTATCCTAAAGAAAATGTAGTTGGAGAAATTTATGACGCCCTAATTCAAGTTCAACACCGCGGACAAGACGCTGCAGGTATAGCCACCTGGGACAGCAAAAAACTTTCTATACACAAAGATCTGGGGGTTGTAACCGAGGTTTTTAAAACCCATGATTCTTTAAGGCTTGATGGCAATATTGGAATCGGCCATGTGCGCTATCCAACTGCGGGGTGTTCAGATGTTTCGGAAGCCCAACCCTTCTATTCTGCCAACCCTGTCACGGTTGCTTTGGCTCACAACGGAACTCTTACAAACAGCGAAAGTATGAAGAATTTTTTACTAGAAACGCACTTTTGTCAGTTTAATACCGGATCCGACTCCGAGGTCTTGCTAAATCTTTTTGCTTTTGAACTTTCTCAAACAAACTTTGACACCCTTTCTAATGAACATGTTTTTAAAGCGCTCAAAAAGGTATATGCGCGTTGTGAGGGGGGTTTTGCCGTAACCATGATTGTGGGCGGCGTTGGTCTTGTTGCCTTTAGAGACTCTAACGGAATACGTCCTTTGGTTTTGGGTAAAAACGGTGGGGGTTCTCGCATGGTAGCCTCTGAAAGTTCAGCTCTAACCGCGCTGGGCTACAGCTTTGAAAGAGATATTGCTCCCGGTGAAGCTGTTATTATATCAGAAGCCGGTTCTTTAGACTTTTGTGTTTGTTCTTCAGTCGTTAACCACACTCCATGCTTGTTTGAATTTGTATATTTTTCTAGGCCCGATTCCGTTATAGATTCAATTTCTGTTCATAAATCTAGACTAAGAATGGGCGACTACTTGGGGAAAAAAATTTTAAAGGAGTTTTCACATCTTGAAATAGATGCCGTTATTCCTGTTCCTGATACAAGCAGAACTTCAGCAATGCAGGTTGCGCACAAACTTGGAATAAAATACAGGGAAGGTTTTATTAAGAATAGGTATATAGGGAGAACCTTTATTATGCCGGGACAGAGCATTAGAAAAAGGTCAGTCGCTCACAAACTTAGCCCCATTGAAATTGAGTTTAAAAATAAAAACGTGTTATTGGTTGACGACTCAATTGTTAGGGGAAACACTTCCAAAAAAATTGTTGAAATGGTAAGAAACAATGGAGCAAAAAATGTCTATTTTGCTTCTGCTGCTCCCCCCGTAAGACATCAGAACGTATATGGGATAGACATGCCCGCCACAAAAGAGCTTGTTGCTCACGGACGAAACGTTGAGGAAATTAAAGATTTCATTGGTGCAGATGAGCTTATATATCAAGACATTGAGGCTTTGAGAATGGCAGCTCATGTTGGAAACACAAAAATTACGAAGTTTGAAGACTCTGTGTTTACAGGAGAATATTGTGCTGGGGAAATTTCAAAAGACTACCTTGAAAAACTTGAAACTAACCGCGTAAACAAAAAATGAAAAATGTTTTGGTGGTTGGTTCTGGAGCAAGGGAGGTGGCTGTCTCGCGTAAAATATCTGAAAGCAAGGTTGAACATGCTCTCTTTTGTGCTTCTTCGGAAAAAAACCCACAAATAGAAGGCCTGTGTTCTGGCTATCTTGTCTGTCCCTTAAATCATATAAAAAAAATATGTGAGTATGCTTTGCTAAAAAAAATTGATTTAGTTTTTATTGGTCCTGAAAACCCTCTTGCTGATGGGATTGTAAACGAACTTGAAGCTGTGGGCGTGTCTTGTGTTGGCCCGAAAAAAGAGGTTGCAATGATTGAAACCAGTAAATCTTTTGCTAGGGAAATAATTGAAAATTGTGCTCCAGAAAAAAACCCAACTAAAAGAAGTTTTAAGACGCTGTCTGGCGTAGAAAGCTTTATAAATGAACTAAACGGAGAATATGTTATAAAATATGATGGCCTTATGGGCGGAAAGGGTGTAAAAATATCTGGAGAACATCTGCCTTCGATTAATGATGGTTTAAAATATGCTCAATCTTTGGTTGATATGGGCGGATCTTTTTTGGTTGAAGAAAAGCTGGTCGGTGAAGAGTTTTCTTTAATGAGCTTTGTTGATGGCAAAACGTGTTGTCACATGCCTATAGTTCAAGATCACAAAAGGGCTTTTGAGGGAGATTTGGGTCCAAACACTGGTGGAATGGGAACATACTCCTTTGCAAACCACTCTCTTCCCTTTTTAAAAAACCGCGACGTGTTAGACGCCCAAAAAACCAACGAACTTGTCGCAAAACAGCTTCTTAAAAAAACCGGCGTTCCTTTTGTTGGCGTTTTATATGGAGGCTTCATGCTTACCCAACAAGGTGTAAAAGTTATAGAATATAACGCTCGCCTTGGAGACCCAGAGGCAATGAATGTTTTATGCTTAATGAAAACTGATTTTTTAAAAGTCTGTGATCAGATTGTTGGTGGCTCTCTCTCAAAAAACTCGGTGAAGTTTGAAGAGCTTTCTACTGTTTGCAAATATGCTGTTCCGAGCGGGTATCCAAACAAGCCGGTAAAAGATTTTGTGGTTGGTTGCAAAATTGAAGATTTAGACGTTTATTTAGCATCTGTTAAGTCTTCAGGCGGGCAGGTTGTCGCTTGTGGTTCAAGAACGGCCGCAGCCATTGGAAAGGATAAAAATGTTTTTGTTGCGGAAAAATTTGCCGAAAGAAAAATTTCTTCTGTTGGGGGAGATCTTTTTCATAGAAAAGACATTGGTACAAAAAAATTAATTTCTCGCAGGATTGACAGAATGGAAAAGATTCTCAGATGAGGCTTGCTGTATTAGGGTCTACAAACGGCACAGACATTGAGGCTATAATTGCAGCTATTAAGGGCGGCGAAATCAACGCCCGTATTGAGGTGGTGGTGTCGAACAAAAAAAATTCTGGTATTTTGAAAAAAGCAAAAAATCACTCTATTGACTCATGCTATATTTCACATAAAAGCAAAAAACGCGGTGTTTTTGATTTAGAAATGTCTCAAATTTTAGAAAATAAAAAAATTGATTTGATTTTACTGATTGGTTTTATGCGCATTCTTTCTTCTTCTTTTGTTGAAAAGTGGGCTGGTAAAATTATTAACGTTCATCCGTCTCTGCTGCCAAAACATGCGGGGGGAATGAACAAGTCGGTTCATGAAAGCGTTTTGCTTTCGGGGGACGACAAAACGGGCTGTACTATTCACCTGGTTACAAAAGAGGTTGATAGCGGCCCTATATTATTACAGCTGTCTTGCCCGGTTAAAAAGGGAGATACAGTTGAGGATTTAAAAAATAGGGTGCAGGCTCTTGAGGGTCGCGCTTTTATTCAAGTAATTAAAAACTGGAGAAATAATGAATAATGCACTTTTTTTTAATATAACTACGGCTGTAGAAAAAATTCTACATCTGATCATATTTGGTATGGTTTTGTTTTTGTGTGGATATGAAATTAACAACGTTGTCTCGTCGGGTATAATTAAGGTTCAAAATGTTTTGATGTTGTTTATATATCTGGAAATTATGCAGATGGTAAATATTTTCTTTTCAACAGGAAAAATACCTGTTAGGTATCCTTTATATATTGGAATGTTTGCTCTCGCTAGACACATTTCTTTTGAAAACATTGCAGGGCTTGATTCTTTATATTTGGCTGCATCAATAGCCTTGCTAGCTTTGGCTTTGGTGGCCCTGGCATATAGAGACAAGCTTATCGATAAAAAAGGCCCCGAACTTCCAGAGGTAGAGTGAAGCAAAAGATTTTTCCTAAAACTGTCCTATTTTCTGTTTCTAACAAAAAAGGGCTTGTTCCTTTTGCTGCCTTTTTAGAAAAAAATGGTACTAAAATTATTGCAAGCGGTGGAACAGCGAGGGTTCTTAAAAAAAGCGGAATACGGGTAACAAAAGCTTCCTCAATAACCAAGTTTCCTGAAATATTTGGTGGTAGGGTCAAAACTCTCAGCCCTCAGATATCTGGTGGAATTTTGGGACAGCGCGACATTGACAAACAAGAGGCAAAAGATAATAAAATTATGTGGATTGATATGGTGGTTTGTAATCTTTATCCTTTTTCCGAAGTTTCCAACAACCCAGATTCAAGCCTGGAAGATAAAATTGAAAACATCGATATTGGTGGTCCAACCATGATTCGTGCTGCTGCAAAAAACTATAAGTGGGTAAGTGTTGTAGTTGATGTGCGAGACTTTGCAAAAATAAAAAAAGAATTATTAGCGGGCGGGGTTACTGAAAAACTGAGATTTGCTCTTGCTAAAAAAGCGTTTGGTCGCTGTGCAGAGTACGACGCAAGAGTTTTTGATGTTCTTTCTGAAGAAGAAAGGGAGGCAAAAGCGGTGCTTAGGTATGGTGAAAACCCCCACCAAGACGCGTTTGTGGTTGATCATGAAGACGGTTCTAGGGGCCTGCCTCAAGCAAAAAAAATCCAGGGCAAGGCTCTTTCTTACAACAACTTTCTTGATGGAGACGCTGCTCTTTTATGTCTTAATGAGTTTAAAAAAGAACCTGCTTGCGTAATTGTTAAACACAACTCTCCCTGTGGAGTTGGGGTTGGGAAGAATATAGAATCTGCTTTCAAAAACTCTTTAAAAGTAGACAGTCTTTCAGCTTTTGGCGGGGTCGTTGCCCTTAACAAAAGGTGCACCGCCTCTTTAGCAAAACAAATAAATACTATTTTTTTTGAAATTGTAATTGCTCCCTCTTTTGATAAGGAGGCTCTTGTTATTTTTTCTAAGAAAAAGAATTTGCGTATTTTGAAGCTTTCTAACTACAAACCCTCCCCTTTTTCTATCAAAACAATTTCTGGGGGTAGCCTGGGCCAAGAAAATGATATGTCCTCTCTCAGGTCGAAAACTCTTTCTTTTCCAACCAAAAAAAAGCCGACCGATTCACAAGTTTCTTCTCTGCTTTTAGCTTGGAGGGTTGTAAAGCATACAAAGTCAAACGCAATTGTTGTTGCAAAAAATAATAAAATCATTAGTATTTCTGGCGGCCAAACCAGCAGAGTTGATGCCACAAATATTGCTTTTAAAAAAACCGGCATTCCCAAGGGTTGTGTGGTTGCGTCTGATGCTTTTTTCCCATTTAAAGATTCTATAGAAACGATGGCCCATTACGAAGTGTCGGCCATAGTACAACCCGGCGGGTCGATTAGAGATAAAGAGGTTATTGATTCTTGTAACAAAAATAATATTTCTATGGCTTTTACTGGCTATAGGGTTTTTAAACACTAGGAGCTTATTATGAAGGCTATAATATGTAAAAAATTTGGTCCCGTTTCTGATCTCGTTTGGGAGGACGTTGACAGCCCTGTTGCTGGTAAGGGCGAGGTTGTAGTTGATGTTAAGGCGGCCGGGTTAAATTATCCAGACAACCTAATAGTACAAGGTTTATACCAGTTTCAACCAGAAAGACCCTTTTCTCCAGGACATGAGGGTTCGGGTATTATATCTTCAGTTGGTGGGGGTGTTGCTGGTTTTAAGGCTGGAGACAGAGTTGGATTTTTTAAGGGGTTTGGCGCCTTTGCTGAAAAAATAGTTGTTTCTGCTAGCATGGTGTTTTCCATTCCAGACAGTCTTCCACATCACGTAGCTGGAAGCGTTTTTATGGTTTATGGAACAAGCTACCACGCCCTTGTACAAAGAGCAAATATCAGCAAAAATGATGAGGTTCTGGTGTTGGGTGCTTCTGGTGGCGTTGGTCTAGCTGCTGTTGATATAGCAAAATCTTTTGGGGCTCGCGTTGTAGCCGCAGTGTCAACAAAAGAAAAAGCTGAGGTTTGTGCTAGATATGGTGTCGATGATGTTGTTATTTATGGAGAGAAAAGACTTGATAAGGACGAACAAAAAATCTTTACAAAAGAATTAAAGTCAAAAAGTGTAGCTGGCGGGTTTTCAATAGTTTATGATCCCGTTGGTGACTGCTTTGCTGAACCCGCCCTTCGGGCAATTGGTTGGGGTGGCACCTATCTGGTTGTTGGTTTTGCAGCAGGGGAAATACCTTCTTTTCCCACCAACCTTATGCTGTTAAAGGGTTGTGCAGTTTCTGGAGTATTTGTTGGAAGATTTCAAAAAGAGAATCCAAAAACAAATTCAAAAAACCTGTTAGAAATAGGTAAAATGTTGGCCAACAAAAGTCTTTCTCCAACTATTTCTGAAACCATTCCCATGAAGGATGCCGTTATGGCAATTGATAGAATTGCAAAGCGCGGCGTTGTTGGTAAGGTTGTTTTTATAAACAACTAGCTAAACAAACAACAAAAACAGGCAGAGCAAAAAAAGAGATATTGACGGCAACGCCTTTCTTTGTGCAGATTTCACCCTTACGTGTGTCATCATGGCAAAAAACATCAACACCGTTATTCCAAGAAGCCCAAGATTGTTCATTTGTGGGTCTGCGCTTAACAACATTGCTGCACACGAAAGCTTTAATGTGCCTGTTAAGTCTCTTAACCAGTCTGGGTAGTTGTAGTCGTTTTTAAATTCTTCTACAATGTTATCATACCTTACAACCCAAACAAAAAAAAGGGCTGCGGCTATAACTATGTTTACTGCGCTCGCTATTATTTCAACGTTCATTTTTTTTCCTTATGTGTGGTCCGCTGGCAACATCTTTTTTAGTGTTGCCATTGCTTGCAGAGTTATTGTTTTTTCTTCATCCCCTTTTTTAACAAATATAGGCTTTCCAAAAACAACCTTCACCCTTTCTCTTTTTAACTTCTTTATTTTTTCTATGACTCCCTTTGTTCCTATGATGGCTGTCGGAATAATTGGTATTTCATTTTTTATTGCAAAATATGCAACCCCTCTTTTGCCTTCTTTTAAACCCTCTCCCTTTATTGTGCCTTCTGGAAAAATGCAAACTCTCTCTTTTTTATTTATTTGTTTTTGAATTTTTTTAATGGTTGAGATTTGAACGCTTGCCCTATTAACCAACAACACCCCGTAAGACCAGGGACCCCACGCCTTATACCAAGGAAGCTCTGCTTGATCTTGTGCCATTAAAAAAGTAATTGGTTTTTTTACCGCTGCTGCTATTGGTACAGGGTCTACGTCGTCTATGTGGTTTGGGGCTAAAATGTAGGGTCCTTCCTTGGGAAGGTTGTTCGCCCCGCTTACAGAATATCTTGTTAACAAAACGCACAATAAAACAGATATGTAGCTTAAAATGTATCGAAGCGGTTTGCTTCTTGGGTGCGATGTTGTCATTTAACTAAAACGGAAGGTCGTCATCTTCAGCTGCTTGATTTAAGCTCTCTTTTTCTGGTCTTTCTTGGTTCATTGATGAAGAAGAGTCCATATTTGATTCTCCTCCCCCTAAAATTTGAACTCCTCCATATATGTTTGCGACAACTCCGGTGGAATATTTATCATTTCCGTCCTTGTCTTGCCACTTATCTGTTTTTAAAGAACCTTCAACATAGACAAGCGTTCCTTTTTTAATATATGGCTGAACATATTTTTCTGCCGTTGTTCCAAAAACTGTGACCTTTGTCCACTCGGTTCTTTCTTGCATTGTTCCGTCTTTACTCTTCCAAGACTCGTTTGTTGCAACGCTAAAAGATGCTATTGCATTTCCTTCTCCGGTAAATCGTATTTCTGGGTCCTGTCCTAATCTTCCAACTAGTGTTACTTTATTTACTGTTCCTTTTGCCATCTTACTTCCTTTAGTTAAGGTTTAGTTCGTTATAAATTATATCAACTCTTCTTTTAAATTTATTGTCTTTTTTTAATAGTTCCGCCACCTTTTTGTGCGCATGCATAATTGTGGTATGGTCTCTTCCCCCCAAATGTACCCCTATTGCACTTAGAGGCATATCTAAAACCTCTCTCGCTAAATATGCTGCCACCTGTCTCGCTTCAGCTATATTTTTTCTTCTAGACTGTCCAACAATCTCTTCTTGTGAAACAGAAAAGATGCTGCACACACCGCTCACAACGTCCTGCATGTTTGCCTGTCCATAACCCTGGTCACCAAGCCTTTCTCTAATAATGGACTCCACTAAAGCTTCGTTCACCTTGTCTCCCGATAGGGTGGCGTGAGCAAAAATTTTTGTAATGCAACTTTCTAAGTCTCTAATGTTTGTACGCACGTGGGAAGCTATTTTTTCAAGGTGTTCTCCACTTATTTCCATATTGTTTTGTTTTGCCTTGGTTGACAATATTGCAACCCTTGTTTCAAAGTCTGGCGGCTGTATATCCGCGTGAAGACCAGACTCAAACCTAGACAGAAGCCTATCCTGCAATCCAACCATTTCGCCTGGATATCTATCGGCTGTCATTACAATTTGTTTTCCAGCTGTATAAAGATCATTAAAGGTGTGAAAAAATTGTTCTTGGGTTTGTTCTTTTCCTTGAAAAAACTGTATATCATCAATTAATAAAACATCGGCCTTTCTATAAACCTTAGAAAAATCTAACGATTTGTTTTCTTGAATACTTGCAATAAAGTCGTTTGTAAATTTTTCAGACGAAGCCAGCACAACATTGAGTTGTTTTTTTCCAACAATTAGTTCATTTGCTATTGAGTGTAAAAGGTGTGTTTTTCCCAGCCCAACACCACCATAAATAATAAGGGGGTTAAAGTCTGCGCTACCTGGCGTACTAGCCACTCTGTGAGCGGCATTTTTTGCAAAAATATTATTTGGCCCCTCAATAAACGAGCCAAAGATGTTGCTTGGATTTATATTGCTTCTTCTTCCCGGGTTGCTTTGTTTCGTTGGTTCTTGTGAATCAAGGTCCGTTGCAGAAATGCTTTGCTCAGACTGGGGAGCTATAGAAATTTTTAACTGAAGGTTTTGTTTTTTTTCTTTTAAAGAAGACAGTATTATGTCTTGGTAGTTATTTACTATCCAATCATAGGCAAACTGGTTTGGTGCCTCTAAAATAAAAATGTCATTTGTCACGCCTACCGGGGAAAGCGTTTCTATCCATGCTTCATAGGCATGGTCCGGTAAAGATTTTTTTAAATCATCCGCCACCTCTCTCCAAAAATTTTTATAGTCCATTAGTTATCCACATCTTATTAACATTTTTTTATATCTATATTTTATAACTTTACACTCTTTTTTGTTTGAAGCATAGCTTTTTTGTGTTTTTACGTTTGTTTTATTTGTTTTACAAATAGTTTAATTGGACTATATTTCGACAAATATATAATTATGAAAAGAACATATCAGCCAAGTAATAGAAAAAGAAAAAACAAGCACGGTTTTATGAAAAGAAAATCGACCGTTGGGGGCAAAAAGGTTTTGTCTTCTCGTATGAAAAAGGGTCGTAAACGTCTTACCGTATCCTCTTAAAATGGATCGCAAAACACTCACTGGTTTTATTTTAATCGGTGCAATATTATTGTTGTGGCCAAGCTATTTAGAGCTTGTTTCCCCATCAGAAAAAACCCAAGAAGAACTAGTTATTCCAAACCAGTCTTTGGTTGATGAATATGCACAGCCAGACAAGCCCCTGGCTAGCAAACCAAAAACAACTACAAACAGCACTCCAACAAGCTCTGTTGAGGTAGATGCTGGGCTATTTGTTACAACAATTAACAACTCTAACGGCGGTTCATTTGCTTCTTACAACCTAAACGACCACCTTAAAGAGGGTGAAAGTTTTTTAAACTTAATTGACATTAACAATTCAAACAATTTAGCTGTTAGCTTTATTGATCAGTCTGGCGCGGTTATATTGCTGGACGATAATTGGAATTTATTTTCGGGTGTTTCTACAAAACTTAACAAAGAAAACCCATCTACAACGCTCTCCTATTACACTTTTTACAAGGGCAAAAGAATAGAAAAACATATCACCTTAAACTTCAACTCTTACAGGATGGATGTTGCTGTTGATCTTCAAAACATTAAAGCTGAGTCTTTAGACGGTAAATACGCCCTAGCTTGGGACGGTGGCCTTCCTGAGTCTGAGGGTAAACAAGACGCCATGTTTATGGAGGGCCTGGTTGGTCAAGCTGGAAATATTGAATCTTTTCGTGTTGGATCCGCAGGGTTTTTTGGCTCATCAGACACAAGCAAAATTGAAAAAGAAACCAAACAGTATGTTGGGCAATCAGACTTTGTAGGGTATAGAACAAAATATTTTGGTGTGTTTTTTGTTCCTCAAAAAACAGATGTCGTTGAAATTACAAAATACCCGGCCGTAAATAGGGCGGCGGTAGATGTTTCGGTTTCTCAAGACATAAACTTTGATAAAAATACGCTTTATCTTGGCCCACTAGACTATGGTAAGGTTGCAGATCTCAACGTTGGTTTAGAAGAAAAAATTCTTGGCTGGCAGTGGCTTTCCTCCGTTTCTTGGTTAGTGTACAGCACAATGATGTTGTTATACAGCTTTATACCAAACTATGGCCTTGTTGTCGTGCTTTTTGCTGTTTTAATTAAATTAATAACATATCCTCTTATGGCTAAACAGCTAAGATCTTCGAAAAAAATGCAGGAAATCTCGCCCGAACTTAATAACATAAAATTAAAATACAAAAACAACCCCACTCTTCAGCAACAAAAAATTGCGGCTCTTTTTCAAGAAAACAAAATAAACCCGTTGGCTGGTTGTTTACCCCTCTTAATTCAAATGCCGGTTCTTATGTCTGTCTTTATGGTTTTTAGAAATACCATAGAATTTCGTGGAGAGTCTTTCTTTTTATGGATTAGCGACCTCTCTTCTGCCGACACTCTTCTGTTTATAGCGGGGGTTCCGTTAAATATTTTACCTTTTTTGATGGCGGCTTCTATGTTTTATACGATGAAACTTAGCTCTGCCGGCCAGCCATCTGGGGGCGATCCGGCTCAAGAAGCAACTCAGCAAATGATGAAGTATATGTTTCCGGGGATGATGTTCTTTTTGTTTTATTCGTTTCCTTCAGGCTTAAACCTCTATTACTTATGTTTTAATATTATGCAAATTTTGCAACAAAGAATTATAAACAGCGAAAAAACCTCAACCCTAAAGAAATAAGTGGCTATTGTAGCTTGTTCAACACCCCCTGGAAGAAGCGGCCTTGCAGTAGTAAGGCTTTCTGGCAAAAACTCATATAAAATCATAAAAACCTTTATACCAAATAAAACTCTTAAAAAGAAACACCTTTTTCCTTCTTTGGTGGAGCTTATTGACGAGAAAGGCAAAGTTTTTGATCAGTCTGTTGTTACGCAATACCTGTCTCCAAACTCTTATACGGGCGAAGATGTTGTGGAAATATCTTGCCACGGAAACCCAATAATAGTTTCTAAAATTATTGACCTCTGCTTGGCAGCCGGCGCATCTATAGCAGAGCCGGGGGAATTTACAAAAAGGGCTTATATGAACGGTAAAATGGACCTTTCTGAAGCCGAGTCTGTTTCTTCAATAATACATGCGAAATCTTTGGCTGGTGTTCGCTCTGGAATTAAAAATTTAAAGGGTTCTCTTTCTGGTTCTGTTTATGAAATTAAAAAAACTATTATAGGTTTTATTGCCAACCTAGAATTTAACCTTGATATTTCAGAAGACGATCTGCAGCCCAATCTAATAAACAACACCCTTGCGGAGGTTAAACAACAAATACACACCCTAGACACCTGCATAAAAAACTTTAAAGAGTCTCAGTTTTTTCAAGAAGGAGCCTCTGTGGTCCTTGCAGGCCCTCCAAACGCAGGCAAGTCTACCCTCTTCAACTTGTTAATAAATAAAAAACACTCTATTGTAACCCCGGAAGAGGGAACAACTCGAGATGTTGTGGAAAAAAGTTTATTTATAAAACAGCTACCTATAACACTAAAAGATACGGCTGGAATTAGAGGGAGCCAAAGCGAGGCTGAAAGACAAGGAATATTAAAATCAAAAGAGGAGGTTTTGGACGCTGATTTAGTGATAATGTTTGATAAAAAACCAAAGAGTTCACCCACAAACCATATTTATGTTTTTAATAAATCTGACATAGCTAAAACAACGGACAATTATGATATTCATATCTCTGCTAAAAAAAATAAAAAAATTCAAGACCTTAAAAACATGATTTATAAGAATCTTGTTGGGGTGTTTACGCCCGGAGAAATTTTATTAACCTCAAAAAGACAGCTAGCGGCTATTTGCGGGGCCTCAAAACACCTTAAGCGTGCATATGGCCTTTTAAAGGAAAACAACTCGCTTGAGCTTGTCGTTGAAGATTTAAACTTATGTATAAGTGCGCTTGATAAAATAACAACAAAAACAACAAGGGATGATATACTTGACAGTGTTTTTTCCTCTTTTTGTGTAGGTAAATAGTTTCACGTGAAACGCTTAGATACAAAATATCAGGTTGTTGTGGTTGGAGGTGGACACGCCGGCCTAGAGGCTGCGCTTATATCACACAAAAGGGGTGTAAAAACTCTTTTGATATCTATGGATAAGGGCTCTGTGGGCAGAACCTCTTGTAACCCAGCAATTGGTGGGTTAGCAAAAGGCCAAATGGTAAAAGAGGCAGATGTTTTGGGCGGTATTATGGGAGTTTTTGCTGACCAATCAACACTACAAAGCAAAACACTAAACACGTCAAAAGGGAGGTCTGTTTGGTCTCCAAGATCTCAAATAGACAAAAATCTTTATGAAAAAATAGCTCAGCTTCACACATTAGATGTTGGGTTAGATGTGTATGAGGGCGAAGTTGTTGGTTTAGACATAAAAAACAACAGTGTTTGTGGCGTTGTTTTAAAAAACAATAAAAAAATATTATGTGAATCAGCAATATTGACGTGCGGAACATTTTTAAACGGAATAATACATATTGGGAAAAAACAGATACGCGCAGGCAGATATAATGAAAAAAGGTCAAAGGGAATTACGGAGTTTTTAAATTCTATTGGTCTCTCCTCTGGAAGGTTAAAAACCGGAACACCTCCAAGAATTAAGAGGTCTTCTGTTGATTGGACTCAAGGAGAAAAAGACTTGGGTGATAAAAAACCAAAACCTCTATCATATAGAACTAAAAACTTTAATCCAAAAAACGAGCCTTGTTTTGCCTTTAGAACAAAAACAGAAACCCATGATATGATTTTAAAAAATCTTTCTTCCTCTGCGATGTATTCTGGAAAAAACATGGCAACAGGCCCAAGATATTGCCCTTCTATAGAAGATAAGGTTTATAAATTCAAAAACAACCCGTCTCACCTCTTACAATTAGAGCCAGAGTGGACAAGGTCTGAACAAATTTATGTCAACGGTTTTTCAACCAGTCTTTCAGAAGATATACAGCTTAGGTGCTTAAAAACCGTGGATGGCCTTCAAAATGTTGAATTTATTAGGCCTGGGTATGCAATTGAATATGACTTTTTTCACCCTTCTCAACTAAAAAACACCCTAGAAAGCAAGGCAGTTGATGGTCTTTTTTTAGCTGGCCAAATAAATGGAACTTCTGGATATGAGGAGGCATCTTCGCAGGGTATACTGGCAGGAATAAATGCCTCGTGTTATATTTTAAATGAAGAACCTTTGGTTTTAAAAAGAGATGACGCCTATATAGGTGTATTAATAGACGATTTAATTCTTAAAGACACAAACGAACCATACAGAATGTTTACATCTCGTGCTGAATATAGACTTCAGCTAAGATCTTCTAACGCAGATCAAAGATTGTTAAAATATTCTATAAAATATAATTTATTAGATAAAAAAACAGTGGAAATGCTTTCAAAAAAAATCAAAAAAACACAAAACATGGTTAATATGTTAGAAAAAAAAAGCGTTAAACCTGCTGAAATAAATGATAGGCTTATTTCACTGGGAGAAAAAGAGATAAAGGAATCACAAAAAATATCAAATATATTAAAAAGACCTTCTGTTTTAATAAAAGATTTTAATATAAATAACGAAAAATCTGAGGGATTAAATAGTTTTTTAGAAGATGAAGTATTGTTCGAGGCAGAAACAATTATTAAATACAGTGGTTATATAAATAAACAAAAAAAAGAAATAGATAAAATTAAAATATATGAGGAAATGATTATTCCTAAAAACTTCGATTATAATCAAATTAAAAGTCTTTCAAATGAAAGTAGAGAAAAATTTATTAACATAAAACCCCAAACAGTGGGACAGGCGCAAAGAATAAATGGTATTAGACCAACTGATATTTCAATTTTATTAGTATATTTAAGGCGTCCGTTTCACGTGAAACAAATATGAAAAAAATTATATATATAATATTATTAATTAACTTAGTTTTCTCTCAAGAGGAAATTTTATTAGACAGGGTTGCTTCTGTTGTTGAAAATAAAATAGTTTTAATGAGCGACGTGGTCTTGGCTGCTAATGCTGTTGCTGCACAGCAAAAAATAAATCCAAACACCAACCCCTCTGTATATAAAAAATTATTAGAAGATTCTAGAGAAAGCATGGTTGAGCAGTTATTAATAATCGAAATGGCCGAACAAGACTCTATAGAGATTTTAGATAAAGATGTAGACAAAGCCTTAAACCAACAAATTGAAAACATTATATCTCAAACAGGTGGAAAAGAACAAGCTGAAGCTGTTTTAGGAAAAAAAATATCAGAATTTAAAAGATCATATAGAGATGATATGAGAGGAAAACTTTTAGCTGAAAAATATACCTCATCACTAACTTCCTCAATTAGTGTTACTCGAGGAGATGTGATTGATTTTTATAATACTTATAAAGATAGTATTCCCTCATTTCCAACCCTATATAAAACACACCACATATTGTTAGAAATTAAACCATCTGAAAAATCTCAAAAAGCCTCATATGAAAAAACCTTAAATATAAAAAAAGAAATAACTCAGGGTTTAAATTTTGAAGAGGCGGCAAAAAAATATTCATCTGACCCGGGCTCAAAAGATAAGGGTGGTAATTTGGGTTATGTTTCTCGTGGAGTTTTTGTAGATGAATTTGAAAAAGTTGTATTTACTGTTGAAAAAAATAAATTAACAGACCCTATTAAAACACAATATGGCTATCACTTAATTGAGGTTTTAGAAAGGACAGGAGAAAAAGTTTTAGCTAGACATATATTAATAAGAAATGAAATAACAGACTTTGATAAAAAAGAAACATATGAGAAGGCAAATAAAATCAAAAACAATATAAAATCCTTCGACGATTTTTATAAAGCTGCACAAGAATTTTCAGATGATAAAACAAGTAATTCTAACGGAGGTTTATTAGGAATGATAGACCTAGAATACTATCAGGTTCCTGAAATAAAAAATGTAATAAAAGATATAAATGTAAAAACCATAAGCAGTCCAACTCTTACTAATTTTGGTTATCATTTAATTTGGGTAGAAAATATTAAAGAGGGTGGTACACCAGATCTTGAAAATAATTGGTTAGATTTAAAAGAGCTGGCCTTAAATAAGAAAAAATCTGATTGGTATAATAATTGGATACAGGATGTAAAAAATAAATTTTATATAAAAAGAAATCCACTAACTTATCCACAATTAGGTGGATAATTTTTTTAAATAAATTTTTCTATTTTATTAACAATTAATCAACAGAATATCTACTTACAATATTTTTAAATAAAAATTAATTTTATCTCTATAAAATATTATAAATATTAGTTATCAACATATAAAGATATATAATATTAATAATAGTTTTTTATATATAAGTATTTAATAAATATATAGGCTAGTTAAAGCTTGTTCTGAAACCATTATTATTTTAATATTGAAGGTTAATTATGAATATTTCAACTACAAAAAAAGAACTTCAACAGGCATTTTCAAAATTAACTAAAACAACGCAACTAAAGTCTCAAAACCCATTAGTAAATTATACTTATATATCCTCTTCAGCAGCTGGGGTGATGTTACATTCTACAGATCTGGAAGTGGGTGTAAAAACTCAAATTAATGCCTCTGTTAATAATAATGGAGAGGGTTTGTTTCCTACTTCAGAGATGAATGATATAATTAATGTTGTAGATGATGGTAGAATAGATATAGAAATTTCTGGACCTCATATCAATATTAAGTCTGAAAAGGGAGTTTCTTTTGATATCCCTACAGTTCCATTTCAAGAATATCCTGATATGCCTGAAAATAAACACGAAAATCTGTATTGTATTGATACAGTAAATTTAAAGGAGATTATATCTTCTTTATTATATGCAGTTAATAATGAACCAACTAAACCAGCCTTAAATGGAGCATGTTTTAATTTTTTAGAAGATATTGTAGATTTTGTGGCTACTGATGGTCATAGGCTTATTAAAATTTCAAAACAAAACACGACAAGCATTTTAGGTTCTTATATTATACCAAAGAAGTTTTTATCTATTTTGGGATCTTTTTTAGAGGGACAATCTGAAACTAATTTAGTTATTAGTGGAGATTATATTTTTACTAATAATAAAAAGGATGTTTTTTATTCAAAGATAATTGATGAAAAATACCCTAATTATAATGCTGTTATTCCTGAAGAAAATCCGTTGGTGTTGAAAGCTGATAAAAATGAAATGCTCAATAATATTAAAGCAGCCTCTATAGTAACAAACAAAAACACAAATCAAATTTCTTTAAATCTTTCTGAGGGTAAAGTTTATTTTAAAAGTGTTAATCAACCAGAAAGTAAAACCGTTCACGCCCCTTTAAAATCTGCTAAATATTCTGGTGAAGATGTATCAATAGGTTTTAATGCTATCTATTTAAAAGAGGCTATTTCTAAATATTCAAACGAAGAAATTATTTTTACTTTTAAAGATTCTTTGTCTGCTACACTATTCTTACCTAAAATAAATGATCAAAAAACTATTATACTATTAATGCCGGTGAGGATAAATGACTAAAAATAATTATGGTGCAGATAAAATATCCGTTTTAAAAGGATTAGAGGCGGTTAGAAAAAGACCTGCTATGTATATTGGTGATGTTGGAAAAAGAGGATATCACCATCTTGTTAGCGAAGTAGTTGATAATAGTATTGACGAGGCTTTAGCTGGTCATTGTAGTTCTATAATAGTAACAATTAAAAATGATGGTTTTATATCTATTGAGGACGACGGTAGAGGTATACCTGTAGAAATACATAAAACAGAAGGAAAGCCTGCGTTAGAAGTTGTAATGACAGTTTTACATGCAGGTGGAAAATTTGATAAAAACACTTATAAGGTTTCTGGTGGTCTACATGGAGTAGGTGTATCTGTAGTTAATGCATTATCCGAATCTTTAATTGCTGAAGTCCATAGAGATGGAAATCATTATAGACAAGAGTATATCATAGGCCAACCAACGACGGGCGTAGAAAAGGTAGGAAAAAGTAATAAAACAGGAACAATTATATCATTTAAACCAGATCATTCAGTTTTTACACACAAAGGATTTGAAGAAGAAATAATAAAAGGAAGATTAAAAGAGTTAGCTTATTTAAATAAAAACCTATCTATCACAATGGTTAATGAGCCAGAAGAAACAAAAACAGAATATTGTTTTCCGGGAGGACTTTCCGACTTTGTAAAATATTTAGATGGAGGAGAGGACCTAATTCATGATGAGATTATATCGGTTTCAAGAGAAGATATTGAGGTTCCCGTTGATTTAGCCCTTAGATATAGTACAAACTATAATAGTAATATATTTTCATTTGTAAATAATATTAATACAATAGAAGGGGGAACTCACCTTTCTGGATTTAGATCTGCTTTAACAAGAGCGTTGAATAGTTATGCAAATAAAAATGACCTAATTAAAACAAAAAAAAATGAAAAATTTTCTTTATCCGGAGATGACTTCAGAGAAGGTTTAACAATTGTTCTTTCTGTAAAGGTTCAAGAACCACAATTTGAAGGACAAACAAAAACAAAACTAGGAAACGGTGAAGTCAAAGGAATGGTGGACAATATTGTTTACGATGGAATACAGGCCTTTTTAGAACAAAATCCTAAAGTAGGTAAAAAAATTATAGAAAAAGCGGCGGAGGCAGCTCGAGCTAGAATAGCCGCAAAAAAAGCTAGAGAGCTTGTAAGAAAAAAATCAGGACTAGGGTCAACAACCCTCCCAGGAAAATTGGCCGACTGCTCAAACAAGGATCCGCTTCAGTGCGAACTTTTTTTGGTTGAGGGCGATTCAGCTGGAGGTACAGCTAAACAGGGGAGAGACAGAAGAACTCAGGCTATCTTACCCTTAAGAGGAAAGGTTATTAACTCTGAAAAAGCAAGAGAAGACAAACTTTTAGCAAACAATGAAATACAATCTATTATAACAGCTCTTGGTTGTGGTTTCGGTGAAGATGAAGATGACCCTAGTAGCTTTAATCCTGAAAAATTAAGATATCATAAAATAGTTATTATGACAGATGCTGATGTAGATGGTAGTCATATTAGAACCCTTCTGTTAACATTCTTTTGGAGAAAAATGAAGAGTCTTGTACAGGGAGGTTTTTTATATATGGCTATGCCACCCCTATATAAAATGAAGCAAGGAAAAAAAGAAAGATATGCCTACACAGACGAAGAAAGAGATCAGGTTTTACAAAGAATGGAGTCTGAAAATAAAGCTAAAATTGACATTCAAAGATATAAGGGTTTAGGGGAAATGAATGCAGAGCAGCTTTGGGATACAACAATGAACGCAGAAACAAGAACGTTAATGCAGGTTACGGTTGATCATATTATGGAAGAAGAAACAAATATTAGATTTAGAGAGTTAATGGGAACAGAGGTAGAACACAGAAGATCTTTTATAACAGAAAGAGCAAAATTCGCAACAAACATAGATATATAAAATGGATCTAGGTAGAGATAACATATTAGATAAACAGTTAGTAAAAGAGCTTGAGGAAAGTTATTTAAATTATTCAATGTCGGTTATTATGTCGAGAGCTCTTCCTGATGCAAGAGATGGACTAAAACCTGTACACAGAAGAATTCTTTTTAGTATGAGCGAAATGTCTGCAATGTGGAACAGGCCTTATAAAAAATCTGCTAGAGTAGTTGGAGAGGTTTTGGGTAAGTATCACCCTCACGGCGATAGCTCAATTTATGACGCAATGGTTAGAATGGCACAAGAATTTTCTATGAGACATGAGCTTGTTCAGGGGCAAGGAAACTTTGGGTCTATTGATGGAGACAGGGCAGCTGCAATGAGATATACTGAATCCAGAATGTCTAAAATTGGAAGCGAGCTTTTAAGAGATATAGACAAAGAAACAATTCCCTGGACAACAAACTTTGATGAAACCTTAAAAGAGCCGGCTGTTCTTCCGGCGGTATACCCAAACCTGCTTGTTAATGGATCTGAGGGAATTGCTGTTGGAATGGCAACCAAAATTCCACCCCACAATCTTTCAGAGTTGGTTGACGGGTTAGTAGAGTTAATGTCTAATCCAGAAGCTGAGGTTAAAGACCTAATGAGACACATAAAAGGACCAGATTTTCCAACTTTTGGAAAAGCTCTTGGGGCTCAGGGTATAATTGATGCCTATGAAACAGGAAGAGGTAAGGTTGTTATGCAAGGAAGGGCTCATGTAGAACCCGCTTCAAAAGGAAGAGACTCCTTAATTATTACAGAGTTACCATATCAGGTAAATAAAGCAAACCTAATTGAAAAAATAGCATATCTAGCCAGAGATAAAAAAATTGAAGGAATTGCAGAAATAAGAGACGAGTCCGACAAAGATGGAATGAGGGTTGTTATTGAAATAAAAAGAGATGCTGTTCCCGAGGTTGTTTTAAATCAACTATATAAACAAACTCAACTACAAGACACTTTTGGAATAATCTTATTGGCCCTAGTAGACGGCACACCAAAGGTTATGAACCTAAAAGAAATTTTGGAAGTGTTTATAGCTTTTAGGCTAGACGTTGTTGTAAAGAGAACAAAATTTGATTTAGCAAAAGCAGAAGCTAGGGCACACATATTAGAGGGCTTAAAAATTGCCTTAAAAAATATTGATAAAATCGTTGAAACGATTAAAAAAAGCAAAGACCCCGTTTCTGCAAAAGAAGCTCTAATGGAGGGTTTTGGCCTTTCAGAAAAACAGTCACAGGCTATTTTAGATATGAGGCTTCAGAGGTTAACAGGTTTAGAGACAGATAAAATTATTAGTGAGTATAAAGATATTATTCAACACATTTCTGAACTAAAAGGAGTTCTAGAAAGCAAATCAAAAAGAATGGAAATAATAAAAGAAGAGCTTTTAGAGGTTAAAGAAAAATATGGAGAAGAAAGAAGAACGGAAATAATAAAAGACTTTACAACCCTTAGTATTGAAGACATGATAGCGGAAGAGGAAATGGTTTTAACCATAACACATAACGGTTATATAAAAAGAACAAGTCTGAGCACCTATAGAAGCCAAAGAAGAGGTGGAAGAGGGGTTCAGGGAGCAAGCTCTAGAGACGAAGATTTTGTAGAACATCTTTTTGTAGCAAACACACACAGCTATATTTTATTTTTTACAGACAAGGGAAAGTGTTATTGGGTAAAGGTTTATGATATAACAGAGGGTGGAAGAGCTGCCAAAGGAAGAGCAATTGTTAACCTTATTGGGTGTGAAGCTGACGAAAAAGTAAGCGCATTTATAAGCGTTAAAGAATTTAACGAAGATCATTTTGTGGTGATGGCAACAGAAAAAGGAATGGTTAAAAAAACAAAGCTTTCGGCATACTCAAACCCAAGAAAAAAAGGCATTTATGCTGTTGAGATAAGAGACGGAGACAGACTAATAGAGGCAAGAGTTTCTACTGGAGATAACGATATTTTATTGGGAACAAGAAACGGAAAGTCTATTAGGTTTTCAGAAGAGCAAATAAGACCAAGCGGCAGAAAAACAATGGGGGTAAAAGGAATAACCCTTAGCTCGGAGGATGACAGGCTCGTTGGTATGTTGTTAATAAAAAGAGAGGGTACCACAGTGTTGGTTGCCACAGAAAAGGGTTTTGGAAAAAGAACAGAGATATCCCAATATCGCGCTCAAAAAAGAGGTGGTAAGGGTATATTAACCATGAAAACCACAGAAAAAGTCGGAAAAATGGTAACAATTAAAGAGGTTGTAGATAAAGACGACCTTATGATTATTACAAACCAAGGAGTCTTAATAAGGCAGCCGGTTGCTCAAATAAGAGCTATAGGAAGAGCAACGCAAGGGGTTAAGCTTATAAAATTAGGAGAGGGAACGCTGGTTTCATCTATCGCTAGAATAATGACAGAAGAAGAGGGTGGCGACGACAACTCTCCAGAAGAGGTCGACAATGAAAACAATAACTCAAAAACTGAAGAAGCTACAAGCTAGCCTCCCACAAAACAAAAAAATCAAATTGGTGGTTGTCACCAAAACCAGAGCGTCCAATGAAATAGAAGAAGCAATATCTGCTGGAGCGGTGTCAATAGGAGAAAACAAGATTCAAGAAGCAGAAAAAAAATTTCCAAACATTAATAATTTAAAAAATGTAGAAAAAAGGCTTATAGGAAACCTGCAATCAAACAAAACAAACAAGGCAGTAAAACTTTTTGATGTTATAGACACGGTAGATACAGAAAAAATTGCAAAAAAAATTTCTAATGCAGCAAAAAAGATAAACAAAATACAAAGAGTGTTGGTTCAAATAAATAGCAGTGGAGAAAAAGCTAAGTCAGGCTTTTTGTTGGGAGAAAAAGATAAAATTCAAAGGTGTGCTGAAAACAAGAATATTAAAATAGAAGGCCTTATGACAATGGGGCCCAACACAAAAAATAAAAAAGAAATAGAAAGGGCTTTTAAGGAAACAAAAGAGCTTTTTGACTCTCTTAACAAAAGCGAATCGCTAAAAATGAAAACCCTTTCAATGGGTATGAGTGGGGATTATCAGATAGCAATACAACAGGGATCTACAGCTATAAGATTAGGCACAGCTATTTTTGGAGAAAGACCTAAAATTGTCTAGGCTTAAGCTTTGGTTTAACACCGATTTTTATAAAAGATTGTTTGGGGTTGGGCCCGCCTGTTTTTTGGGTACAGGGCTGTTAGCCTTGTTGTTGTGCAGGGTTGAAAGATCGCTCGAAATGCAGACATATTATCTTACAGGGGGCTGGTTTTGGATTCCCTTCCTTCTTTTGTTGGCTGAGGCGGTTTTCATTTTGGTTTGGGCAATCCTTAGCCTACCCATAAAACAAAGAGGAAAAAAACTATCTACAAAAGGTGTTTATTCTTTTGTCCGGCACCCAATTTATACAACAATAGTTTTTCACTTTAACATATTATGTTCTCTTTGGTTGGGTTCATATATATTATTAATATCTATTCCCGCCCAATACCTTTTATGGTCAAAAGCTGTTGTTTTTGAAGAGCAATACCTTGTTGGTATATTTGGACAAGAATATTTAGATTATATGTCGCGCGTTTCAAGGTTTTTACCCTGGAGGTAGCCAACATCAAATAGGAGAAGAAATGAAAAAATTAATTTTAACAATTTTATTAATGGGAGCAGTTATGTCACAAGAAAAACACCACGGATTTGAATATATAAAAGAATCTGGGGGCATAAAGGAATATAAGATGATATCAAACGGACTAACCGTTTTAATCAAGGAAGACAGAACAGCGCCAGTTGCCACATTTATGGTAACATATAGGGTTGGGTCTGTTAACGAGGCTACCGGACACACGGGAGCAACACATCTTTTAGAGCACCTCATGTTTAAGGGGTCAAAAAATTATAGAAATGGGAAAGCTGATATAGTTTTAGATTCGGTTGGTGCAAGAACAAACGCCACAACCTGGACTGACAGAACAAACTATTTTGGAACCCTTCCAAGTAAACACCTAAATACAATAATTGACATAGAAGCAGACAGAATGAGGGGTGCTATAATAGCAGAAGAAGACAGACAGTCAGAGATGACTGTTGTGCGAAACGAATTTGAAAGAGGTGAAAACAGCCCACAAAGAGTTTTAGACCAACATATTTGGTCAATGGCTTTTCAGGCCCACCCTTATCACCACTCAACAATCGGTTGGAAGTCCGATATAGAAAATATGTCAATAGAAAAGCTTAGAGAGTTTTATGACACATACTATTGGCCCAACAACGCGACAGCAACAATTGTTGGAGACGTGTCCGTTGAAGAGGGCCTAAAAATGATAAAAAAACATTTTGGACAAATAAGAAAAAGCAAACACGAAATACCAAAAGTCTATACAACAGAGCCAAAACAAGAAGGACAAAGAAGGGTGATGTTAAATAGGGTTGGACAACAAGGAGTTGTTGGAGTTGCCTTTAAAAGCCCCCCAGCAACAAGCGAGGATATGGCCCCTATGATTGTTTTAGGGTCTATACTTTCTTCTGGAAAAAACAGCCGATTTTATAAGGAGATTACAGATAAGGGGTTGGTTACCTCCGTTTCCGCATCTCCAAGTCAGTTCAAATATGAAGGGTTGTTTGAGGTATATGCAAGCCTCACTCCAGGGTCTAGTCACGAGCAAGTTGAAAAACTAATTGTTCAAGAGCTAGAAAAAATTAAAAAGACCGGAGTTAACGAAAAAGAAACCGAAAAAGCAAAAACAAAGCTAATTACATCCAGACTGTTTTCCCAAGACGGCTCATATGCTGTAGCCGGGGGCTTAAATGAGGCAATTGCTAGCGGGGACTGGACTCTATATACTACATATGAAGAAAAAATTAAAAACGTTTCTATAGAGGATGTTAAAAGGGTGGCAAATAAATATATTGTAAATCAAAAAAGCACAGTTGGATATTTTATACCCGAAAACCCAGGAGCAAGCGAAAGCCTTGAGAGAGGGGCAGAGGCGCACAGGCACCACAACGGACCCTACGCTCTTAAGAATAGCAGCGCTGAAGAAACGGGGGGTTTTGTTAAAAACGTAGAGGTTTCTGAACCAATAGGTGGAGTGTTTTTATATACACTAAAAAGAGGGTCTGGCGTTGTTACTTTAAACGGAAGCATGTTGGGCGGAAGTAATTATGCAGAAGAAAAAAAACTTATACCCTCTCTTGTTGTTTCAATGTTAGATCAGGGAACTAAATCAAAAACCAAGTTTGAAATAAGCGATCAACTTGAAAGTGTAGGAGCAAGGTTGGGTTTTGGTTCGGGGGCAGCGAGAGTGTCTTTTAGCGGAAAGTTTTTAGAAAAAGACACAGAGCTTGTCTTTGAACTGTTGGCAGAGCAGCTGCAACAACCAGCATTTAATAAAGAAGAACTCGACAAGGTGTTAAAAAGAAGGGAGGCAGGGTTTAAAAAAAGCAAGGAAAGCACCTGGAATAACGCTTTTAATGATGTATTAAAAAATTTTTATGGTGAAGACCACCAAAACTCACCCCTATCTCCAGAAGCTGGGATAGAAGAGTTAAAAACAATCAGCGCTGAAGACTTGAGAGTGTTTCACTCCAAAAATTACGGCGTTGGATCTATGGTTGTGGTAGCTGTAGGAGACGTAGACCACAAAACGCTTTCTAATATTATTCAAAAGAATTTTGCAAAATGGAAACAGTCCCCAATTAAAGAAAAAAATGAAGAAAGAGCGGGTAAACCAAGAAAAGGACAAAAATATATAACAATGAAAGACAAAACGAGCTCAGATTTGATATACGGAATTCCTTTGAGCATAAATGAAGACCACAAAGACTTTTTACCTTTAACCGTTGGAACAAGAGCTCTTGGGGGAGCGTTTACGGCCAGGTTAATGAGGAAGGTGAGAGTTGAAGACGGACTAACATATGGTGTTTATTCTTCTTTGACGGGAACAACAAACAAAAGTCCTGGATCGTGGATTGCATATGGAACATATTCACCAGACCTACTTAAAAAAGGAGAGTCGTCAATGGAGGGGGTCTTAAGCGCTTGGGCAGAAAGTGGCATTACAAAAGAAGAGCTCAAAAGAATGAAAAGCACAATTGTAGGATCAATGCAGGTTGGGTATGATACCACAGGGGGTTTAGCTCGAGGAATTTTATCTGCTGCCGTTAACAGGGGAGGGGTTAAGTATCTTGATGATTATGCAAGCATGGTCGATCAAGTAACCTTGGAGCAGGTAAATATGGCAATTAAAGAACATATAAAAATGGAAAACATTTATAAAGTTGCGGCCGGGTCAATAGACAATGAAGGGCTCCCAACAAAATAATAAAAATATAAAAAATGATAAAAGCAATATTAGCGTGCGACGACCTAGGCGGAGTTAGCAAGGGAGGTACAATGCCTTGGCCCAAAAACTCAAAAGACCTGAAGTGGTTTAAAAAAAACACAACAGGTGGAGTGGTTGTGATGGGATCGATCACGTGGGAAGATCCGATGATGCCAGGGCCCTTACCCAACAGAAAAAACGTTTTAGCAACAACCAGAAAAAAAGACTACCCAGGAGCACACCATTATATAGATGGGGTTTTGAGTGAAGAGGTGCGGTGCATAGCAAATAAAAATAAAGAAAAAATAACATGGGTTATTGGTGGCCCAAATATTATAAATCAGTTATTGGGCGTGATAGAAGAGTTTTATTTAAGCCGCATACCCGGAGACTACGGTTGTGACACTTTTTTGCCAATAGAAAAAATAGAAAAAATGTTTAAAAAAGATTGGTCAGAAAAACACGACACAGTAGAGTTTCAAATTTGGAAAAAGGATAACCAGTGAAACAATATCTGAGCGCTCTTGAATATGTTCTTGAAAAAGGCAAAAACAGGGGAGATAGAACCGGGACAGGAACAAGAGGTGTTTTTGGTTATCAAATGCGTTTTGACTTAAGAAGCGGTTTTCCTGCAGTAACCACAAAAAGACTGGCGTGGAAGAGCGTTGTTAGCGAGCTGTTGTGGTTTTTAGAAGGAAGTACAGACGAAAGAAGGTTGGCAGAAATACATTTTGGCAAACCTAGAAAAGAGCTGTTTGAAAAGAAAACTATCTGGACAGCCAACGCAGACAAACAAGGCAGAGCGTTGGGATATACAAATACAGAAACAGAAAAACAACTGGGACCGGTGTATGGAAAGCAGTGGAGGTCTTGGGGTAAAGATGTTGGAGGAGAAGATCAGATTAAAAAAATAATATTTGACCTCAAAAACAGCCCAAACAGCAGAAGACATATTGTTAGTGCGTGGAATGTAGATAAAATTGATAAAATGGCCCTGCCCCCATGTCATACAATGTTTCAGTTCCACATTCAAGATAACGAGCTGAGTTGTCAGCTTTATCAAAGAAGCGCAGACATGTTTTTAGGGGTTCCTTTTAATATAGCCTCCTATGCTTTATTGACCCACATAATATCAAATATTTTAAAACTACAGCCGGGAGATTTTATATGGACTGGGGGAGATTGCCACATATATAGTAACCATTTTGAGCAAGTAAAAGAGCAGGTTACAAGAAAACCAAAAACAGCCCCCACCCTAGAAATGCCAAACTTTAAAAACATAGAAAGCGTGATTGCTTCTAAACCAAAAGACTTTAAGTTGGTTAACTACAAACCAATGGACAGCATTAAAGCCCCAATGGCCGTTTAGTTTTTTTCCACAATAGTTCTGAGAAACAGGTGCTTTTTGGTTTATATTCTCACCACACCACAACAAAAAAATGAGAAAAGAAAAGTTTAGAAACATTGCTATCATAGCACACGTAGATCACGGAAAAACCACCCTTGTAGATGGAATGTTGCAACAAAGCGGAACATTTAAAGCCCACCAAGAGATAGAAGATAGGGTGATGGATTCGATGGATATTGAGAAAGAGAGGGGAATTACAATCACAGCAAAAAACACAGCTGTGTATTATAAAGACATTAAAATAAATATTATGGACACCCCCGGACACGCAGACTTTGGCGGTGAGGTTGAAAGGAGTTTAAATCTTGTAGATGGAGCACTTCTGTTGGTAGATGCAAGCGAAGGCCCCCTCCCCCAGACAAGGTTTGTTTTAAAAAAAGCCCTAGATAAAGATATTCCAATAATTTTAGTTATTAATAAAATTGACAGGCCGGATGCACGAATCAAAGAGGTGGTAAATGAGGTGTACGACCTGTTTATAGATTTGGGAGCAACCGAAGAGCAAATAGAATTTCCAATCTTGTATACCAACGCCAAAGAGGGGCTAGCAAACTCAGAAGAGGGAGGAGACTCAAAAAACCTGGACCCGCTTTTTTCTGCAATATTACAAAATATTCCAGGGCCAATAGCGGATGACACCATAACGCCACAGTTCTTAATTACAAACCTAGACTATGATCCGTATGTAGGCCAAATAGCAATTGGAAGACTTAATAATGGCGAGCTTGAAATGAATAAAAATTATGCACTGTGCGGTGAAACAAAAATAACAAAAAATGTGAAATTTTCTGCGCTTTATACATTTAAAGGGTTAAAAAAAATAAAAGTTGAAAAGCTTGAAGCGGGAGATATTATAGCCACAGCGGGAATTGAAGGCATTTCAATAGGGGACACCGTATCGGCGAGCGAAAACCCCAAGCCCCTACCAAGAATAGAAGTAGATGAGCCAACAGTTTCAATGCTTTTTTATGTAAACAGCGGCCCCTTTGCCGGAACAGAGGGAAAATATTTAACCACAAGACATATAAACGACAGACTTGAGCAAGAAGTTTTAAGTAATGTATCTCTAGAGGTTTTAAAAACAGACAGAGCAGACGCCTACGAGGTTAGGGGGCGAGGAGAGCTACAAATGGCTGTTTTAATTGAAACAATGAGAAGAGAGGGCTATGAGTTTATGGTTTCAAAACCAAAAGTTATTACCAAAGAAGAGGGCGGTCAAACACTCGAACCAATGGAGAAGGTTTTCTTAGATGTGCCAGAAGAAAGAGTTGGGGTGGTTACAGAAAAACTTTCCGAAAGAAAGGGGAGAATGACAAACCTACAAAACCACGGATTTGGAAGAGTATCTTTGGAGTTTTTAATTCCTTCAAGAGGTTTAATTGGCTTTAGAAGCCAGTTTATAACAGACACAAAAGGTGCAGGAATTATGAACAAAATGTTTGAAGGATACCAACCCTGGTTTGGAAGAATTCCACAAAGAAATACAGGCGCATTAATTGCAGATAGACCAGGAAAAGTAACAACATATGCATGTGTTAACATGGCAGATAGAGGAGAGTTTTTCGTTGAAATAGGAACCGAGGTATATAATGGAATGGTTGTAGGAGAAAGAAATAAAACAAACGACCTAGCTTTAAACATTACACGAGAAAAAAAACTTTCTAACATGAGAAGTTCTGGTTCGGACAACACTGTAACAGTAAGACCCCCTAGAAACCTATCTTTAGATCAGTCGCTGGAGTTTATATCAGAAGACGAGTTGGTAGAAATTACCCCAAAAGCAATTAGGTTAAGAAAGATGGAGCTGGATCAACAAAAAAGAGAATCCATTCAAAAAAAAGAAAGACTGTCGGATCAGGCCGGCGGCTAATCACCATATTTTATAACATAAAAAACGCCAATTAGTGTAATGATGCCTCCAAAAAAAACATGCAACCCAACAGGCTCCCCAAACAAGAAAAAAGCGCCAATAGAAGAAATTACAGGCTCACCCAGAGGAGTAGCTGCAACTGTTGTAGCGCTAAGAGACTTAACTAGGTAATAAAAAATGTTGTGGCCAACCATTGTAGGAACGGCAGCAAGAAAAAGAAACCAGGCAAAGTCGGCGGACTGAAATTCTAAAACAGACACACCCTGAACAAGTGCAATGAAAAACAAACAAACAGAAGCATAAAAAAAGATCCAGCGAGAATACTCGAATAAGCCAACACTCTTCCTCACTTCTTTTCCTATTAGTAAAACAGCAGCCATTGCAATTGAACAAAGAACAGCAAGAATATTACCAAGACTACTTGTAGCGCTAAAACTACTTTGGCTTATAAGAATAAGTGCACCAAAAAGCGCAAGAAGCAAACCAAGAGATACTTTAGAAGAGAAGGGTTTTCTTTGAAAAAGAATAGAGTAAATTTCAGTAAAAACAGGAGAGATGGTGCCCAACAGGGCTGCCTCGGCAACAGATGTAAGTTGAACACTTCGAAAAAAAAGAGCAAAGTGGGCTCCTAAAAATAAACCAGCAACCAAAATTTTTTTATTTGGAACAAAAGTAAAAAAAGTTTTGTAAGATATTATAAAGGCCATAGCGCTAGCCAGAAACATTCTCCAAAAAGCTATTGTGGTTGAAGACAGGTTTGGTAAGAAACGAACAACCCAGGCCGAAGAGCTAACAGCAAGAAGCGCAACAAAGAGCAGAACATATTTATTTTTAAACAAAGGATACATTGAAATGAAAATAAACCATATCAAGAAACTAAGCATTGTTTTTTGTATTTCTTTTTTGTTTGCTAACGAAAAAGAAGAGGTTCTTAAAGCGGTTATATCACACGCGGGGTCTTCTGGAGAGATAACAGCCGAATATGTTGTTGAGGTTTTTAACGATCAAAGGCTTCAGGAAGAAGAAGTGATAATAAAAAGATTTCAAAAGAAGCCAGAAAAGACTAAAACATATTTGGAATATAAAAAAATATTTATAAACGAAACACGCATAGCTGGCGGGGCAAGATTTTATAGTGAAAACAAAAGCCTTCTAGCAAAAATTACAAGAGAGTTTGAAATTGACCCCCTAATTGTTGTTGCAATCATTGGAGTAGAAACAAACTACGGTCAAAAAACAAAGGAGTTTTCTGTCATAAACTCTCTATATACTCAAGCTAAAAATATGCCGAAAAGGTCAAAATGGGCAACCAAAGAGATAGCAGAGTTTCTTGTTTTTTGTAGCCAGAATAACATAGACCCTTTCAGCGTTGAGGGTTCCTACGCAGGAGCGTTTGGTTATGGTCAATTTATACCCTCAAGCTTCAATAGGCTCTCAGTTGACTATAACAAAGATGGTCAAAAAAATCCTTATGAGTGGGAGGATGTATTGGGTAGCATCGCATATTATCTCGTTGAAAACGGATACCCAAAAAACGACTTTAATTTTTCTCATAAATCAAAAGCGTGGAGAGGTGTTCGTACTTATAACAGGTCAGATAAATATGCTAACGTTATAATAGACCTTAGAAATGAAATATCTAGAAGAATTTTTTTATTAAATTAGCTAAACGCACCTTTGTTTCGGTGTATGGCGGAAGCATAAGTTTAAAAGGAGAAAATCCACTGCTTTCCATAACAGCTTTTTGGTGAGAGAAGGCATCAAACCCAAACTTTCCATGATAACTGCCAACACCACTGTTGTTAATTCCGCCAAAAGGTAGATTTGGATTTGTGTGATGCAAGACACAGTCGTTTATTACTAGGCCACCACTGGATGTTGAATTTAAAACCAAGTTTTGGTTTGTTTTGTTTTTGCTAAACAAATATAGTGCCAAAGGTTTAGGTTTTCCGTTAATGTAGTTAATGGCCTCATTAACCCCCTTAACCTTGATAACGGGCAACAGTGGGCCAAATATTTCTTCGCTCAAAATGGGATTTTCAGGCTGTACCCCCGTTAAAACGGTTGGTGATATGTAGAGCTCCTTTTTGTTTTTGTTGCCACCACAAGCAACAACCGCGCCATTGTTTTTAGACTCTTCAAGCATTGTTTCAAGCCTGTTAAAATGAAGTTCATTAGCAATGGAGCAATAGTCTTTAGATCCAGCCTGAATGTTTCCACCAAAAAAATGAATAATGTTTTTATTTAACTCTTGAACAAGTTTTTCGTGAACCGACTCTTCACATAAAATATAATCTGGCGCGGTGCAGGTTTGTCCTGCGTTAGCAAACTTGAAAAAAGCTATTTTCCACGCAGCATCTTTAATGTTGGCAGAGCTGTCAACCACAGTTGGGGACTTTCCGCCCAACTCAAGAGTGACGCCGGATAGGTGTTTAGCAGCAGCGCGCATAACAATTTTTCCAATTTCAGGGCTTCCTGTAAACAAAATATGATTAAAGGGAAGGGTAAGCAGTTTTTCTGCCACGCTTTTCTCTCCTAAAATCACAGAAACCTCATTTTCACTAAAAGTTCTTTTAATTAGCTCTTGAAGAACTTTACCTGATTCGGGTGTAAGCTCAGAAGGTTTTATAATTGCCGTGTTCCCAGCAGCAATTGCAGCAATAAGAGGGTTTAAGCACAGCATAATTGGGTAGTTCCAAGGTGAAATGATTAAAACAGACCCTTTCGGCTCAGGTTTGACCCAGCTTTTTGTAAAAGAAATAGACAATGGAGTAGGAACCCTTCTTTTTTTCATCCATTTTTTAATGTTTTTAATTGCAAAAAGAGCCTCAGTTTTTACGCCAAGAATTTCAGCCAAATACACCTCTGTTTTACTTTTACCCAAATCTTTTGATAGGGCGCTGAGCACCTCTTCTTCCATTGCTAAAAAATTATTTAATAAATTTTGAATCTTTACCTTCCTTTGTTTGCTGCTTGTTAGTGACAAAGAAACGCAGTTTTTTTGTTGAGATTTGAAGGTGTTGTCTATGTGTTGCACATAAATAATATATGAATTTTTATAAAACATTGTTAGAGGTAACGGTTTTATAATTAATTTATATTATGATTAAAAAGGTCGATATAGCACACGCAGGACAGTCTTCGGAGGAGGCGCTAATCTTGTTAGAAACTGCAATTAGCACAGCAAAAAATGAACACAACGTTGTTGCGGTTAAGGTTGTTCACGGCCTAGGGTCTGGTAGGGTAGCAGAGAAGGTAAGGGCTTGGGCAAAAGAGCAAGAAGGTAGGTTTACGGCGGTAATACCTGGAGAAAATTATGATACGTTTAATAAAAGCGCAGTAGACATGAGGTCCGAACTTTCAAACAAAGAAGATAGAGATTTTAACAATAGAAACCCTGGAATAACAATTTTTTGGCTTTAAGCAACAGTTTTAATTTTTTTGAAAGTAACACCAATATTTTTCAATCTTTTAATAAGAACGTCTCCTAAACCAATTGACGGCGTTAATAGACCCCCGAAGCTTTTTCCTCCAGGAAGAGTTTCTGGATCTTCTATAGATAAGCAAAGTGCGCTTTCGACAGCCATCCTTGAAGTCATTTTATATCCCGGGTCTCCACTTGCTGCCATTTCAAAAGCACTAAATCCATCATTTGTCTTAACTAAAAATTTACTCTTAAAAAATCCTGCATCCATTGCCTCCTGAGAGGGTCCTTGTCCAGGCTTTCTAAAGAAGGGCCTTATAAACTTTCTTAGGGGAGAAAATATAAAAGCTCCCAGCAGCACTGTCATTATTGAGACTTTCCAAGCGGGGCCACGACGAGAATAAAAGGCACCCTCATGATATACAAAGTCTTCGCCATAATATTTTCCGCTTTTTTTAGAAAGAGCGGCAGATCTTCTAACAACACGAGTATTGGGTAAAGCCATAACAAAGGGGCCTGTCCAGCCACCCAGCTGACTAACTTGACGTATTTTGATTTTATCGTTTGTGTTTCTTTTCTGTTTATCAGAGACCGAGTTTTTTGGGTTAAGCGAGAACTTTCCCATTCCACCTTTTACGGGTTTTGCATCTGCCGAAGAAAACATTGTTTCAATGGTTCCCCCAGACGCTTCGCCCTTCCAAGAATGAAAACCTTCAACGCTTTGAACATCGCCTTTGACGCTGTTAACTGCAAAAAATACACCTAAATCAGAAGGAACGGAATCAAAACCACATGCATTAATTATTCGAAGGCTCTTTGCTTTCGCGGCATCATGGTGTTTTTCGATTTGCTCCTTTACCCAAAAGCTTTCACCGGTTATATCTATATAATGACAATCGTTTTCAACGCATGCACTAAGCAGGTGAGATCCATATTTATGATATGGACCAGCGGTAGATAAAATAACATTAGCTTGTTTGCACATAGCGTTCAATGAAGCCCTATCGAAAGAGTCGGCAATAACGACGGGACAAGACAAATTGTTTTGGCTTTTAATTTTTTTGAGCTTTTCTTTGTTTCTTCCTGCAATAGCAAAAGAAACCTCAGGATAAGTTTTAGATAAGTAATTTGCGCAAAGCTCACCAGTAAAACCGGAAGCACCAAAAATAATTATTTGAAATTTTTTATTCATAGTTCAACCTGCGCCGCTGCTAGACGCGCAATAGGAACACGATAAGGAGAACAACTGACATAGTCAAGACCCAATTCTTTGCAAAACGATATACTGTTTGGTTCCCCGCCGTGCTCTCCACATATACCAATTGAGATTTTGTTTTTAGCAGCTCTAGCATCTTTAACAGCAAGAGACATGAGCTTTCCGACGCCCTCTCGATCTATTTGCTCAAAAGGGTCTGTGCTTATAATATCTTTTTCAAAATAATGAGGAAAAAATGATCCAGTATCGTCTCTGCTAAAACCAAAAGTTGTTTGAGTTAGGTCATTTGTCCCAAAGCTAAAAAAGTCAGCAATTTTTGCAATACTTTCTGCGACAAGACAGGCTCGAGGGACCTCAATCATTGTTCCAACCTTAAAAACCAAAGTTGTTTTGTGTTTTGTTTTTAGCTCTTCGTAAACGCGCATAACAATATTTTTTTGACTTACAAATTCGTTTAAATGAGACACAAGAGGTATCATCAGCTCAACTTTGGGAGAAAGCCCCTGTTTTTTAAGCTTGAAGGCCGCACCCAATATTGCCCTTGTTTGCATTGCAGTAATTTCAGGGTATGAAATTCCTAGTCTGCATCCGCGATGGCCCAGCATTGGATTGGATTCTTTTAACAGTTCAACTCTTTCTTCAACTTCTCCAGTAGAAAGCCCAAGATCCGAAGAAAGCAATTTCAACTCTTTTGGATTAATGCTGATAAATTCATGAAGCGGAGGGTCAAGAAGTCTTACCGTAACAGGCATGCCGTTCATTTTTTTAAGTATACCATAAAAATCTTTTGTTTGATAGGGAAGAAGTTTTTTTAGGTGAACCAACCTTTCTTTTTCTGACCCCGATAAAATCATTTTTCTAAAATCGTGTACCCTTTTTTCATCGAAAAACATATGTTCGGTTCTACAGAGCCCTACACCCTCCGCACCAAAGCTTAATGCTCTTTCACAGTCCTCTGGGGTATCAGCATTAGTTCTAATTTTTAGCTTCCTTATCTTATCTGCCCAAGACAATAGTTCATTTAAAGGGCCAGAAGAATTAATAGGGTTTTGAAACAGTTTAAGGCGGCCAAGAAAAATTTCACCGGAAGACCCGTTGAGAGTGATAAAATCTCCCTCTTTAATTTTTGTGTTCCCAAGCCTCGCAAAAGCTGACTTTTTATTAATTACAAGAGTTTGACACCCGACAACACAGCTTTTACCCCAACCTCTCGCAACAAGGGCCGCGTGGCTTGTTAGCCCGCCTCTGCTTGTAAGTATCCCTTCAGAATAGTGCATGCCATGTATATCTTCAGGAGAGGTTTCTTCTCTTACTAAAATAACCTTCTTTCCTTTTTTACCAAGAGCCTCTGCTTTTTCAGCAGAAAAAACTACAGAACCAAAAGAGGCGCCAGGTCCCGCCGGAAGACCCCGACCCAAGGGTGCATTATTTTCTAGCTCCTCTGGCTCGATATTTTTTAAAAGACTTTCATAAATTTGTAGAGGCTTTACTCTACGCACAGCCTCTTTTTTGGAAATCAATTTTTCTTCAACCATGTCTGTAGCAATTTTAATTGCAGCGATTCCAGATCTTTTTCCTCTTCTAGTTTGTAGCATCCAAAGCTTTTTGTCCTGAATTGTAAATTCAATATCCTGCATATCGTCATAGTGTTTTTCAAGTTTTTTTCTAACGCGACTCAGCGCATTAAATGCTTCGGGCATGACAGAAGAAAGGGAGTTTTTTTTACCAACGATGGGGTGCGGTGTTCTTATGCCCGCTACAACATCTTCGCCCTGGGCATCAGGTAGCCACTCACCAAAAAATACATTTTCTCCTGTTGATGGGTTTCTTGTAAAAGCAACACCGGTTCCACAGTTACTCCCTAGATTGCCAAAAACCATGGCCTGTATATTAACGGCGGTACCCATAGAGGAAGAAATTTTTTCAAACGACCTATATTCACGAGCCCTTTTACCGTTCCAGCTAGCAAACACAGCCTCTGTGGCGCCGAAAAGTTGTTCATAGTGGTTATCAGGAAAGGGAACACCAAAAGTTTTTTCAACCATAACCAAATATTTTTTTGAGAGAGATTTCCAGTCTTTAGCGGTCATAAAAGAGTCGTTTTTATAACCTTTTATTTTTTTTGTTTTTTGTAAAAGGTCTTCCATTTTTTCTCTTATTGAATAATTTTTTTTGTTTAAGCCTAAGGCTTTTTCCATTACCACATCAGCATACATCATAATTAGCCTTCTGTAGCTGTCATAAACAAAACGTTCGCTACCCGATTTTTGAATCATGCGAGGTATTGATTGAGAAGTAAGGCCAATGTTTAAAATTGTTTCCATCATACCTGGCATTGAAACTGGAGCACCAGATCTTACTGAAAGCAAAAGAGGGTCATCACCACCAAAAGATTTCTCGAGCATCTTTTCGACTTTTATAACGTTTGATTTAATGTTTTTTTTTAACGAAATAGAAAGAGAGCCCTTTTTTAGATAATCTGAACAAAGCGACGTGGCTAGTGTAAACCCCGGAGGAACCGGAAGGCCTAGTTTGCACATTTCTGCAATGTTTGCACCCTTACCACCAAGAGTGTCAACCATATGTTGGTCCCCATCTGTTTGAAGCTGAGAAAAAAAATATATTTTTTGTTTATTGTTCATTATGAATACATTTAATTGATTTACAAAAATAACCTTTAAGACTCAAACTAACTTAAGGAGAGACGGTGAAAAAAACATTTATATTATTTATTACAATACTATTTATTTCATGTTCTGGAGAAATATATGAAGATGAGATTAAAATTGGAGATGACAATTTAGCCTATATAACAGACACAGGTAAGCTCTTTTCTGGAGATGTTTTGGATAAATATGGCGAAAAACTTGGAACATACAAAAAGGGCGTTAAAGATGGAGCCTGGATAGAAATAGACTATAAAAACGGTACAAGAAAAAAGGCAAACTATATTAAAGGCACACCGGAGGGAGAACAAATCACGTATGTTTTCCCAGGAGCTATGGACAACAATAAGCGATTAGAGTACATAAAATATGAAAACGGTAAACCGATTGGAACGTGGACTCAGTGGAGTAGAGATACAGAAAACAGGCTCAGAAAAACAGGAGAAATAGTTTTTGAGAGCGGCGAAGGTAGGTGGAGAGAGTGGGACCCAAATACATTAGTTGTTGTAAGAGCGGGAGATTATAAAAACTGGCAAAGACAGGGATTGTGGAAAAGTTGGAACGCGCAAGAAGTTTTGGTTAGTGAGGGTGAGTATGATCAAGACAAAAAAATAGGAAAATGGACTTGGTATAAAGAGGGAGAAGATAAGGGGTGGCAAGAGAATTATAAAAAAGGAGTTTTAGATGGAGAGTTTCATAATCTTTCTCCTTATGCCGAAACAAGAGGAAAGGGCAAATATAAAGACGGTATCAAAACAGGAGACTGGGAAGAATATTACTCGGAACAAGACGGCTCTCTAGAAAGGTCACAGAACGGAACCTACAGGTTTGGAAAAAAAGAAGGACTTTGGTCGATGTACGCAAAAAACGGAAGAAGAACAGGTGAAGGAACTTTTGTTTCAGATATAAAAGAGGGTGAATGGACAGAGGGGCCAGACATTGATTTTGGCTCAAGATTTTTTGGAAAAGGAACATACAGCAATAACCAAAAAAATGGACAGTGGGCATATGTAGCACCAAGACAAAACCCAACGATTAAAGGAAGCTTTGCAAGCGGAAAGCCTTCGGGGGAGTGGGTGGTTGTGTATAATAAAAAAACATACAAAGGCAGCTATGAAGAGGTGTTAAAACAAGTTCCTAAACTAAACGAATTCTCTTTTTAGATTTTGTGAAACACTAAACAAGCACTGAAAGAGCTTTTTAAAAGCAATTTGTCTTTATATTTATATAAATGCGTTTTAAAATAAACATCACCAAAATATGTCGATAATAAAACTATTAACATCTTCCGTAGGAAGAAAAATTTTAATGGCCATCACAGGCTTGTTGCTATCTTTTTTTATGACTTTTCATCTATTTGGAAACCTCTTCCTTTTTGTTGGAGAGGCAGCATTTAATGGATACGTCGAAAAGCTACACAAGCTTGGATTTTTAATAAGAATAGCAGAATTTTTTCTTGTGCTTTTTGTCTTTAGTCATGCATACAGCGGAATTTTGTTGTGGATAAAAAATAGAAAAGCAAAAAAAGTTGTCAGCTCTTACAGCAAAGAAAATACTCCGGGCGCAGCTAAGTATGCTGCCTTTACAGGAAGTATTGTTTTTATATTTTTAGCAACACACTGGTCAACTTTTTGGTATAAATTTAATTTTGATCTAGGAGGGATGAGTTATTACTATGTTGTTACAGAAAGCCAAGTTGGGTTTGGAAGTCCTTTGGTCTCAATTTTTTATATTGTAGCGATTGCATTGCTTGGTTATCACTTAAAGCACGGTATAACCTCTGCTGGACAAACGCTTGGCATAGTTGGAACAAAATATGAAAAAACATATAATAATATTGCCGCCATTTTTTGGTTTTGGATACCGCTTGGATTTATATCAATTCCAGTATGGTTTGGATTTCTTGTGAGGATAATATGATAGACTTCAACTTATTTTCTAAAGCACCAGACGGAGACCTTTATACAAAATGGGAAGACTATAAAAGCTCACTAAAAAAGCTTTCACCAGAAGAGGCTAACAAATATAAAGTTATCGTGATAGGAACAGGTCTTGCTGGAGCATCAGCATCAGCAACTTTAGCCGAAAAAGGTTTTAATGTACATGCGTTTTCATTTCATGAGTCTCCAAGAAGGGCTCACAGCATTGCGGCGCAAGGAGGAATTAACGCAGCAAAAAACTATAAGGGCGATGGCGATAGTGTAATGAGGCTTTTTTATGACACAATAAAGGGCGGAGATTTTAGATCAAGGGAAGATAATGTTTATAGGTTGGCAGAAATAAGTAAAAACATTATTGATCAGTGCGTTGCACAGGGAGTTCCGTTTGCAAGAGAGTATGGAGGATTGCTTGATAACCGCTCTTTTGGTGGGGTCCAGGTTTCTAGAACATTTTATGCTAGAGGACAAACAGGGCAACAGCTCTTGTTGGGAGCTTATTCTGCTTTAAGTAGACAAATGGAAAATAAAAAAGTAAGATTTTATTCCAGGCACGATATGCTAGATGTTGTTCTTGTAAACGGAAAAGCAAAAGGCATTGTAACAAGAGATCTGATTAGTGGAAAAATTTCAACCCACAGTGCCGATGTTGTAATTTTAGCTACAGGCGGATATTCAAACGTTTATTATTTGTCAACCAACGCAATGGCAAGCAACGTTACAGCAAACTGGAGGGCACACAGAAGAGGAGCCTTGTTTGCGAACCCAAGTTTTACGCAAATTCACCCAACGTGCATTCCAGTAAAGAACGACTTTCAGTCTAAGTTAACACTGATGAGTGAAAGCCTAAGGAACGATGGAAGAGTGTGGGTGCCAAAAAAGAAGAGCGACCAAAGAAAGGCCACAGACATACCAGAAGACGAAAGAGACTATTATTTAGAGAGAATCTATCCAGCTTTTGGAAACCTTGTTCCAAGAGATGTTGCAAGTAGAAGAGCAAAAGAGGTCTGTGATGAAGGAAGAGGGGTTGGGCCAACCGGATATGCGGTATATTTAGATTTCCAGAAAGCAATAGAAGAAAAGGGTGAAGACTTTATAAGAGAAAAATATGGAAACCTCTTTGATATGTATCAAAACATTACAGATGAAAATCCATATCAAACACCAATGAAGATATACCCAGCGGTTCATTATACAATGGGAGGACTTTGGGTAGACTACAATCTTATGACAACAATTAATGGTCTTTTCTCAATAGGAGAAAGCAACTTTTCAGATCATGGAGCAAATAGACTTGGAGCAAGCGCTTTGATGCAAGGACTTGCAGATGGTTACTTTGTCGTTCCACACACCGCTATGGATTTTTTAGCAAAAGAAAAGCCGCTAGAAAAAGATATAACAGATATGCCAGAATTTGTAGAGGCAAAGAAAAAGACAGAAGAAGATATTTCTAGGCTGATGAAAGTAGACGGAAGTTTGGCTGTTGACGAGGTGCACAGAGAGCTTGGCAAAATTGTGTGGGACAAAATAGGAATGGCAAGAAACGAAAAAGGCCTCAAGAGCGCGCTTGAAGAAATTCCGAAAATAAAACAAAAGTTTTGGAGTCAAATATCTATTCCTGGAGACGACAAAGATGTTAACCAAGAGCTAGAAAAAGCTCTAAGAATTAAAGATTTTATAGAACTTGCAGAGCTAATGGCTCACGACGCGTTAGATAGGAAAGAGTCTTGTGGGGCACATTTTAGAGAAGAATACCAAACAGAAGAAAATGAAGCCAAAAGAAACGACAAAGACTATAAATATGTAGCTGCGTGGGAATATTCAGAAGAGAAAAGCTCACAGCTTTTTAAGGAAGAACTACAATATAAAAACGTAAAGTTAAAAACAAGAAGCTATAAATAATGAATATTAATCTAAAAATATGGAGACAAAAATCAGACCATCAAGATGGAGGATTGCGTTCGTATAGATTAGAAAATATAGACCCAAACATTTCCTTTCTGGAGATGTTAGACATACTAAATATCAAGCTCGTTAAAGAAAAAAAAGATCCAGTTGCCTTTGATCACGACTGCAGGGAGGGTATATGTGGCTCTTGTGGTTTTATGATAAATGGAAGGCCACACGGTCCACAAAAAGCAACAACAGTTTGCCAGCTTCATATGAGAGCTTTTAACAACGAAGACAATATTTTGCTAGAACCCTTCAGAGCAGAGTCGTTTCCCGTTATTAAAGATTTGTCAGTAGATAGAAAAGCGTTTGATCGCATCATCTCTTCTGGAGGATATGTTGCGGTTGACACTGGAGACGCGCTCGAAGCAAATAGTATTCCTGTAGCAAAAGAAGACGCAGACGAAGCATTTTTATCTTCAGCCTGCATTGGTTGCGGAGCTTGTGTAGCTGCATGTAAAAATTCATCAGCCATGCTGTTCACAGCAGCAAAAGTTTCTCACCTTGCCTTGTTACCGCAGGGAGAAAAAGAAGGAAAAGAAAGAGTGGTTAATATGGTAGCAACAATGGATGAAGAAGGTTTTGGTGCCTGCACTAATACTGGAGCATGCTCAGCTGAGTGTCCTAAAGAAATTGGGCAGACAAATATAGCAAGGCTTAATAGAGAGTTTATCAAGTCAAAGATTTAAGTGTTTTCGAAGACACTATAAATTTTATTATCATCAAAAGAATAACAGTAGAGTAAACAACAACTGCTTTTATCACGCCAAAAAAAAGATAAAAAAAACAAAACACACAAAGGGGATGACTGCTAAAGAATATAAAAATTTTTTAGCTAGACTAACAATAAGACCAATATCATATTTTAATCTTTCTTCTTCTGACATTGTGTTATACCCGGCCAATATAAATTTGGCATTGTTTTTGTTGAGCGACTTAGCAATTAAAAGGATGAACAAGCTGACAAAACCAACTATGGCAATTTCAAAGAACATATAGTGAAAATAGAATTAGTTTTGAAGCTTGAAGTTGATAGGTATAGTAATCCAAACACCAACTTTAGTTTCGCGTTGTTTTGCTGGTCTAAACCTAGTTTTTCTTAGAGCGTCAACAGCGGCTTCATCAAGACCTGTGTTTGGAATCCCTTTAAGGACAATTGTTTCTTTTACTTTACCTGTTTTATCAATAAAGCATTGAACTAGCACTTGACCTTCAATACCTGCTTCTTGCGCAATGTCTGGATATACCGGACGTATTGGAAACAGAGGTCTTGGCGGATCATCGTAAGGAATAAATTTAACTTGTGGACCAGAAGGGGGAGGTGGTGGTGCATCCCAAGCATCAAAATTATCTAAATCTGTTTCTTCAATCGTCAAATCGTCAGCTAGGTCATCGTCCTCTGATTCTACAGGAACTGAAGGTCTTGCAGGAGGAGGAGGAGTTTCAAATTGTTGAGTTTCAGGAATCTCTATATTTTCAATAATTATTTGACTCTCTGTTTCGATTTCAATATCGTTTTCAAATCGTTGTAATGAATAAAAACCCACCAAAAGAATAAAAGAAGCAAACAAAAAACCAACCCTTAGAACAGTTGAATATTTTTCTTTTAACGTGTTCTCAACAAGTTTAGCTCTTTTCAAAAAGAAGTCAACAATAGAAGAAAAGGGACTAAATCTTTCCAATAATTTTTTTAACTCATCCATTTTTAGTTAGGAGCCTTTACTTTTGTTGAATAGTTAAGTTTTAGGGCGTCTGCTTTGCGCAGTTCGTTATGAATGTCTGAAATAGTTTCCATTCTAGCAGCTTGGTCTGCCTTTAAAGAAACAGTTAGCTGAGGATTAGAAGCTCTTTTTTCATACATAATATGACGAACATCATCATTGTTATATAGCTTATCCTCAATTGAGATTAAACCGTCTTTTGAGACCCAAATATCAGAAGTATGTCTTTTAGATTCAAGCTTTTCAATCCTTTCTGCTCTTGGTAAAGAAACAGGAAGGCCAGAAAACTCTCTAAGCACAGTTGTCACCATAAAAAATATAAGAAGCATAAAAATAATATCAGGCATGGAGGATGTCGATATCTTTGATTCTACTGCTGACTTTCTTCTAAACTTCATTATTCTGTCTCCGCAATTGATATTCTTGTAGCATTTGCTAGTTTTAGCTGGTCAAGAACTTCCACATACACGTCATATTCAGATTTTTCGTGAGCCTTTACTGAAATAATAAGCTTATCATTTGCACGAATTTCTTCTTTAACTCTTCTGCTTAGATCTTTCATAGCTACGGGTTCACCGCCAAGCAAAACATTGCCAGATGCGCTGATTAAGCAATTAAGAATATTTTTCTTATTAATCTCAAGCTCTTGCCCTTCAGCCGGAAGGATAATTCCTAAACCCTTATCCATATCTATGGTGGTTGTTACCAAAAAGAATACAAGCAAAAGGAATGCAATATCTGCCATCCCACCCTCAGGAATAGCACCAACGCGAGCTTTTCTTTCTCTAAGCGCCATTTGTTACTTTGAATCTCTTAATAAATCTGTGATTTCAATTGATCTTTCTTCCATGTCTAATACCATTCCATCAATCATTGAAGAAAAAACGTTTTGACAAATTTGAATAATCATTGCAACAATTAGTCCAAACGCTGTAGTTAATAACGCCTGAGATATACCTACCGCAACAACAGCCGGAGAAATATCATTTGCCGCTGCAATAGCGTCAAAAGCAAAGATCATTCCAGCAACCGTTCCAGTAAAGCCCATCATTGGAGCAATAGCAATAATAGCTGTTAACCAACCCATGTTTTTTTCTAAAAATGCCATCTCTAAAGAACCAGCATTTTCAATCGCTTTCTCAATTTGCTCAGGGCCTTTGCCAACTTTTGCTAATCCTGCTTGACAAATATTAGCAACAGGGCCGTCATGACCATCGCAAACACCAGCAGCTTTTTTAGCGCCACCAGATTTAAGCGCACCCCTAAGGCCGTCCATAAACCCGTCTGAATCAACTTTAGATTGATTAAGCGAATAAGCTCTTTCACCTACAAGGCCAAGCCCCGCAAGCAATAAAATTAAAATAGGCCACATGAAAGGCCCACCTTCTAAAAATAATTCTACCATTTAAAATCCTCCTAATGTGTTAAATGTTCAAAAACTTAGCTTATTACAAATCCAATGTCAATGGTGTAAATTTTAGGACAACCGACTTAAAATATCTGCTTCAATATTTTGGTTTAAATCGTGCTTTAAGACGACAGCATAGAGGTTAGTTTTTAGTAAGTCGCTAAACTCAAAAAGTTTTACATAATCCTTTTCGGTACATATAATACTTTTCAACTTGTGTTTTGTTGATATCCGATTAATTTCATCAATATCTTTTTCAGAAAAAGGCCAATGATCTGGAAACACAAGTTTTTTTTCAGATTCAATGCCTACGTTTTTAATTGTTTTATCAAAGCTTTTGGGATCTCCTATAGAACACAAAGAAAGAATGCCAGACGTTTGCGATAAATCTTGAATAGTCTTGATTGGAGCAGCTGTTAAAAGCTCCTTTTTAACTTCAAGACTTAATGTGTGGTTAGATTGAAGAGGAAGATCTCCAGACACTAAATTCCTTTTAGTGGATATTTTTATGTCTGCTCTTTTAATGTAACAAAAAGGCTCCCTTAGTAGGCCATAAGGATAAATAAACTGATTTTTTTTTATATAATTTTCGGGCCCAAGCAGAACAATATCAATGTCCCTATAAATTTTTCTGTGTTGAAAGCCGTCGTCTAATAAAATAATATTACATCCAATTTTTGAAAGTTCACGTGCTGCAAAAACCTTGTTGCGGGAAATATAAATTGGTATGCCGGTACTAAGGTTGTTTTTAAGCAGTATAACCTCATCACCACATTCAGTCCAATGATGATTCTGCAGCAAAAAGCTTTTTGATTCATTTTTTCTTCCGTGGCCGCGAGTTACTACTCCCACCTTAAAACCCCTTTTTTGTAAAAAATTAGCAATAGCAATTGTTGTTGGAGTCTTGCCAGTTCCACCAAGCAAAACGTTGCCAACGCTAATAATCTTTGCATTTATTTTAGCGGGTTGAATAGCGCCCACATCATATAAAAGATTTTTAATAAAAATAAACAATAGATGGACTGGAAATACAAAAAGAAAAGCCGAAAGAAGCGCAGTGAATATTTTATTATTTAATATTATATGTATCTTATTCATGGTGGGAAGCTATTCGGTCTATTTCGTTTAAACTTTCTTCAATTTTTTTAGTACCAACCTCAACACTGTCGCTATTATCAAAGTATAAAGGTTTGCCAATCACTATTTTCATTTTTGTAAACGGCTTACTTAAATAAAAAGTATGCCAATTTTTAAACTCCCAGCTCTTTTTCACATCAACTATTATGGGAACAACTGGATTACCAGATTTCTGAGACAATAAAAAGGCGCCCGGCTTTGCTTTGTGCTCTGGGCCAGTGGGTCCATCTGGAGTGATAATAATTTTGGCAGATTTACGATCAGAAAAGAAACTATTCATATTGTGCATTGCCGAGCGACCGCCTCGATTACTTGAACCCCTAAAAAAATTGTATCCAAATTTTTTGGCAACACCCACAATTAGGTCTCCATCGCGGCTTTGGCTAACTAGCGCAAAATACCCTTTATTTTTTAGAAATTCCATTAAACCCAAAATCTTACCGTGCCAAGAAACAACTATAAAAGAATCCACCTTATCCAAGTTTTCTTTTCCTATCACCAGCTTGCGGTTAAACCGATAAAGGAAAACGATTACCAAAAAAAGAATTTGTTTTTTCAGGAAAGACTTAATCATAAATATGTTTAGCCGCAGAAAGATACGGACTACCTTCAACGCTCAGTTTGTCAATTAATTTTAGATAACTCCTTTGTTGGGCGTCTTGTTTCTCTGAGTTGTTTATTATAGAAAGAACACCCTTAGATAGATTTTTAGAAGACATTTCTTTCTGAAGAAACTCTGTTACTATTTTCTCCTCTGCAATAAGATTTACTAAAGATAAATATTTAACCTTAGACATTAATTTTGCTAGATACCACGTGGGAGTTGACAGCTTGTAGCAAACAATCATTGGACATCTAAGCATTGCGGTTTCAAGGGTGGCGGTACCAGAACATACAATTGCAGCATCAGCTGAATATATTGCTTCATACTGACGCTCTTTGATTTTAATTATATCCTTTGGACAGTCAATATTAACATTTTGTCCTTCTATTAAAACAAAAGTAATATTATTTGACGACGAATTGATGCTGTTGACTGTGTCTAAAAAAACTTTCCAATGCCGTTCAATTTCTCCTTTTCTACTCCCAGGAAGAAGAGCGATTATTTTATTGCTTGATGGGACATTAAACGTCTGTCGAAATTTTTCTTTATCATAATTTTTATCACTTAAGCTTGATATGGGGTGTCCTGCATAATGCACATTAATGCCCCTGCTTTTAAACCAGTTTTTCTCAAAAGGAATAATACTTATAAGGCGTTTACAGTATTTCTGTAGAGTTTTTTTTCTAGACTCTTTCCATGCCCAGACCTGTGGAAGAATAAAATATGTAACATCAAAATTTAGAGCATAAAGTTTTTTGGCCATTCTAAGGTTAAAACCTGGGTAGTCAATCAAAACAACTTTATCCGGCTTAATTTTTTTGATCTCTAACAGTGTATCATTAAAAATTTTCTTAATTCTAGCATAGTGCTTGATAACCTCAAAAAGACCAATAATATTAAGATTGCTAATATGTTCGGTTATGTACAAGCCTTCCTTTTGCATTCTGTTTCCCCCAATACCATAAAAATCAGCAGAAGGATTAATTTTTTTTATTTCAGAAATCAGCTTTGCGCCATGCAGGTCTCCAGAATCCTCTCCGGCAATAATAAATATTTTTTCTTTAGTCATAAAAAAATTTTGTTTTCGATCTGAAGCGCAATATCCAAAGCTCTTTTACCTGCACGTCCATCAACGTTTGGACGTGATCTTTTTATAATAGACTCTACAAAATTATTTATTTCTTCAAGAAGAGCGTCCTTTGGTTCAGGAATAAGCTTCTCATAGAAGACAGTTTTTTCCCCTTCCGAAGTTTCAACTGCTTTAGAAATTGATTTTTTGGAAAATTGACCACTATTTTTTAATCCATAAACTTCAATTTGTGGTATCATTAAATCTGTAATACTGTATAGATTTTTTTGATAGGTTCTAATTTTTCTAACATAGCCTTGAGCAATCCTGCTCGACTTTAGATTGGCTACAACACCGTTTTGAAATTGTATGTGAGCGTGTGCTAAGTCTACAGTGCTGCTCATCATTTTTGCACCACTGGCTTGTATGTTTTTTATTGGGCTGTCTACCATTTCAAGAACCATGTCTATATCATGCACCATTAAATCTAAAATAACTGGAACCTCAGTACCTCTTGCCTGAAATGGAGCTAGGCGCTCTATTTCTATATAGTGCGGATTGCTAATAAGCTGTTTAAGTTTGTTTATTGTCGGATTAAACCTTTCAATGTGCCCAACTTGAATGATGCACTTATTTTGATTAGCTATTTCAATTAAACTTTCAGCTTCTTTTACTGTTTCAGTTATTGGTTTCTCAATTAAAATATCAAGACTGTTTTCTAAAAAAAACTTTGCTAGCTCAAAATGTGTGTTGGTGGGAGTAACAATATGAACAGCAGTACAATTTTTAACAAGTTCTTCAATTGAGTTAACAGGGTTTACAGAAAATTCAGCACAGACTTTACGTAGAGCAGAAGCGTTGGTGTCAAATGCGCCAACAAACTCAACACCATTGTGTTGTGCAAGGTGTTTGATGTGGTGTTTACCAAGATGTCCTGCGCCAATCACGCCAATTTTAGGTTTTTTATCGATCATTGTCCTTTAATAAAGTATGCAATATCTCCTTCTTGCATAATATAGTCTCTTCCAACCATTTTCACTAAACCCATTGTTTTTAATTCATTAATTTTTTCTTTATTGCTTATTGCATCACCATAAGAAAAAATTTCAGCTTTTATAAACTTAGTAGAGAAGTCTGTATGTATTTCACCTGCCGCCTCAACAGCCTGCGAACCCTTTTTCATTGTCCAGGCCCTAACTTCTTTTTCTCCACAAGTAAAAAACGTTTCAAGCCCAAGCGTTTTATAGGCTTCTTTGATTAAGACGCTCAACCCGCTTTCATCAATATTATAGTCTTTTAAAATCATTTCTTTTTCTTCTTCTTCAAACTCAGCCATTTCAGACTCTAGCTTGCCATTTATTTTAATAAAAGAAGAGCTGTTTTTTTTTGCAACAAGCGATGCTTTTTCAAGTTGCTCGCTTTTACCGCCATCATCATCAACATTCGCTACATATATCATGGGTTTATCGGTTAGTAAAAATAAATTTTTTATACAGACATTTTCTTTTGACACTCTTTTAAATGATCTGGCAGCAAACCCATTATTTAAATGTTCAAGAAGATTAGATAAGACTTCTTTTGCTAATATTCCCTCAGGCTTGTTCGCGCGAACCAGTTTTTCATTTTTTTCTAAACTTCTTTCAACGGTTTTAATATCAGCCAAAATAAGTTCAGTGTTAATAATCTCCATATCGTCTAGCGGATCTACCCTATTTTCTACGTGCGCAATGTTGTTGTCATTAAAAAAGCGCACAACCTGTATAATCACTTTTACAGACCTAATCTGAGAAAGAAATTGATTGCCCAACCCTTCGCCTTGGTGAGCATTTTTTACTAATCCAGCAATATCAATAAATTCAACTGTATTATGAATGGTTTTTTCAGGCTGATAAATTTTAGTCAATTCATTTAATCTGTTGTCTGGGACTTCAACTATGCCGGTGTTGGGTTCAATTGTGCAAAAAGGATAATTTTCAGCCGCAATATTGTTTTTACTTAACGCATTAAATAGGGTTGATTTCCCTACATTTGGTAAACCTACAAATCCACAATTTAAATTCATGCTGAGAATATAATACTTAATTGAATTAGTATTTATTAAATTGAAATCTTATGAAAAATAAATGGGCAATAATTTTAGGATGTTCAACAGGACACGGAGCAGCAATCTCTAAACAGCTTGCAAGTGAAGGATATGGAATAATCGGGTTTCACTTGGATAGGGGAGCTATAAAAAAAGAAGCACAAGAACTTGAAAAAAAAATCGCTTCAATTAATAATGCGAAAGTAAAATTTTGGAACGAGAACGCAGCAGATAAAGAAGTAATGTTAAAGAGAATTCCTGAAATAGTTAGCCTTATAGGTGATGGAAAGGTAAAGCTTTTAATGCATTCTATTGCTTTTGGAAGTACAACTAATTTTTTTAAACCCACACCGGTTAGACAACGTCAAATGGATATGACCCAACATGTTATGGCTCACTGTTTGATTTATTGGACCCAAGCCATCCTAAATGAAAAATTATTTACCAGAGGATCAAGAATTTTAGGTCTTACAAGCGAAGGAAGCTACAAAGCTATGGAAGGGTATGGACCGGTGGGAGTGGCCAAAGCATCGCTTGAAGCTGTTATAAGACAGATAGGTTGGGAGTTAGGGAAAAAGGGCATTACCGCAAATACAATTCAAGCAGGAATTACCCCAACAAGAGCATTAACCAAAATATCTGAAGACTGGGAAGGTTGGATTGAAACAACTAAAAAGAGAAATCCCATGAAAAGGGTAACAACGCCAAAAGACGTAGCTGGGCTAGTTTCATTATTGATGAGCGAAAAAGCAGACTTTGTAAATTGTTCAACAATTTTCTGTGATGGTGGAGAGCACCGCTCTCTCTGAAAATTATTTTTTCAAAAAAATTTCGGCAAACAAAAGACCAAAGCCTTTTTTAAATAGAGCGAACCCATTCAAAATCAACTGCATCCCGTTCGTTGCCCTAGTCGCCCTTTTATTTTTAATATCGTTCTGAATCTTTTTAACATTTTTAATCAAGATACACCGCCAGCTCCAATAAAATTAAACTCATCTAATCCAAAAAGATGAATCATTTCCTGCCAGAGGTTTTTTGAAGGGGTGTTAAAAATTGAATGGTCGTAGTCTTGAACGATCCAATCACCACGCTTAATTTCTTCATCAAGCTGTTTTTTATCCCAGCCAGCATGGCCAAATATTAATCTTGTTCCACTAGGAGAATTATCACTAAACAATATTTTTTGAATAAGATCTAGATCAGTAGAAAGTTGAATTTTTTTAGAAAAATCAATATTAGAATTGATTGTGTTTTCGATAACACAAGCTTCATTTAAATTAAGAGGCCCCCCAAAAAATATTCTCTTTGATTCATTAAGTATGTCTTCAAAAATTTTATTTTTTATACCGGAATTCACGATTTTCATTTCACTGACCGGTTTGTTAATAATAATACCCGTTGTACCATTTATGTCATCTTCACATATAAATACAACACTTTTTGTAAAATATGGGTCAACCATATTGGGCATTGATATTAGTAGTTTGTTTTTTAGGCTTTTCATTTTTTATTTAATAAAACATAAATCCTTTTTTGATTCATTTCCATAGTTAAGTAAGTTAGAAGTCAAAAATTATGAAAAATAAACTACAAATAAGAGGAGCGAGACAACACAACCTTAGAGATGTTGATGTCGATATAGACAAAAATAAGCTTGTGGTTATTACAGGCCCATCAGGCTCAGGAAAGTCCTCTTTAGCTTTTGACACAATATATGCAGAGGGGCAAAGAAGGTATGTAGAGTCTTTGTCTGCATATGCAAGACAGTTTTTAGATCTTATGGAAAAGCCGGACGTAGATACGATTGAAGGCTTGTCGCCCGCAATTTCTATTGAACAAAAAACCGGGTCAAGAAATCCTAGGTCAACAGTTGGAACAATAACTGAAATTCATGATTATCTCAGACTTCTTTATGCAAGCATTGGTCAACCCCACTGTTGGGAGTGTTCAAGAGAAATTTCTAGACAATCCCCCGAACAGATAGTAGAACAGATTTTAAAATTACATAAAAATGAAAAAGCATATATTTTATCACCAATTGTCCAAGGAAGAAAAGGTGAGCATAAAACAATATTTGAAGATATAAAGAAAAAAGGATTTTTAAGAGCAAGGGTTGATAACAAAATTGTCTCTTTAAGAAAAATCCCGAAGCTTGAAAAAAATAAAAACCATGACATCGACGTTTTAATTGACAGAGTTGTTTTAGAAAAATCAATTCAGTCTAGGCTATTAGAATCGGTAGAGCTAGCGCTTAAAATGGGAAACGGAATATGTATTATAAATATAAATAGGAACGAAGACTATTCATTCAGCGAACATTTTGCATGTGCATATCATCCATATGTAATGATGACTGACTTAACTCCTAGAATGTTTTCTTTCAACTCCCCATATGGCGCTTGTCAGCAATGTGACGGACTTGGTTTTATTACCGAAATTGATCCAAGCATGGTTGTTCCGGATATAAAAAAATCGTTAATTCAGGAAGCAATTAAGCCCATAGGTAGTCAGCCAAAAGGGTTTCACGGAAGCAAGCTCAGGGCGCTGGCAAGAGAGTTTGATTTATCTTTTTCTAAGCCCTGGAATAAATTATCAAAAGAACTTAGAACAATTTTATTATACGGATTAAGTGGAAAAAAAATTGATATAGATATTAAAAATAAAAAATGGAAAGGAACGTATACTGGTAAATGGGAAGGAATAATTCCAGAGCTACAAAGAAGGTATAAGCAGACACAGTCCTACGGCATCAGAAGGTGGATTGAAGGATTTATGAGCACTCGCACATGCGACGGTTGCAAGGGTAAAAGATTAAAAGACTCCTCTCTTCATGTGATGATAGGGTCTATAAACATTGGAGATCTGTGTTCAAAAAACATCGCAGAAACACTAACATTTTTTGAAGAAGTAGACCTTAATAAAAACCAATATGATATTGCTGGGGGAATTCTTAAAGAAATTAAAAAAAGATTAAGTTTTTTAACTAATGTAGGGCTGAATTATTTAACACTTGATCGCGCTTCAAGAACATTGTCTGGAGGAGAAGCACAAAGAATAAGACTGGCGTCACAAGTAGGCTCTCAGTTGACAGGAGTTCTCTATGTGTTAGATGAGCCGTCTATTGGCCTGCATCCACGAGACAATGACAGGCTTTTAGATACCTTAAAATCGTTGAAAGACATTGGGAACACCGTTATAGTAGTTGAACATGATTTGGATACAATAGAATCAGCTGATCAAATTATAGATATGGGACCTAAGGCAGGAGCGCTGGGGGGAGAGGTGGTCTTTTCTGGAAAATTAAACGATATTTTGAAGCATAGAAAAAGCCTTACAGGAAAATATCTTTCTGGCGCAAAGAGTATTCCACTCCCAAACTACAGAACAACGACCCTTGATCACTTTACTATTTTAGGAGCAAGCGGAAATAACCTTAAAAATATTGATGTTAGCTTTCCATACGAAAGGCTAGTGGCTATAACAGGTGTATCCGGAAGCGGAAAAAGTTCTTTAATAAATCAGACATTGTTCCCTGCTTTGTCAAATATGGTTAATTACGGCGTTAAAGAAATGCTTCCATTTAAAAATCTTACAAGAATAGATAAGATTGAAAGGGTTATTAATGTTGATCAAAAACCTATTGGCAAGACCCCTAGATCAAACCCTGCCACCTATACAGGCATTTTTACGCACGTAAGAGATCTTTTTGCTCAGACCAGAGAAGCAAAGCTAAGAGGGTATAAGATTGGTAGATTCTCTTTTAACGTCAAGGGCGGTAGGTGTGAAACATGCCAAGGCGCAGGTATTATTAAAATTGAAATGAACTTTCTTCCAGATGTTTATGTGAACTGTGACGATTGCAATGGAAAAAGATATAACAAAGAAACGCTTCAAATAGAATATAAACAGAAAAATATTGATGATGTTTTGAATATGTCGGTGGATGAAGCAAGAATGTTTTTCCAAAACATACAACCAATCAAAAAACGACTGGACACTTTACATGATGTGGGTTTGGGCTATATTAAATTAGGACAACAAGCAACTACCTTGTCTGGTGGTGAAGCACAAAGAATAAAACTATCTACAGAACTATCTAAAACAAGCACTAAAAACACTATATATTTTTTAGATGAACCAACTACAGGGCTTCATGTTGATGACATTCAAATGTTGTTGTCGGTGCTACAAAAATTAGTAGATCAAGGCAATACTGTTATAGTGATTGAGCACAACCTAGATGTTATAAAGTGTGCTGATTGGGTTATAGATTTAGGTCCTGAAGGAGGAGAGGGCGGTGGAGTAATAGTAGCCCAAGGAACAGTTGAGGAAGTTGCTAGAACATCAAAATCAGTCACAGGAAAGTTTCTTAAAAAAGTTCTAAAATAATTTTTTGGATAACGGTCATTCCCTCTTTATCTTAGTATAGCGTGAGCGATGAACAAAAAATAGTTATTTCTTCTAATGAAGAAAAAAATTTTGACAAACAAATCAGACCAAACTTATTTGACGATTTTATAGGCCAAACTGAAATTGTAGAGTCTTTAAAAACCTATATCGCCGCAGCTAAACAAAGAGAAGATGCGCTAGATCATATATTGCTATATGGCCCTCCAGGATTAGGAAAAACAACACTATCTAATATTATAGCAACCGAATTGGAAAAAGGATTTTTGTCGACATCAGGTCCAGTTATATCAATACCCGGAGATCTATCAGGTATGCTAACAAATCTTCAAGATAGGGATGTTTTTTTTATAGATGAGATTCACAGGGTTAATACCACAGTGGAGGAATATCTTTATTCAGCAATGGAAGACTATAAAATAGACATACTAATAGACTCAGGACCCAATGCAAGAACCGTGAGAATAGATCTTGAGCCTTTTACTCTGGTAGGTGCGACCACGAGACTTGGAAATATCTCTACGCCTATGAGAGATAGATTTGGTGCAATTTTTAGACTAGATTTTTATAAAAAAGAAGAAATCTTTGAAATTTTGAAAAGAACAGCATCCATACTAAAAATAAGCATTAATGACGAAGCTTTGATTGAAATTGCTGGCAGATCTAGGGGAACGCCAAGAATTGCAAACAGAGTGCTAAGAAGGGTTAGAGATTTTGCTCAAGTTAAAAATCTAAAAGAAGTTAGATTAGATGATGCAAAAAGTTTTTTGGAGAGCATAGGTATCGATAAAAATGGTCTTGAAAATATGGATCGAAAAATATTAAAAAATTTAATTGTTAATTATAATGGCGGGCCAACCGGTGGAAAATCGCTTGCGATATCCATCAATGAAGATATACAAACAATTGAAGATGTATATGAGCCATATTTAATTAAAGAGGGGTTCATTGAAAGAACTTCTAGAGGAAGAGTGGCAACAGACAAGGCTTATAGGCTGTTTAATATGAATAAGCCAAAAAAAGAGGAATAGTCATATGATAGGAAAAAAGAAAAAACATAAATTAAGCGACTTTAGGTATCAGCTCCCTAAGAAATATATTGCGCAAAAACCAAAGGAAAAAAGAGATGGATCAAAAATGATGGTCTTAGATAGGGAAGACAAATCCATCAAACACAAAAAGTTTTCTGATATTACTGATTATTTTCAAAAAAACGATCTTTTGATACTGAATGATACAAAGGTGTTTCCTGCAAAATTATATGCAACCAAAGATAGAACGGACGCAAAGGTAGAGATTTTTTTGTTAAGAGAATTAGGAGACAGGCTATGGGAGGTGCTGGTAAAGCCTGCCCGAAAAGTTAGAATTGGAAACAAGCTGATTTTATCAGATGGTTTATTTTGTGATGTTATTGATAATACTGTATCAGGAGGCAGGGTAGTTAGATTTGAATTTGATAACGGAAATTTCGACGATATTTTAGATAAACTAGGCCACCCGCCTTTACCGCCATATATAGAAAGATCTGCAACAAAAGCAGATAAGGAAAGATATCAAACGGTTTATGCAAGCAAAAGAGGGGCGGTTGCGGCTCCAATTGCGGGCCTCCATTTTACCCCAGAGATTATCAAAAAATTAGAGAAAAAAGGAGTAAATATACACTATATAACTCTCCATATTGGCCTAGGAACATTTAAGCCTGTGCAGGTTGAGGATTTAAACCGCCACCATATGGACTCGGAATATTTTGAAGTTTCACCGGGCACGGCTTTAGCAATTAATGAAGCAAAAAGAAAAAGGCGCAGAATATTTGCCGTTGGAACTTCAACGGTGCGAGCTCTAGAAACTGTAAATGTTTCAGGATTTCAAATATCTCCAAAAAAAGGATGGACTAATAAGTTTATTCATCCACCACATGAATTTAAAATTGTAGATGGACTGATTACTAATTTTCACCAACCAGAAAGCACCTTGTTGATGCTGGCTTCTGCATTTGGTGGATACAAATTCATAAAAGACTCATACAAAGAAGCAAAAAAGAAAAATTATAGATTTCTTAGTTATGGCGATTCTATGCTAATTGTGTAATTAAATGGAAAATATTGCAATTATAGTTGGTGCAGGATCTGGAAAAAGGTTTGGATCATTTAAACAGGTCGAGGTAATTCATGGTAAAGCAATTTATAGGCATTCGCTTGACACCTTTATATCTACAGGAATTTTCGCCAGAATTTTCTTAGTAGTTCACAATGAACTTTTTGATATAGTAAAAACAGAAATAGATAATAAAAGATACAGTAACGTTATTATTTGCGAAGGCGGCAAGACAAGATCAGAATCTGTCTATAAAGCTTTCAAAAAAATCAAAAATCAAAAATCAAAGATTTTTATCCACGATGCAGCGAGACCACTGATTAATAGTGAAGCGTTAATGAGTTTAAACGCATTTTCTAAAAATAAAAAAATAGCTGTACTTGGGAAAAAAATAAACGACACAGTACGATCTATTAAAAATAATTGCTCTGAGTTTACAGTAGATAGAACAAATCTTTGGACGTCAGAAACCCCACAAATATTCGATTATAAAATTTTAAAAGATAGTTATGATTTACACTTAGAAAATATAAACGAATTTACAGATGAAGCTGCTATGACAGAAAATGCTGGCCATAAAGTCCAGATGTTTGAAAGTGAACAGTTAAATACAAAACTAACAAATAGGGCAGATTTAAAAATCATATCAAAAGCAATGGAGGGAGAAACCTTTTATGGCATTGGTATAGACTTCCACACTATTGTTAAGGGGGAAGGTTTGATTTTAGGAGGGCACAAAATAGACTGTAAATTTAAATCAGAAGCGCACTCTGATGGAGATGTCTTAACGCATGCAATTATAGATGCGCTTTGCGGAGCCCTTAATATTGGCGATATAGGGCAACACTTTCCTAATACCGATGAATATTTAGATATATCAAGCATAGAGCTATTAAAAAGAATTATGAAAACAATCCCAAAGAATGTTTCAATCATACACATTGACGCATCTGTTGTTTTAAACGAACCAAAAATAGCACCCCATAAAGATAAAATAGTTCAATCACTTAGTTCAATTCTTGGCATTTCAAACGACTCAATATCTATAAAAGGCACTACGCGCAATGGATTGAAGTATGTAGATATGACTAATGGTTGGGGAGCTGAAGTAATAATTGTTATAAAAAAATGGAACTAAAATCATATGCCAAAATAAATCTAGGGCTACATGTTCATGACAGGCGCAAAGACGGATTTCACAATCTTACAACAGTTTTTCAAGAAATAAGCCTATACGACAATGTTAACATTAGAGAAGCAAAAGCTTTTTCTTGCAAAACAAACCTTTCGTCAATAAATGAAAAAGAAAATTTTGGCACCATTGCATATAAATTACTTAAAGAAAAATTTCCAGATATTCCAAATGTGGAGATTTCTATTTCAAAGAATATCCCTATAAATGCTGGATTAGGAGGAGGCTCAAGTAATGGAGCTGCGGTATTAAAGGGGATAAATTCTTTATTTAATCTATCTTTAACCAACAAAGAAATGCTCGAGATATCAAGCAGGGTTAGTTCTGACTCATCGTTCTTCATCAATGGTGGACTTCAGCTTGGAACACAAAGAGGAGAGGTTTTAAAGAAAATTTCTAAAACAGTAATCCCAGAACACGTTTTACTAGTAAAACCAAAACTAAAAGTTAAAACAAAAGAAGCTTTTTTGGATTTAAAAAACCATTTGTTAAATGAAGACACACACATTAACTTGTCGCAATTACTAGAAGAATTAAAAGATAATAATTTTAATTCTAAGTTATTTAAAAATGATTTTGAGATGTATGTTTTTAAAACACATCCAGAAATTGGCGACATAAAATTAAAAATTTTGGATTTAGGTGCAATATACGCCAGTTTGTCGGGTACGGGTTCGACTGTGTTTGGAATATTTCCTACAGAAGTTGCTGCGCAAAAAGCAGAAGCTTTATTCAGTCCCCATTACTCTACTTACTATGTAAATCCAATTATATAATTTGGGGAGTCGTCTAATTGGCAGGACACCTGGTTTTGGTCCAGGCAGTCGGGGTTCGAGTCCCTGCTCCCCAACAAAAACATGGGTAAATATGTAAAAAAAATATTTGCAGGATCTAGTAATCCAGCGCTCGCAAAAAAAATTGCAGATAGGTGTGGTACACCCCTTGGCGATATTACAATTGAGAAATTTAGCGATGGAGAATTGTGGGTTAAGTATGAAGAGAATCTGAGAGGAAATGATGTTTTTATTATTCAGTCTACTAACGCACCTGCAGACCATATTGTTGAATTAGCCTTGCTTATTGATGCTGCGAAGAGAGCTAGCGCACAAAGAATTAATGTTGTTATGCCATATTTTGGATATTCTAGACAAGACAGAAAAGATGAACCTAGGGTTCCCATTTCCGCGAAGGTTATGATGGATATTTTTATAAAAGCGGGAGCAGATAGAATAGTAACTATGGATTTACATTCTACGCAAATCCAGGGTTTTTCTTCAAAGCCCGTTGATAACATTTATGGAAGCTTGGTTTTAATGCCAGAGCTAGAACTACATTTTAAAAAGATATCCAGCACAGACGATTTGACAGTACTTATACCAGATATGGGATCAAGCAAGCTTGGACAGTCATATGCCAAAGGGCTTGGTATGAGCTTTGCTCTCATAGATAAAAGAAGAAATAAACACAATCAATCAGAGGTTGTCTCAGTTGTTGGAGAGCTAGAAAATCAACATGTCTTAATAATAGATGATATGATCGACACAGCGGGGACTATTTCAAATGCTGCACAAGTGGCCAAAGATAAAGGAGCATTATCAGTAACAGTTGCCGCAACGCATGGTATATTATCTGCAAACGCAATTGAAAGACTGTCAAATGATATAATAGACCATATTTTTATTACAGACACAATTGATATGTCGCATATAAAAGATTGTAGTCAGTTAAAAACTATTTCTTCTGCAAAAATTTTTGCAGAAACAATTAACAGGATTCATAATGGTGAATCAGTAAGTCAACTATTTAGGAAAGTAACATGAGCAAATTTGAAAAATTAAATGTAGATATTAGAAAAGAACACGGCACGTCAGCAGCTAGAAGAACTAGATTGCAAAATAAAGTGCCGGCCGTTGTTTATCATTCAGGAATAGAGGCTATCCCTCTTTCTGTAGATAAGATAAGCTTAAACAAAGCACTAAGAACGGGCCAAATGATATTTGAGGTTAATGTTGAGGATAAAAACCAGTTTGTGCTAGTAAAGGAAATTCAATATCACCCAGTAACCGACGAAATTATTCATATAGATTTTCAAAAAGTAAAAGAAGATGAGAAGATTTCTCTTGAGGTTGCTATTAGAAGCACGGGAGAGGCTCAGGGCGTAAAGCTTGGTGGGCTGTTAGTGCAAATGCTTAATTCAGTTACAGTTAAATGTAGACCGGCAGAGATTCCTGAGTTTCTTGAAATTGATGTAACAGATATGGAAATGAGCACAAACTTATTTGTAAAAGACATTACTTTGCCAAGCGATGTTGAAATGATCACTGCTCAAGACATAGCTGTAGTTTCTGTTCAAGAACCTAAACAAGAATTAGAAGAAACAGATGATGCAATTGACGATATTGACAGCGGAGCTGAAGATAGAGAAGATAATGTAGTGGCTGATTCTGAAGCATCGACTTCAGAAGACACAGAAGAGTCCTCTGATAAATTAGGAGAGGAAGGGTAATGATGATTTTTGTTGGTTTAGGTAACCACGAATTGAAATACCACAATACCAAACATAACGTTGGGTATTGGGTTTTGGATAGCTTTGCAGAACAGCATGGTTTGGAGTTTAAACCAGGAAAGGGCAACTATTTTGTTGCAAAAAAAGGTTCTAGTTTTATGCTAATTAAACCAACAACCGGTATGAACAATAGCGGAGCTATAATCAATGAAGTTTTAAATTTTTATAAAGCCAAAAAAGACGATTTGGTTATCATTTTTGATGATGTCGATCTTCCTTTAGGCGAAATAAGATTTAAAATGGATGGCGGTGATGGATGTCACAATGGAATGAAATCAATTATTAAATATTTATCAACAAACAACATTAAGAGATTAAAAGTTGGTATTGCAGCTTCAGACTATAAAAGACCATCAGAGAAATATGTTTTAAAACCTTTTCATAAACGTTATCATGCACTTGTTAAAGATGTATTGTCTCTTTCGAGGGAAGCAATGACGTCGTTAATGAAAAATGGCGAAGAATTCACAATGAATAATTTTAATAATCAAACTATAGGAGTAGCATAGTGGAAAATCTATACTATTTAATACCATTGTCAGGAGTTTTGGCAGTTGTATTTGGATTAATAAGAAGTAGCTGGATTTCAAAACAAAATCCAGGAAATGAAAAAATGCAAGAAATTGGTTTAGCAATCCGTGAAGGGGCGACAGCTTTTCTTGTTAGAGAATATAAGGTATTAACAGTGTTTGTTTTAACAGTTGCTGCATTGTTGTATTGGGTTAATATGTCATCAAATACCACAGAAGTTGCTTTTTCTTTTGTTGTTGGTGCAATTTGTAGCGGTTTAGCAGGAGCGTTAGGTATGCGAGTTGCTACACTAGCCAATCACAGAACTACAGAAGCAGCACGAACTAGCTTAAGCAAAGCGCTAAGCGTTGCTTTTAATGGTGGAGTAGTTATGGGAATGAATGTTGTTGGGCTTGGTATTTTAGGTCTTTCGTTATTGTTTTTCCTATATGGTGGCCTTGGAACCTCACCTGATTTTTCTTTAGTTATGACTAAGGTTTCTGGTTTTGCTATGGGCGCTTCTTCAATTGCTCTTTTTGCTCGTGTTGGTGGAGGAATTTATACCAAAGCAGCAGACGTGGGCGCTGATTTAGTTGGAAAGGTTGAAGCGGGTATTCCGGAAGACGATCCAAGAAATCCAGCAACAATTGCTGACAACGTTGGTGATAACGTAGGTGATGTAGCAGGAATGGGTGCAGATTTATTTGAATCATATGTTGGTTCAATGATTGGTGCGATGGTTTTAGCTGCAACAGCAGGAGAAAAAAGCTTAGTCTTTTTACCTTTATTTTTAGCTGCAGCAGGAATTTTAGTTTCAATTTTTGGAACATTCTTTGTCAAAACAAAGGAAGGTGGAAACCCCCAAACAGCACTAAATATTGGTGTATTTGGTTCTGGTGCCGTTATGACAGTCGTTAGTTATTTCTTAATTGGTGAATTAATAAGTGGCCCTGTAGCATTAGCAGAAGGATATCAAAGCGTTGTAGCTCTCGACTTATTTTTAGCTACAGTGGTTGGTTTGGTATCTGGTATTTTGATTGGAGTATTAACTGAGTATTATACTTCAGACCATCAAAAACCTTCACAAGATGTTGCTGCGGCGAGTGAAACCGGTTCTGCAACAAATATTATTTCAGGACTAGCAAACGGAATGTTTTCTACTGCTCTTCCTGTGTTAGTTATTGCGCTTTCTATTTTAGGGGCATATCACTTTGCACACCTGTATGGTATTGCATTAGCTGCTTTGGGCATGCTATCAACAATTGGAATCCAGTTGGCAGTAGATGCCTATGGACCTATTGCTGATAACGCTGGTGGAATTGCTGAAATGGCTGAGCTACCAAAAGAGGTTCGCGAAAGAACTGATAAGTTAGATGCTGTTGGAAATACAACGGCTGCTATTGGTAAAGGTTTTGCAATTGGATCTGCAGCATTAACCTCGTTGGCATTATTCGCAGCATTCAGAGAAACTGTAGGAGGCTTAACTTTAGATATCAACAATCCCACTGTTATGGCTGGACTGCTTATTGGATCTTCATTGCCTTTTGTATTTTCAGCATTAGCTATGCAAGCAGTTGGAGATGCCGCATTTGAAATGATTGAAGAGGTAAGAAGACAGTTTAGAGAAATCAAAGGACTGTTAGATGGTAAGGCAAAAGCAGATTATGCAAAGTGTGTAGACATTGCAACAACAGCAGCAATCAATAAAATGGTTTTACCTGGCGCATTAGCGGTGTTCACACCAATTTTCTTTGGTTTAGTATTAGGACAGAAAGAAATGTTGGGTGGAATATTGGCTGGTGTTACTGTAGCTGGAGTATTATTAGCTATTTTCATGTCCAACGCAGGTGGTTCATGGGATAATGCTAAAAAATATATTGAGTCTGGACACCATGGCGGAAAAGGAAGTACTGCTCATAAGGCTGCAGTGGTGGGTGATACAGTAGGAGATCCATTTAAGGATACAGCAGGACCATCATTAAATATTTTAATAAAACTAATATCAGTGGTATCACTTGTTATTGCACCACTTTTATAATGGAGAAGTTTATGAATTATTATGAAGTATTATATATATTAAACCCAAACTACAGCAAAGAGCAAATCTCAGGTGTTATGAGTGAAGTTTCAGATTTTGTTGAAAAGAAAAAACATGCAATTTTAAATCATGATTTTTGGGGTAAAAAGCAACTAGCTTACAATGTAAAAAAGCATAAGTATGGAAATTATATATTGCTTAATACAGAATTCCAAGACGCCAATTTCGTAAACGAGTTTAAGGTATTTTTGAATTTAAACAAGGAAGTCATGAAGTATATGATTATTAGGCTTGACGACAAGCCTTCGCTAGATGTAAACAAAGAAGAAAGCACAAAAGAAGACACTGTGCAGGAGGAAAATTAATGTTATCAAGTAGAAAAAAGTCCTGTTATTTTAAAAGAAATAATATCCAGGACGTTGACTATAAAGATGTTAAGCTTTTAAATAAGTTTATCAATGATCAGGGTAAGATTACCCCAAGAAGAGTAACTGGCACTAGTAGTAAAATGCATAGAAAGCTTGTTGTAGCTATCAAAAGAGCAAGAAATATTGCATTGCTTCCGTTTGCCGCAGTGGATAGGGATTAAAAATGAAAGTTATTTTAAAGGAAGATGTCCACAATCTAGGGCAGCAGGGCGATATCGTTGAAGTTAAAGCAGGTTATGCTAGAAACTATTTAATGCCTCAGAATCTAGCTATTTTGTTTACCCAAAAACAAATGAAGAGCATAGAAGAAACTAGGAGGTTAGAAAATAGAAAGCTCGAAATGCAAAAAGATAAGCTTCTGTCTACTTTAAAAGACGTTGAAGCGCTTAACCTTAGCGTGAAGATGAAATCTGAAGAAGGAGATAAGCTTTTTGGATCAGTTACTAAAATTGATATAGTGAAACTTCTTCAAGAAAACAGTATTGAAATTGATAAAAAGTATATTGATTTAAGCTCACCAATTAAAACGCTCGGAGAGCACAAAATTGATGTTATTTTTACAGGAGATATTTCAGGTAGCTTTTCTTTGTTAGTGGAAAAAGAAGACTAGCTTTTAATAGACTTAATTATTGTTTTTTGTGAGCCACATGCTTTACAAAAAATATACATGTCTTTGTATTCAGACTCTTGCGTGTTGCAATCGCTACTGTTTGTGCAGCCATAAATATAGCGATATACGTCTTCAACCTTTTTCTCTATAGAGTTTGAAGACTTTCGTAACCAATTTCTAAAAAATGCTTTGTAATCTTTTTTACGTTTTTGATTTGCTTTCAACCAGTCAAGCATCTTCAATAATTCAAATTCAACATCAAGGCTAGGAAACTTCTTTGACCACTCTTCTAGGTTATTTTGGATTTCTTCAACCTGCTCTTTTTTACTAGGTAGTTTTCTTTTGCTAATGGGATCTAACTTATCAAGTCTTTTTTCAAGACTATCTATTCGTAGCAGCAAATCCTCTAGTTCTTTATTTTTAATTGACATATCTAATATTTTGTTAAACGTTAATTCATTAACTATATTTACCTATAATACATTAATTTATTAATTAATTTTAACTTTTTATTAATAATTTTAATAATGATAGATAAAACTGACATATCAATTTTACATATTCTGCAAGCAGACGGCAGGGCCTCTGCCAGCGAAATAGCCAAAGTAGTTAAGCTATCAATACCTGCTGTTACTGAAAGAATAAAAAAATTAACTGATAAAGGTTTAATTAATAAATTTGTTGGAATTTTAAATCATAAGAATGCAGGTTTAGATTTAACAGCATTTGTATTTATTGTTAGTGAACATTCAGATCATTACAATAGTTTTATTGATGAGGCAAATAAGTGCGAAGCAGTGATGGAGTGTCATTCTATAACCGGCGGCGGTTCACATATTTTAAAAGTGCGAGTTCAAAACTCTCAGGCTCTTGAGGATTTGCTCTATAAGATCCAGAATTGGCCTGGAGTCTCAAGGACTCAATCTAATTTGGTTCTTTCTACATATAAGGAAGAAACATCAATTGACCTAAATATATTAGGACAATCTTCAAATAATAGTTAATAAATAATGACTTTTATATATTTTTTTAAATATATTAAAGTATTAATTTCGTAAAAATTTTAATAAAGAAGAGGATATCAATGAAAGTAAAAGCTGAATATATTTGGATTGATGGTTATCAGCCTACAGCAAGCCTTAGGTCAAAAACTAAAGTCTTGAGCGGTAAAGTATCGTCAGTCTCTGAACTGCCTACATGGGGATTTGACGGATCAAGTACTTTGCAAGCAGAAGGGGGAGATAGTGACTGTAAACTGAAACCTGTTTGGATGTGTCCTGACCCACTCAGAGGCGGAGATAGCATTCTAGTGATGTGTGAAGTCTGTAACCCTGATGGTACGCCACACAAGTCAAATACAAGAGCAGCTCTTGTTGATTTAGCCGATAAGCATAAAGACCATAAACCATGGTTTGGAATAGAGCAAGAGTATACATTAATGGATGGAAAGCAACCTGCTGGCTGGCCTGAAGAGGGTTTTCCAGAAAGACCTCAGGGGCCTTATTATTGTAGTGTTGGCTCTGAAAATGTAGCAGCGAGAGGCATGGTCGAAGAACATTTAGACTTATGCCTAGATGCAGGATTTGAAATTTCTGGTATTAATGCAGAAGTAATGTTGGGTCAATGGGAATATCAAGTTGGTCCATTACCAGCTTTAGAAGTTTGCGATCAGCTTTGGGTTTCCAGGTGGTTGCTTGAAAGAATTGGCGAAGACTATGGTTTAACAGTAGAATTGCATCCCAAACCGATCAAAGGTGACTGGAACGGGTCGGGTGCGCATATTAATTATAGCACTGAAGGCATGAGAACAGAAGGTGGGATAGACGTAATTAATGCAGCCTGTGAAAAACTTGGCAATGAAGTTAAAAAACATATAGCAGCTTACGGAGCATATAATGATGAAAGACTAACTGGAGATCACGAGACATGTAGTATAAACGAGTTCAAGTATGGAGTTAGTGATAGAGGTGCTTCTATTCGAATTCCAATGGATGTTGCCAATGAAGGAAAAGGATATCTTGAGGATAGAAGGCCTGCTTCAAACGTTGATCCATATAAAGCTTGCGCAGCATTAATAGATACAACTTGTAGTTAAGTTAGTAAATTGTAGCTTATGTTGAAAAAAAAGCTACTAAGATGGTACAATCAAAATAAAAGAAATCTCCCATGGAGATGTGACAGCGACCCTTATAAGGTTTGGATTTCTGAAATCATGTTGCAACAAACTCAAGTAAAAACAGTCATTCCTTATTTCAATAAATGGATGCAAAAATATCCTAACCTCAAAGCCTTAAAAAATGCCAACTATGATGATCTGCTTAAAATGTGGGAGGGGTTGGGCTATTATAATAGGTGTAAAAACATTTATAGCGCTGCACAAATTATCGATAAATCTTTTCCACAAACTTACGAGGATTTGATAAGGTTGCCGGGTATTGGAGATTATACCGCCAAAACAATTCTTGCAATAGCATATACAGAGAAATATGTTGGGATTGATACCAATTTAGAAAGAATAGGCTATAGACAGCTTGGGCTTAAAACTAAAAGCAAAAGAAACCAAAAAAGAGTTGTTATGTTTTTAGAAAAAAATCAAAGTAGTAGCAGGCCAGGAGACTTTAATGAAGCTTTAATGGACCTTGGGAGTTCTTTGTGTAAGGCAAGTACCACATTTTGTAATCAATGCCCCATAAACATTTCATGTAAAGCCTTCCAGTCTTCTTCTCCAACAAAATATCCACACCCTAAAGTATCTAAAAAAATTCCAATATTCGATATAGCAGTTGCCATAATAAAGTTTGAAAATAGAATACTCATTTCTAAAAGGGACAATACAAAATTTTTAACAGGTTTATGGGAATTTCCAGGGGGAAAAATTGAAAAAAAAGAATCAGCTGAAAAGGCTATTATTCGCGAGGTAAAAGAAGAAACTAATCTTTTTATTAAAGCACCAACTTATTTGGGATCTGTACAGCATCAATATTCTCACTTTGGAGTGGACATTGCATTGTTTATTTCGTTTCCCAAATCTATCAGAAGCCTATCAATTAAGCAGGATTATAAGTGGGTCTATCTTAAAGATCTTGATAAATATGCTTTGCCAAAAGCAAACCATAAAATGTTAGATATTATTAAAAAGTTAGATTAATATAACGCGTTATGGTAAAAAATCTCATTTCATTAATAGTATTTATTTTATTTATACCGCTTTTTTCGCTTGTAATGATAATAGGAATACTTTGTACTTATATTATGCACCCTAGAAATCTTTATTATCCTTTAATTCCGTGGTCGTCCAGAATTCTAATGTTAGTATCATTTCAACGATTTAGCATTCAGGGAAAAGTTCCAAAAAAAGAGAATGGCCCATATATATTTATGTTTAACCACGAATCTATGTTTGATGTTTTTATGCTTGGAGGAGCAATACCTTATTACATAAATGCCATTGGATGGGAAGGAGTTTTTAAGTGGCCCCTTTTTGGATTCTTTGCTAGAAGATATGGAGCTTATGCGATCACACATGACAATACAGATAAAGCTATTGAAACTCTAAAAGCAGCAGAAAAAATATTGGTTGAAGATGGTGATTCTATGATATTATCTCCAGAAGGGCAAAGGACTCTTACTGGGGAAATGGGTAAATTTAAAAAGGGTGTATTCCATTTTGCAAAGAGTACAAATGTTGCATCAATCGTACCTGTTGGGTTAATTGGAGCCTATAGAGCCAATATAAGAAATAGTTGGATTATTAATCCTGGAAAGCTAACAACTGTTTTTGGTGAACCAATTACTCCTGAAGAATATAAAAATATAAGTGTTGAAGAATTGAGAGACCTTACAAGGTCCAGAGTATCCAATCTTTTAGTTTAGATGTCTAATTTTAGGGTGAATTAATCCTGCTACCCCACATAATCCTGCCATTAATCCGAATAATAAAAATATTTCATGTATACTCATAAATTCTGTCAATAAGCCAATCACTCCACTAGATACAGCAGTCATGCTTAAAACTGAAACTGAAATAATTGCAAAGATACGGCCAAGTAATTTTTCAGGTATATTTTTTTGCATAATTGATACTCTTGAAATAATCAAGAAAGGAATCCCGATGCCATGCATGAACGATAAAAAGTTTAATTGATTTAATGTTTCTATAAAATAGTAAAAGCAAAAACTTGCGCCATCAATAAATAATCCTAAAAGAAATAGCAGGCCATGGGGCAACTTATTCCCAATTTTATATACCGTTGCGGTTCCAATAAGCATTCCCAAACCTACAAATGCTTCAACAAGCGCAAAGTCAGATGCGGTTCCCCCCAAGTAAAGCTTGACTAATATTGGTATGCCGACTATTGCAGGCCCCATCACAAATAAATTACTTAACAAGGTTAGTAGAATGATAAATGCAAATGTAGTATGTTCTTTGAGATAGTTAATACCCTCTTTTGTTTTCGAAAAAATTTTATTAATATTAATTTCTTCTTTTTCAACAAAATCTTTTGGAGCCATCGTAGTTATAGCTGCGGCTATAAAGTAAAATAAAAGACAAAAAATAAATAAGCGTTCAACGTTGTAAATTGTTAAAAGTTGAGCAGCGATAATTGGGCCTATTAATACTGCGGTTTGCCATGAAATATTAACAATTGAATTAGCTTTAAGTAACCCCTCTTTATCAATTTGGGTTGGCAAGTAGGAATTAAATGCAGGTACCATAGGTAAGCCAAATGCATTGTGAAAAAAGGCAATTAATACAATTACCCATATAGAAGCAATGTTAAAAAAAAATAATAAGGGTATAAGTGCTAAGATTAACCCTTGCATTATAGTTGCAAATGATATCATTTTTGTTTTGGGAAACAGGTCAACTATAGCACCGATAAATAAGCCACACAAGATTGCAGGTAAATAAGATGTCATAGCAACGATTCCTGTTATCTTTTCAGAGTTAGTTAAATCTAAAACAAGCCATATAAAGGCAACATCGTAAATAGATCTAGCAATTGAATTCATTAACGGCACCGTTAATAAAAATATATTTAAATTTTTTCCTTTGAACATCGGAATGAAACTACGTATAATTAACATAATTATGACATACATTATAGCAGATCCGTGCGTTGGAACATGTGATACAGCATGTGTAGAAGTTTGTCCAGTAGATTGTATTCATGGACCAGATGACCCCGAAGGGTCTGGAGAAGAAGCAAAAGCAAGTGGCTATGATGCTACCAATAAGCAATTATATATAAACCCTGAAGAATGTATTGATTGTGGCGCATGTGAACCTGAGTGTCCTGTTGATGCCATTTATGATGAAGACGAAGTTCCCGATGAATACGAAACTTCTATCGACAAAAATTATAGCTTTTTTGGTCAAGAAAGATAAGTTTATAATTCCCTAACATTTTACGCTTTGATTTTCTATTTTTACACTCATAAAACTATATTTATAAATGAATAAAAATCAAATACTAGAAAAGCTCAAGACAATCAACTATCCTGGCTTCAATAGAGATATTGTTTCATTTGGAATGGTTAAGGATGTGATAATTGATAATAGTATAATTACAATAATGCTTTCAATTTCATCTCAAAATGAAGAAAAGAAAAACCAGCTAGTAAAACAAGTCTTAGAATCAGTTCAATCAGAAGAGTTTGAAATTAAAATAAAAGTTTTAGATCAACCCACAAGGAAAACAGTAGACACAAGCAATAAAGATGCAAACGTTGCAGGCAAAATAAAAAATATTATCGCAGTTGCAAGCGGTAAAGGAGGGGTTGGTAAATCAACTATTGCTTTAAACATTGCTTCAGCTTTAGCTAGTCTAGGCTATAAAACCGGATTGCTAGACTTGGATATATATGGGCCTTCTTTGCCAATTACTATGGGAGTTAATGAAAATCCAAAAGTTGTTGATGGGCAAAAAATTGTACCAATTGAAAAAAATAATTTAAAGTTAATGAGTTTTGGGTTCATTAGTGGTAATCAAGCACCAGTTGTTTGGAGAGGTCCATTAGTTGCTAAAATGACAGAACAGTTTTTTAAGGATGTTACATGGGGAGAGTTAGATTATTTGATATTAGATCTTCCGCCAGGCACCGGCGATGTTCAGCTTACTTTATCACAAAAAATTCCATTAGATGGAGCTATAATTGTAACTACACCAAATGATATTGCATTAACTGATGTTCGAAAAGGTGCAGATATGTTTAAAAAAGTAAAAACCAAATTGCTTGGCGTTGTTGAAAATATGTCCTTCATGAAAATCGAAGGCAAAATACCTGGGATAAACAATAAGGAAATATCAATCAACGGAAAACCAGTCAATGTAGAAAATGAATCTTTTTCATTTAACTTTCATTTATTTAAAAAAGGTGGCGGGCTTGAAGAGAGCACAAGGTTAAATATTCCATTGCTAGCAGAAATACCTTATTCTGAAGAGTTAATGCTTTCAATTGACAAGGGAGAGCCGTTGGTCCAATCTAATGCAGATCATTCAGTCTCAGAAATATTCATTAATATTGCCAAAAGCCTAGTTAAATAGTATGAATGATCATTCTATAAACCATTTAGGAATTATTATGGATGGTAATGGAAGATGGGCTATTAATCAAGATCAACCCAGAGCTCTTGGTCACAAAACAGGAGCCCAAACAGCTAAAAAAATAATTAATGAATGTGTTCAAAAAAAAATCCCCTTCTTGACATTATATACTTTTTCAAATGAAAATTGGCAAAGACCAAAAAAAGAAGTCGATGCTCTAATGGAATTATTATCATTAATGTTAGATAAAGAAGTAGATAACATGATGAGGAACAATATTAGATTTAATATCGTTGGAAGATTAGAGGATTTACCAAAAAAAACTAAGGAATTTGTGGAGCTAACAATAAATAAGACAAAGAATAATACAGGCTTGTTTTTAACTTTAGCTTTAAGCTACGGAGGGCGCCAAGAAATAATAGATGCAATAAACTCAATTTTAGAGAAAAATATTGAAATAATTGATGAACATATTCTAAAAAATCACTTATATTGCCCTGAATTGCCTGACATAGACTTAGTTATAAGAACTGCTGGAGAAACCCGGTTGAGTAATTTTTTACTTTGGCAATCAGCGTACGCAGAGATATACACCTCTGAGAAGTATTGGCCTGAATTTGACATAAAAGAGCTTGAAAAAGCTATGAAAGATTTTGAAAATAGACATAGAAATTTTGGAAAAGTTTAAAAAATGAAATCATTGAAATTAATAGTATTTATAGCCTTTATCTTTACGGGTTTATTTGCGCAAGATGTGACTTTATATAGAGTTAATGTTGAAGGCAATACCACAACATCTGACAAGATGATAAAATACTCTGCAGGATTAAGAGACGGAGCAGAGATTCAAAGAGCCGATATATCGACAGCGGTTAACAGGTTGTGGGACTTAGGATTGTTTGAAAATATAGAGATTATATTGAATAACGAATCTCAGTATGGAGTAGAGTTGACAATTAGAGTCTCTGAAAGTCCTATATTAAATCAAGTGCTTTTTGAAGGAATGAGTGTAAGAGAAGGAAGGTTCAGAGATAAAATTGACTTAAAATCAGGACAAAGAATAAAACCAAATTCAATTGAAAGAGCAGTAAGAAAAATTGAAGAAATTTACAAAGAGGATGGATATTTCAATATTGATCTTGATTATACGGTCATAGCTCCATTAGATACTATAGTAAGAGTTGATTATGCGAGAGATGTATTATTTAAAATAAATGAAAATAAAAAGTATAGCCTCAAAAATATTGAATTCATTGGAAATGATAATTTTTCTGATAGAAAATTAAGAAAAGAGCTAGTAAACACAAAACAAAAAAAATGGTGGTCTTTTTGGGTAAAGAGCTATGACCCAAAATCATTTTTAGAAGATAAGACTTCGTTAAGAACATTTTATCAAAATGAAGGATATAGAGATTTTAGAATAACAAGCGACAGTCTTATAGTTGATAAAGAAAATTCAGCCTTAACACTCAAAATAAATGTTCAAGAAGGCCCCAAATATTATTACAGAGAATTTAAGTTTGAAGGAAATCAGATAGCAGAAGAAAAAGAGCTTATAAACTTATTAGGAATTGAAAAAGGTGATACTTTTTCGAAAGAAAGATTTGATAAGTCAGTTTTTGATAATATGATGAGCATATATCAAGATAAAGGATATATCTTTAGCTCAGTAAAACCTGAAATTACTCCTGTTGGTAAAGATTCGTTAGATATCAAATTTGTGTTTAATGAAGGCAGTAAAGTTTACATAGAAAATATATTTGTCTCCGGAAATGATAAGACAAGAGAAAATGTAATTAGAAGAGAGTTAAAGCTATATCCAGGAGACATATTTAGTAAGTCTAAGTTGATGCGAAGTCAAAGAGATATATGGATTTTGAATTATTTTGATAATGTGATTCCTGATGTAACTCCAATTTCAGATGATAAAGTAATTTTAGATTTTGTTGTTGAAGAAAAAAAGTCTACACAAAGAATTAATGCAAATTTAGGTTTTACAGGAGAATACGGAATAACTGGAGGAGCTGGTGTTGAATTTGATAACTTTAGAGGAAAGGGGCAGAAAGTAAATATTGCAGCTAGTACAGGTACAAATTTTTCAGTTTACACTTCTCAAGATCCTTCAAAGTACAAATCATTAAATATTAGCTTTCAAGATCCAATGATAAATGATAGTCCATATTTAGTGGGTGCATCTATTTTCTATTCTTTTAGAGGATCATCAACAAATTATTATTTTCCGCTTGATTTTACAGTTGGAGGAGCTGTCTCAAGTTTTGGAAGAAGACTTGAATGGCCAGATGATTTTTTTAGGATAATGTGGTCAGCTAAATATATGCAAAAATCTTATGAAGGAACGCAAGGTGATATAGATAAATATATCGGAGGCTTAAAGAAAACAAGAGGAATTAGTTTTTCTCAAGTTTTATCAAGAGATAGTAGAAATAGAGCTGAGTTTCCAACCCAAGGTTCGACATTTATTTTAGAAAATATATACTCTGGTGGGTTTCTTGGTGGAAATGAAAATTTTCAAAAACATATTTTAACCTTGGATTGGTTTACGCCAACATTTTCAAAATTTATTCTTTATAATTCTATAAAGTTAGGAACTATAAAAACTATTGATGTCGAAAATGATGTGCAAAGTTTTATACCATTTGATGAAAGATTTATTATGGGAGGGAATGGAATTCCATATGGCAATGCTTTAAGAGGATATCCCGACAATGCGATAGGGCCACAGACTGTTGAAGGTCAAGCTGTTGGTGGAAATTCTATGAGTAGATTTATTACAGAGCTTAGGTTTCCCATATCAGAGAATCCAGTAATTTATGTAATGGCTTTTGGAGAAATGGGTAATGTTTGGAGTACATCTACATTGACAGAGCCGTTTAACATTAATAGATTTAACTCAATTTCTATGAAAAAGTCAGCTGGACTTGGTGTTAGGTTTTTTATGCCAGGATTAGGTAAATTAGGTTTTGATATGGGTTATGGATTTGATGATATAAATGGCGATGGAGAGAATCAAGGTTGGGAATATACCATCACTTTTGGACAATCGTTTTAGATAAGGAGATTAAAATGTATAAAAGGATATTAACTATATTATTATTAACAGGAATTGTTTTTTCTCAACAGAAAATAGGTATTGTATTTTCAGAAAAAATTAGATTGGATTTTGAGGAATTCAAAGATGTTGAGCAGCAACTTCAATTAGACTTACAAGTTATTCAAAAAGAATATCAGGCAATGGCTACAGAACTGGACAGTATGGTTCAAGAATATGAACAACAGAGTTTGATGATGTCAGAAGAGCTAAAAAAAGCTAAAGAGCAAGATATTGTTGATATGAACAATACAATGCAGAGCTATCAACTTTCAAAGGTAGGACCAGATGGAGAGCTGACAAGAAAGCAAGCTCAACTAGAATTTGAACTAGTTGAAAAATTTAAATCTGCAGTTAATGCAGTTGCTATATCAAAAGGATTTGACCTAATTATTGACGGTTCACAAGCATCGTTATATACAAAGCCTACCATTGATTTAACAGATGATGTCTTATATGAGTTAAGAAAGACTGACGAAACAACAGAATAAAAAAGATAACATTTTGTGATTACTCTTAAAGAGCTTTCTGATCAAATCGACGGTATATTAATCGGTGACAAATCGGTATTTATATCGTCAGTTGACGAAATAAGTCATGCTACTGAAAAATCTATTTCTTTTGCTTTTCTACCAAGATACAAAAAAAAAATTTTTGAGTCAAAAGCATCAGCGTTTATAGTTACATCACAAAATGATTTGGGAAGTAATTCAGGTATTATTGTTAAAAATCCTTACTTAGCTATGATTAAAGTTTTAGATATATTTGATCAAAGACCTGTTCCTGGCTATGAAATTTCAGACAATTCTATAATCCATGATTCTGTAGATAAGAAAAAAAATTTTCATTTGGGTCCCTTTTCACTCATAAGCGAGAATGTAGTAATAGGTAATAATGTATTTATAGGAAGCGGAGTCAAAATTGGCGCTGGTTCAGTTATTGGCGACAATTGTATTCTTTATGATAATGTTGTTCTTTATGATAACATCACAATAGGTGAAAATAGTATCATCCATTCCGGTACTGTAATTGGCAGTGACGGGTTTGGGTATCACACAAATAATAATTTTCATCATAAAATTCCTCACATAAAAAATGTTTTAATCGGAAAAAATGTAGAAATTGGCGCCTCATGTACAATTGACAGGGGTTCCGTACAAGATACTATCATAGGGGATTATTGTAAAATTGATAATCAGGTTCACTTAGCACATAATATAAAAATGGGGAACGCATGTCTAATAGCTGGAGGGGTATTTATAGGTGGAAGCACTATTATAGAAGATTGTGTAACAATTGCAGGAAAGAGTGATGTAGGCCCACACATAACAATTGGATCTAAAGCAGTTCTTGCAGCGCGTTCATGCGTTCTTAAATCTTTACCAGGTTCAGCAATGTACGGAGGAAATCCTGCTCGACCGATAAAAGAAAAGCAAAAAAGGGATGCACTTTTTACAAGATTTGAAATCTTAGAAAAAAAAATAAAAAAAAATGTCATCTAAGCAACGAACAATCAAACATTCAGTTTCTTGTACAGGAGTTGGGCTTCATACTGGGGTACAAAGCACTATTACATTTCATCCAGCTGAAGAAAATACTGGCATTAAGTTCATTAGAAATGATTTGAAAGACCAAGTTGTGACTCCATATATTGATAACGTAGTTGATCTCACAAGGGGAACTACAATAGAAGAAAATGGAGTTAGAGTACATACCACAGAACATGTGATGTCTGCGTGTGCTGGAATGAGAGTTAATAATCTAACTATTGAGCTTAACAGCAAAGAACCGCCCGTGATGGACGGCAGCTCTAAAGATTTTGTTTTGGCGCTTAAAGAGGGTAAAATAATTCAACAAAAAGCTAATGTAGATTTTTTAGAAATTACCAAACCGGTAGTATATAATGATGAAGAAAAAGATGTTGAGGTTTTGGCTGTTCCTTATGATGGTTTTAAAACAACATTTACAATTCAATATGATCTAGATGATTTAGATGTACAATATAGTTCAATTCAAAATGCATATACCAACTATGAAACCCAAATTGCACCTGCGAGAACTTTCTGTTTACTAAGTGAAGTTACAGAGCTAACTAAGAAAGGTCTTATTAAGGGTGGAAACCTAGGAAATGCAGTAATTATTGTTGATAAAGATATAGATGGAAAAGAAGTAAAGTTCTATAAAGATAAATTTGGTATTAATTTTTATAGAGGAAATAGAGGTTTGTATAAGTCACAACAATTACGCTTTAAAAATGAACCAGTAAGACATAAAACATTAGATCTTATTGGAGATTTAGCTTTGCTTGGTAAGCCTATAAAGGGTCATGTAACCGCAATAAAAAGTGGCCATAAAGGAAACGTAGAATTTGCTAAATTGTTAAGAGATGAATTTAAAGACCAATTTTAATATGAAAGATATAAGCTATGTATTGGAAATGATTCCTCATAGGTACCCATTCCTTATGATTGATAAGGTGATAGAAAAAAAAACAAAATCAAATATTCAGACAATTAAAAATGTAACAATTAATGAACCTTATTTTGTTGGTCACTTTCCAGAAAAACCTATCATGCCAGGAGTTTTGATTATGGAGTCGATGGCTCAATCAGCATGCCTTATTATTTTAGACTATATTGACAACCCCAAGAATCATTTAGTTTACTTGTCAAAGGTTAATAATTTTAGAATTTTTAAAAATGTCATACCTGGCGACCAAATTGTAATTAACGCAGAAACAATCAAAGAAAAAATGAACTCATTTAAGTTTAGGGCTACGTCTCATGTAGGTGATAAACTGGTAGCAAAAGCAGAGTTTATAGCATCGCTAGTTAATAAGTAGGAGTAAATAATCAATAATAAAATACATAAAACTAATGTTATTTCTAGTACAGCTAAAATTGGTAACAATGTTTCAATTGGAGCTTTTAATGTTATAGAAGATAATGTAATTATTGGCAACAATGTAAAAATTGGGAATTTTAATACAATTTCAAAATTTACGGAAATAGGAAATGATTGTCATATTTTCAACAATAGTAGTTTAGGAGCAGTCCCGCAAGATAAGAAGTTTGAAGGAGAAAAAACAAAGCTTGTCATAGGAGATAGAACTATTATAAGAGAATTTGTTACCCTAAACAGAGGTACTAAAGAGAGTGGAGAAACAAAAATTGGAGAAGATGTTTTACTTATGACGGGTGTTCATGTAGCTCATGATTGCATCATAGGGGATAACGCCATTCTTGTAAATTTAGTTGCTTTAGGCGGCCATGTTGAAGTTGGTGATTGGGCTATTTTAGGTGGAGCAAGCAATGCCCATCAATTTTGTAAAATTGGTAAACATGTAATGGTTGCTGCAAACTCTAAGTTGGTTCAAGATGTTCCTCCTTTTATTCTAGCAGGAAAACATCCAATAACGTATTCTGGTATTAATTCTCTTGGATTAAATAGAAGGGGTTTTGAGGAAAATGAAAAATCTACAATTAAGAAAGCTTATAGATATCTTTTTAGATCAGACTTAAATCAATCAGATGCATTAAACAGGATTAAAGAAGAATTCAAGGGCAACTCTAATATTGAAGATATTATAAGGTTTTATGAGTCGAGCAAAAGAGGAATTATTTAGACTCTTAAAATGATAAAAAATATTTTTGTATTTGGATCTACTGGATCTATTGGAATCCAAACTCTTGATGTTTTATCAAAAAGCAAATCCTATAATGTAATTGGGTTAAGCTGTAACTCTAATAGCGATCTTTTGTTTGAGCAAATAAAATTATTTAAACCCGCCTTGGTTGCCATTAATAATATTGATTTATCGCATGGTTTAATTAAATATTGTGAGCAAAAAAATATTAAGCTTATATATGGTGACAATGCTTCAAGCAATATTCCTTTAGAAGATATAGATATTGCAGTAAATGCAATTGTTGGTACTGCTGGTTTACAGCCAACTATCCAGTTGATTGAAAATGGAGTAGATATTGCATTAAGCAATAAAGAATCTCTTGTTTTAGGGGGGCATATTATTATGCCACTAGCAAGAAAAAATAATGTTACTATCTTTCCTGTTGACAGTGAACATTCAGCAATATATCAATGCTTATATGGTGAAGATGCCTCTGAATTAAAAAAAATAATTTTAACAGGCAGCGGAGGGCCTTTCTTAAAAAGAGAGCTAAACACTTTTAAATCTATAGTTCCTCAAGAAGCGTTAAATCACCCTAATTGGGATATGGGTAAGAAAATATCTATAGACTCTGCTACTATGATGAACAAAGCTCTAGAGCTAGTTGAAGCATTATGGTTGTTCAATGTGAATCTTGAACAAATTGAGATAGTTATACACCCGCAATCTATAGTTCATTCAATGGTAGAATTTGTTGATGGTTCTTATAAGGCACATTTAGGAGTTCCGGATATGAGAGTACCAATTCAATATGCTTTAACATGTCCATCAAGGAGAAATGCCAATGTTAAAAGTTTAGATTTTACAAAAATGGATTTACAATTCAGTAAACCAGATATAAATAGGTATCCAGTATTAGGGTTAGTAAATGAATTAATCAACGCTGGTGGGAATAGAGTTCCAATAATGAGCATTGCCAACGATTATATTGTACAACAATTTTTAGATGAAAAAATAGCATTCAATGAAATGTTTTCACTCCTTAAAAAAACAATTCAAAATTTTTCAAGTGATGACTTACCAACGCTTGAAGATTTAATTAAATTAGATAGAAATATTAAACTATATTTGGAGCCTAAATAGAGATGATTTATATATTAGCATTCATAATATTAATTGGGGTCATAGTATTTGTTCATGAGCTTGGACATTATTTGGCAGCTAGAAGCGTTGGCGTTGGTGTTGAACGGTTCTCAATTGGTATGCCACCAAGTTTTGTCGATTTTACTAAAACTAAAAAAGGTTTAATTGTTGATATATACTTCTTTGTCTTAAAAAATGGAAAAGTAAAATGGAAAAAAATTTATTCAACTACGCTCTCATCATTTAATACTCCTTCAGAAACAATTTTTACTATCGGGCTTTTACCTTTAGGCGGTTATGTTAAAATGAAAGGCATTTTAGACGAAAGTATGGATAGTAAATTTAAGGGAGAGAAAGATGAGCTTGAATCAAAGAATGCTCTCCAAAAAATATGGGTTATGAGCGCAGGTGTAATCATGAATCTTATACTTACTTTTTTTGTTTTCACTCTCATTGGAAACCTGCAAGGAGACACAAAGATTGAAAATCCAAATACAACAATCGACTATATTGTTCCTGATCAACCAGCCTATAATGCTGGTTTGCAAGTAGGTGATTCTTTTATTGCAATCGAAGGAGCAAATGTAGAGAGCTGGTATGAAGCAGTGGGGCAAATTGAAAAATATCCTAATGAAACAATTACCATATCATTTTATAGGCAGGGCGAGACGTTGAATAAGCAAGTTACTTTAGGCGCAAGACCTGACTTAACTTCAGGTAGAGTAGATAGAGAAGTGGGTGCACTTGGAATCTCTAAAAACCAGATCCCGGTAGAGTTAAATTTTACAGAATCTTTGGTTTACGGACTTAACGAAACCAAGTGGGCAATGACATTAATGACGTCTTCTTTAAAAATGATTTTTCAAGGTAATGTTTCTAGAGATGAGGTTGGTAGCATTATCATGATAGGAGATATGGCGGGACAAGCCGCACAAGCTGGCTTAGTACCATTTTTATTTTTAATGGCATTAATCAGCGTGAATCTAGCTTATATAAATATTTTACCAATACCTGGGTTAGACGGTGGACACATTGCATTAATCTTAGTGGAGTCGCTTTTAGGAAGAAAGCTATCCGTTAAAACTAGAATTAGAATTCAATCAGTCGGAATGTTTATTTTACTTTCGTTAATGGTTTTTTTACTTCTGAATGATATTATTCGCGTATTTTTTTAAGCCTAAGGCTTATAACTCCTTGCTCTAACTTTATTAATATTTCAACTGGTACTAAATTATTACCAATTGAAGCATAGGAAACCTCCATATCCCCTTTATTTTTAAGAATTGAATCATCACTTTTACTTGGTGTTAATGTATAAGCTAAAAATGTACCATACGGAGTTCTAATTTTACGAAACCCTTCATTTGTTAGTTCTATTTCTCTTACTTTGCCAGCATCAACAATATTAAATTTTTTTGAAGTTTCTATCGGTATTTCAAATTCAGTAAGAATAAGTAAAAGTGAGTAGGGGTCAAATGTATTTTCGTTAATAATATATTTTTTTCCATTTGTAATTGCCAAGTCTCCTTGAATGGAAGTGATAGATTTTTTCTTTTTATGTACTTCTCGCACACTCTTCTCTTGTCTAACAACGTTTAAATTTTCTTTGTCAATCCAAACATCAATTTTATTTCGAATTTTATATATTCTATCTCCCAGTTTTGATGTTTTAACACTAAAGTTTAAATGGTAGACATCTACACCTTCAATGTTATCAGATTCTTCTACAGATAACGAAGCCTCGCCTATTTTGATATTTAGAAGATCTATATACACACTATATTCATACTCTACCTTTTTGCTAAATCGACCACTGTCAGACATGCTCCAAGAAAAAGAAATAAGTAGAATTATTAAATAAGCTCTCATTTATCTTATCTGCTTTATCTCGTCGTTATTAATTATAAATATTTTTGATGCATTATTATTTAATACTCCATCATCTATTATCAGTTCAATCTGGTTGCCAAATTTCTCTTCTATATCTTCTGGAGATGTAAGCGGAATATCACCTGTTTTATTTATGCTTGTAGTGGTTATAGGCTTGTTATAATTATCTAGGACGTCTTTTAAAAACTTATGGTTTGGTATTCTAAATCCTATTTTGCCATCTTTTGTAATTTTTTCGTTGAATGATTCAGGGTAATAGTCAGCTATGCATGTACTACCATCTTTAATCAATTCAATTATTTTTTTTTCAATAGTACTATTAATCATAATTCGATTTTTAATGATATTATAGTTAGAGATTGCAATGCTCATTGGCTGTATACGATTTTTTAATACATTTATTCTATCAATACCGCAGTCATTGTCAATTGCCGTACCTAATCCGTAAATAGTATCTGTAGGATATGCAATAATCTTATTTTCATTTAAGGCATCTATAAATTTTTTCATTGCACCCGGATGAGTTGTTTTGATTTTCTCCATTAGTATGTTCTCACAGACTTCCACCGTTTATGAAACCAAAAATATTGTTCAGGCTTTTTCCTGATAGTCTCTTCAATTTTGCTGGTATATTGCTGTACAATAGCATGAATACTATCATTGGTATCGATTTCACTAAATGATGCTTCATAAGAACCGTTATTTTTTATTATATCAGCATATATTAAAGGAATTTTTTTTCTTTTACCTAAAATAGCAGCACCCGAATGAGTTGAAGAAATAATATTAAAAAATTTAACTTTTACTCCTTTTTTTTTAGCATCCTGATCGCTAAGTAAAATCAAAACATTATTATCATTCAGAGCTGTTGATAGTAGCTTAGAGTTTCCTCCCTTGTATAGTTGATTTTCCATAAATTTCTCTCTAATTCGTTTAAAAAATAGATCGGCACCACCACTGTTTTGCTTGTAAGCTACCCCAGTCAATTTAATCCTCAGTTCGCTAAGCGCACAAAATAATCTATCAAATGATCCATAGTGCGAGCTAACTAGTATTGCACCCTTTCCAGTCAAGTTGTTTATGAGTATCTGCTCATTTTTAAATTTAACCTTCGTTAAATCGTAGAATTTTGGATAAGCAATAAAGTCTAAAAATTCTTTAGTATAGAATTTGTATGTTTTCTTCATCACCTCATTGTGCCAGGCCGCATCTTTTGCTGGATAGGCCCACTGCAAATTTTTTAAAATTACTTTTTTCCTTATTTTTAGTACATGGAATAGTAGACTATAAATAATTTTATAGGTAATTTTATAAGCAAATGTTGGAGCATTTCTCAAGTAGAAAGAAAAAGCTTTTAAAAAAAAATACATCACCTAAATGTAAATCTTTGAATTAGCAATGAAAACAAAATTTAAGAACATAGTTATTGGCACTATTTTTTTCATCTCAGCATTTATTGCTGCAGAGGAATCAAGTAAAAAAGTATATGTCATACCGATTCAAGACGTAATTGATCTTGGAATACCAGGGTTGGTAAACAGAGGAATTGATTTAGCAGAATCTAACAAAGCTGATTTAATTTTATTTGATATTGATACATTTGGTGGGAGGGTTGATGCAGCAACACAAATTAAAGACGCAATCGCATCTACTGAAATTGAAACTATTGCCTTTATCAACAGAAGAGCTATTTCAGCCGGATCACTGATATCTTTATCTTGCGATCAAATATTTATGACAGAAGGGTCTACCATTGGAGCAACCAGCGTTGTAGATATGTCCGGCTCTAAGCAGTCAGAGAAATCACAAAGCTACATGCGCGAAGAAATGGCTGCTACTGCAGAAAAATCAGGTAAAAACCCTGAAATTGCACGAGGAATGGTCGATGAAGAACTAAGCTTTGAATTTCTTATAGTTGAAGGAGATACTTTAACTGTCACGGATATTGAAGGAAGAAAAGAAGGAAAATTAATAACTCTTACTACCGAATTAGCTTTAAAGTACGGAATCGCAGATGGAAAGAGCGAAAGCGTTGAAGAGCTTCTGAAAAGCTTAAATATTGAAGATTACGAAATCACAGTTGTCGATGAAAATTGGTCAGAGAATGTGGTCCGTATATTGACAAACCCAACTGTATCATCTTTGCTTACTACGTTTGGAACTATAGGTGTAATATCCGAATTATATAGTGCAGGTTGGGGCATAGGAGGAACAATTGGTATTATATGCCTAACTCTCGCACTGGGCGCAGGATATTTGACCCAATTGGCTTCAGCAACCGACTTGTTAATTGTATTTTTTGGTTTAGTAATGCTATTTGTTGAGTTTGTTGCTATTCCCGGCTTTGGATTATTTGGAATTACCGGAATTGTGGTTTTATTTTATGGGTTATATTTATTGTTAATTCCTGATATTCCAGTTGGACCAGAAGTATATTCTGAGGCTATTGATGGTTTTTCATGGGCTATAGTTGTTGGAATTTTTGGAATAATATTTTTATTAAGAATCATTGGAAAATCTGCCTTTTTTCAAAAGCTGATAAATACTGATTCAAATAAAACCACATTAAAAAAGAATTATAAAAAAAGAAGTAAAGTTGAGTAGTTATAATTATTAATCAACAATAGACATAAATTTGTATATATAACATAAAGGAGGCGTAATGGGACTATATGTTGCCATACCATTAATATTATTTATTTTACTACTACTATGGATTGTACCTGTGGGTTTATGGCTACAAGCTATTTTTAGTATTGGAGGAGGACATGTCACAATTTTTAATCTCGTTGGTATGAGGTTCAGAAGAGTCCCTCCAGGAGTTATTGTTAGCGGGCTGATCGCTGCAAAAAAAGCGGGATTAGATCAAGTCAACGGTGATGATTTAGAAGTTCATTACATGGCTGGGGGTAATGTAGATAAAGTTGTTGATGCACTAATTGCTGCATCAAAAGCAGGAATTGAATTGACATTCTCTATTGCTACTGCAATAGACTTAGCTGGAAGAGATGTTCTATCAGCTGTGCAAACTAGTGTATATCCGAAAGTTATTGATGCACCCGTAGACGGAAAATTATCTGCTGTTGCAAAGGATGGTATTGAAGTAAGAGCTAGAGCAAGAGTAACAGTAAGAACTGATATTCCAAACTTAGTTGGCGGAGCTACTGAAGATACTATCATCGCAAGAGTGGGTGAAGGTATTGTAAGCGCCATTGGTTCAAGAGAAACTTACGAGGCAGTGCTTGAGAACCCTGATTCGATTTCAAGAACAGTATTAGAAAAAGGACTAAATAGCGGCACGGCTTTTGAAATTTTGTCAATCGATATTGCTGATATAGATGTTGGTAAAAATATCGGTGCCCAGCTTCAAGCAGATCAAGCTGAAGCAGATTTGCGAGTTGCACAAGCAAAGGCCGAAACTAGAAGAGCTATGGCAGTTGCCCTTGAGCAAGAAATGAAAGCAAAAGTTGTAGAAGCTGAATCTGAAGTGCCTCTTGCAATGGCAGAAGCTTTTAAAAAAGGAAACTTAGGAGTGTTAGATTATTACAAGTTAGATAATATAGCATCCGACACTAGCATGAGACAGTCTATTGCAGGAGTGTCAGATGATAAAAACAATGACTCTGAGGGCTAATCATTGGAAGAGTTAATATATTGGGGGGCGATATTTCTTTTCTATATTTTTTCTGCATATAGAAGTAGACAGAAGAAACAAAATAGTGAGGAAGTATTTGCTCCTAAGCCATTATCTAACCAAGAAAATAAATCAAAAAACTCAGATTTCAACATATTTGAGTTTCTTGATGAAGCAATGGAAAAATCTACTATTGATCTGGAAGAATTGCCTAAACCAGTTAATAGTGAAATTAATATAGTAGATACTTTAAGAGCTAAAAGCACCGCGAAGCAAGGTAGTTATAGTGTAAACGATACTAAAGTAGAGAAAAAATATGATTTCAATGAAAAGCATTTATCTCATCTTGAGACAAAAATCAATCTAAGCCAAAAAAAAAATACATCAACATCAAAAAAACTTTTAACCATTCAGAAAAAACTGCAGAATGATCCTACAAAGCTAGGCATAGTAATGCAGGCAATTTTCGATCCACCGAAGTCACAAGGAATTTAAAATGAAGTTACTGATTATGGGTCCTCCAGGAGCAGGTAAGGGTACACAAGCAAAAATTTTATCTACCAAATTTAATTTGATTCACCTGTCTACAGGCGATATCCTTCGCTCTGAAATTTCTAAAGGTTCTTCGACAGGAATAGAAGCTCAATCTTATATGAATGCAGGAAATTTAGTTCCAGATAAAGTTCTCTTAGCAATGATGAAAACAACTTTAGAAAACTTTAAGGATAATGGCTTGATTTTAGATGGTTTCCCTAGAACTATTCCTCAAGCAGAAGGTCTATCTGCAATTTTTGAATCATTAAATCAGAAAATTGATTATGTAATAAATATATATGTAAATGAAGATGTGTTAACAAATCGTCTAGTAGAAAGAGCTGAAAAATCTGGTAGAGCAGATGATACTAAAGAAGTAATTGCTAACCGTCAAAAAGTATATCAAGAATTGACTGCTCCGTTGATAAAATTTTATAATAATGAAATTATTAATATTGATGGTGATGGACCTATTGAAAAGGTTACTTCAAGAATTTTTAACATAATTAAATAAATGATTGTCTTGGGTGTTACAGGCGGTCTTGCATCAGGAAAAAGCAGTGTATCAAAATATCTTCAAGACAAATACAAAGCATATATTTTTGATGCAGATGTAGAAGCAAAAAAAATACTTCATACTAAGGAAGTTGAAGAGCAAATATTAGAAGCATTTCCTCAATTGAAATCGTTGGAAACAGATTTATTATCCCAGGTTGCATTTGAAAATAAGCAATCCCAACTAAAGCTAAATAGTATCATTCACCCATTAGTGCAGGGAGAAATTGAACGAAGAATTTTGAACGAAGATGGCAAACATCCATTTTTTATTGTAGATGCAGCGATGATGATAGAATCCGGTTCAGTAAATTATTTTAGAGATAAAGGGATGATTTTATTGGTTGTTATTGCAGACAAAGCTACAAGAAAAGAAAGAGCTCTAATGCGCAGTAATTTATTAGAAGAATCAATATTAGAAAGAATGAATTTGCAACTACCAGATTCCCAAAAAATAAAATATGCAAATTTTATAATTAAAAATAATTCCACAAAATCAGCATTATTTAAAAATGTTGATAAAATAATTGCTAATATTACTATTGAATAAGATATATCCAGTTTTGCTTTTTTTAATTCTTTCTAGTTGTTCTTCTGATACTAGCCCTAAAAATATTTTAACTGATAATAGTGATGAAGAGACTGTTGGAGGAGTAAGTATCCAAGACTTAACTGTTGAGCTTATAACTACATATGACTCGCAAACTGCTTCATTTTCAACTCCTTACGGAAATTTTGTTAGAAATTTTATTGTTCATGTCCCACCAAATTATGATTCAGAAACACAGTCATTACCATTAGTTTTTATATTACATGGATATACTAGTCAAGCCCCATTCATTAGACAATACTCAGGATTTGATCAAATTTCAGATGATGAAAACTTCATTGCTGTTTACGTACAAGGAACTGCAGACATTTATGGAAATACAGGTTGGAATGCTGGAAGGTTTGGCGCATTTACTATGGTTGACGATGTTGGATTCTTTAGATCATTAATAAATTATTTTAAATCAAATTATAATATTGACAAATCTAGAATATTTTCAACAGGAATGTCAATGGGTGGATTTATGAGTTATCGTTTAGCATGTGAAGTAGATGATATCAATAGTATTGGATCAGTAACAGGATCAATGGGAGGGTACACTGTATGTGAGCCTCAAACAAAAAAGAGTATTATCCATTTTCATGGTACAGCAGACACAACTGTTCCCTATGAAGGTGGAGATTGGCTTTATTCTGCAAATGAAGCACATGAATTTTGGAAAAATTACAATGAATGCAGTGATCAATCGTCAACAAATCTTCCAGATTATAATGGGGATGGAAAGTACACAAATAAACTTATTTCGTATAACTGTGGAGAGGAAAAATCGGTAGTACTTTATTCTTTAGAAGGAGAGGGTCATGCATGGTATAGCAAAGATTGGGGGCACGACGTTTCAAGCTCAGAATTAATTTGGCAGTTCTTTAAAAATCAATAGTGATGTATATCAAGGACTCTCATTTAAAACATTTGTTAAAAATTGACAAAGTTCAAAAGAGATTAATAGAGAAATATGACAAACCACAACTTTCAAAGTCTGAAGATTATATATTAGACTTATGTAAATATATTATTTTTCAACAAATATCTATAAAAGCAGGAAATAGTATATATCAAAGATTTATAGATTTCTATAATCTCAATAAAAATAATATAATTTTATGGAAAGAGAAGGATTGTAAGAAGATTGGACTTTCAAAACAGAAAAAAAACTATATTGAAAATATTTTTAACGAAAAAAATTCTATAAATGATTTATATGAATGTATAGATCAGTCTATCATTAGAAGTAAGCTTATTAAAATCAAAGGCGTTGGGAACTGGACAATAGATATGTTCATGATTTTTACAAAAGGAGATTTAAATATATTTCCAGAGGGAGATTTAGCATTGATTAATGCTATTAAAAAAGAATACAAAGTTAAGACACTTGACGAAATTAGAAAAATTGCTGAAAAATGGGCGCCATATAAAACCATAGCTACATTATATCTATGGGAATCTCTCGAAGATGACTTTCCTAGCTAAAATAGCTCGTTTGTAAGGCAATGTACAGATCCGCCGCTTAAATTAAATTGAGAAGCGGGTGTTGTATCTAAGACGATATTATTTACTGATGTAAAGTCTATTATTTTTTTGTCTTTAAGAGCTGCACTTCCAATCATTAGGCCGGGAAGCGATAAGCTATTCATCGATGTTCTAAATTGAATTGATTCAAGTTGGTTGTGGTGCTCAACCTTAATGATATCCCAATTATTTTGATGGCATATATTAGAGAAGTTTAAGAATTGTTCATGATTAAACACTTCAGCTGCACAAATAATTCCAATACAATCATAATTATTATTAAAAATTGGAGAGATGGAGGTATCTAGATGATATCCACCAGATGGAATAATATATAAATTAGAAACATTTAATTTTTCTGCCATCTGCTCAGCGCCTTTGAGATTATTTCTACATTGGCCAGCAAGCAATATGTTTTCTTTTGGTAGGTAAAAAAATTCACCACCCTCTGCTATGCAGTATTCATCTAGAAATGAAATATTATATCCTATATTTTCCAGATTTGAAATAACAAATTCTCCTTCATTCATCCTTTCTGGAAGCTTCATATTACACATCACAATATCATTACTTGTATTGCATAAAAAATGATCTCTCATAAAAACATAGTCATACTTTTCATACGTCTCTAGCTCTTGTTTAAAAGGAATTTCCATAATATTTAAAGAATATTTATTCAAAGTTTTTAATAAGCTTAGGTGTTCTTCTTTGAGAAGTTTTTGATTAGGGCATGCGCCATTACTCATCATATCATTATCTTCATATGCTGTAATACCATTTGGCCACCAGCCAGATTTTGGTAGAGAGCTAATAGCTATTTTTGGTTTTATTGATTTGCTCATGTTTGAAAACTTACAATTTTTAAATTAACATTATAAGATTAAATTAAAGCAGTGAATAAAGATATTTTAACTGTAAAAGATTTAAATAAATATTTACCTGCTATAAAGACAGAGGTTGATATTCATTTAAAGGACAAGTTATCTGAAGGGTTATTTAAATCAGATGCTTTAGTAGGGCTCAAAAAGCTGCCTGATGAATCAATTGACTTGATAGTAACTGAGCCATCACTAGATCCTAATAATACATTAACCTACACAGAATATGTTAGATGGATAGATGAATGGATGGAGGAATGCAGGAGAGTATTAATAGCTAGTGGTTCAATTTATATTATTTGCCCATGGGAATCATCTTCATTATATCATTCTGTTTTAGGTAAGAAATTTATTGTACAATCTAGAATTACCGCTGAAAGACAAATTGAAAATGTTGAACTGTCACAATGGAAAAACAAAATTTCTGATATTTGGTTTGCGACAAAAACCAATGATTATATTTTTAACCAAAATTATATAGTAAATGGTAAAAATATTAATAATCCAAAGCCTGATGATATCAAAGATAATTTATGGTTTCATCTAGATTACGAAGAAATTATACATAGAGTTATTAAAGCAAGTAGCTTCAAATTGAATTGGATTTTAGATCCTTTTATGAATGTAGGCGCTGTGGGAGTTGTCGCAAAAAAAAGAGGAAGAAGATTTATTGGTTTTGAAGCAAATCAAGATAAAATATTATTAGCCATGAAAACAATTAATGAAAGAGAAAACTAATGCTTAAAAAATTAGAACAAGACATGATGCAGGCCTTAAAAAGTAAAGAAAAAGAAAAAGCAGGTGCATTAAGACTTATTATATCAAAATGCAAAAATAAGGCGATTGAATTAAGAAAAGAATTATCTGATCAAGAAATAATTAAAGTGCTCCAAACGGTAGCCAAACAGCACAAGGAATCTATTAAGCTTTATAAAGAGGGAAACCGTAATGATTTAGTGGAGGCAGAAGTACGAGAATTAGGATTTGTGGATGTTTATCTTCCGTCAATGATGAGCGAGGAAGATTTAAGAAGCTTGGTATCTTCTGTTGTAGCTGAAGTTGGTGCGACTAGTATGGCAGATTTTGGTAAAGTAATGCCCAACGTGATGAAGCAGGGAGCTGGTAAGATTGACGGCAATACCGCTCAATCTATTGTCAAAGAACTATTATCATAATATGATTATAGATTTACTTTTTTCAATGATTATTCTAATCATGAGTGTGTTCGGTATGCAAAAAGGATTTGTAGAATCATTTACAGATTTTTTGAACCTAGTTGTTGGCATTGCATTGACTCTTCTTTTTTATGTTGACCTATCTTTTTTGATATCACAGTATATATCAATAAATGCGACCATTATAATAATTTTCTCAATTACAATAATATTTTTAATGTCAATTATAGCATTAAGATTACTAACAAGCTTATTACTGTTTTTGCTTGATGGGGGCATTTCTGCATATAAGAATCTCAATATGGTGCTAGGCTTTATACTTGGAGGTATAAAAGGTATTACTTCCCTAATATTATTTGCTGGTATTTTTGAAAAATATGTTTCTGGTAATGTGTACCAAATTTTATATAATCAGTCAAAGATTCTTGTTTTACTCGAACCTTTCAAAGACTATATTTTTAAATAATGAGAAGAATAGCACAAGAAACAATTAATAGAGTTTTAGAAGAAGTAGACATCTTTGATGTTATTTCTCAATATGTTGATTTAAAAAAAAGAGGTAGAAATTATTTTGGTTTAAGCCCCTTTCGTTCAGAAACTAAACCATCATTTAGCGTTGCTCCTGAAAAAAATATGTGGTATGACTTTGGTTCAGGTCAAGGAGGCAATGCTGTTCAATTTTTAATTGAATATGAAAAGATTAGTTTTTCAGAGGCAATTCGTTCATTGGCTGAAAAGCATAGTATTGAAATAATTGAAGTAGGCAATGAACAACAGAGTAATCTTTATGATCAGCTATATGAGATACACAGCTTAGCATACTTATTCTTTTCAAATAATCTTAAATCATCAGCTGGGAAAAAAGCTACCAAGTATTTAAATGATCGTTTTTTTGATAAAGCAATTATAGAAAAGTTTAATATTGGATTTGCATCTGATTCATGGGATTTGCTTTATAAAGAGCTGAATCAAAAATTTGATAAAGAAGTTATTGAAAAGTCAGGTCTATTTTCCAATGGTAAAAAGGGGTTTTTAGATAGATTTAGAAATAGAATTATGTTTCCTTTTTATAGCCCCTCAGGAAAGGTTATTGGTTTTAGCGGAAGAAGCCTGTCAGATAAAGAGGATGTTAAATATTTAAACTCACCAGAAACATTACTATTTCAAAAAAGTAAAGTTTTTTATGGTTCATATCAAACAATGCCTGAAATTAGGAAGCAAAATTATGTTTTGTTAGTTGAGGGTCAAACTGACTTTCTTCGATTATATGAGAAGGATTTTAAAAATGTGTTAGCAACTTCTGGAACTGCATTTTCATCTAAACACGCAAATGCCTTGGGTAAGTACACCAATAGGGTTATTCTTACATATGATTCCGATAACGCTGGAGTAAATGCTGCAATTAGAACTGGATATATTTTATTACAAAATGGTTTTGAAGTTCGAGTATTAGATTTAGGCGAAGGATTAGATCCCGATGATTATTTTAAGCTTAAAGATAATAATAAGCAGACATTTAGAGCGCTGATTAAAAATGCTGTACATCCAATTAATTTTATTATAAATAAAAAGAATATCCTTTCATTAGGCGCTTCCGATAGATCAAAATTTTTAAATGAGTGCATAGAAGAAATAAAACTGGTTAAAGACGTGATTGTTAGAAATGATTTGATTAAGCGTTTATCCAGCGAGTTGGGCGTAGTAGAGTCCGAGGTAATGAATAGATTCGAAGAGTTAAAACCAAAAAAAAGGTATGCTAAAAAAAAGGAAAAAGATTATCAATCATCCATTAGACATTACGACTCCAAATCAGATAAAGCGCAATTAGAAATATTAAAGCTTTTAATTCATAATTCATCTCTAGCAGGAAAGGTCACACTTTCTTTATTGGACAACAAGCTGTGCTATAACATTATAAAAACAATTAAAGATCATTCTGAAAATTATACTAATATAGCTCAATTACTTGAGTTCATTGGTGATAGTCCAGAGGAAAGAAACTTAGTTGCCTCTTTAGCTGTAGATGTACCAGAAAAAGATAATGAAGAGGTTATATTAGCTGATTGCATAAGAGCGCTAGAAAATATTAATATTCAAAATGAAATTGACTCAATTAGAAATCAAATTCGAATTATAGAAGATAATAATCAATCATTAGATACTGATTTGCTTCGCAAATTAGAACACCTTAGAAAAAAAGTTAAGTAAAATATAAAAGCCCTCTTTTAAGAGGGCTTTTATATTATTAATTGAAGATATAAATCAAATTACTGACTTATAGTAACTCCTAAAGTATAGTGTTTTGGTTGTCCTAAACGAACTCTAATTCCACTAACTTCACCTGCTCCAAAGTCAACAACGTCATTTACAAATAATTCATCAGTAACATTATGTACTGCTGCATTAAATATTACGTTTCTTCCTGCCATTTCAGTTGAATACTGAAGTTTAAGGTTAAGAAGACGTGTCGTATCTGACTTCCAAGCATCAGCTTTCCATGTATTGTTAGGACCTAATCCACCTGCTACTTCTGAAGGATCATCTCCATAACCAAATTTAGCGTATAATTCGCTAAATGATTGAATTTCAAGTGAAGCTTTTACTCTGTTGAAGAAACCAGTAATCGCAACGTTGTGCATACTTTGAGGCGCACCACCAATTTTAATATCTTTAACATATAATTCTACTGCCTCTTCAGTGCTTGGCACCCCCGGAGTTTGAAAATATTTATAGTTAAGATTGTCAGTAAATCTCCAGTCACTTTCATGACCAGTTAAATCTACCCTAATAATTGGAATTGGTTGATAAGCTACAGAATACTCAACACCAGTATGTAACTGATTTAAACCTGTGATATTGAAGAAAGATTCTGTTCCATTATCATCTTCAATAGATCCTTTTTGTACTCTATCTGACCATGCTGCATAATAATAGTTAACACTAGCAGCAATTGTTCCATTTGGTGCCTTGTATCTATATCCAAAGTCAAGCCATTCAGCTTTTTCATTCTCAAAATCAGTATTAATAATCATATCTTCATCATTTATTACTTTGTCTAATGATGGTGTTAATTTTGCGAAAGATGCATTACCAAATAACATATGAGTATCATTTAGTGGATAGGTTGCTCCCACTTTATACTGATAACCTTCATTTCCTTTTGAATCATATTCTGGTTCTCCAAGAGCCCAATGGTTTTTAACAGAATAATCTGCAGTTGATGTACCAAGCATACCATAAACATTAGTTCCGTTGTTAAATGATTTATTTGCTTGAACATAACCACCATACCAATCTACTCTATTGGTGTTATCATATGAAATTTTGTCTCCTAGTGTTCTATTTTCTTGACCAGAAGTCCAATTTTCATTTCCGCCATAAGAACCATCAAAAAAATCTCCACCTAACAAGTCAAAAACTTGTCTGTAGTGTTCAATTTTTGCAGTTCTAACATCAAGTCCAAATGTTAAGCTTGTTGAATCATTAATGTCCATATCAAGTTTGCTCATTATCCCATATGTAGCTTGGTTATTTCTACTTGATCTTAAAATAGCTCCAGATTCATACCCATAGCCATCAACCCAATTTGTTTGGTTGGCATCAATAGTAGCTTGCCAATCCCTAGCTTTATTTTGTAAGGGATCACCGCTTGCTAAATAACTACTACCCGTGCCACCTGAGCCTCCACCTTCACCACCTGAATAGTAAAGTGAAGTTGATAGCATCATAGCGTCTGAAAGTTTATTATAAGAATTAAGTTGTACTATCGGCTTATGAAAATAATTCATTTTTTCATTCATATCACCTGCAGTATAATTGTCAACCCTATAATTCCAACCATCAAATGGTCTCCAACTAGGCATAGCTCTTTTACCGTTATACTTAGTATCTAATTTACCATATCTAGCATTATAATCTGTTCCATATTCAGTTCTTAAATCATCCTCTGCAACTCCCATATCGCGTGCAAGTTCATGGCTATAATTTGAAACACGGTTATTGTAATAGCTTTGACCGTGTTCTTGAGGAGAACCTAGTGCAAGAAATTCTAGACGATTATCATCATCAAAAGAATATGATGTGTTAAAATAGTAAGCCCACGCCTTAGTATAAGTACCTTGCATATGAAGTCCATCAGCTGTTCTTTTGCTCGCAGCAGCTACTAACGTCATTTTACCATCCATTAGCAATCCTGCATTTAATGTAATAGCAGTTTTGAAAAGACTGTTTGTACCAACTTCTTGTTTTACAACGTAACCCGCTTCTGTTGAAGCAGGAGAAGTTATAAAGTTCATAGATCCGCCAACTGAAGGAACAGCAAGATTTATTGCACCAGCACCTCTTTGTACTTGAACAACAGATGCTACATCAGCTAAAACAGACCAATTAGAGAAATATAGATTACCATTTTCCATATCATTCATTGGAACGCCATTAATCATGTATGCAGTGTAGTTATCTGTAAAACCACGCACCCATACATTTTCATCATCCCAACCACCACCATCGTTTACAAAAACGTTTGGTAATGTTGATAAAGCTTTAGGTAAACCTCTTCCACCAAGTCTGAAGTTAATATCTTCCTTTGTGTAATTACTGTAGGCAACAGCATCATTATCATCTACACGATTGGCTAATACTTCAACACCACCCAGAGCGACTGAAGTAGCTTCAAGTGAAAAGTTAGCTGTAACGTTTGATCCATTCACTCGAACGCTAGAAGAAGAGGATTTGTATCCAACAACTGATGCGGTTAAAGTGTAGGTACCATTCGGGACATTAACAGAGTATCCGCCACTTAATGTAGCAGCTGCCCCTAATTGTGTATCGATGACGACGACATTAGCTCCAGGTAAAGCATTTCCATCTGAATCTGTTACTGTTCCAGATATTGTACCTTGACCAAAAGCAGCGCTAGTAAAAACAACTAAACTAGCAATTAAACTAAGAATTGTACGATTCATAGTTAATCTCCTTTATCTCGATTTTTTATATATTAATATATTTTAATAGAATGCATTCCACATTCTTGGAGAATTTCACCTTTTTGATTGGAAAAAACAAACTTTAAATAAACATTTTATTTTATTAATTTTTTACCTTTCAGAAAATAAAATCATTAATTTATGAGTCGATTATGCAATTTTTAGACCTAAAAAAACAGCAGGAACGTATCAGAAACTCTTTGGAGAAAAGGATTAATAAAATTCTTGATCATGGAGCATACATTATGGGTCCAGAAGTATTTGAGTTAGAAGAAAAACTTGCTGACTATTGTGGTGTTAAATATGCTATTTCATGTTCATCTGGAACTGATGCTTTATTAATTCCTTTAATGGCATGGGGTATAGGTCCAGGAGATGCAGTTTTCACTACACCTTTTACGTACCATGCCACCGCAGAAGTCGTTTCAATTTTAGGGGCAACTCCTGTTTTAGTCGACGTTTATGAATCAACCTTTAATATTGACTGCGAAAAACTAGAAATTGAGATTAAAAAAGTAATTGAAGAAGGAAAACTAATTCCTAAAGCTATTATTCCTGTTGATTTATTTGGATTACCAGCTCGCTATCGCTTAATTGACGTGATTGCCCAAAAGTATAATTTAAAAGTTCTTCAAGACGCAGCCCAAAGTTTTGGCGGTGGAGTTGGGAAAAAAAAAGTAGGATCTTTTGGAGATGTTGCTGCCACTTCATTTTATCCAGCTAAGCCTTTAGGATGTTATGGTGATGGAGGAGCAATTTTCACGAATAATGAAGAAATAGCAGAAAAATGTAAGTCTATCAGATTTCATGGTACTACTGAACACGATCGATATCATAGCGAAATAGTTGGATTAAATGGCAGGTTAGATAGTATTCAAGCTGCTGTTTTACTTGAAAAACTCTCTATTTTTGATGAAGAACTGCAAATGCGAAATGTTGTTGATGCTAATTATAGAAAGTATTTAAATAATGCACAGTATCATCCCAAAAATTATAAATCTTCCCATGCATTATTTTCAATTACTTTGGGTTCAAATACTAAAAGAAATGATTTAATAAATAATCTAAGCTATAAGAAAATACCAACAGCTGTATATTATAAATTTCCTATTCATCTAATGAGAGCCTTTAGATATTTAGGCTATACCGAAGGAGATTTTCCTATATCCGAAAAATTATCTCAAACCATTGTTAGCTTACCAATGCATGCATATATATTAGAATCTGAAATAAATATATTGATTTCTGAATTAAAACGCTAATAATGAAATGTGTAGTGACAGGGGGAGCAGGATTCATAGGCTCAAATTTAGTTGATAGTCTTTTAGATAAAGGTAATGAGGTGGTTGTAATTGACAATTTTACGTCTGGTAAAAAAGAAAATTGTAATAAAAATGCTAGTTATTATAATATAGATCTTTCAGATATAGAAAAAAAATCTAAAATTAAAGAGGTTATTTGCTCTGCTGAGGTAATTTTTCATTGTGCCGCTCTTGCTAGAGTACAACCCTCTATTATCGATCCTGTAAAATATGAAGTAAACAATACTTTAGGCACAATAAATATACTCAAATGCGCTGCAGATATGGAGGTAAAAAGAGTTGTTTATAGCGCATCATCTTCTGTTTATGGAAGAGCTGAAAAACTGCCCAGCAAGGAAAGTGACATAGTTAATCCAATTTCGCCTTATGCTAACCAAAAATATTATGGTGAACTTTGTTGTAAAATGTTTTCAAAAATATATTCAATTCAAACTGTTTCTCTTAGGTATTTTAATGTTTTTGGAGAAAGACAAAATGTGAGAGGCGCATATGCTACTGTTGTAGGTGTTTTCATTAATCAATTGCTAAATAAACAACCACTGACAATCAATGGTAATGGTAAACAGAGAAGAGATTTTACTTATGTACAAGATGTAGTAAATGCAAATATATTAGCTTCCAAATCAAGCCGAGTCGGAAGAGGGGAGGTTGTAAATATTGGTTCAGGGATTAATGTTTCAATTAATACTCTTGCTAAAAGCATAGGTGGTTCTAGAAAATACTTAGATTCAGTTGATGAGCCCTTTGCAAATTTAGCTGATATTAAAAAAGCAAAAAAATTATTAGATTGGGAACCTACTGTAGATATTTTAGATTGGATTAAAGATTATAAACTTTTAAATGGAATAAAATAATATGAGTAAAAAAATTCTTATAACTGGTGGAGCAGGGTTTATTGCACACCATGTTATTGATAAAATTCTTTCAACTACTGATTGGGAGATTATTACTTTAGATAGACTTGATTTTAGTGGCAATTTAAACCGACTTAAAGAGGTGGTGTCTGCATATCCTGAAAAAGAGCAAAAAAGAGTAAGAGTTGTACATCATGATTTAAAAGCTGAATTAAACCTTGAGATTACAACAACTATTGGAAAGATTGATTTCATTGGTCATTTAGCTGCTGGTTCGCATGTTGATAGATCAATAACCTACCCGTTAGAGTTTGTAATGGACAATGTTGTTGGAACTGCACATATATTAGATTATGCTAGAAAATTAGATCATTTAGAAAGATTTGCATATTTCAGCACAGATGAAGTATTTGGTCCTGCTCCTGCGGGTATTAATTACAAAGAAAACGATAGGTATAATTCAACCAATCCTTATTCTGCAACAAAAGCTGGAGCGGAAGAATTAGTTGTAGCATTCGAAAACACATATGGACTCCCTTCAATAATTACTCATACGATGAATGTTTTTGGAGAAAGACAAAATCCTGAAAAATATATCCCAATGGTAATAAAAAAAGTAAGAGACGGTGAATTAGTTACTGTGCATTCTAATCAAGAAAAAACAGTAGCAGGTTCTCGTCATTATATTCATGCTGAAGATGTTGCAGATGCGTTACTTTTTTTGTTTAACTATGATATATCTAAAATCCAACCTGATGGTACAGGAGCTAAATGTCAAAAGTTTAATATTGTAGGCAAAGATGAAATTGATAATTTAGAGTTGGGGCAATTTATAGCGCAAACACAAAAAAAAGTCTTCAATTACGAAATGGTAGATTTTCATTCTCAAAGACCCGGTCACGATCTTCGTTATGCTTTAGATGGTGAAAAAATGGAAAAAATGGGATGGGTACCTCAATCTGCATATAAAAAACTAGAAGAGGTAGTAGATTGGACTTTAAAAAATGATAGATGGCTATCAATATAGAAAATTTTACTTCTTAACTACAGCTTGCCCTTCAAATTTTTCCCAATCCTTTTCAGGTCTAATATTTAAGTTAGTTTTCCAAATACCATTTAGGGTGTGCATATCTAAACCTAACGATTCACCTAAATTGATGATTGCCATAACATCTTTAGGTAAACATACTCCACCAAAACCATACTTTCCATCATGTCCAGGTACACTAATATGAGAGTGGCCAATTCTACCATCGCTAACAAATCCATCAACAGCTGTATGCCAATCTGCGCCGCATGCATCAGAAACAAGTTTCATTTCATTCATAAAAGAAACCTTAGTAGCAAAAAAACAATTGTTCATATATTTAATTAACTCAGCTGTGTTTGTATTAGTTTCAATAATTGATATAGACTGACCAAACCTCCAACGATACATATTGGCAACTTCAGAAGTATGATCAGAATCTCCTCCAAGAATATATCTTGATTGATTAATAAAATCAAATTTGGCACTTCTCTCTGTTAGAAATTCAGGATTAAATATTAAATTGAGCTTCGGATATTTTTGTTGAAAATTTTTGGTTGAACCTGGAATCATAGTTGAGCGAAGTAATATAATGTTATCTCTTTTGTTAATTTTATTTATAGAAGAAAGAGCTTCATCTACTAAATCTAAATTAATTGAACCGTCAATGTTTGCAGGTGTTGGGACAGACAAAAATATAAAATCTGATTTATTTACCGTATCTTCAATTGAATTTTGAGATCTGTTTGGATTTTTATCGTAGATTCTTACTTCAGCATCACATCCTGTATTAGCTGAAAATCCAAACTGAACTGCACTTCCAACAAACCCTTTTCCTATTATACCTATTTTCATAATTACACCCTTTATTTTTTTAAACTAGATAGTAGTATGTCTTCAAGTTTTTCTAATATATTTTTTCTATTAAAGTTTTCCATATAATATTTTTTAGCATTTTTAGACATAGTATTTTTTTTAGTATCTGACATGCGACTCAATTTTACCATATTTTCTGCTAATTGTATATAATTTCCAGAATTTGATGCCAAACCACTTTGAGATTCATTAATAATATTTGATACTTCACCGTCTGCGTTTGCAATAATAGGTTTACCAAAAGCTAGGTATGATTGTGTTTTTGCAGGAATAGTTTTTGAAAAAATAACACTTTTTTTAAGACTAATTAATAGTGCATCTGCTTGTTTAAAGAAATATGGCATTTTATCTATTGGAAATGATCCTAAAAATGAAACTTTATTTTGCAAATTCATTTTCTCTACTTTTTTAAACACTTTTTTTCTTTCTCTACCATCTCCTAAAACAACTAAATGGATTTTATGACTTCTAAGCTCATTCATTGCTTTGATTATGCAGTCAAAATCTTGTGCAATTCCAATATTTCCAGCAAAAATTATTTTGAAGTCATCAATTTTATCTATGTTATTATTTGTATAACTACTATCACTTTTTTTAAAAAATAATTCCTCTCCCCATTGTGGAAGATATATAAGATTTGGATTGTTTGTCTTTTCTTTAATCGATTGAATAAATCCTCTAGATGAAGTCAAAATTTTATCACAGTTTTTATAAATAAATTTTACAATTGGCAAGATAATGCTTGGCAGAAAATCTGATTTTAAATTTCCGCCTTCCCTAACGCTTTCAGGCCATAAATCTGTTACCCACATGATTAAGGGTACTTTTTTTATTCTTTTAATGATTATTGCAGGGAGAGCAATAGTAATTGGTGATACTTGATTAACAAATATAATATCAATTTTTTTTAATGATAATTTTATAGCAGGTATAATACTAAAACATATAAATGATAAATAATTAAAAAAAATATTTATTTTTGAACCATTTTTTCTTGGCCAAACTATAATTCTTATAATCTCAAGATTATCAAATTTTTCATACCTTTTTTTAAAAATGCCATAATTTTCATAATATTCACCTCTAGGATAGTTAGGTATTGGGCACATTACTTTAATAGAATATCCTTTATCTAAAAAGAATTTAACCATATCATTAATCCTGTTTATTTCTGGTTTAAATAAAGGAGTAATAATCAAAATATTTTTAGATAACACCTGATTATTCATTATAAAATAAAAAGTTAGATCTTAAACCAGACTTTTTTATTAATATAATCTTTATAGCTCAAGATTACTTTGAGTACTTTCCATGAAACTTGCTCTGAATTATAATCTAAAGGTATTGAAGGTGGATTACTTTTATTCTGATCAATAGATACATTAATTGATCTAATAATTTCTTTTTTATCTAGAGAAGAAACTATGACAGTACCTTCATCCATTGCTTCAGATCTTTCGTGGGCATCTCGAATAGTTATAGCTGGAAATTTTAATATTGAAGATTCCTCAAAAATTGTTCCACTGTCAGATATAACACAAAATGCATTTTGTTGTAGCCAAACATAATCAAAGAATCCCATTGGCTTTAGTTCAATAATATTTGGGCCAAATTTTAATTTTTGCTCTTTAATTCTTAATTTCGTCCTAGGGTGTAAAGCTAATATTATTTTGCGTTTAAAATTTTCAGTTATTGTATTAAATGAAGAAACAATATTTTTTAATTTTTCAGGACTATCTACATTTTCTTCTCTATGTATGCTTGCTAAAAAATACCCTTGTTTATTTATCTTTAATTTGGATAATATTTTAGATTTTTCAATAGATGATTTATAATAATTTAAAATTTCCTTTTGTGGAGACCCTATTTTTATAATTTGAGCTGGATGTATGCCCTCATTAATTAAATTTTGCTTTGCTTGATCACTGTAAGGCATATTTATATCACTAAGATGATCGACTATTTTTCTGTTAATCTCTTCTGGTACTCTTAAATCAAAACATCTATTGCCTGCTTCAATATGAAAAATGGGAATCTTTCTTCTTTTAGCCATAATAGTAGATAATGCGCTATTTGTATCACCTAATACAAGAATTGCATCAGGCATTTCTGCCTCAAAGATTTTATCCGTTTTATGAATGATATTTGCTATTGTTTGTGAAAGAGAAGAACCAGCAGAGTTTAAAAAAAAGTCAGGTTTTCTAACATCCAAGTTTTCAAAAAAAACTTCATTCAATTCATAGTCATAATTCTGTCCTGTATGAATAATTTTATGGTTAACATACTTATCTAATCTATTCATAATCCGAGATAATTTAATTATTTCAGGCCTAGTACCAATGATAGTTAAAACTTTCATACTATTTAAAGTCCTCAAGTTTAAGCAATAACTCTTTCATCTTATCTACATCCAGTCTATGAGTGCTATCTGAGCTATATTCTTCTACGTGACGAATTTCAGTATTTCCTTTTTCAAAATACTTTTCATAATTCAAACTTCTTTTATCAATTGGTATTTTGTAAAAATCGCCCAAGTTTTTTGCTTTATACATTTCTTCTTTGCTGCATAGCACTTCAAATACTTTTTCACCATGCCTCACACCAATTTCTTTAATTGGATGATTGGGACACTTTTTTAGTTCACAAATTGCTTGTGCAAGAGTTTTCATAGTCGCGGCAGGTGCTTTCTGAACAAAAATATCTCCATTTTTACCACTTTTAAAAGCGAATTCAACTAAATGTACTGCATCTTCAAGAGTCATCATAAATCGTGTCATATTTTCATCTGTTATAGTAATAGGTAAGCTTTCTTTAATCTGAGAACACCATAAGGGTATTACGGAACCTCTTGAAGACATAACATTACCATATCTTGTAAGACAAACAATCGACCCTTCTGGAGCATTCCTTGATTTTGCAAGCACAACCTTTTCCATCATCGCTTTTGAAGTACCCATAGCATTTATTGGATATACCGCTTTGTCCGTACTTAAGCAAATTATCTTAGCTACTTTATGTTCAAATGCTGAATCTATAACGCTTGCAGTTCCAAGCACATTGGTTCTTACAGCTTCTAAAGGATGAAATTCACATGAAGGGACTTGTTTGAGAGCTGCAGCATGAAAAACAAAATCTACATGTTTCATTGCATCATTAATTGAGTCTTTATTTCTAACATCTCCTAAATAAAACTTAATTCTTTCGTCATTATAATATTTTCTTTGATCATCCTGTTTTTTCTCATCTCTAGAAAAAACACGAATTTCTTTTACGTCAAAGTCCAAGTATTTTTTAAGTACAGCATTACCAAAAGAACCTGTACCTCCTGTAATGAGCACAATTTTATTTTTTAATAATTTCAATTTTTACCTGCATATAAATCTTTAATCATCTCCTCCCAAGAGGAAATCATAATATTTGTCTTATTTTTAAATTTTGAAGAATTTAGACTTCTATCACATTGAAAACTACTATTACGATTAATTTTAATACTTAATTTAAATATCTTATTTATTAATTCAATTAAATCAAATTTACTAATTGGATTTGATGATATTTGCCATACACCATTTAAATATTGATGTTTATCAATAATTTGTTCTATTACATTGGCAAAGGCATCTGTGGTTAAACCAGAAAATATTGCATTTTCAAAGCCATCAATTTCACCACCTTTTTGAGATTTAATCCATTCCAATAAACTCTTTTTATTAAAAAGTTCATGTCCAATAAAAGATGTTCTTATAGTCAAAGCATCTCCCTTAACAATTTCACCAAGTAGTTTTGATTCTCCGTATTTATCTATAGGATCTGGAATATCAGACTCTTTATAATTTCCCTTATTACCAGAAAAGACACAATCAGTGCTCAATTGAATGAGCTTAATTTTATTTTTTAAGCAAATTTCGTGCAATACATGAGGGAGTAGCGCATTTATATTTATCATATTTATGATATTTTTAGCATCACCTCTTTGTTTAATTACACCTATACAATTAATTAAAACGTTGGGAGATATTTTTTCAATAACATCGCTGAGCTTATTATATTGATTAATATCATCAATGAAAATACATCTATCTTTTTCTAAAATATTTTGAAAAAAATCGGTTAATTCCAATTCTTTTTTTTGTCTTAAAATGCTACAAACTTCATACTTTCCTTTAAGATTTTTAATTAATCTATGACCAACCATGCCACTACCACCTAATATTAGTATTTTCATATTAAAACAAATCTACAAATTCTGGTGTTTCACCGCCACCATTAAGCCAACTATAAAAATCAATATATTTAGTGTATAATTTATCCCAGCTATATTTATTCTTAACAAATATCCTACCATTATTACCCATGTTTTTTAAAGTTTTGGTTGAAAGAGTTTTTGTAAAATTTATAATTGAAATTATATTCCGTTCATTTAGATTTATCGTCCAACCACATTTCCTATCTTTAACTGCTTTCCATGGAGTATTCTCAGAGACTATAACTGGTAAGCCGTAAGATAAAGCTTCAGCCACCACTAACCCAAAATTTTCTGTTTTTGAAGGAAGAATAAAAATATCATTTTCTAGAAACTTATTTTTTTTACTTTCTCCGATAACTGTATCTGAAAAAATAATATTAGATATGCCTAATTTTTTAACAAGATTTTTTAATGAATTATAATATTTTTTATCTTCATAATAGCCGCAAATATCTAAAATTGTTTTATTATCGTCAATTTTTTTCCATGTGTTTATGAGCAGCTCTAACCCTTTTATAGGATGTATTCTTCCTAAATAAAGAAATTTATTGTTACTATATATTTTTTTTGTAAATGAAGGTATTTTTATACCATTTGGTATAATTGCTATAGGTTGTTTAAATCCTAATTCCCTTATTTCATCCTTTTCTTTTATTGATGTAGCATGAAATGCATCGCAAGATGAAAGCATGTTATTTTGATTAGAAATTAAATTAAAAATAGACTTTTTATTTTTGTTTGTATCAAGAGCATCTTTTGACATAGTTCCTCTTGGAGATAGAATATGATTTATTTTTTTAAATTTTTGAATGTTTAAGGGATATATATTTGGCATTCTCCATAACATATGATTATGAATTATATCACCATCTTTAACTTTATCTTTCATACCTTTTTTGAATGCTCTAGATGATAGGGCAAACTTAAAAATTTTATTAATTTCATATTCATGTAATTTAAATGATGGGTTATTTAATAGATTGTGCGGTTTCGTTGTATGTAAGTGTGTTTCAATATCATTAGAAAGTGCTTCACATAGAGCTGGTACTGAATAAGAATGTCCACTAACCTGTTTTTCAACAATAAATGATGTTATATGATGAACTGAATAAGATTTACTCATTACATAAAAATAATTGGTGAAATTATAATGTCGATAATTATTTTTTTATTTATCATGAAAAATATTTACAAATAAATTCCATATTTATTTAGGGCTTTATCATACATTTGCAATAGTCTTTTTGGAAATTGTTGCCTTCATTTTTTTAAGATGAAATTTGGTCATATATTTCAAACATATTAAATAATAATATTAGACCAAATATAAACAATATTTATATATAAATAATCATTATGTTGTTCTGGTTAATTAGTTACTTATTTAATAATTAAATAAACTTATTTCTAAGCTCGCAAATTAAATTTATTCAGTCATATATTTAAATTTTAACATTTTTGATTTTTATAATAGGTTGGAAACATTTTTTGTATATTAAATGGATTTCTGTTCAGTAACATAACTGAATTAACTTATTCATGAATAACTTATTTATTGTAGGTACACCAGGACATTATTTCAATCTGCTTGAATGCATCGAAGAATTTGATTTAAAAACTAACGATTCAGATCTGATATTTTTAAATAGTAATTATTGGTCCTCAAATCAAATGACTGAAGACTTTATAAATAATTATATTGATTCTACACAATGGAAATCTGTTAATAGAATAACACTTTGGGACTCTATGACTCAAAAAATATATTCAATAGATAATATCCAAAAAATATTTTCAATTATTTTTCAGATTTTAACAAAGTACTCCTTTAAGAAATATGATTATTTAGTCTTGAGTCAGATTGAGCAATTTTATTCTAAGTTATTTTATTTTTTTGTTTTTCCCAAGAAAGTCATTTCTTTAGATGAAGGTAATGCTATTTTCAGAGTTCTTAAGTTGATAAATAGTAAAAGATTAAGATGGCCCCTTCCTAAAAAGATTATATTTTTTAGTTCATATAATATCCAAGTTCAAAAATATGACACCGTAGTAAAGTGTAATTACGAGTATTCAAAAAAGATCTTAAAAAAATCAATTATAAAATCTGATGATGTATGGTTCATTGGCTCTCCTTATCTAGAAAATGAATTAATGGATAAAGATTTATATTTTGAAAGCATAAAAAAAATCAGATCTGCATATAAGTTTAAAAATATTAAATACTTTCCACACAGGAGAGAAAAGAAAGATAATTTAAATATTTTAGCAAAATATTATCAGTTTTCTATTATGAAAATTGATTGTCCAATAGAGATGTTTTTTTTGCAGAATCGTAAGTTGCCAAATATAATTTCTGGATTCTTTAGCGCTGCATTATTTAATCTGCAAAAAATGACTGAAGAGAATATTGAAATTCATTCATACTTTGTTCAAAGACATGATAGTTTAACATCGATGAAGGAATTTATAGAAATAAAAAATCAATATAAGGAAGCAGGAATTAGAGTTATAAATTTGTAGTGTAGTATAGCTAATTTAAAAGAAATATTACTAATGAAATTTCTTTTCAGCTTTTAATTTCTTATAGTGATTAACATTTCTATTCTTAATAATTTTTCCAGGATTACCCCCCATAATTGAGAAAGGTGGAACATCTTTGTATATAAGGCACGAAGCCTGAATAATTGCGCCTTCACCAATAGTTACGCCTCCTAATACCGTAACATTATTTCCAAACCATACATTATCCTCTATTATAACATCTTTATTAATAAAGGTATTATCATAAGGAATTTTGGTACCATAGTCATAGTTATGATTACTGGTGATAATTTCACAACCAGATCCAGAGTGAAAATTATCTCCAAAAGTTACCTTTCCAAAACCAAAAATATGCATACCATTAAAGTTGGGATTTTTACCTAATATAGTATTTTTTGAGAGCGATGTAGAGCCACCGATATAAAGATCCCCTTGATGATTTAGAACTTTTTTAAGTTCCCAAAATCTATTAAAACTATTTTTAGTTTGTTTCAGATGATAAAAAATTTTTTTTAGCATAGTATATACTTATCCATGTCCCTAGCAATTGCACTATCCATGTTAGACAATATACAATTGCAGCAAATTCAACACCATTTTTCGTATAAATCAAATTTAAAAAAACATTTAGTATTGCAGCAACAACAGCAATATACAATAGATAGTACCTTTGTTCATATATAATTAAAAATGGACTGCTTGTCCAATATAAAGTTTGTAAAAATCCCGCTATAATAAACCACTTAGCAATATGAGTGTTTATAGAGTACTCGTTTGGTAAGAAAATATTTATTAATAGTGGAAAGCAATAGTAGTATAAAAGTGAAAATACTATCATTCCTAAAGTAATAGATATGATCGCTATAATTATTTCTTTATCTATGATTTTATTTAAACTCATTTTTTTGAATAAGTATGGTGAAAAAGTTAGTTGCAAAACTTTTCCTAAAGCTGATATTCCAAATGATAGTTGAAAAATTGCTGCATATGATGCTAAATCAATTTCAGTGAGTTGAGAATTAATAATTAATTTGTCTGCAGCTCCATATATTTGAGTAAAAATACTATATAAAACTAATGGAACTGAAAATTGAATAGCCTTTTTTATTAGTGTGAGATTAAAAGTAAAATCTTTTTTTCTCAATTTTATGAAAAATATTATTCCAGTAAATATTGAAAATATATAAGCAAGCATGTGAATACTTAAAACAAGTTTTAAATTAATAAAACTAGAATTTGATAAAAAAAGTACTCCTCCAGTAGTAATAATAAAAACAACTAAATTAGAAATGAAAAAATGTCCAACGTTCGATTTTGCTCTATATAGAGTGAGCATTAAGGTGTGAATAGCAAATAAGAAGCTATTAATTAAAGCATATAAAAATACTGTATAGTCTTGAAATTGTAAAATTTTTTGTAACGAATCTTTAAAAATAAGGCTTATTAATATTAACACCAATGTTGATAAGAATGAAAACACTGATGTATTAAAAATAAAATTAACAGCACTATTTTTTAATCTATCATAAAAATTTTTTAGCAAATATGTTGATAAAGCAAAGGCGATGAATGGAGTAGATAAACCTAGTATCACCTTATAGATTGAATAATCAGCGAACTCTGAAATCGTTAAGGTTCGAGTTAAAATTGGTAATAGTATTACTGGTAATAAGACAACTATAATTTGAGATATACCATAGCCCAAAATGAGGTTAGAAATTTTTATCAATTTTTTCATTATGATTGAATTACTGAATCATGTTTTACAAAAAGAACTAGGTAAATAAATACATCTCTAAAGTTAGGAAAATAAATTGATTCTAGATTTGCATAAATCAAAAAAGGAATTAGGTAGTATATTGGGAAATAGAATAGATCTCTTTTAATCAATCTATATATTATCAAATAAAAAAATATAAACAGTGAGAGAAGGTTGTAATTATTCCAAAAATCTAAAAAAGTATTAAATGTATATAATAATAATTCTCCATTAGCAACAAATAATGTGCCCTCCTTATAACCAAAGAAAAAATTGTCTAAAGTTAGTTGCTGAAAAAAAAATATTTGAGCAACAATCCTTACTTCTTGTAAAAAAGAATAATCTTCAACAGTCATACCTCCATTGAATATTGGAGAGCTAGAAACAAAAATAAATAATTGAACAATGATTAAAAGTACCATGAAAGTTAAGGTGTATTTTAGCTTTCTTATTTGGTTGGGTGCATAATTATAAATAGCTAAGAACAAAAGTATAGTTCCAACTAATATTCCACCTCGTCCTTGCTGTATATAATTTAATAACAAATTAATGATAGATATAATAAGTATTGATTTTTCTGCAGCGTTTTTATAAAAATAATTAAGAATCATATAAGAATATAATGTAGTGTTTAATGCTATGGGTATAGCATTTGAACTTGACCCAACAAGAAAGTCTTCGTTAAAATCTGGCCGATAAAAAAAATCGGGTATTATCGAAAAATACTTTACATAAAAAAGTATATAAAAAAAAAGAAACAAAGTGTTCATTAGATATTTCACATTAATTTTTTCATATAAAAGTATTTTATAGCCTACCAGAGACATTATGGGGAAAATAATATTAAATAAATTAAGCTGTCCTTTTATCATAAAAGTAAAAGACCCTGAAATAATCATTACTAATGTAAAAAATGTAGCCATCGTATGATCTTTTTTTAGAAAAATAGGCTTAAAGAAAAAGAAAATAGAAATTATCCAGCAAAGCCCAATAGTAGAATAATAATAAGGAAATCTAAGTTCCATTGGTATAAAGGAAACTAGAGTGGGCGGTAATAAGAATAAAAGAATAATTACAAAAGGTATGATTGATTTTGTTTGAACCTTCAATTATGCCCTAGAATTTTATTATTTACATAGTCCATCACAACATGATTTAATTTGCTAGAGGGATATTTATAAACATATTCATCTTTAAAATACTTTTCTTTTCCAAAAATTTCCAATTTCATGTTTTGTAGATTAAAAATAAGTAACAAAAAATATGATTCATAAATCAATCTACATTCCATAATGATTTTAATCATAATAAATGTTGTTTTATTTATCCAAGAAAAAAGGGTTTTTAAGTAGTTTATTATCAAAAGGTTTTGAATTTAAATTTACATCTAATTGCAAATAGTCGTTTACAACCTTTTCATTAAACTCAATTTTTCTAGAATATCTAACCTCTTCTGATTTTTCTTGGTAAAGAGGATCAATATCAAAAATAGTTTTATCTTTAATTCTTTCAGCAATTGAATGAAATGCTGCTTTTACAGTTGACATTGTGTAGATATAGGGATTTTTTTTAAAGTTTGACATAGCATGGTAGAGCATAGGTCCACTATCTAAGCCTTTTGAGAGGAGGTGGATCGTGGCACCAACTAAGTGTGGATTATTATCATATAATGCCCAAAAATTACAATCAGTACCTCTATAATATGGTGAAACCCCCATGTGTATATTTATTGCTTTTGCATTTACTAAAAAATTAATGAGGTCACCTTTAATATAGCTGCTTCCAAAGACTATATAAATATCACTTTTTAAAAAGTCAGAAATATTATCTAAAGAGCATGTATTTAAATCTCCCATTAAAATAGGAAAAATTTTTATGTTATTAGAACGGCCATTTATGTATGAGTTACCAAATAGTTCTACTTGAGCGTTATTAACATTCTGAAAATAAGTTTTCATAGTTTCTGAAGCTGGATAATGTCCAGGTATGACACCAGGGAAAATTGTTGCACACTCTTGAATGACAAATAATTCATCACAACACTCAGATAACAAGTTAACTAAATAATTATGCCTACTTTTATTTGATGTTAGTAAAGTAATTTTCACTTTTTTATTCTCCTTAAAATATTCGAATGGTCTTCTCTTGCTATTTCCAGATTAGAATTATTAATTTTTTTCATACTCTTATCAATACTCATAATTTGCTTGAATCCTAATTCAATATTTAAGTCATTTAATATTTGTAAGGTGTTTCCATTGTAGGAGCCACAAGGATGAGACATACTTTTTATAATATTTTTTTTTGAACTAAGAATCTTTGAAAGATGCAAAAAACATTTTTCATATTCATTTTTCTGTTCATTATAATTGAGTTTTTCTAGTAAAGTTGGATGGTTGTGAGAATGAAGACCTATTGTGTGTCCAAGTGAATTTAAATTCTTTACATCATTTTCTGAAAAGAAAAGAATTGAAAAAAAATCTTCAGGTATAAAATTTTTTTCGCTCATCATTGCGCTAATAATATTATCGTAATGTTTTTTGGAAATTAGATGATCTCTGACTAATCTGAATTTAATATCTTCAATAGAATAAAATGGAAATTTAGATTTGGTATTAAGAATCCTTTTTTTGTTTTGCTTGAAAAAACTATTTAAATCTTTATCTAAAGATTTGTAAAACTCTAAATAAAAATCATCAACATTTTTGAAATAATTATTCCTAAAGTATCTAAATACTTCTAAAAAATCAGGCTTTTCTTCAAAAATTGATGTATAAACGAAGAAAAAACTTTTTATTTTTAAATCTTCAAGAACTGGTAAAGCAATATCAATTTGACACTTAAGAGCATCATCGAATGTAATACATACTTCATTTTCCTTTAACTTATTATTCTTATACTTATCAAAAAAAACATCTGCATCTAGAATATTTTTTCTACCAATAAAATTAATAATTTTGTAAAAATCGTTAGCAGATATTGAACCTTGACCCTTTTTATGAATATTGTCATTGTGAAAATGATGAAACATAATTCCGTGATAAAAGTTATTTGATTCGGTGAAGTACATTTTTATTGTTGAATTGAAATTTAAATGAAAATAATTAGTAATTATAAGCAATAAATTAAAATATATTAAAAAATGAATAAGTAATCTTCAAAATTATCTATGATTTAAATTTTTTAATTTGAATTAATATTACACTATGATCAAAAATATCCTATTTTTAATAGTTAGCAATTTTATTAAAAACATATTTTGTCATATTTAATTGATCTTTAATTGTGCAAAAATCGTCAAAATTATTTCTTATAAAATTATTTACTTGATTATAAATGCCTGGTTTGAAATTTTCGTCATAGCTATAATTAAGATTAATTTTTTCAATATTTATTGATCCTATTTCTTGTTTCTTTAAGATTTCCAAAGGTTCTAAATAATAAGTGCCACTTTTTGTTAAAACCTTTATTGACCATCTTCCTGAAGACTGCCAGTTCGAATGATATGTAAATGGAATATTTTTTTCACTTACTCCAAATCCGAGGAAGGCGCTTGCGTTAGGATGCCACTCTATTTTTTTTTCACCAAAAGCATAGGAATTTAAACTTTTTGGTATTCCTATTAAGTAAAAAACAGTATCTATCACATGTGAAGAATTACACATAATCCATTTTTTTAACGATTTTTTATCATATTTAGCGGGATTTATTTTGTGGATCCATTCGGTAAAATCAAAATGAACACTCAAGATTCCTCCATCATTTTTAACAAGTTTTTTTAGGTTTACAACAGAAGAATAAAATCTACGATTATAGGCGATCAAAATATCTGCATCATTATTATTTGATAATTCTGATAGTTTTTTAAGTCCAGAAATATTCAAATCCCCAGGCTTTTCAAGAAGTATTTTTTTTGCACCGCCTTTAATTAAAATTTGTGTTGTTTCATTTAGTAGATGAATATTTACAGTATTAATTATATGTGAATATTTTGACAAATCTTTTTTTGTTGTAAAATTTTCTATTCCACCTGAAAAAACTTCAACTGAAAATTTTTCCTTCATTTTTTTACAATTCTTTAAGCCTCTTCCAACAATTTCATAATCTACTTTTAAACTAGATAATACTTTTGCGTACTCAGATGCCATATATCCACTTCCAACTATTAATACTTTTTTAGCTAAATTTTTTATGTTATTGGACATAATGTTTCCGGTTTATGTTCATTATAAACAAATGTATTAAAAGCATTAAATAGAGATGTATGAGCCAATAAGGTTTGATCTAGCTGAGTCATTCTACAGTCATTTTTAAAAATATCACTAATAGTAATGTAAGTTAATTTACTTGATGGAATAATTTTAAATTCATTATTCATTTTCAGATCATTGTCATTAGTTAAAAATTTTTGAGTTTTTTGATTCAAGTGGTAGTTTTTCTTGCCTTGTGAAATAGTAATAGTTATTCCTTCATTATGTTTTAAATCTGTTCTGATAGTAATCATATTTTTTCTATTATTCCTTAATTCAAGCATCCCATAAAATTCTTTGTATATTGGTCCTCTCCGATTTTCTCCTTTTAATAAATTTAGTTCATATTTTTTTAGTTTAACCTCATCTATGCCGGTTAAATATTGGAATAAATCTATGAAGTGAATTGCATTACAGCCCATACCAAGCTCGTTGGCATTCCCTTGAATATGAATATTTATATTCTCAGAAGATTGGCTAAGTTGTTTTTTGATTTCTTTATAAGGAATATAATATCTATGTACGAAATTACAGTATGCTTTGGAGTTAGATTTATTAATCATTTCAATAATTTTATAAAACTGCTTTTCTGATTGAAATACAATTTTTTCAAGAAGAAATTTTCTGAAGCCATTTTTTATAAGGATTTTAACAATTTCAAATCTAGGTTGAGAGGAGGTAGCAATTATTGCTAAATCTAATACAGGGGTATTTTTAATATCTTTATGCCATATAAAATTATTTTTATTTGCACCTATTATTTTCAAATTTTTCTTAATAGTTATATCTGAATGTTCTGCAATATGAATTTCGTATTCTTTTTTATCTAACAAAGATTGAGCATGTCTACACCCTATCCCACCAAAACCTACAATTAGTATTTTCTTTTTATCCATTAATTTTATTTAATAACTTTTTAGCCTATTATGAAAATATCTTAATTATATTTTTAATTTTTTATTTATAATTGTTTCTGCAATAAGCCAATCATATTCCGTATCAATATCAAGACAATATATTGGATCATCAATAACATATTTAATAATTTTATCAAAATTATTAAATCCCTTTTTCTTAAGAGAAGTAGGATTAATAGCATAAACTGATCCATTCATTTCCCATACCTTAGGACAGTCTTGAAATCGAGTATAATTACTTTTTTTAGTTTTTTTAAGAAATCCAGTATCATTTTCTTCGTACAAATTGAAGTATGGATTTGACTTTGCTTCATTTACTGATACAACCATATCTATATCATCTGAAAATTTAGTAATCATATCTTCGATATGTTTTGTTTTTCTGAATGGTGAAGTCGGCTGCAAAAGAATAATAATATCTGGTTGGTATGAATACTTTGTATACCAATTTAATGCATGTATTAGCACATCTTCTGTTGTCGAATTATCCATAGCTAATTCTTTAGGTCTCAAGAAAGGAACTTTAAGGCCTGATTTTTCAACAATTTCTTGAATTTCTTTAGATTCTGTACTAATGCATATTTCACTATCTTTAAAAAGCGATTTAGCTGTAGAAACTGAATGCATTATTAATGGCTTATTATTTAATAGCTTAACATTTTTTTTTGGTAATCTTTTTGATCCTGCTCTTGCTGGGATAATTACTAATTTTTTCATAAGTCTAGATTTTTAATATCTTCATTTGCTTGTCTAAAATCATCAATTGATCCAATATCCATCCAGTAGTCATAAGTTGGATATGAGATTATTTTATACTTCTTTTTGATAAGTTTTTGAATCAAATCAGTTGCATCATAATAGGTTTCTTTTGGTATTTCAGAAATGATAGATTTTTTTATTAGATATATACCAGCATTGCAAAAGTGAGTATAATTTGGCTTTTCCTCAAGAGATACAATGCTGTTATCGCTTGTTTCTATGGATGTTACTCCATATGGAATTTCTACAGAGTATGGAATAGTAATCATTGATAAATCAGCATTTTTATTTTCAAAATCTAAAAAAAATTTTTCATAATCTATTTTTGTTATAACATCTGCATTTGTAATCAGTACGTAATCATTTTGAATTTTATTAATTTTTGATACAGCGCCTATTGTTCCCATCTTAAACTCTTCGTAAATAAATTGAAAATCGAATATATTATTTTCATGATTAGAATAAATATTTTTTAAATGGTTTTCTATTTGATTTCCCATATGATTTAAACATACATAATATTTAGAAATCCCAAATTTTGATAATCTATCTAAATTATGTTCTATGGATGATTTATCTCCTACTTTCAATAGAGATTTTGGTATTTTATCTGTTAATGGTTTTAGCCTAGAACCCAATCCACCTGCCATCAAAATAGCATCAACTGGTAAATAACTATTTTGAACTCTAAAATTTATTATGTCAATTATTTGCATTTTATCATTTAGAATAGGTAGTATTTGAAATTTTTCCCTAAATGAGACAATCTTTTCCATAGAGTAGCTTGATTGTTTAATAAATGCCGGTTTGAGTTCAGCAAATTTTAAAGCTGAATCATCTATAGTCAAACCAGAAATTAAGCCTCTTCTCAAGTCTCCATCAGTTAAGCTTCCGACAAGCTTTTTTTTATCATCTAATAGGAATAAAACTTTATCCATATTTAAATTATTTAAAATTTTTAGTCCCTCTTTAGCATTTATTTTTGAGGAAGCTATATGTTTTTTATAGAGCATGATCTTTTATAGTTTTTAGTATTTTTTGAGAAGTATTTTTTTTATAAAAAATATTTTTACCCGAAAATTCTCCAAGCTTTTTAACATAATTATATTTTTTAATAATTTCATTTTTAGAAAATGAAACATCAAAAACATTGTCATTTTTTAATCTGCCTTTCTGTCTATCACCTACATTGATAACATACTTTTTAAATGAAGCTGCCTCAATAATACCACTAGAAGTATTCCCAATCATCATTGAGCAATTATGCATTGCTGAAAAATAATTTTCTCGACCAAAATCTTCAACCAAAAATATTTTTTCCTGAAGATCTCCTGCTAATTTAATCATTAATTTTCTATAAAGAGTTCCCGAAGCATCAGCATTTGGCATTGTAATAATAATATTTGAGTCTTCACTAATTTTTTTCAAGCTTTCAAATACTATTTTAGAATAATGTTTGTTTTTTTCTAATCCAACAGTTTCAGGGTGAAATGTAACCAAAATGAAGTTTTGATTTTGTGGAAGACTAAATTTTTTACAAACTTTTGACCATTTAGTTAAATTTATTTTATCTATATTATCCAGGCTTAACGCACCGAAGTTATATACTTTTTCTTTGCTCCCAACAAGGCTAGCAACTTTCTTTAAATGATGATCCGATGATACAAAATGAATGCATGATGCTAAAGTAATTTGATGACGATAAATATTATCCAATGAACCTATAGTTGTTTCTCCGCCATGTAAATGTATAAATTTTATTTCAAAAGGAATACCTGATTGTACAGCAGCACTCATTTCAAATCTATCTCCAAGAGCAATTACATAATCATAACTATTTTTTATCCAATATTGAGCAAATTTTTCTATTAAATGGCTATACGAGACTGCAATATCATAAGAAGAATCTTTATGCGACATTCCTTCAATTGTATCAATCTTTCCAAAATTATCTTCTTTTATCTTTTTAATAGTGTTTCCAAATTTTTTTTGAAGATGCATTCCAAAAGCGACAATAGTAATATCTATGCCTTTATCTTTAGATAAATTTTCTAATAATGGTTTGTATATTCCATAATCAGCTCTAGAGCTTGTTAAGAGACAAATACTTATTTTTTTTTTATTCAAAGTCTTCATATGATATTTTAGTTGAAGCCTTTAAATTTTTATTAAATGATTTACCAATTAAATTTGGAATTTCCATTGGAGAAATTCCATTACCTGGTCTTAATTCGATAATCATATCTCTGGTAATTTTGGTACCTTTTTTTACATCATTTTTTAAGTAAACACTTTTACGCACTAATAATTTATTTTTCATTTCTGAAGATGTTGGTTCTTTCAAACCGCTTCCAGAACATGCCTTTTCAATATTTCTAATTGCATCGACCATATTTTTTAGTTCCAGAGGTTCTAGAGAGCATGCATGGTCAGGACCATCTAAAGATCGATCAAGAGTAAAATGTTTTTCAATTACCTTAGCCCCTAGAGCGACTGCTGCTATTGGGACTTCTATTCCCAATGTATGATCGCTATAACCAATATCAGCGTTAAAATGTTCTTTAATTTTTAGCATTGCTTTTAAATTTACATCTTTCATAGGAGTAGGGTACTCAGTATTACAATGCAAAATTGTAATATCATTAATTGAAAGTTTGCGAGAAGTGAGAATTTTTATTGCATCTTCAATTTCATTTATTGTACACATTCCGGTGGATAAAATCACAGGAATTTCATGATTAGCCACTTTTTCCAAATAAAAATAATTATTTATTTCACCACTAGGTATTTTTATTACTTTACATTCTAGGCTCAATAAAAAATCCAAACTATCTAAATCAAATGCAGAAGATAGAAATTTAATGTCCTTGGATTTACAATAATGAATTAGTTCTCTATAATCTTCTTTGCTTAATTCTAAGCTCTTAAGCATATTATATTGTGAATCATTATTTTTTGTGTTTGATTTTTGATACTGACTTTTTTCTGCACTTTTTGTTGCTAGATTTTTTGCTTTAAATGTTTGAAACTTCACATAATCAGCATTAGAATCACTTGCTACATCAATCAATTTTTTTGCTAAATTAATATCGCCATTATGATTAACACCCGCTTCTGCTATAATTATTACACTCATCTATTTAACTGTCGAATTGGCTTTAATAAATGATTCATTAGGAATTGTAATATTATTTTTTGTCACTGCACCGCTACCAATAAAAGTATCATTTCCAACAATAACAGAACCATTTATAACTGCTGCAGTTGAAATATGACAATTATTTCCAATGATAACATCATGTTCAATTAAAGCTTTTGAATTAATAATACAATTGGAGCCTATTTTAGTGTTTGCATTAATTATTGCATCGTGCATTATAATTGTACCATTTCCTATAGTGCTATTTTTTGATACATAGGCTCTAGGTGATATAACAGTTGCTAGGTTCAATTGAAGATATTCCAATCTTTTATCAGGAGCTCCTATTTGGCCCATAGTGACTAAGAAATAATTCTCTTTTTTTATATAAGATTCAATGTCATTATCTGTACCAATGACTTTATAACCAAGAATATCTTTTCCAATATTATTAGATAAATCAAATACACCTTTTATTCGATATTTATTTTCTTGTTCAATGACATCAATACAGGAATGACAATGTCCACCTCCACCGATTAAATATATATTTTTCATAATATTGCCGAGCTTGGTAAATTAACAATTCTTTCCTCAAGATATTCAGCATTTTTTTGACTATCTCTTTGCACTTTTTTATACATTGGAAGGCGATACATTAATGTCCATATAGGACGTGTCATAATTCCTTGTTTATTAGTTTCTTCAAGAAAAATATCTCTCTCTTTTTTATTTTTTAATAAAATGCTAGTAAGCCAATAGTTCCAATCTGTATTTTTAGGAATATCTACTACATTAATTTCTGTATCATGAAAAAAATCTTTGTATTTATTAAATAGAGTTCTTTTAGAATTTCTCATATTTTCTAATTGCTCAAGCTGTGCACATGCTAAAGCTGCATTTAAATTTGGTAGCCTGAAGTTATAACCCAATTTATCATGATTATATTCCCATTTATGTGGAACTTTTGCAGTAGTAGTTAAATGTTTAGCTTTGTCTCCAATTGCTATATTGTTAGTTGTAATTGCACCACCACCACCACTAGTTATAATTTTATTTCCATTCAAACTAAATGCACCTAACAAACCAAAAGATCCAGAAGATCTACCTTTGTACTTACTTCCTAATGCTTCTGCTGCATCTTCTACGACAGATATTTTCCATTGGTTGCAAATTTCAACTATCTCATCAATGCGACACATAAAACCAAAAGTATGCATTGGCATACATGCAGAGATTTTTTTACCTGTTTTTTTGTTATATGAACCATCATTTTTAAGTTCGACATTTTGTTCTAAGAATTCTTTCAATGCTTTTGGAGAAAGTCCCATAGTATCTAAATCGACATCAATAAAAATTGGAGTAGCTTTTAAATATGATATAGAATTTGCAGTGGCAACGAAAGTTAGCGCTTGTGTCAGTACTTCATCTTCTGACTTTACGCCAGCTAATTCTAATGAGATTTGAAGGGCGCATGTACCATTTGCTACACCAACTGCTCTTTTTGTATCAGTTAATTTTGATATTTCTCCTTCAAACTGATCAACGAACGGTCCTACAGATGACACAAAAGTACTGTCTATTGTTTCTAGCAGGTATTTTTTTTCATTACCCACAAATCGAGGTTCATGTAGATAGATATTATCCGTTTTGTAAACAGATTTTATAAAATTAACCGTATCATCAACATTACATTTTTTCATCTAAATAACTTCCTGTTTCTTTATGCTTAAATTCAGGCAGAACTTCTAAGATATTGTCTAGTATATCTTTTTTTGACCAATATGGCTGCTCTTTTATCTTATTGATGTTGCTTTCAAAGGTGTCCAATATATTTTCATTGATAGTATTTTCATTCTTTACAATTCCAATGGTTGAGAATCTGCTCATATCTAATATTTCTTTATCAGTAAAAAACTCTTCAAAATCCTTTTCGCCGGTTGTTGTACTTTTAGTAAAAAGACAAGGCCAGCGATTATCACTAAAAATATGACTTAATATCTTTCTTGCCTCATCTTCACTATCACATAGAAGTGGCTTCAAGTTTTTATTTTCTAAGTATTTTTTAGCAATTTCTGAAAATTTTATTAATGATAGATTTTTGTTTGGTTTTGGAAAAAAAATATCACAATTTTGTCCAAATAAGCTAGACATAAGACATAACTCTCCAGATTCTTCATCAATTATAAAATATCTTTTAACGTCATCTGGAGCTACAATGGGTTGGTTTTTTTCTATTCTTTGATTGAAGCTATGAAGTAGTGAGCCATCTGAAAAAGCTACATTCGCAAATCGCGCCATTGAAACGTTTATACTTTCACTTTTCCTATTTACAAACATTTCCATAATTCTTTTTGAAGCACCCATCATATTAACTGGATTTGCAGCTTTGTCAGTTGATACGCAAAAGTATTTTTTGACCCCTTTTTCAATACACTGTTGAAGCGTTTTGTTTGTATTGAATATATTTACATCAATCATTCTCATAAGTGTGAAAGCATCCTCCTCACTTCTAACATGCTTTAATGCTGATAAATTTAAAACATAGTCATATTCACCGCCTGAATTAAAAAAGGCATCATATTCAATTGATCCAATATCTAATGCAAAGGTCTTAAACTCCCCATCTATATAGCCAAGTGAGCTTCTAATGTCACGAACCAACTCAACTAAATTATTTTCAGATATATCTACCACATGAAGTTTTTGAGGATTTCTTTTAAATATTTCTTTAGTAACAGCTTGACCAATAGATCCTGCTCCACCAAGTACAAGAAATTTTGATTTAGAAACCATATTTAATATCTCGTTTTCATATTCACTGATATCATTGTCAAAAAGCTTATGCTTTCTTCCAATTAATTTCAATTTTTCTTGATTATTGTGCATTATAATGAATGATAAAATATATTAAATAAATCTACATTTTTATTTCATGATAATCGAAAGAAATATTTGTAAAGTATATATTTAAAACTAAATTAATCCATGTCGAAAAAACAAATAATAAATGCACTAATTACGTGCTTACTTTTTAGTAGTATTTTTTCTCAGATTTCAGTTAGAGATTTAGATAGGCTTAGTAATAGTCAATTAGATACGCTTAAAGAAACATTACAATCTAAAACAGAGGACAGTGATCTAGATTTAAACTCTGATGAACTTAAAGATCCAATTGAAACTGATTTAAATAATAATGTTAGTTTTGAAATAGACAAAAATATGACTGAAATTTCTTCTGATAGTATTTATTTTGGATATAATTACTTCAAGAGAGATATCAATTTTTTTGACAATATACCTACACCATCAGATTTTAGATTAGGCCCAGGAGATGAAATCATTCTATCTCTATGGGGAGAAACTAACCTCCGAGAAAGATTTAATATAAATAAAGATGGCATGATATATTATAGCAATATTGGTTTCATAAATATATCTAACAAAACTTTAAAAGAAGCGGAGTTGTTGCTAATTGAGGAGCTTTCTAAAATTTATTCAACACTCAAAGATAAAAGTAATTCAACTAAGTTAATGTTAGAGCTTGGTAGCCTAAAATCTATAAATATTTATTTTTCTGGGCATATTGAAAATCCAGGGATTAATCTCATTCACCCTTTTTCTGATGTTTTCTCAGCAATTATTCAATCAGGAGGAATAAACGATAATGGTTCTTTGAGAGGAGTACAGTTAATCCGAAATAATCAAATTATTACAACGGTAGATTTTTATTCTTTTTTCATGGGTGGAATAAATACCTTTTCTAATATCAAGCTAATTGATGGAGATGTAATACATATTCCAAGTGTTAAAAAACGCGTAATGATTTCTGGAGAAGTAAACAGACCTTTAACCTATGAATTACTTCCTTATGAATCTATATTAGATATAGTGAGTTATGCTTCTGGTTTTACAAGTAGTGCATCATCGACTCTAATCTTAACTCAGATTATTCCTTTAGAAAAAAGATTGTCAGATGACAACGCAAGAACTACTGCAACATTTAACTTTAGAAATAAAGAATCAATAATTTTAAATGATGGCGATATAATAGAAGTCCCATCTATTCCACCAGTTGATTCTGAGGTTGATATTTTTGGAAGGGTAAAGTTTCCTGGAAAATATCCTGGCGTGAACACTACTTTAAAAACTATTTTAGATATAGCAGGAGGGTTTGATGATCCAATATTTAGAAAAACTATTCGTGAAGATGAAATTTTGGTTCTAAGGCAAGATAGCAATAAATTTTATAGCACTGAGATATTAGTTAGTTACAAGGACGCAAATCAATTCAATTTAGAGCCAAATGATAAAATATTTATTTACGAAAATATAAATTATAAAAATAACTTTACATATCGAGTTGAGGGCGAAGTCTTTAAACCTGGAACCTATCCTATTACCTCAAGCGATTTAACTGTAGGTGAAGCAATATCGTTAGCTGGAGGTTTAACAGAACTATCCTCTATAAGAAATCTTACTGTAAAACAGGAGTTCACTGAAGTAGATGAACAAGGAAATGAAGTAATTTCTTCAGAACCAGTTAATGATGTTAACTTAGATTTTAAAATCGGAATTAATTCGGTAATTATAGCATCACCATTTGAGAATGTTGTCAGAGTTGAGGGTAATGTTTATAATCCTGGATTAATAACATTTAGAAAAGGTGCAAAATTATCAAAATATATTGAGCTGGCCGGTGGATATATGCCTGACAGTATCAAAAATGAAGTTTATATTAAAAGAGCGAATGGTAATATTGAAAAAGCTAATACGTTTCTCTCGATATTTGGTAGAAGACTATACCCTGGCGATACTATTGTTGTGCCTTTAGACGAAGACCCTTCTGAATTTGATACAACAAAATTTCTATCTGATTTATCATCAACACTTGCTAACATAGCTGCAATATTAGTTGTCGTCAATCAAAGCAAATGAGTATGAAAGATTTTAATAGACCCATTATTGAGGAAGAAAATATAAATTTTAATAATATCTTTTATTTTATTAAATATATTTCTAAGAGATACTCTAGAGCTTCTATATTTTTACTTTTATTATTTTTTGCATATAAATATGTACAAACTCCAAGCTATTCTTCTAGCATCTCATTTTATACAAATTATCAAAAATCAAATCAGATTCCATCTTCTTTAGGTTTTATTACTAGCTTATCAGGAGTATCAGATAATCAATTAGGGTTTTCAGTTGCTGACTATATAAATTCTCAAGCATTTGCTGAAGATATATTAGAAAATGAATATAATATTGAAGGTAATAAAATTAAATTATCTGATCATTTTAGTAATAAGTATGATAGATTATTCTCTATAAACCCTATTGCAATGATTCTTAAACTAAATAGGCATTTTAAACTTGCAGAGAACTTGTCAGAAGATGATAAGAAATTTCTTTTTGCCAAAGAAGCTCTTTTCAGAAATATATCACACTCAGAAAATAAGAAAACATCCTTACATACAATTACTATATCTGTGAGCGCTTTCCCTTTATTGTCTGAGCAAATTGTTGAATCTGCATTTAAATCTATTATTGCTTATTCGAATGAAGTGACTAATATAAAAGGAAAAGAAAAAAGGAAATTTATCGAAAGTCGCCTATTAACAGTGAGTAAAGATTTAGAAGGCGCAGAAAACCAAATGCAAGCCTTTCTTAAAAAAAACAAAGACTTAAATTCACCCGTACTTAAACTTAAAGGAGACAGAATTGAGAGAAATATTGATTTATATTCGCAGTTATATTTAAGTCTTTCTGATCAACTAGAAATAGCTAAGATTGACGAAAAAGATTTTACTTCGTCAATTTTCTTACTAGATAGTGCCACTTTATCCTCTTATAAAAATGGTAGAAGTTTGCTTGAAAGTATAATAATTATATTAGTTATAGTTTTTACTGTTTCAACTTCTTGGGAAGTTTACAATAACAGAGAAAAACTATTTTTGTAGGTTAAAGATGATTGTATGGTTAACCGGTCAACCTGGTAGTGGAAAAACAACACTCGCTAAAGCTTTTATAGAAAAAGTTTCTGAGTTAAAGCCAGATACCAAAATCATTAATTTGGACGGTGATGATTTAAGAAATATTAATAAAAATAAAGATTACTCTAAAGAAGGAAGAATTAAGAATATATCAACTGCTATATCGATAATGCGTTTTTTAGCAAACAAAGATTATATTTGTGTGGTTTCTATAGTTGCTCCATATAAATTTCTTAGAGACGAGTTGAAGAGCGAGTTTCCCTTTTTAGAAATTTATTTGCATACAAATGAAGTAAGAGGTAGAGAGAATTTTTTTGCTCTAGACTATGAAAAGCCAACTGATTCAAAGCACTTATCTATAGATACAGGAAAACTAAATATTAAGGAGAGCTTAAATGAAATATTCAATGTTTATAGGAAGATGGCAACCATGGCATGATGGTCATCGTTGGCTAATTAATCAAAGATTAGAAAAAAATAAAAATGTGTTAATTTGCATCAGAGAGGTTAGCAAAGATGATAGCAATCCATATGACCCGGTTGAGGTAAAGGCCAATATTGAAAAAGAATTAAAAGATTTAGTCTTATTTAATAGAGTTAAAGTGATAATTATTCCAGACATAGAGTCAGTTAATTATGGCCGAGGAGTAGGATATGATATTATTGAGCATGTTCCACCGCAAAAAATTGGAGAAATCTCTGCTACCGAGATTAGAAAAAAACTATTTAAATAATATTTAAAAATTTGCAACTTTCAATTTTTATTAAGGGCCCATAGCTCAATTGGTTAGAGCAACGGACTCATAATCCGCAGGTTCGGGGTTCAAGTCCCTGTGGGCCCACACATGAGTAGTCATTCTTTTATATATAATTCAAAGAACAAAAATATTTTTATTAATATTAATGGAAATCTGTTTCCCAGAAGCGAAGCTAAAATTTCAGTTTTTGATAGCGGATTTTTGCTAGGAGATGGTGTGTGGGAAGGCATTAGACTGCATCAATCTAAACTAATGTTTATTGATGAACATCTAGACAGATTATTTCAAAGTGCAGCAGGTATCTCATTAAATATTCCTATAACAAAAAGAAAAATAATTAACGAAATAAATAAAGTTTTATTGAAAAACTCGATGAAAGATCATGTTCATATTAGATTGATCATTACTAGAGGAGACAAAATTACTCCATATCAAAATCCTAATGCAAATGTTGGTCCAATTAATTTTGTTATCATTCCAGAATATAAAAAAACAGATCCCAAAGTTTATGATAATGGAATTACAATTGGTCAAGTATCAATCATTAGACCATCTGATAATATTTTAAGCACACATTATAATACTCTGAGCAAGCTGAATTGTATATTAGCAAGTATAGAAGCTAATAAATTAGGTTACGATGAAGGAATTATGAATGATCCTCATGGAAATATAAGTACATGTAATTCCACCAATCTTTTTTTTATAAAAGAAAATAAAGTTTTAACGTCCAAAGGGAATTACTGTCTTAATGGTATTACGAGAGGTAAAGCAATCAAGATTTGTCGTTTAAATAATATTCCTTGTTTCGAAGAGGACTTTACTTTTGATGATATAATTGATTGTGATGAAGCATTTGTCACAGGAACTTTTGCTGGTATTATTCCTGTTTCAAAAATAGAAAAAAGAAATTTGAAATCAACAAATTATGACTCTTTGGTAAATCAAATAAGATTTTTATATAACAAACATATCCAAGAAAATATTAATTAAGAATGATAGTAGCTTGTTGGTCTGGACCCAGAAATATTTCCACTGCGCTTATGAGATCATGGTCGTCCAGAAAAGATACATATGTAACAGATGAACCGTTTTATGCCTACTACTTAAAAGAGACTCAAAACAATCATCCAATGCATGAAAAAATAATTAACAGTTACTTTTCAGATTATGATAAAATTGTAAATCATCTAATAAATGAAGTACCTAATCAGAAAAACATTTGGTATCAAAAGCATATGGCACATCATTTAATTGACCTAACTAAAATAGATTGGATAAAAAAATGTGAAAATTGCATTTTGCTAAGACATCCAAAAGAGGTTATAAGTTCTTATACAGCTAAGAATGAGTTAAATAGTATTACAGAATTAGGTTACCCGCAGCAGTTTGAAATTGCTAAGTTTTTAAAAGAATCAAATCAGAGGTTTAAGATTATTGATTCAGAAGATTTACTTAAAAATCCTAAAAAAGTATTATCTGATTGGTGCAAAAGTATCAATATTAAATTTGATGAATCTATGCTTAATTGGAAAAAGGGGAGTCATCCTAATGATGGTATTTGGTGGCAACATTGGTACAATAATGTAATAGAAACTACAGGGTTTCAAAAATATGAAAGAAAAGATATTAGCATTGAGAATGAATATGATTCTATTTATAATGACTCTATGGAGTTTTATAATTATTTAAAAGGTTTCAAATGAATTCTTTATTGAAATTATGGGCACAACCTCCTTGGATTAAATGGATTGTGTATTTGGCTATAGTCTACATTCTATTTTTGATTAAAGAGGCATTTGCTATTGTCCTGTGGTTTCTTTTTTGTATCATTTTATATTATATCATTTTTGCTAATAACATATTTAAAACAAGGACTTATTATGAAAAAAATAATTTTTAGTGTATTAGTATGTACATTTTTTTCTTGTGAAGAAAATAGACCTCACGGGAACCAATACAAACTACCAGAATTAACTCCAAATAATCTTTTAATAGGAAGTTTAAATGAAAATCGTTCATCATACAGAGTGTCATTTTATGATATTAATATTGATTTTGATATTGAGAAAAAATCATTAGATGGTTTTGTAACAATTAAAGCTGAAAGCATAAGAGATTTAAATAAACTTCAGATTGACTTAGCAGAGAACTTCAGCATTAAAAAAGTAACTCATGAAAATCAAGAATTATCTTTTTCAAGGGAGTTTGATGCAGTATTAATCGATTTTATTTCTACTATTAAAAAAGGCAGTATTTTTGAGTTTACTGTTTTTTATCATGGGGTTCCTCAGGGTGCTGATAATCCTCCTTGGGCTGGTGGATTTACTTGGTCTAAAGATAAAGAAGGACGTGATTGGGTTGCTGTTTCCTGTGAAGGTGAAGGTGCACGAATATGGTGGCCTAATAAAGACCATATTACAACAGAAGGTGATAGTGTAAGAATGGTTTACACAGTTCCATCAAATATGGTAGCAGTTGGTAATGGTTCATTAAGAAATGTAATTACTAATGATGATAAATCTACTTACGAATGGTTTGTTAGTAATCCAATAAATAATTATAATATTTCAGTTCAAATTGGAAATTATGTAGCAGTCCAAGATACTTTTATTAAAGATAATACCATTCATAATATGAATCATTACGTCCTAGATTATAATAAAGAGCTTGCCTCAAATTATTTTACTCAATCAAAAGAAGTTATAAGATTTTATGAAAAATACTTTGGAGATTATCAATGGTATGAAGATGGATATAAGTTAATTGAAGTGCCATACTTAGGAATGGAACATCAATCAGCAGTAACCTATGGTAATGGATTTAGTATTTATAATGGAGTGAGAAGTAAAAGTTGGCCGATGTATGGTGTGATAGACCCCTTGATCATTCATGAGACAGGCCATGAATGGTTTGGTAATAGTGTTACCGCATCAGATCCGACGCACATCTGGATTCATGAAGGATTACAGGTATATTCAGAATCAATATATTTTGAAGATAAGTTTGACAGTTATGAAGTTGGAGTTCATTATTTAAATACTATTAAAGATAGAATTGTTAACAAAATACCTATAGTGGGAAGAGAAAATGAAAATCATTGGGCCCTACATGGTGATACGTATATGAAAGGTGCGTGGGTAATGCATACCCTACGAAGTGCAATAAATAATGATGACATCTGGTTTCAAATTTTAAAAGAGTTTATGGTTGAAAATGCAAAAGGATTTGCAAATACAGGTGATTTTTTTGCAAAAGTGGCTGAAAAAACAAACAAGGACTATTGGTATTTTGCTGAACAATATTTTTATACACCAAATCAACCAAAATTAGAATACTACCAAACGGATAAGGATTTTTATTATCGTTGGAATAACGTGAATAAAAATTTTATAATGCCACTAGATTTACTTGTTAATGGCAAGGTAGTCAGAGTTTCACCTAGTTCTGAATATCAGTCATTTAAAATAAGTAAACATTCTCAGGTTGAAATCATGGATTGGAAATTTTATGTAGAACCAGTTCAAATGAACTAGTTTATGAAATTGTATATAATATTTTTGTTATTTTTTTCAATTCTATTACCGGAAGAACACAAGAAAATATCTATTAACATCTATGACTATGATGATCCTGAATGGTGGTCAAATTATAATAATAATGGCTTAAATTTTAATCAATCAAACATTTCTCTGTCGTATAAAAATATTTTTGATAATTATGAGATATTGATAAATGCTCATGCATCTAATGAAAAGATAATTTTTGCAGAATCTTATATTTCCTTTTCTATGCAAAAATTATACAAAATAAAATTTGGGAGGTATTATAGAGATTTTAGCACATATTTAAATGATGAGCTTAGTTCTGGATCTGTACTAATTGGGAAAAATGCTTTACCCATCCCCAAGATTGGATTATTAGGTGAGTATCAAATTAAGAAAAACGACAAATTTAAATTTACATACGGTCTAGCCCATTCCATTCTGAATGAGAACGATGTTTATAATGAATCTCCATTTATTCATGAAAAATTTTTGTACTTAACTAAAAATGGTAATAATTATGAGTACGGAGTCGGTTTTGTACATGAGGCCATGTGGGGAGGAAGTACATATTTGAATGGAAAATTTCCAAGCTCCTTTAATGATTACTGGAAAGTTTTTATAAGCGCAGATGGAGAAAAACTTGAGGGGCAACCGCACGCAAATGCTTTAGGAAATCATCTAGGTATATGGGATTTCTACTATAGCAAAAAAAATAAATCAAATATTTTTAAATTTTATTATCAGCATTTTTTTGAAGATACTAGCGGCCTAAGATTTCAAAATAGATTTGATGGCTTATGGGGTTTTGAATATAACAATCTTTCATTAAAATTAAATTATGTTCTTGAGTACATAGATACTAGCAATCAGGACCGAGATCCACCTTACGTAAATGAAAATTATTATAATCATTCTGAATATAAACTTGGGTGGAGTTATCAAGATTATGTTATTGGAAACCCTTTTATTAATAATGTTCCGTCAAAAATCATTCATTCTGGCATAAGCATGGATGCAATTAATAATTATAAATTTAAAATTTTACTTTCAAAAAAAATTGATACAAATGATACATTAAAGTATTCATTTAGCGTTGGAAAAGTTTTTCAAAATTTTACAACATTAATTTTTATTAATGGTTCTAAATCAAAGAATGTGGGCTTAAGAATTGATTATGATATATAATTTCTTTCAATTAAATCACAAATTATATGTCCAATTAAAATATGTATTTCTTGAACGCGCTGTGTACTTTCAGAATCAACATTAATATTTAAGTCAGAAATACTTTTTAATTTTCCACCATCATTTCCGGTAAGAGATATTACTTTAATGCCAGATTTTTTTGCATAAGATGCTGCATTATTAATATTGATTGAGTTGCCACTAGTTGAAAGTCCAATTAAAATATCTCCTTCTTCACCATTAGCTTGTAATTGACGGGAAAAAATATTTTCAAAAGAGTCATCATTTGACCAAGCTGTTAAAAAAGCAGCATCAACATTTAAGCATATTGAATTAAATGGTTTTATTTTATTTTTATGCATGCCCCCAATTAATTCAGCAGATAAATGATTTGCTTGAGAAGCACTTCCGCCATTACCACACCAAAAAATTTTTGAACCATTGTTGAGTGCATGAATCATTATTTTAACAGCATTATCAATTTTTGATGAATCAAACTTTTTGACAGTTTCAGAGTGTTCTTCGATAAATTGTTTAATTAAATTGTTATTCATTTGCATTAATATAATTATTTATCTCATCAATAGTAACAGTAGCAGTACCAGGCTTACTAACTGCTAACGCTGAAGCATTAATAGCAAATTCTGCAGATTTTTCAATATCATTTGTAACTGCAAAAGCTAAACTTATGCTTGAAATAACTGTATCGCCAGCTCCGGTAACATCAGGGATTTCTACAAATTTTGCTTTTAAGTATTTTACATAATCATTTTTACCTATAATTGTTATTCCCTCGTCACCTCTTTTAGCAATTATATATTTAAGATTATATTTTTTTAAAATTATCTTACATGATTCTTTTATATCTTTTTCTGAAATAATATTATTTCCTGATAGCTGTTTTAGCTCATTTAGATTAGGTGTTATGATATCACATTGATTGAAATTAATAAATGATTTTTTTGGATCTAAAAATACGATGGCACTTTCAGGTCTTTGAAACCAATTTGTTGTTAATACTCCTTTGTTATAGTCAGAAAGAATTATAACGTCGTAATTATTAAATTTTTTATCCATAAAACTACATTTTTGTTCCAAAATTTCCTCATAATCGATTCTTGCAATTTGTTTATCATTTGAATATATCCTTTGCTTTACGGTTGTTTTAAAACTTCTAATTTTATCAATGTATGTACTATCAATACCTTTTTTATTTAAGATTGAAAGAAGTTTTTTGCCCCACGAATCATCCCCTATTACACCTGCACATGAAACTTGTGCTCCTAAGGATGACATGTTCATTGCAACATTAGCTGCTCCACCCGCTATCGAATAATTACTAGTAGAGTGTATTACAGGAACTGGAGCTTCTGGAGATAGTCTAGATGATGAACCCATTATGTAATTATCAATCATTAAATCTCCAATTACCAACACTTTTATTGATTTGAAATCAAAGCTCATTTAATTTTTCCTTGGTTTTCAACAATCTCTTTTTTCCTTTTTAAAGTTTCTTCATCAATTAAATATTTTTTATCAATAATGTTAAGCATATTATCAAGTTTATATACTAATGGAACTCCTGTAGGAATGTTCACTTCAATTATTTCTGCCTCCGACAAACCTTCTAGAATTTTAACAATTGCTCTTAAAGAATTGCTATGCGCTACAATCAGGTGATCTCCATTACCATTTTTTATAACTTCAAAATAATCATTTAAAAATGGCAATAACCTACTAATCACATCTTTTAGACTCTCTCCAGTAGGAAGTTTACATTCCAAATTACTAAATTTGTGATTATTTTTTGGATGACGAATATCACTAATTTCAAGTTGAGGAGGGGGTATGTCAAAGCTTCTTCTCCAAATTTTTACTTGATCTTCTCCATATTTTTTTGCTGTTTCAGATTTATTTAATCCTTCTAGTGCTCCATAATGCCTTTCGTTGAGTCTCCAATCATTTTTTATTTGCGATTTTGGATAATTAATTATTTGAGCTACAATATTTGTTGTTTCAGTTGCCCTATTTAATAGGGAAGTATAAATACTTTGTATATTAAATTGATTTTCTAAAATTATTTTACCTGAATAATCTGCTTCTTCAATTCCAATATCAGTTAATGAAACATCTTTCCAGCCAGTAAATCTATTTTCAAGATTCCATGTACTTTGTCCGTGTCTTAAAAGTATTAGATTCATTATCAGTGTTTAATATTTTTTGGAAATAAAATTACAACGAAAGTTTTTAAAACTATTTTCATATCCATAATAAAATTAGCATTTTTCATATATTCGTAATCTAATTTAACTTTTCTCTCATAGCTATTGCTATCCCTGCCATTAACTTGTGCGAGCCCTGTGATGCCAGGTTTGATTGTATGAATTCCTTTGAGCTCCCTCATTTCTTTAATAACCTCTTCATTGTTCACCATGCATGGCCTTGGACCTATAAAATACATATCACCTTTCAAAATATTGAAAAACTGAGGAAGTTCATCAAAACTAAATTTTCTTAATATTTTACCTAATTTTGAGATGTAATCATTTGCATTACTAAATTCTTCTGTTGGCAGCTCCGGTGTATTATGTTTCATAGTTCTAAATTTATAGAGATTAAAAATCTTATTATTTAAACCATAATTTTTTTGAATATATATGATAGGAAATCCATTAAAAATCAAAATTAATAGTGAAATAGTGATGAAAAGTGGTGATAAAAATACTATTAAAGCTAGTGCTATTATTCTACTTATCATCAAAATTATATTATTATAAAATTTGCCAAAAATAAATATTTTAAATTAGTATCTATATTCATCTTTTTTATAAGGTCCACCAACTTTAACACCAATATATTTTGCTTGAGATTTTGTTAGTTTTGTTAAATCAGCATCCAGATGTTTTAAATGAATTCTTGCAACTTCTTCATCTAATTTTCTAGGTAAATCATAAATTCCTGTTAAAGGTTTATTCTTTGCTAAAAATACTTGGGCTAATACTTGATTTGAAAAGGAAGTAGACATCACAAAACTTGCATGCCCTGTTGCGCACCCTAAATTGACTAATCTACCTTCTGCTAATATGAATATTTGTTTACCATTTTTGAAAGTATATCTATCTAGTTGTGGTTTTATTTGATTTCTCTTTGCTCCTGATTTATTTAATGCATCTACTTGAATTTCATTATCAAAGTGTCCAATATTACAAACAATAGCCTGATCTTTCATTTTTCTCATATGTTTTAATGTGATAATATCTTTATTACCTGTTGTAGTAACAAAAATATTTCCTCTGTTTAAAACATCTTCCAATCTTCTGACTTCAAATCCCTCCATAGCTGCTTGAAGAGCACATATTGGGTCAATTTCTGTAACAATAACCTTGCAACCATATGATTTCATTGATTGTGCTGAGCCTTTTCCAACGTCTCCAAAGCCACATACCACAACTGTTTTGCCAGCAAGCATAATTTCTGTAGAACGTTTAATTCCGTCAGCTAAAGATTCTCGACAACCATAAAGATTATCAAATTTGGATTTTGTTGCTGAATCATTAACATTAAAAGCTGGGAAAAGAAGAGTCGTATCTTCAACCATTTGCTGTAACCTAGCTACGCCTGTTGTTGTTTCTTCTGAAACACCTATAATTGCAGGAACAATATTGTGCCAATGATTGGGATTTAATTTGTGTACTTTTCTTAACAGTTTTTCAATTACAATTTCTTCTTCAACATTTGTAGTGATTTTTGGAAGTTTTTTATGTTCATTAAAATAGTTTTCTAATTCATATCCTTTGTGAATTAATAATGTTGCATCGCCGCCATCATCTACAATTAGATTTGGACCTAAGTTATTTTTAAAGGTTAATGCTTGTAATGTACAATCCCAATATTCTTCAAGCGTTTCACCTTTCCAAGCAAATACTGGAGTCTTGGTCTTAGCAATTGCAGCAGCAGCTTCATCTTGCGTAGAAAAAATATTACAACTTGCCCAGCGCACATCAGCACCAAGATCTTTTAATGTCTCTATCAGAATTGCTGTTTCGATTGTCATATGCAATGAGCCAGTAAGCCTAAAGCCTTTTAAGGGTTTTGATTTTGAATATTTCTTTCTTAATTCCATTAAACCAGGCATTTCTTTTTCAGATATATCAATTTTATCCCTACCTAACTTTGCAAGTTTGATATCTTTAATTTTGAAAGGTAAGGACTCAATAATATTTTTGGATTGTTTTTTCATTTTATTTCCAGTCTTAACTAATTTATTTTTTTCTGTGGTTTGTAATCTCATATTTCCTCTTAAAATTTTAATTCATCAGATATATCTGTGATCTCCCAAGGAAGATAGTTTTTACCAAAATGGCCATAATTTGTAGTTTCTGTTAGGTCCAATTTGAATAGGTTGAATTTTCTAATGATTCCTAAAGGTGTCAAATCAATATTTTGATAAATCCATTCTGATATATCATTTCTAACTTTACCATCACAATATACGTAAAGCGATACAGGCTCTTTAACACCTATAGCATAACTTATTTGAATAGTTGCATTTTGCGAAACTCCTGATGCCACAATATTTTTCGCTAAATATCTTGACATGTATGCGCCACTTCTATCTACTTTTGTGCAGTCTTTTCCGCTAAATGCTCCTCCACCATGGGGTGCATAGCCACCATATGTATCAACAATGATTTTTCGTCCAGTGACTCCAGTATCGCCATCAGGTCCACCTGTTACAAAATTACCAGTTGGGTTCACTTGAAAGATAGTATGATCATCGAACATATCATTTAATTCTGGCTTGATAATTTCTTCTACTCTTTTTTGCACTTCACCAGAATTATCTTTTAAATCTTTGCTATGTTGGGTACTGCAAATAACGTTTGATATTCTTACAGGTTTATTCACATTGCTGTATTCGACTGTTACTTGTGCTTTGCCGTCTGGGCCCATCCAGTCTTGTCCATTATGCCTTGCAATTGAAAGTGCTTTAGTAATTTTGTGGCTATAGTAGATGGCACTTGGCATTAAAGAATCGTTTTCATCGCATGCATAGCCAAACATCATTCCCTGGTCACCTGCACCAAAGTCATCGGTTCCCTTAGCAATATCAATACTTTGATTATGAATTAAGTTTTTAAATGATAGTGTTTTCCAATGGAAGTTTTCTTGTTCGTAACCAATGTCTTTAACTGTTTGTCTTACTAGCTCTTCAATTGAATCAGTATTTTTCATTAAGTTTGATTTAACTTCTCCAGCAACGGTTACCATATTTGAAGAAACCATTGTTTCAATAGCCGCTCTATGATTTTCATTTTGATTGATTAAATAATTAGCCACATTATCTGAGATTAGGTCAGCAACTTTATCTGGGTGACCTTCCGTGACAGATTCAGATGTAAAAAAATAGTTTTTCATTAGTCTTTTTTTATCCAATTATGTTTTGTGTAATCAACAGTAATTTCATCACCATGATTTATATCAATTATTGTTGTTAGCTTTATAAAATCTCCATCATATACAGCTTCGCAGTTTGGGATTATTGAATGATTAAAAAATCCCCCTAATGGAGTTCTAATATATCCATGTGAAAATCTTTTATCTTTAACATGAGTGATTCCAAGCTCTGTTTTAGAAACAATTTTTGTGGAAGCAAAAAGACCTAATCCATGAATTGAAGATTCTCCTATAGTTAAAGAGGAGGGTAATGGCTCAAAAGTCTTTAGTTTTTCAAAGGTTGACACGTAAAATAATATAATTAATTAATGTCATAATAAATGTTTTTTTTGTAATGTAATTAGAATATATTCATCTCGATATGAAGTCAACAATGAAATATCCTATTCTATGAGCCAAATTAATCAAATAATTTTATTACAAGATGTTGATAATAAATTATTTGAAATCAATAAATTATTAGGTGATCTTCCGTCAAAAGTTCAAGAATTAACTGAAGAAGAAGATTCAGTCAAATTATCATTAGCATCCAAAGAAAACGATCTTAAAGATACTACAGTACTTATTAGTACAAATGAAACATTAGTACAAACTACTTCTGATAAAATAAATACGCTAAAAGATAAGCTTATTGATGGTTCTATTTCTACAAACAAAGAGTACGATGCTATGATGGATGCTATAGATTTTGAAAAAAATCTTTTAGATGAAAAAGAGTCAGAATTAATTGAGCTTATGACCAAAAAAGAAAATTTATCAAAAGAAATTGATGAAGATAAAGCCTCACTAGATGGAATTATCACACAATTAAAATCCAAAAGAGATGATCTAAACGCTAAAATGGAAGAAGTGTCTGAAGAAAATAGCGCATTAAAAATTGAAAGAGAAGTTATTGCTAAAAACATAGATGATGACACCAAAGAGAAATATTCTCAAATTTATAAAGCACGTAAAGGGTTAGTTGTTGCAGAAATTCTTGATAATAATTGTGAAGGTTGTGGAGCTTATATCCCACCTCAGATAGTTAATGAGGCATTAGCAAAACAAATCGTTTTCTGCGGTACTTGTAGTAGGTTTTTATATAAATCAGAAAACAAATCAGAAAATTAATTTTTTTCTTCTTAATTCAATTTCAATCCCTTATTATATCTCCAAGAGCTGATTGGATGATTGCTCGATTTTATCGAGAGGAAAGTCCGGGCACCGTAGAGCATAGTGCCACCTAACAGGTGGGATTCGTGAGAATATGGATAGTGCAGCAGAAAGTAGACCGCCATTATATGGTAAGGGTGAAACGGTGGTGTAAGAGACCACCAGTAATAATGGTAACATTATTAGCTGGTAAACCCCACTAGGTGCAAGATCACGTAGACCCAAGATGCTGCTCGCATCAATTGAGGGAAGGGTAGATTGCTAGAGTTTTATAGAAATATAAAATAGAGAGGAATGATCATCGCATCATTGATGTACAAAACCCGGCTTATAAATCAGCTCAAAAAATTGTTATGAAAAAATCAAAAATAGCAGGTATTGGATTCAACGTTCCAGATAAAGTTGTAACAAATCATGATTTAGAAGACATGATGGATACAACTGACGAATGGATTAAAACAAGATCGGGTATTGAGGAAAGAAGATGGGTAGAGGCTGGAACTGCCAATTCAGATTTAGCACTGCCGGCTTGCGTAGAAGCAATCCAAAAAGCTGGTATTGCACCAAATGAAATAGATGCTATTATTGTAGGTACGGTCAGTTCAGATTATAATTTTCCTGGAATGGCACCAATTATTCAACAAAAATTAGGTATAACGCATCATGTTCCTGCATATGATATAAGTGCAGCCTGTTCAGCATTTATTTATTTATTAGAAATAGGTGATCAATATATTAAAACTGGAAAATATAAAAATGTACTTTTAGTTGGTTCTGATTTGATGTCAACAATAATTGATCGTTCACCTGAAGGTAGAGCAACAGGTGTATTGTTCGGCGATGGATCTGGTGCAGTTGTGCTCCAAGAATCTCAGGACGACAGTCAGATTTTATCTACCCATCTTTTTGCAGATGGAAAAGGAGTAGAACATTTAAGGGCAAAAGCTCCAGGTTCAATCTTTAATCCGCTTAGAATAGATGATAAGATTGTTGCTGAAAGGCACCATCTACCTTATCAGAATGGTAGAGAGGTATTCAAAAATGCTGTAACAAGAATGCCTGAAGCTATAGATATTGCACTAAAGCACAATAACTTGCACATAGATGATGTTTCATTAGTTATTGCACATCAAGCAAATAAAAGAATATTAGAAACTTGTGCTAATAGAATGAACTTGCCAATGGAAAAGATGTTTGTGAATATTCATAAATATGGAAATACGACTGCTGCTACTATCCCAATTGCAATGTGTGAAGCCTTAGCAGAAAATAAATTTTCAAAGGGTGATTATATTATTTTAACAGCATTCGGAGCAGGTTACACTTGGGCTTCAGCAGCAATAAAATGGTAGTATGAATAATTTTACAAAACTCAAGGATTTTCTTACAAAAAATAGATTTCCAATACTTTGGTTTTTTCTCCTATCCTTTGCTATATCTTTAACTTTTCCTACTGGATTTTCAATTAGATATTCTTATCAATTGAATGATATTGCTAATGAACCAATTATTGCACCTTTTGATTTTGGAATTCTTAAAACAGAGCAAAAGTTAATTAAAGATCTTGATGAAGCTAAGAAATCGGTATCTTTTTCTTTTAGTAGAAATCAAGATTTTGTTGATAGCCAAATTGCTTCGATTGATACTTTTTTTATTTATTTAAATGATATTTTCAGCTCACATGAATTATTTATATCCTCTCAAGATTCACTATATAAATACCGTTATGAACCAGAATTTGAAAGCTTTCAGACCAGCTTTATTGCAGATAGCACAACGTATGTAACTCTTTATAATGAATTTTTAGATCAATATCAGTTTCAAATTAAGAAAAATCAATGGGATCAATTGTTAGGAATTAATGAAAGTTTAGCAGAGCCTATCAACTTAGAAACATTCAAAAATCAAGTTAAGCAAATATGTCTTAATAGATGGGCTGAGGGCATAATCGATGAACCATTAGCAAATATTTTGAGTAGCGAAATTAGTATAGTGCAAGGCGGAGAGCTTATTATTGCTCCAACCAAGAACTTCAACGATATAGAATCGGCCTGGAAAAAAAATAAAGAAGAAGTAAATCTTATTTATGAAAATGATGTAGATATTAAATCTATATTGAGCTACGAACTCATTAATGAATTTACAAAACCAAATATTATTTTTGATAAAGAATTGACTGAGTCAAGGCAGAAAGAGCGGTTGGATAGAGTATCGCGTTTTCAAGGAACAGTACTTGCAAATGAACTAATTGTTGATACTAATAATAGAATTACAGATTCAGTTTTACTAAAATTAAAATCTTTAAGATTTGAATCTGAAAGAAGATTGGGCTATGAAAAGGCTGCAGATAAATTTAGAGAATACTTAGGAGCATTTTTTGTTGTTTCTATATTGCTTTTCTTACTTTTTTCATTTTTTTATATTTATAGAGGTAACTATTTTGAAAATCATAAGATTTTAGTTTTAATTGGTTTTCTAATGTACTCAATAGTCTTTTTTTCATGGATAATTATTAATTATCAGTTCCCTGTTTATATCATTCCTATAGCAATGTTTTCTATTCTTATAACCGTATTGCTAGATACAACAGTCGCATTAATTTCTTCTACTATTCTAATTCTGTTAATATCATTACTAATTGGTAACGATTTAGATTTTGCCATAATTCAGTTTATTATAGCTTGTATTGCAATATTTAGTGTTAGGAAGCTTCGTAAAAGAAGACAAATTATTGCAACAATGATAACATTAGTTTTCTGTAGTTTGTTTGTATTCTTCTCTGTGATGCTTTTTAAGGGAATTGATTTTCTTGATTATAATTATTCTACAGTCGGATATTTAGCCTTAGCTAGTTTTCTTTGTCCAATCCTTTCTTTTGGTTTAGTACCATTATTTGAATCATTCTTTGGAATTACAACTGATTTAAGCTTAATAGAGTTACTTGATTATGATCAACCGCTTTTGAAAAAGCTAATGGAAGATGCACCGGGAACACATACCCATAGCGTGAAAGTTGGTACATTGGCTGAGTCATGTGCTAATGCTATAGGAGCGCGTGCACTACTTTGTAGGGTAGGCTCATATTATCATGATATTGGTAAAATTAAAAAGCCTGAATATTATGCTGAAAATCAAACTGGAGAAAATAAGCATGATTCTATCTCTCCACATATGAGTGCTAAAATACTAAAACAGCATGTTACAGATGGAATTTCTTTAGCTGATGAATATGGGTTGCCTAAGATTGTTAAAGACTTTATTGAAACACACCATGCCAAAAATAGAATGGAATTTTTCTATCAGAAAGCTTTAATCAATGCAGATAACCCAGAATCGGTTGATGAGATTGAATTTAGATATCCTGGCCCTAAGCCAAACTCAAAAGAGACTGGTATTGTAATGATTGCTGAAGCAATAGAAGCGCAAGCAAATTCTATTAAAAATCCTACACTTGAAAAGTTTGAAAAAATGATAGATAAAGCAATACGTAGTCGATTAGAAGACGGACAATTAGATGAGTGCCCTCTAACAATGGCTGACTTGCAAAAGATTAAAGGCAGAAGAGACGGTAAGCATGGTCTTATACCCGTACTTTCAGGGTTATATCATTCAAGACCAGAATATCCTTCAAAAGATGATTGAAATTAATATTTTCAATAAAACACTAAATCTTAAAATTGAAGATTCTAAAGTACACGAATTAGTACATCTTACATTAAATGAAACACGTTATGAAAAAATAAATTTGAGCTTCATCTTTTGTAATGATCAGACATTAAATGATTTCAAGGTAAAATACTTTAATGATGATGTGCTTACAGATATTGTAACCTTTCCAATAAGAAATGATTCTGAGCTTGAAGCAGAAATATATATAAGTCATGAGATGGCAATTCAGAATGCAAAAGAATTCAAAGTGTCATTAAATAATGAAATGTCACGCTTAATAGTTCACGGAATCTTACATTTGATTGGATTTAATGATATTACTAAAGAAAAGAAAAAAGAAATGTTTGAAAAACAAGAGCAAGTAATATCAAATTTTAACAAAAAACTATGTGATGAAGTTTGAATCTTTAAAAGAGTTGATAGATATTGTAATTACACTTAGGTCAGATAGTGGGTGTGAGTGGGATAAAAAACAGACTCCAGAATCTTTAACTCCTCATTTAATTGAAGAAACATATGAGGTAGTTGATGCAATCCTAGATAATAATACCGAAAACCTAAAAGAAGAGTTAGGAGATTTATTATTGCACATTATTTTTCAAGCAGTTATTTCCTCAGAAAGAAATCAATTTGAGCTTGATGATGTTATAAAAAATATCAATAAAAAATTAACTGAACGACATCCACATATTTTTGATAAAAATTATGAAGGAGAAGATCCTTCAAAAGTTAAGAATTGGGAGCTAAATAAGAAAAAAGAAAAAAAGAGAAAATCAATTTTAGATGGAGTTCCAAATTCCCTTCCTTCCCTTATTATATCTCAAAGATATCAAGATAAAACTGGAGCTGTTGGTTTCGAGTGGAAAAATGCTAAGCAGGCAATGCTTAAAGTTGATGAAGAGCTAAATGAATTAAAAAATGCTATTAAAAACAATGATGATAAAAATATTGAAGAAGAGATAGGAGACTTATTAATTACAGTTGTGAATATAGCTAGATTTTTTAATGTATCTGCTGAGCTTGCACTAAAGAAAACAAATAAAAAATTTTATAATAGGTTTCATTACATTGAAAATGTAGCGAAGAGTAAAAAACAAAACATTGAGGATTTATCTTTAAAAGAACTTTTAAATTATTGGGAAAGAGCAAAAAATGAAGAAAAAGCAAATTAGAGGAATAACTTTTGGATCATTTGATTTATGTCACTTTGGACATGCATTAATGTTTGAAGAGTGCAAGCAGTACTGTGATTACCTAATTGTTGGAGTGCAGTCAGACCCCAGTATTGACAGACCTGAAAAAAATTCACCTATACAAACGCATATTGAAAGAATGGGAATTATAAGTTCTTTAAAGTTTGTAGATGAAGTGATTCCGTATAATACTGAATCTGATTTAATTAAAGTTTTAAAAGAGGTTAAGCCTGATGTTAGAATCCTAGGCGCAGACCATAAAGGGAGGGCGTTTACAGGGCATGATCTTCCTATTAAATGTATATTTAACTCAAGAGATCATAAATATTCAACTTCTGAGCTAAGAAAAAGAGTTTATGAAGCTGAAAAAAAGAAAATCTAGTGTCCTATTAAGTAATTAAATACTACAGTTGCAAGAAACTTGGTATAATCGAGATTTTCATTATTCATTTCACCTAGCAAGCTTTTATCTTGAATAGCTAAAATTCTTAGTTTTTCTCCAATGAAAATCTGCCTAGTATTTAGATTAATATTTCCAAAATTTATTTTATATGGATTATCTTTTGCAACAACATTGAGAGAATACTGACTATACGAATACTCAGGGAGCATCTTCTTTAAAAAAATTGAAAAAGTATAATCAGAATTAAAATTATCAATAATTAATAATGAACCATTTAATATATTTTTTTTAAGGTTGATAATCTCAAGTTCAGATAGCTTCAGATACTCATTAGAGCATAAGAAAATAATGGCATGATTATTAAAATCATAATCACCATCCATACTATTTTTTATAGAAAGTGTAATGTTAGAACGATCATTCAAGAATGAGGTAAGAAGTAAGATATTATCAGAATTGCATTCTCCTTTTAGTAAAATTTTATCAGATTTAGCATATAAATTTCCAATAAGGAAGACAGCTATTAATAAAACAACAATATTTAGTTTTTTAATCATTATTAACAATTTAGGTTTTAATTTTATTTAAATGAAAACACTAAAATTCTATCTTATAATTTTGTTAACTATATCTGTAGTTATTCCTCAAGAAAAAAGTTTTGATCAATCAATTAAAGATACTGAAAATCAAATTAAGCAATTGAAAAATTCAATCAATGCTGGAAATAATGAAGTTAAAAAGCTCCAGTCGCAGTCAAAGAAAACAAAAGAAATATTAGAACTGACCAAAAAAAATATTAAGAATTCAAAAAAATTGATAGATACTTACGATAAACAAATTAAGCTTTATGATAAGCAATTGAATAATCTTGAAATTGCCATTAAAAAAAATAATTCAACAATTGGAGAAATAAATAAATCTTATGAAAAAAGATCGATCAGTCTTTATAAGAATAAGAACCTTGGCCTCTCAAATTATATATTTAACTCTAAAAGTTTTTCACAAATGATTTATCGGTTAAAATATTTCAATATTATATCTGAGATTAACCAAGAATCAGTGAATAAAATTAAAACAACACAAAGATTTAATAAGCAAAAAACTAAAGAGATTGAATTGCTAGTGGTAAGAGTTGAATCTGGCAAAAACTCCAAAAAAAATGAAATAGTTCAGTTAAATGGTAAAAAAAAATATCAAGAAAAACTACTAAGCCAACTTAAAAATGAAGAAAAACTTGTGAAGCTTGAAATTGATAAACAATTACAGCAGATAAAATCTTTAGAACAACTAAGAAAGAAAATTATTGCTGATAAAGAAAAATATAATGCTCAGCAATTGGCAAGTTTAAATAAAATTGATAGAGATATAAGAAAATATAAAGGTAAATTGCAGTGGCCAGTCAAAGGAAAGATAGTAAAATCCTTTGGACCTCAATGGAATCCTAAATTAAATACAACGCTTGATAATCCAGGAATAGATATAAGTGCTAGAGCGACAACACCAGTACAAAGCGTTTTTGATGGATATGTTTCTACTATTACATTTATTGCTGGATATGGGACAACTGTTATAGTGGATCATAATAATAGCTATTATACTGTATTTACACATCTTGGAAACTTGTTGATAGCAGAAGATACAAATATTAGAGAAGGTCAAAATATTGGGTATGTTTCTAGTGATAATATTATTCATTTTGAAATCTGGGGAAATAATCAAAAACTTAATCCTGAAAGTTGGTTGGTAAGTGGAAATTAAGAACATTCAAAGCGAAATATCAAAGCTCTTAAATTCTGCAATAAATGAGCAAAGAATTTCTAATGCTTATATTTTTTATGGAACATCTGGATCAGGAAAGGAGGCGTTAGCAATTGAATTTGCCAAAGACATATCATCTACATATTTAGAAAAATTTATTTCCAGCGATAATATATTTTTTATTTTACCAGCAAAAAAAGATTTTTACGAAAAACTTTTTAAGAGCAAATCATTTGACTCAGAGGAATATAAGAACTGGAAAAAATTTTTAAGTAATAAAATTCACAATCCACTGCAAAAAAAAATATTATCTGACAGTAAAAATATTCCTGTAGAAGCAATAAAAAACCTAAAAGAAAAAATTTATTTCAAATCTAAAAAGAGAAAAGTAGTATTAATTTTTAATTCTGAAGCTTTATCACATGGTAGCGCTGAATCGGCAAATATGTTATTAAAAATTCTTGAGGAACCTCCTAAGAATACCACATTTATACTAGTTACCAATTTAATTGATCAAGTAAAGCCAACAATTAAGTCTAGATGCCAAACAGTATATGTTCCAAGAATAACTTCAGATATTATTTCAAAGATATTTTTAAGTAATAAGAATTTTTCAACCGATTTCATATCTTTTATTTCAGATAATAATTTAAATACAATTGATAGCCTGATGTTGTGGAATGAGGTAAAAATTCTTGAATGCGTTAAAAGCTATATAAATGCAATCAGATATAAAAATGCAGATTCAATTTCAAGCTTCAAAAATTTAACTTTGGATTTATATAGTTCATCAAGAAATGAATTCAACCTATCGTTCAAGGTAATTAAAAAATTCATCAAATTACTTTCTATGCAAAATGAATCTATTGATTCAAAAATTGGTTTTAATGAGTTTGAGGATCTTGCATCAATAGTAAACTCTAAATACATAAACATGAATCATACAGAGCTAGTTAAAAATGTTGAAGACTTTTATCAATCTTTAGATGCAAATGCAAATCCTCAATTATCTCTAATGAACATGATAATTAATTCAAATAAGGCCTTAAATTAGAATATGCAAAAATATTATTTAACTACTCCTATTTATTATGTCAACGATAAGCCGCACATAGGGCATGCTTATACAACCATTTTAGCAGATACTATTGCAAGATACCGAGCTTTGTTAGGTGAAGATCCGATGCTTTTAACAGGTCTTGACGAACATGGGCTTAAAGTGCAACAAGCAGCAGAAAAAAATGGTAAATCTCCGAAAAATCATTGCGATGATATGGCCCCAGCTTTTGTAAATCTTTGGGAAAAATTAAATATAAAATATTCAGATTTTATCCGAACAACAGAAGAAAGACACACTACTGTTGTACAAAAAATTCTCGATGAAGTACACAAAAATGGAGATATCTACATTGATGAATATGAGGGATGGTATTCTGTTTCAGAAGAAAGGTTTATCACAGAAAAAGAACTAGATAGCGGAGAGTTCGGTCAAGTAAGAAAGATTAAAGAAAAAAATTATTTTTTTAAAATGAGCAAATATCAAACACAACTAATTAAAAAAATTAAATCTGATGAACTGTTAATTCAACCCGTTAGTAGAAAAAATGAAGTATTAGGATTTTTAAGGAATGAGCTGTCAGATTTATGTATTTCAAGACCAAAGTCGCGCTTAGAATGGGGAATTGAATTACCATTTGATAAAGACTATGTGACCTATGTATGGTTTGATGCTTTAATTAATTATGTATCTGCAATAGGAGCCTTTAAAAATACAAAATATTTCAAAAAACTATGGCCCGCAGATGTTCATCTAATTGGTAAAGATATTTTAACGACACATTCAGTATACTGGCCTACCATGCTACTATCATTGAAAATCCCCCTCCCTAAAAGAATTTTTGCCCATGGATGGTGGTTGACAGATAACGAAAAAATGAGCAAATCTTTAGGTAATGTTGTAAGTCCACTATTGCTTGTTGATGATTTTGGTGTTGATGCAGTCAGATATTACTTAATGTCTGAAATGGTGCTTGGAATAGATGCTACATTTTCATCTGAATCTTTTGAAAAGAAATATAATAGTGATCTAGCTAATGATTTTGGAAATCTTGTTAGCAGGGTTTCAACTTTAATAAATAATAATTTTGATTCTAAGATTCCAACTCCATCTACAATGGAAAGTGATTTAGCAAAGAATTATAAGAAAATTATTTTAAAAGATAAGCTTGATAATCTAGAAATAGATAAAGTCATTAATAATACAATGACTTTCATAAGAAGTATAAATGTATTTGTGGAAAAAAATGAACCATGGAAATTGGTTAAAGTGGATAAAAATAAGGCAGGAAATATACTATTTCACTGTGCAGAAGCACTAAGGTTGTCTTCAATTCTTTTGTCGCCAGTTATGCCTTCAAAGTCAGAGGATATCCTTCAAATTTTAGGCACAAAAGAAAAAAGCTTAGTATGGGGAAAATTAAAACCTGGTTCTAGTATCACACTTTCCAAACCAATCTTTCCGAGAATAAATTAATGTCTTTAGTTGATACTCACGCACATCTCTACTATGAAAGCATGGAAAGCGTGCTTCCAGAAGTACTTGAAAGAGCAAGCTCTAAAGGAGTAAACAAAATTGTCTGTATAGGAACAGATATAGATACTTCGCTAAGATCGGTCAAGATTGCGGAAAAATATGATAATGTTTTTGCTACTGTTGGCATTCATCCACACGATGCCAAGGATGTACCTTCAGATTATATCATGCAATTGGAAGAGCTATCAAAACATGATAAGGTAGTAGCAATAGGAGAAATAGGTATTGATAATTTTAGAAATTTATCTCCAATCAATATTCAGAAAAAAGTAATGATTGAGCAGATGGAGTTGGCAATATCAAAAAATCTTCCAATTGTTTTTCATAATAGAGATGCAGATGATGATATTTTTGATGTTTTAAACAATTACAAATTCTATAAGGCTTTATCGCATTGTTTTTCAAGCGATTTATCGTTTGCGAAAAAACTTATTTCCTTGGACATATTATTATCATTTTCAGGAAATGTAACATTTAAAAATGCAACTAATATTGAAGTTGTTCAAAATATTACATTGAATGATTTTGTTCTTGAAACAGACTGTCCATTTCTAGCCCCAGATCCATTTAGAGGTACAAAAAATGAACCTGTTCATGTACATACTATTGCAGAAAAAATTGCTGAACTAAGATCAGATAGTATTAAAAATATTGCAGAAGCTACAACTAGAAATGCACAAATTTTTTTTAAAATATAAATGGTATTTGCAAAGAAAAAATGGGGACAAAATTTTTTAGTAGATAATAATCTGCTTGAAAAAATTATTAATACAGTTGATTTAAGCAAAGAAAGTAGAGTGTTAGAAATAGGGCCAGGACATGGTGCCTTATCTGAAAAGATTGCTTTAAAAACAAAAAACCTTACAATGGTTGAAATTGATACTGATTTAATACAATCAATTAAACAGAATTTGGCTTTATCACATTTCCCACTTCTAAATCAAGATATTTTAAAGACAAATATTAAAGATATGGACATAGATAATCCTAAAGTAATTGGGAATATCCCATACAATATCACATCTCCAATAATTTTTTGGTTAATCGATAACTTACCATTTTGGGATGAATCTTTTCTAATGGTACAAAAAGAAGTTGCGCAAAGATTAGTTGCAAAAAGTGGAACAAAGGAATATAGCAGGATCACTGTAATGACTAGCCTTTATTTTGATATTAATATTTGTTTTTATATTTCTCCGAATGTCTTTAAGCCTAAGCCTAAAGTTGATTCAGCGTTCATATCTATTAGAAAAAATAATAAATATGATATTAATAAGATTGATACAAAAAAATTTAGTCAAGTTGTTCGAATGGCATTCAATCAAAGAAGAAAAATGTTAAGAAATTCTCTTTCGTCGCTAGAAATTGATCATAACAAATGTTTAGTAGATTTTAAACAGAGACCTGAACAACTATCAATCGAGCAATTTGTTGATATTTCAAACAATATTATATCATAATTGGCATTTCTGAATTTTATCGTTAAGTTTCCGCACAATGATTGAAGTAAATATAAAAGATAACGAATCTCTGGAAAGAGCCTTAAGACGTTTCAAGAAGAAATGGGAACGTTCGGGTGTGCTTAAAGATGTAAAAAGAAAAGCATTTTATGAGAAGCCAAGCGTAACAAAGAGAATCGCTAAAAAACAAACTATCCGTAGAGCAGTAAGACTAGCTAAGTTTAACAACTAATTAGTCGATAACTCCTCTTTCAATTCTAGTTAAAAATTTCTAACCTTCTACTATGTTTATAAGAAGTGCATCAGGCTTAAGAGGTATAGCAAAAGAAGATTTTTCTTCAGCTATCATAGATCAATACATTTCCTCATACATACAAAATCAAAATATCCATAAATGTGCTATAGGAAGAGATGGGAGAGAGTCTGGAGCCAAAATTTCGGAATGGGTTATTGATTCTTTAATTAAAAACGGAGTTGATGTGGTTAACTGCGAATTAGCAACTACTCCCACTATGCAATTAATTACAGAAAAAAGTCAGTGTGATGGAGGAATTGTTGTTACAGCCAGTCACAACCCAGCAGAATACAATGGATTAAAATTTTTGCAAGCTGACGGAACTTTTTTATCCCCAAAACAATGCGAAAAATTATTTAAATCAGTTGATAATAAGATTCAAAAAGAATCATCAACATCTATTGGAAAAATTTCAAACTATAAAGAGGCTGATGAGGATCATATAGAAGCAATTTTAAACTTGTCATGTATTGAGCCAGAAAAGATAAAGAGTAATAAATTTAAAGTTGTTATAGATGCTACGAACGGTGGAGCTTCAAATATTCTACCTGCTTTGTGCAAAGCACTACACTGTTCAGTTACAATGATTAGTTGTGATGGTAATGGAGATTATTCTAGAAATCCTGAACCACTATCAATCAATTTAAGTGAACTAGAAAAAAGAGTTATAAAAGAAAATGCTGATATAGGCTTAGCTACAGATCCGGATGGCGATCGTTTATCTATTGTTTCGAATGAGGGAATAGCAATCGGCGAAGAGCTTTCTTTACCGTTAGCGATTATGAATTATAGTTTTTACTCAAGCCAGTCTGAAACATTTGTTACAAATTTATCCACATCAATGATGGTTGATGATGTTGTTAGTAGCTTTAACGGGACATTGATAAGATCAAAAATAGGAGAAGCAAATGTTGTATCCTTGATGAAAAAATATAATGTTAACCTTGGTGGAGAAGGTAATGGTGGAATCATTCTTAAAGAAGCGCACTTAGGTAGGGATTCATTGGTTGGTACAGCTATGGTATTAAATCTAATGTCAATTAGAAGTAAGTCTCTGAGCAATATTATTACTGAAATTCCCCATTATGTATTTATTAAAGATAAAATCGAACTTAATTCAGGTAAAGAAATAGATATTGATAGTCTTGATAGTGTTTTCAATTCTGACGAAATTAATAAGTTAGATGGAATCAAATTTATTTGGAAAGACAAATGGCTTCATATTAGAAAATCTAATACTGAGCCCATCCTCAGAATTTTTGCTGAAGGAACATCAATAAATGAGCTACAATCATTACAAAAAAAGTTAGAAGAGTTTGTAAGATGAAATTATTAGAAAAAAAACATATTCCATCTGAGATTGAAAATAAGTGGTATGATTACTGGCTTGAAAAAAAATACTTTTCAAGTCAAGAATCCGATAATCACTATACAATTGTTATTCCCCCTCCCAACGTCACTGGTAAACTTCATATGGGGCATGTGCTTAATAATACGATTCAAGATATATTAATTAGAAAAGCCAGAATGGAAGGTAAAAACGCTTGCTGGATTCCTGGAACTGACCATGCATCGATTGCTACTGAATCAAAAGTCACAAAAATGTTATTAGAAAAAGGAATTAACAAAAAAGATTTATCCAGAGATGAGTTCCTAGAGCTCGCATGGAAATGGAAAGAAAAATATGGTGGAACTATTATTAATCAATTGCAAAAACTAGGATGTTCATGCGATTGGGATAAAACCAATTTTACAATGGATTCACACTATTCTAAAGCGGTGTTAGAATCTTTTGTTCGACTTTATAATAAGGGTTTAATATATAAGGGCAGTAAGCTTGTTAATTGGTGTCCAAAATCACAAACTGCATTAAGTGATGAAGAAGTCATATTTAAAGAGGTGAATGGAAAACTTTGGCATATTAAATATGCAATTAATGATAGTGATTCATTTATTGAAATAGCTACAACTAGGCCTGAAACGATGCTTGGGGATACAGCTATTGCTGTGAACCCTAAAGATAATAGATATAAAAAAATGATTGGTAAAACAGCATCCCTGCCATTAGTAGGTAGAAACATTCCAATTATTGCTGATAGTATGGTCGATCCAGAATTTGGTACTGGCTGTGTAAAGGTTACTCCAGCTCATGACTTGAATGATTATGAAGTAGGCATTAGACATAACCTTGAAGTAATAAATATTATGAACTCTGATGGATCTATAAGTAATAAAGCTCCAGATAAATATGTAGGCATGAGCAGAGAGGACGCAAGAAAAGAAATTGTAAATAATCTTAAAGATTTAGGATGCTTAACTAAAGAAGAAGACTATTTACATAAAGTAGGGTTTTCAGAAAGAGGAAACGTGCCTATTGAATATTATTTATCTGAACAATGGTTTTTAAAAATGAAAAATCTAGCTAAACCTGCTAGCAAAGCTGTCAAAGATAAAGAAATAAATTTTTATCCAAATCATTGGGTAAAAACGTACAATCACTGGATGGATAATATCCAAGATTGGTGTATTAGTAGGCAGTTATATTGGGGACATCAAATACCAGTATGGTATAAGAAAGATGCAGATAGAGCTAATCAAGAGAACTGGTATATTTCTACCACTCCTCCCCCAGACATAGAAAATTGGGAGCAAGATGAAGACGTACTAGACACATGGTTCAGTTCTTGGTTATGGCCTTTTGCTGTGCATGGGTGGCCAGATAAAGAAAAGACTAATTATTTTCCAACTAATGCATTAGTAACTGGTCCAGATATCATATTTTTTTGGGTTGCAAGAATGATTATGTCAGGATACGAATTTATGGGAGATTTGCCATTTAAAGATGTTTATTTTACCAGTATTTTAAGAGATGAAAAAGGTAGAAAGCTTAGTAAGTCACTTGGAAATTCGCCTGATCCAATAACCCTTTTTGATAAATATGGTACTGATGCAACCAGGTTTTCGATAATGCTTATGTCTCCACAGGGATCTGATGTGTATTTTTCAGAGTCAGGAATTGAGGTTGGTAGAAATTTCATGACAAAGATCTGGAATGCTAGTCGATTTATTATGCTAAATCATAACGAAGATTTCTCTGATGAAATTGATTATGATAATATTGATAACTTTGATAAATGGATTTTAAGCTCATTAGATGATACAATAAGGGAAGTAAATAAATCGTTCGATAAGTATCAATTCAATGAAGCAATCAAAAAAATATATGATTTTACCTGGAATGAATTCTGTAATTGGTACATTGAAATTGTAAAAGACAGATTTAATAGTTCAAACTTATCTCTCCGCAGCAATGCATTTAATATCTCAAAACACATTATCAAAAAAATATTATTACTATTACATCCAATTTCACCATTTATTTCTGAGGAAATTTGGAACCATTTAAAAGGTAAAGATGATAAAGATATTATTATATCTCAATGGCCATCATCTAGCAGTAGAGTAAAGTCTTATGATGTTGATAGCATTAAAGATTTTAAAGAAATTGTAACATCTATCAGAACAATACGTTCTGAGTTAAATATTGCTCCATCTAAGAAAATTGATATTATAGTGTCAGTTAAAAGTGATTCAGAGATAAATTCTATCAACCATTACAGGCATTTGATAAGTAAGCTTTCGAATACTGATAAAATTGATTTAGGTATTAAAATAGAAAAGCCTTCTAACTCAGCAATTGCAGTTTGTAGAATAGCAGAAATATATATTCCATTAGGTGAACTTGTTGATAAGAAAGAAGAAATTTTAAAGCTTAATAAAAGACTGTTTGAGCTTGATAAATTAATTGTATCAATTGAAGCTAAATTATCAAATAAGCAATTTATTGATAAAGCTCCTGAAAAAGTTGTTGATGGAGAAAAAAATAAACTAAATGATTTTATCATTGAAAGAGAAAAAATTCTTTCTAATATTGAGGTATTAAAATGAAAAAAATAATTTTACTCTTTTTATCGCTAAATCTTGTTTTTGCACAGCTAGATAATCCTACTAGATCGCTTACCATATATAAAGATAATTTTGCTTTAGTAAATGAGCCTATTGTTTGGAATTTGAAATTGGGAAGAAATATTTCTTCTTTTACAAATTTATCACAAAACCTTCTTTTTGATTCACCTGTATTGAATGTGGAAGGTGTCCAGGTTTTATCACAAACTTTGAATAGAAATTTTTCTTCCACTGATGCATTCTTAAAAAATAATATTGGTGCTGCTATTGAATTAAAACCTAATGATAGTTCAAATGTTCAAGGCATACTTATGGACTATAATGGTTCAACTATTTCAATCAAGACAAACAAGGGGTTAGTAGTTTTTCAGAGATCGCAGTTGAGTTATTTTATTTTAAAATCATCAACTGTTCAAGATAAGTTCACTCCTGAAATTCGTTGGGAAATTATTTCTGATGATGATAAATCTGTAAATGCTGAATTATCTTATATTACATCTGGTTTTTCATGGAAACCTATTTATACATTAACAATCAATGGTTCTGATTCCCTAGCTACACTTTCAGTGAATGCTGAGGTTTCCAATAACTCTAATATTAATTTGTTTGCTTTAGATTTAGATGTTGTAGAAGGTAATGTACCCTTGCATTCTTCTAGAAAAAATTCAAGTTATCAAATGATGGAATCTAGAGGAAGTGCAATGGAAAATCGCACTTCATTAGGAGATTTTTATGTTTTTAATCTTGGAAAAAATTTGAAGCTAGATGCCATGCAAACAGTTCAATTACCTATGATGAAAGCAAGAAGTATTACATATGATAAGAAATATATTTTTAAAAATTCTGAAAGAGATCAAGGAGATGAACCTTTAAGCATTGAAGTATCATTTGAAAATTCAGCTGAAAACAACCTAGAGCTTCCTCTTCCATCTGGAGTATTATACTTGTATGAAAAAAGCACTGCCGGCGAATTAAATTTCATTGGTAGAAATGGCTTATCTCAATTGTATAAAGGCGGAACAGCTATATTGGATGGAGGTAAAGCATTTGATATTATCGGAAAAAGAAGAATTTTAAACTTCGACAGACAAACCAATAGCGAAGAATCAACTATATCATTACAAATTTTAAATACTAGTAATCAATCTATCAAAGTTAAGGCTATAGAAAAGATTGTTGGTGATTGGGTCATCAAAGAATCTTCATCAATGTATATTAAAGAAGATGCTTCCACAATTTATTTTCCTTTGGAGATTGAAGCTGGAGCTACTGAGCTTATCACATACACTTACAAAAAAGAATGGAAATAATGTCTTTTGAGCGAAGCATCACACAGCTCTAACTCGTTAGAAACGCCTATACAATATATTAAAGGGGTCGGTCCTAAAAGAGCTAATGCCCTTGAGTCTCTAAATATTTTTACTATAAAAGATTTGCTGTATTATTTTCCAAGAAAATATGTAGACAGAACTTCTTTGTCTACCATAGGATCAATCAAAGAAGGAGAAGAAGTCAATCTTGTTGGAAGAGTGAAGTCTGTCAGTTTGAAAAGAATGAAAAAAGGTAATTTTGTTACATCAACTGTAGCAGACCATACCGGCTCGGTGCGATTAATGTGGTTTAATGCAGCAGATTATATTCATCAGTCTTTAAAAGTTGGAGATTTAATTACTATTCATGGTAAAGTGGCAGCTTACAAAGGAAATCCGCAAATTGTTCATCCTGAGTACGATAAATTAAATGCTAACGAAATTTCATTAACAACCGGCTTTATTATACCTGTATATCCCCTGACAGAAGATTTAAAAAAATCTGGATTGGATAACAGAAACTTAAGAAAAATAATATATCTAGCTTTAGAATCGATTGATAGTATCAATGACCATTTTGATGAAGAGTTAAGAAATAAATTTGAAATAGAAGATTTAAATACATCTTTGCGCAATATTCATTACCCAAAAGATTTTACGTCTTTAGATAGCTCCGTCCATAGATTAAAGTATGATGAGCACTTTTTTCTTCAATTACTATTAGCCTTGAGAAAAAATAAAATCAAAGAGAATAAATGTGATTCGATAAAATTCAAAACAAGTACTTATAATAATGTTTTAAATAATCTCCCTTTTGAATTGACTGGGAGTCAAAAACTTACATTGAGAGAAATTGTAGATGATTTTTTATCTGAGAATCCAATGAATAGAATGATTCAAGGAGATGTTGGTTGTGGTAAAACAATTGTGTCAGTTCTTGCTTCAGCGATTGTAGTAGACAATCATTATCAAGTTGCTATTATGGCACCCACAGATTTGCTATCAAAACAGTTATTTAGGAATTTTAAGTCACATTTCGATCAAGCTAATATTAAGTGCTCATTATTAGTGGGAAGCTTAAAAGAAAATGAGAAGAAGGAAGTATTAAAACAAATAAAAAGAGGTGAATCCCAAATAGTTATTGGAACACATGCATTATTTCAAAAAGATGTAGTATTTAAAAATTTGGGTTTCGTAGTGATTGATGAACAACATCGTTTTGGAGTAAATCAACGTGAAAAACTATTAGCGAAGAGCAAGAATCCTAATCTAATGGCAATGACAGCTACGCCAATTCCAAGAACATTGGCTATTACGTATAATGGAGATATGGATTTATCAATTATTGATGAATTGCCAAAAAATAGACCAGAAATACATACTTCATATATTGAAAAAGATAATCTGTCTACAGCATATAATTTTATTAGAGAAAAAGTTGATGATGGTGGACAAACGATTATCGTATATCCACTAATAAATGAAAGCGAAAATCAAGATCTTTCAGCAGCGGTTGAATCATATGAATATTTAAGAGATAATATATTTCCTGATTTAGAAGTTGGATTAATGCACGGGAAATTAGATAATGAAATTAAAAATAATGAAATGAAAAAGTTTATGGATGGAGAAATCAATATACTGGTTTCTACAACAGTGGTAGAGGTTGGAATAGATAACCCCAATGTAAATGTAATATTAATTAATAATACAGAAAGATTCGGATTAAGTCAGATTCATCAGTTAAGGGGTAGAGTTGGAAGAGGAGCCTTAACAAGTTATTGTTTATTATGCAGCGATAGCGAATCTCCTAAAACAAAAGAAAGGCTACAAATTATTGTTAATTCTAGGAATGGATTTGATATAGCAGATGAAGATTTAAAATTAAGAGGGCCGGGCGAATTTTTTGGTGAAAAACAGAGTGGGTTTATCAAATTTAGAATTGCTGATTTAACAATGGATGGGCCAATAATCAGAAATGCTCGAATGAATGCTTTTGAAATTATTAAGAATGATGCAAATTTAACCCTAAAAAAACATTTAATTATTAAAGAAAAATTTGATAACGAATATTTAAAATTATTTTTAAAAACAACAGTAAACTGAGGAAAAAATGAAAGAAAAACCAACAGAAAAACAATTATTTGATGCTTTAATTTCTCAAACAGCATATGGTATTTGGGTATCTTTAGGAAAGCTACAAAATCCAGTTAATGGAGAGACCTCAATAGATCTTACCCAAGCTTCAATTCAAATAGACATGTTAGGAATGATAAATAACAAAATGCACGCAAGCTTATCAGATGAAGAAAGAGAGTACATTGATAAAGTATTATCAGAAGCAAAAATGAATTACATAGAAGTTGAAAAAAATGAAGAAAGTAGTTCAGACAAATCTTTAGAAGAAAAAAATAAAGATACTGAAGAATAAATTGAATTTTTTCACTTCCTACAGTAAAAAATTAGAAAATACCATAGCAGTAATAATATTTTTCATTACCTTTGCTATTTATTTTTCTACGATGGCTCCGACTGTTTCTTTTTGGGATACTGGAGAGTTTATTGCAACTTCTCACATTCTTGGAGTGCCTCATCCTCCTGGTAGTCCATTATTTTTACTAATTGGTAAGTTTTTAACATTAATTCCTATTAGCTCTGATATTGCATTTAGATTCAATATTTTTTCACCAATTATCAGCGCATTAACTGTGAGCTTATTATTTTTAATATGTAATCAATTTATAAATAGGGTTGATACAAAAGACGAGGCAAAGTTTTTTAAGATGTGGTCTTCGTTAACTGCGTCTTTGACTTTTGCCTTTACTCATAGTCATTGGTTTAATGCAGTTGAAACAGAAGTATATGCTTTTAGCGGTTTCATGACTGCCCTTGTAGTGTATTTGATTATGCTTTGGTCTAAAAATATTCACAAAGATAATCATATTATTTATCTGATTATCATTGTCTATATCATTGGACTTGCTACAGGTCTACATCTACTTAATTTGTTAACAATACCTTTTATTGGTCTAATTATATATTTTACTCTAGGACATTTAAGTAAGGTTAATTTTTTAGTAACAATAGCTATGTCACTGGCAGTTTTTGTTGGTATTCAGGATGGAATTATAAAAGGTTTACCTGTTTTAACAAATACTATCGGCCTATATGGCTTGCTATTATCTTTATTATCTCTATTAGTTTTTAGTGCATATGCAATCAAGAATAACAAGACAGTAGTGTCCATTTTTTTGACATCCATAGTTTTAATTATTATAGGCTATTCAACTTATTTTTCAATATTTATTAGATCGGGTCAAGACCCTAATATTGATGAAAATAATCCTGAAACCGTTGAAGAAGCGATAAAATATTTGAATAGAGATCAATACGGGCAGATGACAATTTTACCAAGAAAATTTAATTCATTACCTTCTAAGATATCAATTGTTGGTTCGCCTGAAAATGGAAGTACTGATTTTTCTATGAGTCAAAATATAGATTATATGATGTATGAAATTCCATCCCAAGTGAGTTTTTTATGGAATTATCAAATCAAGAAAATGTATATAAGGTATTTTCTTTGGCAATTTGCTGGTAAAGGAGATAGTGACGACCCTTTTGTAGCTGCTGTTGGTGCAAATGCAAGTGAAGACGGAGTAGACTGGAGACAGTTTGGATTACCCCTAGCTTTGATAATGGGTTTAATAGGAATGGTTTATCATTTTAGAAAAAATAAGTACGATGCATTCTCCTTAATGGTATTGTTCTTAATGACTGGTTTAGCAATTATCTTTTATTTGAATCAAGATTCCCCGCAACCGAGAGAAAGAGATTATTCATATGTAGCAAGTTTTATGACATTCTCTATTTGGATTGGTTTAGGGGTTTATGCATTTATTAATTTTATCTCAGATACATTTCTAGAAAAATCTATAAAGCTGAAATTCTCATATTTTATGATTTCTTTATTTATTTTATTTATGCCTTTAAGAATGTTGTTAGCCAACTATGAAGGGCATGATAGAACAGGAAATTATATTGCATGGGATATGGCTTATAATATGCTTCAAACATGTGAACCAAATGCAATTTTATTTACAAATGGAGATAATGATACTTTTCCATTATGGTATTTGCAGGAAGTTGAAGGCATCAGAAAGGATGTAGTTGTTGCAAATTTAAGCTTATTAAATACTCCATGGTATGTTGAGCAACTAAGGGAAAGATATCCAAAAAATCCTTTTATTAAAATGAGCAACTCTGAAATTGAACAACTAGATTTTAAAAGATGGGAAACTAAAACAATTTCAATAAATGCGCCAAAAGATGAAAATAATAAAGATGGAAAAATAGAATGGGAATTAAATCCAACATATTTAGGTGTTGCATTAAGAACTCAAGATATTATGGTATTAAGGATAGTAAATGATAATAACTGGAAAAGACCAGTGTATTTTGCAGTGACAGTTTCCCCGACTAGCATGTTGAATCTTGATAATTATTTACAAATGGAAGGGTTAGCTTATAGGCTTGTTAATAATTCTAGGGATGTGATAAACCAAGAGAAAATGACTGAAAATCTTATGAATTATATAGGAGATAAATTGTGGTTTCAAGATTATAACGCAAACAAAAAAAATATATTAAAAGATTCTATATCAAAGGGGTATCAAAGAGGGTATATCTATAGAAATCTAGCAAATCCAGAGGTTCACGTAGATCCTCAACTAGGAAGATTAATTCAAAATTATAGAACAGGTTTTGTAAGACTATCTATATCATATTATTTAGAAAAGAATTTTCAGCAAGCAGAAAAAGCTTTACTAAAAATGGAAGAGATAATGCCAAGCAATGTGGTCCCAATACCATCAAAAGAATTACAATATCAAATTGCGCAAGTTTACAGCGGCATCGGTAATCAAGAAAAAATGAAATACCATATGAAAGAGCTAGTTGCGCGCAAAGATTTAGCACTATCTGATTATTTATTATATGGTAAAACATTTATCCAGTCTTTAGAAGATTTCGAGGAATCAAAATTAATTTTTGAAACTATCTATCAAAATTATAAAGTTATTGAAAGAGCTATTTCTAAAAGAGGATTTACCGCAACTAAAATTTCACAAGCAGAATGGAATGAATGGCAAAAATCATTACCTGAAATCATTTATTTATTATTTTTAAGTTATAAGAATCTAGAAATGTATACAGAAGCCAAAATTCTTTTAGAGGAATGGATTGATAAGAATCCAGCAGATAATAATGCTCAACAATTATTAGAAGAAATTATTCTACTAGAATCTCCATGATTAATGTTTCTATAGTTATTCCACATCATAATGGCAAAAAGCTATTACTAGATTGTGTTGATTCAATATATAGAAATATAACAACCAAAGATTTCGAAATAATTGTCGTTGATAATATGTCAAATGATTTTTCAGCAGATGATGTTAAAGCAAAATTCCCTTCCATTAATTTATTAAAAGCAGAATCAAATTTAGGCTATAGCGGTGGATGCAATTTTGGTGCAAAACAGGCAAAAGGAAAGTATATAATTTTTTTAAATAATGATACTTTACATACTAAAAATTGGGTGGAAGAGCTGGTAAGTTTTTTAGAAAAAAATCCTCAAGTTGGCGCAGCTCAGCCTAAACTTCTTAATGCAGTTAATAAAGATACATTTGATTATGCTGGAGGAGCTGGAGGATTTATAGATAAATATTGTTTTCCTTTTGTTAGAGGAAGATTATTTAATACTCTTGAAAAGGATAGCAATCAATATAACAATCCAAAAAAAATCTTTTGGGCTTCAGGAGCAGCTTTTATTATCAGAAGACACTTATTAGAAGAATTAAACTACTTCGATAATATCTATTTTGCGTATATGGAAGAGATTGATCTTTGTTGGAGATTGCAGTCTTTAGGTTGGAGTGTTTGGTATGTTCCTTCTTCATTAGTATATCATTATGGTAAGCAGACAATAAAAGAAAACTCATTCAATTCACATTATTTTAATCACCGAAATTCCTGGGTTTTGTTTATCAAAAATTCACAATCTTTTGAAAGGGGTTCGCTAATTTTAAAAAGATATATTTTGGACGAAATGGCTGCTATTTATTCGATACTTACTTTTGACTTTAATAGATTATTAGCAATTTTTACTTCACATTTATGGTTAATCTATAATTTCAGAACTTTATACAATATTCGTAAAAATAATCATCTGAGAAATTCAGCAATAGACTCAATTTATGAAAATAGTATTGCAATGGATTATTTTTTTAAAGGTAAAAAATACTTTTCTCAAATATTTGATTGAAAATCTTTATATATATTTGATCTTTGAGAATCCAAATACTGCATTTTAGATAACATTTCTTTTTGCCCTAATTTTTCCATTATTTCCCCAATTTTAGATCCATGATATTTCATAAACATGCTAGTATAATTTTCTTGATTGTAATTATCATAAATTTCATTGAGGTTGTTAATGACTTCTTCTAATGATGTAAGGCAGTCATCAATATTTCCATTTTCAAACAGTTCATAGCTAAGGTAGGTAGAATACCGAAGCTTGCGTAATCCATTGTTGTCCGAAAGAATATTTATTAATAAAAGTCTTTGTTCCCATCCTCTTGAAAAATTAGAGGCACTAGCACGTACAGCAATACTCCTTGCTTTTTCATAATGCTGGTTTCCACCGTACAAACTCCAGCTATCAAGCTCAGCTCCTAAAATTAAATTACCATAAAATCCAAGTAAACTTGATAAGGGGTCATAGTACACACTATCGTAGTACAGTGATGAATTTTGATTCAATGAAAATTGAGACCCTTTATCAAAAAAATGTAAATCTATATTGTTGCTAAAAAGAGATTGAATTAAAAAGGCTTCAGAGCTACCTGTATTTGCATTACCTTCAAAAATAATTTGAATATTTAAATTAAGTTCTAAATCACGATATTCATCATTCCACACAGTATCAACATAAAATTTTTTTATATTATTATTTAAATTGAAAAGAGAAGATTTTTCATCATCTCTTAGCAATCTGTCATCAAACGAAATTGTTGCTTCTTTAAATTGAGCATGAAGATTTGAAAACAAAATTGCAATGATGATATATTTAACCACTTTAAACGCAAAAGTATATTTTATTAGTTTTCTTAGCATAATAGACCTATATATTTTTTAATTTACACAATGACAATAATTAAAGACATAATTAACCAAAATAAACGCTTGAGTAGTATTGCAGAAGTCATTGCAGAATTGAGCGAAGAAATTCAAATACCTTCTTTTTTAGTAGGCGGATGTGTAAGAGATCTGATGCTAGACCCTGGAGTTGACTCAATAGATATTGATATTATGGTTGAAGGAGATGGAATACAATTTGCTCAACAACTAGCTAACAAACTTGGTGTTGGCAAAATTGTCCCTTTTCCAAAATTTGCAACTGCTAAAATTCCATACAAAGAATGTGAAATTGAGGTTGCTTCTGCTAGACTTGAAACTTATGACAAAGGTTCAAGAAGCCCTTCGTCGGTTACTTTGGCGGACATAAAAGACGATTTAATGAGAAGAGATTTTAGAGTAAATGCAATGGCAGTATCCTTAAATAAAAATAATTATGGAGAATTTATTGATCCTTTTAAAGGTTTAGATGATTTAAGAGATAAAATTTTAAGAACTCCTCTTGAGCCAGACTCTACGTTTTCTGATGATCCGTTGAGGATGGTAAGAGCAGCATACTTTGCTTCAAAATTATCACTTGAAATTAATCAAGAGTGTCTTTTATCGATGCAGAGGAATTGTGAAAGAATTAAAATTGTATCACAAGAAAGAATTACTAATGAATTATTCAAAATTTTAGGTACAGATAAACCTTCAATTGGGTTAGAGATTTTACAAAAAGCAGGACTAATGGAATTTGTATTTAACGAAATTTCAATAATGTATGGCCTTGACCAATCAAATGAATATCATCATAAAGACATTTTTTACCACACTTTAGAGGTTGTAGATAATGCAGCAAATTTATCTTCAAAAGTAGAGCTTCGATTGGCAGCACTTGTGCATGATATTGCTAAGCCAAAAACAAGAAGATTAAATAAGGTTAAAGGATATACTTTTTATGGGCATGATGATGTTGGAGCCAGAATGTTAAAAGATATTTCTCGTAGAATGAAGTTTGCAAATTTAACTAGAGACTATATAACCAAATTAACTGCTCTGCATTTAAGACCGATAAGTCTTGCCAAAAAGGAAGTTACTGATTCTGCGATAAGAAGACTTATAGTAGATGCTGGAGAAGAAATTAATGATTTAATGACTTTGTGTAGAGCCGATATCACAACAAAGAACCCAAAAAATATTGCTAAATATTTAGGAAATTTTGATAGAGTAGAAAAAAGGATAAAAGAAGTTATTGAAATAGATCAATTGAAAGCTTTTCAATCTCCAGTTAGAGGAGATGAAATAATGAAAATGTTTGATCTGGAACCAGGTAAAGAAGTAGGAAAAATTAAGAATTTGATTGAAGAAGCTATAATTAATGGTGAAATAAAGAATGACTACTCAGAAGCACTATCTTTTCTGGATAAAATTAAACAAGAAAAGTTCTAATTATTGCTTTCATAATTTTTGTATGATTTGAATATTGTTTAACATAAATGTAAAGTAAACTTTACATTTGTAATAGTTATTAAATGTATATAAATTGCTTGCTAGCAAATAATGAGAAATATTGAAACTTTTAGACATAAATTAGGTCTAAAGAATATCAAGGATTAAGATGAAGACAAAAGTATTAACAATATTATTACTGTGTGTAGCAAATGCACAAACATTAAGTATCGATGAGGCGGTAAGAATTGCGCTTGAAAACAAATCATCAATCACTAATGCTGAAAGAGATGTTACTATTGCCAAGCTCAATAGAGGATCTTCTGCAGCATTATTGCTTCCATCTATAAGTGCAAGTAATTCTTTTAGAGAAACTACATATGGCAATTCATTAGTCTCAGGAGGAGAATCATATTCAGGAGGAGTTAATTTATCTCAAAGCCTTTTTAATTTTGGTAGTAGAGTAAATTCAGTTCGTCAGAGCGATAATACTTATCAGATTTCTAAGATTCAAAAAAGAGAAACAACTTCTAGAATTATCTTAAATGTTTACACCTTTTATTATCAGTATTTAAAAAATTCAGAACTATTCGAAATTGCAAAAGAAGATCTATTGCTATCAAAAAAACAACTAGATCTTGTAAAGCAACAATTTGAATTAGGCGCAGTCAGCAAAACAGACTATTTAAAAGCAACTGTTAGATATGGTACTGCTAAATCTACATTATTAAACAGAGAACTAAACTTTAATAACTCTGTAAAAAATTTAAGAAATAGTATGGGATTAATTGGAACAGACATTTCTATCAACCTACCCAAGAAAGTTGAAATTAACTTAATTATTCCTTCATTTGAAGAGGCGTACCAGTTGATGTCTCAAAATAGTCCAAGTTTAAATATTTTGGATAAAAGAATAGATTCTGCGAAAATTAGCGTTAAGCAATCATGGGCTTCAACCTTACCAAGTTTAAGTATGAGCGTGGGATACAACGCTAGTTCAAGTGATCAAATTACAAAGCAATATTTCGAAGATAATTATATCAAAAGTGCTAATTTGACCTTAAGTATTCCAATATTTAATGGATTTAGAAAACGAAATGATATCAAAATTTCCAAATTACAATTATCAAAACAAGAATCATCATACTCTTCTGCATTAAAAAATGCGCAGGTAGACTTGCATGCAGCGCTTAATAGATTAAATAATTATCAGGAATTGATACCTATTCAAGAAGAAGTATTATTGTCAGCAGAAGAAGACTTGAAACTAGCTCAGCAAAAATATGAGTTAGGTTCAGCAACTATATTAGAATTATTAGACGCTCAATTAACTGTTATTCAAGCTAGCTCATCATTAGTTGGTACAAAATATGATGCAGCAATTCAATCAGCTAGCTTAGATGATTTAATTGGGACGTTAGATAGAAAATACAAATAAGGAGTTTTTGTGAAAAAGTTCATTGATTTAGTTAAACAAAATAAAATTAAAGCACTTGGTGTTTTGGTAGTAATCGCATTAGCCTTTTCTTTTTTTGGTAGAGGTGATGATGACAGTATGCTTGAAGTATCTGTTCAAGAGGTTGGCACCAAAGATTTAAACAGTAAAGTAGTAGCTGATGGAGTATTAACTCCTGAAACAGAAGTAAAACTTAGTGCAAATAGTACTACTTATATTACTAAGATTGCTGTTAAAGAAGGAGATGTTGTAAAGAAAGGTGATTTTTTAATGTCACTTGATGATGAGCAGCAAAGCGCAGCTACGGAAGCTTCAAGAGCAAGTCTAGAAGCTGCAAAGGTTCAGCTTGAACAAAGAAAGAAACAACAAGAGAGGCAGTCTAAACTTTATGAGCAGGGGCTTATTTCAGATCAAGAAATGGAGACTACAAATTCTTCATATGCTTCAGCATTAAGCTCTTTTAATGGTGCACAATCTAGATTAATTCAAGATGAAGATGCATTATCAAAATTGAGATTAATTGCTCCTCAAGATGGTACAATTACATTTATAGATGGGGAAGAAGGTGACTTGGCGCAAGGAGGTATGTTTAGCCCAACTGTTTTAATGAAGTTATCTGATTTATCAAAAATGGAAGTATATGTTAATGTGAATGAAAATGACATTGCTGATATTTCTATCAATGATACTGCATTAATTCAAGTAGATGCTTATCAAAATAAAAAATTTAAAGGCATTGTTAAGGAGGTTGCATACGCGGCTACTACTTCAAGCGGCGGATCATCACAGCAGGTCACAAATTTTCAGGTTAAAGTTCAAATGTTAGATGTAGAAGATGGAATGCGTCCAGGAATGAGTGCTACAGTCGATATTATTACGGAAGAAAGATTGGGAGCGATTGCTATACCTATTCAAGCATTAACAACTCCAAGGCCTTCCAAAAAATCTGAAGGGAAAAAACCATCAATGTCTGTAGAAGTTTCTTCAGGAGGAAATGATTGGTCTCAAATGAAAAGAAATTCAGGTAACAAGTCTAAATCAACCGTTGTATTTGTATTAAAAGAAGATAACACAGTAGAGCAGCGCGTTGTAGAAGCTGGTATTGTTGGTGACAGAGACTATGAAATTCTTTCAGGTCTTGAAGAGGGTGAAAAAATTGTTACAGGAAGCTTCATTGCCATAAGTAGAGAGCTATATGATGGGGCAGCTGTGAAAGTAAAAGAAAACTCCATACAAAGACGTAAACGTGGCTAAAAACAAAAAAGAAATTATCGCAATACAATCTGTTTCAAAAATTTACCATCTTGGAGAGACAGTTGTTAAAGCCTTAGATAATGTATCGTTAAGTATTTATGAAAATGATTATATATCTATTATGGGTCCTTCAGGATCAGGTAAATCAACATTAATGAATATCATTGGATGTTTAGATGTACCAACAAAAGGTGATTATAAATTTAATAGTGAATTAATATCAGAAATGAATGATAACCAACTTGCAAATATTAGAAATCAAAAAATTGGTTTTGTTTTCCAGACATTTAACCTGTTACCAAAATTGAATGCAATGCAAAATGTTGAAGTGCCTCTGATTTATTCTTCTTTAGGTAAAAAAGATAGAACTGAAAGAGTTGAAGAAGCTTTGAGTATTGTTGGTTTACAAGATAGAATGACACATAAGCCTAATGAGCTTTCAGGAGGTCAAAGACAACGAGTTGCAATTGCTAGAGCTCTTGTTAATAAACCTTCTATTATTCTAGCTGATGAGCCAACTGGTAATCTTGATTCTAAAAGCGGAAATGATATATTAAAATTTTTCGCAAAATTGCATAAAGCTGGAAATACTATCATTATGGTTACACATGAAGAATCTGTTGCAAAGCTTTCAAAAAGAAGAATAGATATTTTTGACGGAAAAATTGCAAGAGATGAATAATTTTTTTAAAAATATTTTAATCGGTTTATTTTCAATTAGGTCAAATATGACCAGAGTTATTCTTACTTCAACTGGATTAACTATTGGTATTTTTACAGTTAGTTTAGTAACAGCTTCAATCTCTAGTATTGATAAGGAATTTGCAAAATCTATGGACTACTATGGAAACGATAAAATATATGTGGGTACTTGGCCATGGTCTTTTGATTTTGATTGGTGGAAATATAGAAACCGTCCAAAAATTGAAGAATCTTCTTTGGAGTATATTAATCAATACAGTGAATACGTAACAGATGTAAGTATTAAGAAAAATACTTGGACTAAAGCCAGTTTTGGTAATAAGGCTTCATGGCTACAGCTTAATGGAGTGTACCCTAGTTATCAAGACATGCTCAGCGGAACAGAGATTGTCAATGGACGTTTCTTTTCCCAAAATGAGTGGGAATTACAACGAAGAGTAATTATTGTGGGCGCAAGCGTTAGAGATGGATTTTTTGAAGGCAAAGATCCCATTGGGAAAACAATTAGATTGAATAATGTTACATTCGAAATTATAGGTGAGCTAAAAAAACAAGGTATGGGAATGGTTCCGGGAGGCAGTTTGGATTCTCTTGTGCTTATGCCTTCAACAACATTCGAACGCATTTTGACTAGATGGGGATTTGATGAATTAGTATTACAAACTAATCCAGACAATATTCCCTTAGCTAAAGAGGAAGTTGGGATGATTATGCGAGTCGCTAGAAAAATTCCTCCAGGTGATGACGATAATTTTTCTGTGAATTCTGCCGATGCTTACCAAACTCAGTTTAATGATATGAAAAATGCTATTGCTGGGATGGGATTTTTAGTTACAGGAATTTCTTTAGTTGTATCTGCTATTGGAATTATGAATGTAATGTTTGTTTCTGTTAGAGAAAGAACTAGAGAGATTGGTTTAAGAAAAGCAATGGGTGCTACAAACTTTAATATTCTAACGCAATTTTTAAGCGAAGCTGTTGCTATTGCAATTATTGGAGGGTCTGTTGGAATTCTGCTTATACGACTAACAGTCTTTGGTATTTCTTCTTTTCCAATTGCAAGTTTTAACGGTTCTACTCTCCCGGTAAGCTTTGACGCTATTTTAATTTTTTATACTTTTATGGTTTGCGTAGTAATTGGCGTATTAGCTGGTATGATTCCTGCTAGAACTGCAGCAAATTTAAATCCAATAGATGCCTTAAGAGATGAATAGAATATTTAATTATCTTGTTGATGCCATTGGAGGTGTTTTATTCTATTTTGGTCAAACAAAATTACGCACTGCACTGACTTTGATGGGTATTACTGTTGGAGTTTCCTCAATCATTGCAATTATGACAGTCCTAGCTACCTTTGAAAAGCAAACTGAGATGCTGGTTAGCGACATGAAAACCAATATTTTTTATATCACAAAAGATAATCCTATTGATGTTCAATTCGGACCTAGTGTTGGTCGTAAAGGAAGAATTCCAAGAATTACATGGGATGAATACGAACAGCTAAAACGTACTCTTACTTTAACAACCAATATGGCTGCCACAACAACTGAAGAGCCTAGTGATAGAACTATATCTGTTGGAAAAGAAGAATTAAAAAGTAGACTTGCAAGTTTATGGGGGTCAGATGGAGATGTTTTATCTGTTTCTAAATATGATATTCTTGATGGCAGAAATATACAAGATATTGACATAGAAAATTCTCGTAGAGTCGCTATTGTAGGGTACTATATTAAAGAACAACTTTTTCCATATTCGAACCCGGTTGGTCAATCAATCGAAATTGATAATATTCCATTTGAAATAATTGCTTTAACAGAACCAAAAGGTGAACTGTTAGGGCAAAATATGGATAGCATGATCGGTATTCCAATTAGTACCTTCTTGAAATATTTTGGCACAAAAGGCTGGAGAGGAAGACCTGATCTTCAACTTATTCTAGAAGCTGAATCGATGGATACCTTGGCAGATGCTACAGATGAAGCTATCGGGGTATTTAGAGCAATTAGAAAAATTCCTCCAGGTGAACCAAATAATTTTTACATCGCAACAAATGATCAACTAATGGATACTTTTGGAAGTTTTACTTCTTCACTATCAATTTTTGTTGGATTAATTGCAGGAATTTCATTGTTGGTTGCAGGAATAGGGATTGCTAACATCATGCTAGTATCTCTTACTGAAAGAATCAAAGAGATTGGTATTAGAAAAGCATTAGGTGCCCGAAGAATAGACATTTTCTTACAGTTCTTGATAGAGGCAATTTTGATTTCTCTTCTTGGTGGAATAGTTGGAATTATCTTAGGATTATCATTTGGAAGTATTGTTGCAATATTTTTACAGCAGGACCCAGTCATCCCATTTAATTGGGTATTTTACAGTTTACAAATTTGCGCATCTATGGGAATTATTTTTGGTTTATATCCAGCAATAAGAGCATCAAGGCTAAATCCTATAGATTCAATGAGATACGATTAAGCTTATAGCCTTTTGCTTGCTGCAAAGTTCTTAATCATCTAAATTCATTCTAATTATTTATGTCTAAAAAAAATAAAATCACTGAACAAGAAGTTAAAAAAATTGCAGGTCTTGCAAGGCTATCTTTATCTGAGAGTGAACTTGAAAAGAGAACTAAAGATATGAATAATATTTTGAACTATATGGATACGTTAAATGAGATTGATACCGAAGATGTTCAAGAGCTTAATAACGTTCATGATATGCACACATCATTAAGAGCTGATACGGTTAATAGCTCTCTGAGTAAAGAAGATGTTTTAAAAAATAGTCCAAGTTCAAGTGGAGATTATATTAAAGTACCTTTAACTGTGAAAAAGGAAAGCCAGTGATACTTGGTGTTATTCCTGCAAGACTAAATTCAACTCGTTTCCCTAATAAAATTCTCTACCCACTAAATGGAAAACCTGTTATTGAACATGTTTTTGATCGTTCTAAAAAGTCTTCATTGCTAGAAGATGTTATTGTTGCTGTTGATTCAGAAAAAACCATAGAAAACATTAATTGTTCAAATGTCATAATGACTTCAGGTTTACATCAATCAGGAACAGACAGAGTGGCTGAAGTTGCTAATAAATTTGATTGTAGTATTGTTGTTAATATTCAAGGAGATGAGCCAGGAATTGAACCTCATTTGATTGATAGTTTAATTTCATTGTTTGATGATTCTAATGTTGAAATGGCTTCAGTTGCATCCACCGATTTAAAAGATGAAGATTTGGCTAACAGAAATGTTGTGAAGGTGAATTTGAACGATGATAATTATGCCTTGTCATTTGCAAGAGAAAACCTCAAAGCGAATCAACAGTATTTCAGACATGTTGGTATATATGCATATCGAAAAAAAACATTAGATTTATTTACTTCACTCGAACAGTCTTCAAATGAAAAAAAATATAGCCTAGAACAGCTAAGAGCCCTTGATAATAATATTGCTATTAAACTATTAATTTGTGATTTTAAACATAGAAGTATTGATACAAAAGAAGACTTAAAAAACTATGAAAACTAAATTCATTTTTGTTCTTGGAGGAGTAATGTCTGGTTTGGGCAAAGGGATTTCTGCCTCTTCAATAGGGTATCTTCTTAAAAGCGCAGGCCTAAAAGTTAATATCTTAAAGCTCGATCCTTACCTTAATGTTGATCCCGGCACAATGAATCCTTATCAGCATGGAGAAGTATTTGTCTTAGACGATGGATCTGAAACGGATTTAGATTTAGGGCACTATGAAAGATTTATTGACGAGAATATGTCATCCATGAACAATACAACTGCCGGACAAGTTTATAGTACCGTATTAGATAAAGAAAGATCAGGCTCATATCTTGGTGAAACTGTACAAGTTATTCCTCATATCACCGATGAGATAAAAGGTAGAATGAATACATTAGCTAAATCGAAAAAATATGATGTTGTCATTTGTGAGGTCGGTGGCACAGTTGGAGATATTGAAAGCTTGCCTTTTCTTGAAGCTATTCGTCAATTATCTTTAGATTTAGGATATCAAAATTCACTTATTATTCATCTCACATTACTCCCATTTATTGATGCAAGCGGAGAATTAAAAACTAAACCAACACAACACTCTGTTATGAAGTTAAGAGAGATAGGATTAACACCAGATTTTATATTCTGTAGAACACAAAATAAAGTCACTAAAGATATTAAAGATAAATTAGCATTATTTTGTAATGTTCAAGCTAGTCACGTAATTGAAAACAGAGATGTATCAAGTATTTATGAAGTACCTTTGTTGTTAGAAGAACAAAATATCACAAAAAAAATATGCCAAAGGCTTGGACTTAAAAATAAACCTTCAATTGATAAGCTTAAAAATTTTATTAAAACTTATAAAAATCCTGGTAGTGCCATTAAAATTGCCATGTGCGGCAAATACACTGAATTGCACGATGCCTACAAAAGTATTACGGAGTCTTTTATTCATGCAGGAGTTGAAAATAATACCAAGGTAGAAATTGTTTGGGTTAATACTGAAAAAATTAAAAATGATAAGCAAGCTCATAAAGCTTTTGACAATATTGATGGAATTTTAATTCCAGGAGGCTTTGGCTCCAGAGGAGCTGAAGGAAAAATTTTAACATCAAAGTATGCTAGAGAAAATAATGTTCCATTTTTAGGTATTTGTTTAGGATTACAGTGTGCTGTAATTGATTATGCAAGAAATGTTTGCAATATAAAAGATGCTAACAGCGCAGAGTTTAAACCTAAGGCAAAACATAAAGTTATTAATCTGATGGAGTCGCAAAGAGCTATTAAGTTAAAAGGTGGAACCATGCGATTAGGATCCTATGATTGCGATATTGAAGTCGGAACTAAAGCATTTTCAGTTTATCGTAAAAAATTTATCAGCGAACGCCATAGACATAGATATGAAGTAAATAATAAATATGTCAACAAAATGAAGAAAAAAGGTTTAATTTTTTCTGGAATGAATGGAAAGCTTGGAGTTGTTGAAATTATAGAATTAAAAAACCACCCATGGTTTGTTGGTTGTCAGTTTCATCCAGAGCTTAAAAGTAGAGTCGACAAAGCACATCCACTTTTTAGAGAATTCGTTAAAGCATCATTGAAAGAAAGTAGAAAATAATGGCAGTAAATAAAGTACAGATAAAAAATATTGTTTTTGGAGATAATGCAATTCCTTTTATTGGAGGGCCTTGTGTTATAGAAAGTAGGGATCATTGTTTTGGTATGGCAGAGCAGATCACGGAGGTTGTGTCTAAATTAAATGTACCATTTATTTTTAAAAGCTCTTTTGACAAAGCAAATCGTACTTCAATATCTTCTTATAGGGGAAATGGCATTGAAGATGGACTAAAAATTCTAGAAGAAATCAAAAATAATTTTAATATTCCTGTTACTACAGACATTCATCTTCCAGAGCATGCAAACGAAGTGTGTGATGTCGTAGACATAATCCAAATTCCAGCATTTTTATGTAGGCAGACAGACCTTTTAATCGCAGCAGCTAAAACAGGAAAGGTAATCAATATTAAAAAAGGACAATTTTTATCTCCTTACAAAGTTGGAAATATTATTAAGAAGGTACAAGAAGCTGGCAACGATAATATTTTAATAACTGAAAGAGGTAATACATTTGGCTTTGATAGCTTAGTTGCTGATTTAAGGTCAATTCCAATCATGAGACAGTTTGGTTTCCCAGTCATTTTTGATGCAACACATAGCGCACAGTTTCCGGGAAATCATGAAAAAACTACTAGTGGCAATAGAGAATATATTCCATCTCAAACTTTCTCAGCTGTATCATCTGGCGCAGATGGTATTTTTATGGAAGTACACGATGATGTTGAAAATGCCTTAAGCGATGCTAGTACTCAGTGGCCAATTAGTAAGCTTGAAAAAACTTTAAAATCAATACTAGCATTTAGGGAAACTTATTTAAAATATGGATAAACAATTAAAAGAAAAGCTTTCAGGAATTAAACTTTTTATTTGTGATATTGACGGAGTATTAACTGATGGAGCACTTATCAAAAGCACTTCAGGAGAAGAAATGAGATGCTTTAATGTTTTAGATGGCGTAGGATTTGTTATGCTTCGTTTATTAAAACTTAATATTAAAACGGCATGGATTACTGGTAGAGAATCTGAAACTACTACACTAAGAGCCAAAGAATTACAAATTGATGATATTTATAATGGTGTTATTAGAAAAATCGACGCATATAGCGAATTAAAAAAGAAGTATAGTGTATCAGATAATGAAATATGTTTTGTTGGAGATGACATAATTGATATTCCTATTCTTGAGAAAGTTGGTTTTGCAGTTACAGTGCCTAATGCTCCTAAATATATTGCTAATTATGTACATTACACGACCACTTTAGCAGGAGGAGAAGGAGCTGTTAGAGAGGTTATTGATATGTTGATTGAATCAAGAGGAGACTATACAGCTCATTTAGATAAGCTTCTCGAAGAATTAAGATGATTAAAAGATTTAATAATTTTTCATTCCTTATAATGTTTTATCTAATTGGATGTTCAAGTCCTGAATCCAGTGAAAATATTGTACAAAATCGACATGATCAGGTATCCAGTAATGTAGAAATTACTTTAACAAAAAAAGGCAATATTACAGCAAAGATTCAATCTGATATTCTCAAAAAAAATAATGAGTCTTTACAATTAGAGCTATATGATAATGTATTTGTTGATTTATATGATAAAAATTTTATGCATAAATCTCTCATTAAGTCTCAATCAGCAATTGTTGACGAGAAAGATAATCTAATTAAAGCTTTTGGAAATGTTAGCGTTGAGTCAAATGATGGCAAGAAGCTATTGACAGATTCCTTGCTTTGGGATAATAGTTCAGACAAAATATTTACCGAAGCTACTTTAGAGCTTATAACTTCAGATACGGATACATTTTATGGTAAAGGATTTGAATCAAATATAGATTTAACAAATTGGAATATTTTAAATCCTAGAGGTTCAATTAATAATGAGTAAGATTTTAAAAGCGGAAAATTTAGTAAAACAATATGGAGATTTTTATGCAGTCAATGATATTGATTTAAATTTGCATAAAGGGGAGGTTGTAGGATTGTTAGGTCCAAATGGTGCAGGTAAAACAACAACATTCTATATGATTACTGGCATGATTAGGCCAACTTCTGGACAGATTACTTTTGGGGATAAAAATATTACAAAATCTCCAATGTATAAAAGAGCAAGAATGGGTATTGGGTATTTAGCACAAGAGCCATCTATATTTACAAAACTTAGCGTAGAAGATAATTTAAAAATTGTTTTAGAAACTATTATCCCAGATAAAGAAGAGCAAGATACATTAATTGATAAGCTGCTTAATCAGTTCAACATTGATCATATTCGACATAATATTGGCGCAGGATTATCTGGCGGTGAAAGAAGAAGGGTTGAAATCTGTAGAACCTTAGCTCTTAAGCCAGATTTTGTTTTACTTGATGAACCTTTTGCGGGCGTTGATCCAATTGCAGTTGAGGATATTCAACAGATGATTATTTCATTAAAAAAACAAAACATAGGTGTATTAATTACTGATCATAATGTAAGAGAGACGTTGTCAATAACAGATAGATCATATTTATTGTATGGTGGAAAAATTTTAAAATCAGGTAACGCTGAGACGCTTGCAAATGATGAAGAAGTTAGAAGAATTTATCTTGGGAAAAATTTCAAACTTGATCAATGAGTAAACTATCCACCAAGCTCAAACAAAAACAATTTATTGTTCCCCAACAAATTATAAAGTCTAGATTATTAGAGCTTTCTATTGAAGAGCTTGAAAAAGATTTAGAAAGTGAGATTCAAATTAATCCAGTTTTAGAAGAAAAAAGTATACAAGAATCAGAACCAATCAATCAATATAAGGACGGGTTTTTAGATCAAGGCTCATATGATTTATTTTTAGCGAATCTTCCTGAAAAAAAAGATATATCTGATGACTTGATTAATCAAATAGATACTTCAGATTTGAATAATAGACATAAGCAGATAGCAAAAGAAATAATTTTTAATTTAGATAAGAATGGTTTTTTAGATAGCGAATTAGAATTAATTGCTGACAACCATGCATTGAGTGTAGAAGAGATAAACAAAATTAGAAAATATGTAATGCAATTAAATCCTAAAGGAATAGCCTCTAGAGATTTAAAAGAATATTTAATTTTTCAATTAAATGATGTTAATAGCCTTTCAACTGAAATCGTTGAAAATTATTTTGAACAATTTCTAAATCAGGACATAAAAGCCATCAAGAATGCATTAAGTTATAGTTCAGAAGAAATTGATCAAGCTTTGCTAATAATTGCAGATCAAAATTTTTCACCAATATTTGATATTGATTTAGGGGATGAAAATATTATGCCGGACGCAGTTGTGAAGCTGAAAGATGATGGGTGGCTCATTTTAATCAATGATAGTTTTTTAAATAAATATCAAATATCTCAAGATTATTTAGATGCAGCAGTTAATGAAAAATCGTCAGAACAAGAAAAGTCTTTTTTAAAAAACCATATAAGTAGTGCTCAAAATATTCTAGATACGCTTAATTACAGGTCAATAGTTTTGAAAGACGTCATTCAACAAATCTTGTTGGTCCAAGGCGACTATTTATCAGCAAAATCAGAATTTTTAAATCCTTTAAAATTAGAAGATATAGCAAAAAAAATTGAAAAAGATATTTCAAGCATTAGTAGAGTAATCAAAAATAAATATATTGATTCTCCTATTGGACTTGTTAGTTTAAAAAGTTTATTTTCTAGCGCATTAATAAAAACTTCTGGAAAAGTTTCATCTTCTAATGAGTTAAAATATATGATTTCTAATATTATTGAAAAAGAAGATAAGGATAACCCTCTTTCTGATTCAGATATAGTTGAAAAATTAATGATAAAAGATTTTTTAGTTGCAAGAAGAACTGTAGCCAAATATCGTAAAATATTAAATATTAAAAATGCAAATCAAAGGAAAGAATAATGAGTGTAAAACATTGTATTAAAGTTGACGACTTCAATAAGAATGAAATACTAGATTTATTTGAATTAGCGGCCGAGTTGAAAGCAAAGTATAGAAACAAAGAAAGCTATACACCATTCAAAGATCATTCTATGGCAATGATATTTGCAAAGCCTTCTGCGCGAACTAGAGTGTCTTTTGAAACTGGATTTGCTTGGATGGGAGGCCATGCTATTTATTTAGCTCCGCAAGATATAGGTTTAGGGACTCGTGAAAGCGCTTCAGATTTAGCTCAGCTCTTTAGTAGATATAATGATATGATCATGGCAAGGGTTTTTAGTCATAAAGATATGCTGGATTTTGAAAAGCATGCGACCGTTCCAGTAATCAATGGTTTGACTGACTATAATCATCCGTGCCAAATACTTACTGATATGTTTTCTATTTGGGAGCAAAAAAAGGATAATCTTGAAAATCTTAAAATTGTTTATGTAGGTGACGGAAATAATATTGTGAATTCTTGGATTAGATTAGCAGCTATACTTCCCTTTGAATTTACGTGTGTATGTCCAGAAGGGTTTGAACCAGATGCTGATACAATATCTTTTACTAAATCTAAGGAAATTTCAACAATTAATATTTCTCATGATCCTGTTGAGGGAGTTCAAGATGCAGATGTTATTTATACTGATGTATGGGCATCAATGGGTCAAAAAGAAGAAATCGATGAAAGAATCAAAATATTTTCTCCATTGCAAGTCAATGAAGAGCTTATAAAACATGCAAAAGATGATTATATGTTTATGCATTGTCTTCCAGCTGAAAGAGGTAGAGAGGTAACAGACAGAGTTATTGATTCTGCTAACTCTATTGTTTTCGAACAAGCTGAAAATAGATTACATACTCAAAATGCAATTATGGTTTCATTGGCAGATAAGGCTTAAATCAGAGTCTATTAATTGATATAGATTGTCCATCATATTTGACATAATTAAAATCGTCTTCTGAACAATCATCAATAATGATAAGCTCTTTATTGTTTTCAGTATAATGGAAAGAGTGATGGTAGTGTCCCATTATTACTAAATCTAATCCTTCTCTCCACTTTTTTCTAGAAAATTTAATCAATTCATTATGAATTTTTTCTAGTAATTCATTATTAACTTGATGAGAATCTTTTCTTTCATAAGAGATTTTTTCTGCTATCTTCAATGCAACAGACTTAGGAAGAATTGAGTATAAAAAATTAAATAACTTACTTCTTAAAATTATTTTTAAAATTCTGTATCCCTTGTCCCATGATAGTATTCCGTCTCCGTGTGTTACATATATCTTTTTTGACCCAACGGATATAGTTTGATCGGTAAGATATGATTTAGTAGTGTAAGAACGAAATTTATCTCCAATCCAATAGTCATGATTACCAGCCATGAAATAAATCTCAAAACCTCTTTTTTTTATTTGATCTAGAATCAAAAAAATATCCTCAAAATTATCAGGATTATTTTTTTTGTACTCAAAGTAATAATCAAAGAAGTCTCCCATTATAAATATGCTTCCATTGTTTTCTTCAAGAGAATTAATAAAATCTTTGAGTTTTTTAACTTTCTTATCATTTGACAAAGATGGGGTCGTAGAAAAATGATTGTCTCCAAAAAAGTAAATAGGTAATTGCATGGAAAAACTTAATCTTTTATCAAAATTGCATCAATGAATTAATATTATATCTTTTTTAAACCTAATTATTCATTCTTTGATGGTAAAAAATAATTACAGTCTTTAAATTATGCGAAACTTTATCATTTTTTTAACTTATAAAATCATATGAAAGCCATATTAATTCTAATATTATTTGCAAATCAACTATTTGCCCAAAGTTTTGGTCAAAATAAAGTACAGTATGATACTTTTGATTGGGAATACGTTGTTAGTCCTAATACCAATGTATATTACTACGGAGATAATTATGATTTAGCTATTTTTACCTCAAAAGTTGCTGAAAAATCATTGGAGCAGATAGGAAAGCACCTTAGATGGACCAGCAATAAGCCAATTAAAATTATTGTGTATACTTCCCATAATGATTTCCAGCAGACCAATGTAGTTAATGTTTATATGTCCGAAGGAGTAGGAGGAGTTACAGAGCTTTATAAGAATAGAATTGTGATCCCCTTTGAAGGATCTTATGCACAATTTGAACATGTCATTCATCATGAGTTAGTACATGCCGCAATAAATGAATTAGTTTACGGTGGAAATGTTCAAGGTCTTATTAGTGGTAGAATATTATTACAAGTACCTTTATGGGCTAATGAAGGTTTAGCAGAATTTTTATCAGTAGACTGGGATACTAATTCGGACATGGTAATGAGAGATCTAGCTATTGAAGAAAGATTGCCATCTATCCCTGAACTAAATTATTCTATTCTTGCTTATAAGGGGGGACAATCGGTTTGGCAATATATTACCCAAAAATATGGTCGAGAGAAAGTTGGAGAAATATTTCAACAAATGAGAAGGACTCAAAATGCCGAAAGAGGTTTTGAAAGTGCTTTAGGAGTTGATTTTGAAAAACTCACCGATGATTGGCATGATTTTTTAAAAAGAGAATATTGGCCTGACCTGGTAAATAGAGAGAACTTTGATGACTTTTCAACAAAAATTACTGATAGATCAAAAACAAGAAATTTTTATAATGTGAGCCCTTCTTTTTCTCCAGATGGAAATACAATAGCATATTTTACAGATCAGAGCGGTTATATGGATTTAATACTGTATGAAGTTGGCTCAGAAAAACAAAAAAAGAGATTAATTAGAGGTAATACAACTCCTGATTTTGAAGAATTAAAATGGTTACAACCAGGTATTTCATGGTCACCTGATGGCAAGTTTATATCTTTTGCTTCTAAAAGTGGAGAACAAGACTCAATCATTATCGTAAATGTAAAATCTGGAAAATATGAAAAAATCCCTATTGACTTAGATGGGGTTTTTACAACGTCTTGGCACCCATCTGAAAAGCGAATTGCATTCATGGGACATAAAGATGATTCGAGCGATATATATGTTATTGACTTGGATAGTAATGAAGTAAAAAATATAACCAACGATATATTTTCCGAAGCATCACCAAGTTGGTCACCTGATGGAGCAAAAATATATTTTACCTCGGATAGAGGAGTTAATTCTAATATTAATGCAATGTTTGATGTTGATTTTTCACAAACAGATATTTATGAATATGACTTTAGTAATGCTCAAGTATCCCAAATTACGAACACATCTGTAAATGAAAATTACCCTGTGGCTAATGCTGATGGAGATTTATTTTATACTTCTGACTATAATGGTATTACTAATATTTTTAAACACAATCTTTCTAGCAACGACTCATTTCCAATTACTAACGTGATTACAGGTATACAGCAAATTGATATAGATAAAAATAATAATATAATTTTTTCGGGATTTAAAGAACGAGGATGGGATTTATACTTGATGAGCAATGCTAATCAAGTTTCAGAAAAGGAAGTTAAGCAAACAAAATATTTTGCAGAAAAAGGTGTGAGCAATGATTTTGAAGATTTAAGATCTTTAAAGAAAAATCAAAAAGTTGCTACTCAGCAAAATTATTCAACCTATATCTTTGCTAGAAATTATAAATATAAAAATGCGGATGACAAAGAGAAGGAAGAAACAGAAATTGACTCCCTAAGATTTAAAGACGAATTTATAGCAAGAAAGTATCAAACTGAATTTTCAGTCGATTATATTTCTACGTCCGCAACCATTGATAATCTTTTTGGAACAAGAGGAGTCGCTAATTTAGCATGGAGCGATGTTATGGGAGATCATCGTATAAATATTGGAACGAATCTTGTGCTGGATTTAGATAATAGTGATTTTGTAGTACAGTATGCATATCTAAAAAATAGAACTAATTATTATACAACCTTATTTCAACAGGCTAATACTTTTTCTTTAGGGTATAATTTAAGTTATGACTTTATAGGACAATTGAGAGATTATGGAATTGGTTTTTTTGGGCAATATCCTTTTTCAAAGTTTTCAAGACTAGATTTTGGAGCCACACTTAGATCTGTTAATTATACAATTAAACAATTTGATATTTTTACATATCAAACAACTACTAACTATGAAGAAAATTTAAAAGCATTGGTTCCATTAACTAGCTTTGTATATGATAATTCTACAAATGGTTATACTGGTCCAGTGGATGGATTTAAGCAATACTTAACTTTTCAATTTAGTCCTGATATTGGCAGCAATTCTATTCCATTTCAAACATTAAAGTTAGATATGAGAAAATACTTTAAACTAAGTAGAAATTATAGTATTGCAGCAAGATTGATGCTTGGTAAGAGTATGGGTGATAAGCCGCAAAAATTCTTTCTAGGTGGTAATTCTCAAATGATGATTTTTTCTGATACTCAAACTGAAAGAAGGGATGATTCTGGATTTTATGCTCAAAGAGTTTTGGATTATGATAATACAAGTATCCTTGAAGATGTATATTTCAGTGAATATGTTTTTCCTTTAAGAGGAGCTAGATATAGGGAAAGAGTTGGTGAAAATGTTGCTGTTGCAAATTTTGAATTTAGATTCCCATTCGTAAACTATGTTGACGTTAGTTTTCCTGCTAGAATAAGATTTGGAAACATTTTTGGCCATTTATTTTTAGATGTTGGTGCTGCATGGGATTCTTCAGATGAATTTGATAACAGTGAACTTGTTAGAAGTAAGTATGGATTAACTGATCCTAAAGCTTCTCCAGTTTTGACTACTTTTGGATTTGGTACTAAAATATTTACTCCTTTTGCATTAATTAGAATTGATACAGCATGGGATAAATATCCAAGCGGTGGGTACTCTAAGCCCCAATATATTATATCCTTTGGGTATGATTGGTAAACAAGATTGAAATTTACTGTTTTATCGGAAGATGATCATTCATTAGCACGTACTGGTAAAATTGAAACAGATCATTCTATAATCGAAACACCTGTTTTTATGCCAGTTGGAACTCATGGGGTAGTAAAATCACTTTCTCCTAACGACCTTCATGATCTTGAAGTAGAGATAATGTTATCGAATACCTATCATCTATATTTAAGGCCAGGAACAGAAATCATTCATGAAAATGGTGGGTTGCATAAATTTCTAAATTGGAATAAAAGTATTTTAACAGATAGTGGCGGGTATCAAGTATTTTCTTTAAGCAATATGAATAAAATTACTGACACAGGAGTTAATTTCCGTTCGCATTTAGATGGAAGTGAACATTTTTTTACTCCAGAAAAATCCATGGAAGTTCAAAGGCAGCTTGGTTCAGATATTATTATGGCATTTGATTATTGTCCTCCTGCAGACTGTTCAAAAAAAGAACTTAAAAGAGCTTCGAGACTTACTGAAGATTGGACTAGGAAGGCGTTTGAGTATATCGAAAGTAAGTCCAATGTGTATGGACATAACCAAACTATGTTTCCAATTATTCAAGGTGGAATAGACCCATCGGAAAGAATGAAATGCTTAGAACAAATGCTTCCGTTTGCAAAGTGTGGAATTGCTATAGGTGGACTTTCAGTTGGAGAAAAAAAAGAGCCTATGCTAGATATAGTAGAGCTATTAGGAAAAAATATGCCAATTGATCAGCCAAGATATTTGATGGGGGTTGGAAAACCGACAGATTTAGTAAAAGCTATTTTAAGAGGCGTAGATATGTTTGACTGTGTATTACCTGCTAGAAATGCAAGAAATGGACAAATCTTTACGCACGATGGTGTAATAAATATAACGAATAGTAAATATACACATGATACCTCCCCAATTGATCAATATAGCTCAATTGAATTTGCAACACAATTTTCAAAATCCTACTTACGTCACCTTTTTAAAGTTAATGAAATGTTTGGATTGAGAATTGCTACACTTACAAATATTGCCTACTATTTTGATTTGATTAAAGAAATAAAAAATGAAATTAATAATAATACTTTTGTAAAATGGTCAGAAGAATATTTACAAAATTATGATAATTAAAAAATGTTAGAAGTAGGCCAAAAAGCTCCATTGTTTGTTTTAAAAAATCAAGATGATAAAAATATCTCTTTATCAGATTTTATAGGATCTAAAGTATTTATTTGGTTTTTTCCAAAGGCAAGTACTAGCGGTTGCACTAAAGAAGGTATTGGGTTGAATGATCAAATAAAAATATATAAGAAAAAAAATATTTCAATTATTGGTATAAGCAAAGACTCAATTAAAGCACAAAAAAACTTCTGTATTAAAAATAGTTTTAAATTTGATGTTCTATCAGATAATGAATTAAAGGTTCTTAAAGCATATAAAGCATGGGGACTAAAAAAAATGTATGGAAAAGAATATGAAGGTATTCTTAGAATATCATATTTAATTGATGAAGAAGGAAATATTGAAAAAACATATAATAAAGTTAAAACTGTTACACATGCAAAAGACGTTCTTGAGTCACTTAATGCGTAATATTTTCTTAGTATTCATTATTTTTTTATGTTCTTGTGCATCAGTAATGTCTCCTTCTGGCGGTGATATAGACACAATACCACCAAAGTTAGAAAAAACACTACCTAATGAATTAATTAATCTATCACCCGAACAAAATATAACCCTTTTTTTTAATGAGTATATTCAGCAGGAGTCTTTAAGAAAAGCTTTTGAAATTTTTCCAAATGTAAATGAAAAAATTCAATATGAATATAAAGGAGATAGGGTGGTTGTAAGACTTCCAAGCAGTCTTGAAAAGAATAAAACCTATATAATGACATTAAACTCTAATTTTGCTGACGAACATAATGTTAAATTAAAGGAAGATGTAGTGATTCCATTTAGCCTATCAAGTTTTATAAATGATGGTAAAATTCGTGGAAATATATACGGTGTATTTACTAAGCCATCGATTTTGTTATGGCAAGGCAAGATTAGTAAAGAGGAAATGTTAAGTATTGAACCAAACTATATATTATCAGGATCTAGCTCTTACAATTTTGATTTTCTCCCCTATGATGATTATACTATTTTGGCTGTAGATAAATATAATAGAAGATTAGATCTGAATGATAACATTGTATCTTTTAGTACCTTGTCGCAAATATCCATTCAAAAGGACAGCATAGCTAAAGCAAATTTCTTTTTTAACAAACAATTAATAGAAGAAGAAGCAGATAGTCTTGTAACTGAAGAAATTGATGTAGAGAGTAATGCAACTTTACTGGGAAAAATTAGTGGAAATTTTATACTACCAATGATTGTAAGAATTAGTAATACATCCCATTCTTTTTTAGCCAATGTAGGTATTGATGGAAAATTTAGTATAATTAATGCTGTAGAAGGAAGCTATCAGTTAATAGCTTTCCAAGATAGAAATAATAATCAATTGCTTGATACAGGATCTTTTAGCGAGAATTTATTATCAGAAAAATTTTTAGTATATCCGGATACTTTAACTTTAAGAGAAAATTGGGAAATAGAAATAACAGATTGGAAAATTAATGAGTAAAAAATTAACTTCAGTAGCTGTAAGTGGTTATTTTGATCCAATACATGTAGGACACTTAGAATTTCTAGAATTGGCAAAAAAACTAGGTGATAATTTAATAGTTATTATTAATAATAATCTACAAGCAGAGTTAAAAAAAGGTTCTACATTTATGGATGAAAAAGACAGAATGGAGATAGTAGCTGCCTTAAGATGTGTTGATGAGGTTTTTTTAAGTATTGATACTGATAAAAGTGTGTGCAAGAGCTTAGAGCGCATTAAGCCTGATATCTTTGCTAATGGAGGAGATAGATTATTAAATGAGATACCTGAAACTGCTGTTATGAAAAAATATAATATTAAGATGGTAGATGGTTTAGGATCAAAAATACGAAGTAGTAGTGATTTAACAGGTCTTGGTAGATGAAAAGAAAGCTTGATAAAAAAAAAACTCAATTGCTAGAAGACTTTCTATCTTTGGGAGAAAAGTGTGATATTAAAATTATCCATGATAAAGGAGATTTTAACGGAGACAATTGTTTACTGTTTGCAAACAATACCATTGTAATCAATAAACACAAACCATTGGATCAACGATTACATGTTTTGGCAAAGTGTTTTAGTCAAATTAATCTTGAAAATGTTTATATTAAGCCCGTATTAAGAGATTTAATAGAACAAGCAAAAACAGATAAAGTATATGAGTGATCAAAAACATTTATGGGCTCCATGGAAAATGGATTACCTTGAAAATAAAAAAGGAGATTCTCAAAAAATATTTTTAGATAAAGCGAACGAATCGAATGATAGAGAAAATTTGATATTGCATCGCTCTAATAATTGTTATGTTATAATGAATTATTATCCGTACAATAATGGACACCTAATGGTAGTTCCTTATAATGAAGTAGATAGATTTGAAGATTTAGAAGATGCAACATTAAGTGAAATAATTACTTTATCAAAAAAAATTATGAAAATATTAAGAGCAAATTTCAATTGTGATGGTTTTAACTTTGGAGCAAATATAGGTGAAGGCTCTGGAGCATCTATCCAATCACATTTACATTTTCATATTGTTCCTAGATGGAAATCAGATACATCGTTTATGCCTGTAATTGGCAATACCAAAGTAATGCCTCAAACATTAGATGATACATTTAAGCAATTATCTACCTTATTTCAGGAGAGTCTATAATGGATTTATTTTCACATTCATGGCTTCCTTTTATATATCAATACGGTTTTGGAGTTTTAATTTTTGGCGGTGGATTGTTTGCAGTATTTAACGCATATGGAGGTCAAAAATTTTGGAATGAATATAAGATTTGGATTCAAATTCTTATTTGGGGCTTCATTTATGTTTCCTCTATTCATTTATTAATGACTGTTTCTGCTTTGAATGATTACCCGCAATTATATTTTGTTATTTTATTAATGTATGTATTTAATGTGATGCTGTTAACAAGGAAGCTTTCATGACAACGATTCCAACAACAGAACTTTTTTGGGTTATTCTTACTGTATATGTATTTTTTGTCTTAGGTGCTGGTTTATTTTTTGCTCGAAATAATCAGTCTACTGAAGACTTTTTCTTCGGAGGGAGAAGATTTTCTTGGTGGTTAATTGGAATGTCTATGTTAGCTACCGGTGTGGGGTCTCATAGTTTTGCAAAATATGCATCTAAAGGGTTTGAATATGGTTTTTCATCCACAATGACTTACATGAACGATTGGTTCTTCATGCCATTATTGTTATTTGGCTGGATACCAATTATTTATTATATGCAGGTTAATTCTATTCCTGAATATTTTGAAAGACGTTTTAATTCAACAGTAAGAAATTTATCAACAGTTACTATGTTATTATATCTTATTGGCTATATTGGTATTGGGTTATTAGCGCTTGGATCATTATTGCAGCCCATATTAGGATGGGAAATAAATACTATTATTATTGTAGTTGCGGTGATTTCAGGAGTATATGTTTCGCTCGGCGGGCAAACTGCTATCATCTTTACTGATTTTCTTCAAGGAGTAATTTTACTCTTTGCAGGCTTATTAATTTTTGGGTTAGGTATTGCATACATTGGTGGATTTGATTTATTCTGGGATAATCTTTCTACAACAAATAAATTACCATTAGCTGATTTTAACTCACCCCCAGATTTTAATTTTGTTGGCATTTTCTGGCAAGATGGAGTGGTAGGATCAGTTGGATTTGCCTTTATGAATCAAGCAGTAATTATGCGATTTTTAGCATCTCGCTCTGTAGTGCATGCTAGAAGAGCAACAATGATGAATGTACTCGTATTTCTACCAATTGGAACTGTAGCTGTTTCTAATTCCGGATGGATTGCAAGAGCTATCTCCAATATTAATCCTAATATCATTCCTGAAACAACAAATCCTAATGGAATCTTCACTGTAGTTGCTTCTTTAGTATCTAATTCTGAACCAATTTTTGCATTTTTAGTTGCAGCGGTTGTTGCAGCTTTAATGTCAAGTCTAGATTCTCAAATTAACGCTTCAGCAGCAGTTGCTGTAAACGATGTATATACTCCATTAAGCAACAATCCTTCAGAGAAAACACGCCTGAGAGTATCTATGCTTACTTCTTTGCTGGTAACTTTTATTGGTATTCAAGCAGCATTCTTATTTGCACAATATGGAACAATATATGAAGCACATGGAGCTTTTCACAGTGTGGTAACTCCTCCTATGGTCACAGTGATATTTTTAGGAATTTTCTGGCAACGCTTCTCTTCGAGGGCTGCCATATTCACGTTTTTATTAGGAGCAGTTTTTATATTCTTAGGTATCCAGTATCCACAATTTTTTGTTCAACCATTCTCACATGGAATAGAGTACGTTGAAGCAAAACCATGGTCATACATAAGAGCGCTCTATAATGTATTCGCCTGCACAGCTATTGGAGTGATTGTAACATTGTTAACTACTAAGCCTGGTAATGATCATTACAAAAAAATTAAAGGGTTAACTTTGTGGACTATTAAAGACGGTCCAGAGTATTTCAAGGGTTCAACAGTAAATGAAAATGCTGGAAGTAAAATTACCTTTAATGGCGAGATGATTGAAGTTGCTAAAAACACATCTAACGAAATTAATTTACCGCAAGGATTAATGGATGAGCTTGGTGCAAAGGAAGGTGATTTCGCATACATATCAGACGTAAGATGGTATTATGGAGGATTAAAATCTACTCACGCTAATATCGGAAAATGTTCTTCGAATGATAATATTCAGATTTCAGAAAATGTTCAATCTCATGGACAATTTGATTTATCTAAAGATTTATTTATTGAGCTAGAACTATAATATTTCACTTGTTTTTTCAATTATAATATTAAAAATTCTCATACATATTCCGGAGTAGCTCAGTTGGTAGAGCGAGTGACTGTTAATCACCAGGTCGGGAGTTCGAGTCTCTCCTCCGGAGCAAAAATCTTAGTCTTTAGTATCATAAATAAGTAAACCTGTTTACGGAGGGAAAAAATGGATTTTCTTACAATTTGGTCTTTATTAGGTTTTTTATTTGCAGTATATGCTGTAACTGCAAATGATAGTATTCAAACATTAGGAACTTATATCTCATCCAACCAAGACATTAAATGGTATTGGATGTTTGCATATATGGGCGGAATTTTTGCTCTTACAATGTTTCAGGGTTTTGCTATTAATGATCCTGCATTTGGTAGGTTAGATAAATTTCCTGAAATTACAATACAATGGTATCATGCCATTGCTCCACTCGTTCTTGTTGCTTTAACAAGGTTGAAAATTCCAGTTTCAACAACTTTTTTAGTGTTATCAGTTTTTGCCTCTTCTGTTGTTATGGAAAAGATGTTGCTTAAAAGCTTCCTAGGTTATGCAGTATCATTTGTTTTTGCTTGGATATCATGGTATTTAATAAGCAAATATTTTTTGAATGAAGGAGAAAAAGGTAAAAATAAATACAATAATTATTGGAGGGTTGGCCAATGGCTGACAACAGGTTGGTTGTGGTCAACATGGCTTAAGCATGATCTGGCAAATATCATGATTTTCTTGCCAAGATACAGCACTGTTCAGTCAACAACATTCCAAATATTTGTTTTAGCAGTTATGCTTCTTGGTCTTGCTTTTATGTTTTATGAACGCGGTGGAAAAATACAAGAAATTGTACTATCTAAAACTAACACGCGCTATGTAAGGTCAGCAACACTTATTGATTTAGTTTACTGTTTTGTTCTTTATTATTTCAAGGAAGTAAACAATATCCCCATGAGTACAACATTTGTTTTTATGGGAATGCTTGCTGGAAGAGAGCTCGGTATATGGATGTCTATAGGGTATGGTGAATTAACCTATACGAGTAGACATAAAAAAGCAATCTTCCCAATGCTATATAAAGATTTCCTAAGATTAATGTTAGGACTAATGATTAGCGTTTCTTTAGCATATGCTATTCAATGGTATAGTTCGCTTTAAAATTGAACTTGAGTATTTAAACTGAATTTTTTTGCAACAAATTCAATAGCATCCTACTGTGTTATACTTTATTTTGTATTATGAATCTTAAAAGTAAACATGTGTTGATTACTGGTGGAGCAAAAGGGATTGGTTTAGCCACTGCAAAGCGTATTTTAAATGAAGGTGCCCATGTAATTCTTTGGGATTTTAAAGAAGACGATTTGTCAGCAACAGTAAGCAATTTAAAAGAACAAGGTCATAATGTTTTTTCTCAAATCTGTGATGTAACTAATAAAGAGCAGGTTTATAAAAATGCTGAAATTATTAAAGAGAAATTTGGAAGCATCGATATTTTAATAAATAATGCTGGCACTGTTTATACTGGCTATATGTTAGATAGAACCGATGAAGAGTTAGAGAATCTTATTAATGTAAATTTCACATCTATGATTTATACTATTCGGGCTTTTATGCCAGGTATGTTAGAGAAAAATCTTGGACATATCATTAATATTTCTTCTGCTTCTTCTTTAACAGGTGCTCCAAAATTAGCAGTATATGCAGCAACAAAGTGGGCAGTAGCAGGGTTAACAGAATCTCTGCGATTAGAAGTAAAAAAAATGGGAAAACATGGAGTAAAATTTTCTTCAGTTCACCCAAATTTTCTTAAAAAAGGATTATTTGAAGGTACAAAACTTAATTTTTTAGGGCAGTTATTAGCCCCAGGGGTTAAAAGCCATGACCAAGTGGCTAAAGTCATTGTTAATAGGGCAATTAAGTTTGGATTTCACTCCCCAAAGGTTCCATGGATTATGAATCAAATGGTATTGTTACGAGCGTTGCTACCAAGCTCACTTTTAATTAAACTAAGTAGTTTTTACGGACTATATAATATGATGGACGATTATAAAGGATACAAAGACGGAAGATAATTTTTCTTTACTATTCTTCAGAATCATTTTAGAATTCATATATGAAACATACATTTAAAATCTATTTTATAATAATTACCTTATTTTTTTATTCGTGCAATTCGTCAGTGGACACTGCTTCAGAAAAAGATAATGAGTTGATGGTTACCTTTGAAGATTCTTTAAGCTATGCAATGGGAGTTAACATTGGTAAAAATCTTCCTGATTACGAAATTAATTCACTTCTTTTAATTAATGGTTTAAATGATTATCTAAGTGATAAAAATCCAAAATTAGACTCTAATGCTAGATCAGAGATTTTAAGAGCATTTAATATTATTAGCGCGACTCAAGAAAGAGAAAAGATGCTTCAGATGACCGAAAGACAAAAAGAACTTTCAAGAACTAACAAAATGAAAGGTAAAGCATTTGTAGATAAAAATAAACTGACTAAAGGAGTAAAAGTTTTAAAAAGAAGTGGAGTACAGTACAGAGTGATTAATCAAGGCGATGGACCTAGACCTGATTATAACGATAGTGTTGTAGTTCATTATAATGGCTATTTAGTTGATGGGCATAAATTCGATAGTAGTTATGACAAGGGAAAGCCTATGACAATGAAACTTACTCAATTTATTCCTGGATGGCAGGAAATTTTACAAATTATGACTGTTGGTTCAAAGTGGGAGGTTGTAATTCCTGACCATCTGGCATATGGTAAAGCAGGAATTCCTGCTAACCGTGAAGAGGGAATATTTGTTATTCCTCCTTCTGCTACATTAGTTTTTGAAATTGAATTATTGGATATAATTAAATAAAAGTTGAAATTTTTTAACATAATTTTTCTTTTTATTTTAATGCTTATTTGGAGTTGCGATTCAAATAAAATCATATTGGAAAGTCCAATGTTTTATACTGAGGTTATCGAAGATGCAGGAATAGATAGCATTGGATTTCTAATGCGAAAACATGTCATTGTAGTTACTGTGAAAGATAAAAATGAGATTCATCTTTATGGTGCAATGGATGGTAAATTCAAAAAATCTATTTATCGAGAAGGTGCTTTTCCAAATGGAATTACTGTCATAAATGATCAATTTGTTTTAGTTACTGAAAGAGATAATAAGCATGTTGCTGTATTTAATTCTTCATTAGAATTCTTAGGAACCTTTGGTACAAATGAGTTGCGAAGTCCTTATGGTATTTCATTTTATAAGGTTGATGATAAACAGTATAAAGTGTTTGTAACCGATAGCTATGAATACAATAATCCAAGACAAGATAGAATTTTATCATGGGATTTTAATATTGATAATGATTCTTTTACAGTAAGCAATGCTTCAGTTTTTGGCAGTCCAACCTTATACCAAGTCGAAAGCATCCATATTGATAAGCATTTTAAAACAATGTTAGTTGCTGAAGAAATGGAAGATTATCACAAAGTGATGGCATTAGACTTAGAAACTGGTCAGATAAAAATTAAGGATTTAGGTAATTTTAACAGAGGTAATGACCCCGAAGGAATTGCCCTAGTAATTAATCGCGATAATAAAGGATATTGGATTTGTACAGAGCAAAGCAAAGATGATAATAGGTTTCATTTGTACAACAGAGAAGATTTAGCTTATATCAATACTTTATACCTAAAAGACGTATCTTATACGGATGGAATCACTACAGCTTATATGCATGGTAAGTGGTACTTGTATGCAGTAGATAATGATCAAAGAATTGCAGCATTTGAGCTACCAGAAATTAATTAGAAATCATTCATTAATTCTTTAGATTTATTCAAATGAATAAATCATTATCTACCTTAACAAAAATACTTTATCCAATAAGCAAAAAAACATATCAAGAAACATTAAAATCTTTAAGTAGATAGTCATGCTATATTTATTGATATCTATCGTAGTTTTTTTATTATTAATATACTTTTTTAGAAATACTATCATATTAAATATTTATAAACTTCCAATGATTAGAAGGTCTTGGCAGCTTCCAGATATGGATGCTAGTTCAGTTCAGCTTAAGGATAATAATAAACCCGTAGTTGTATGTTGCGGTGATAGCATTACCCATGGACACATAGGATACAATTGGGTTGATTCATTGCGAAAAGATGATACTTCTAAGGTATATATTAATGCAGGTATAAATGCTGACCTTACTTGGAATTTAAATCAACGAGTTGATGATATTGTTAAGCATAATCCTGACTACATTACTATTTTAATTGGGACTAATGATGCAATTGGAAGTCAGCCAGTGAAGTTGATACAAGATTATTATATACAAACCAAGGGGTTGCCACAAAAGCCATCAATTGATTGGTATAAAGAACAGTTAGAACTGTTTATAAAAACTATTAAGGAGAATACAAAAGCTAAGATTTCAATTTTTACTCTTCCTTGGCTAGGAGAACAAAAGGAATCATCAATAATCCAAGTTGTTAAAAATCACAATCAAATCATTAAAGATTTGGCCAGTAATTATGATATAGAAATACTTGATTTATATAATGAATTTGATTTACAAATTGAAGAGAATCAGAGCCTACCTTATACTACATCAGAGCTAAGAAGGCTAAGAGGATTAAGAGCAGTTGTCCTCTATTATGTATTTGGATGGACTTGGAAAGATATTGGAAAAAAGTATAGATTAAAATTATTATGCGATCATATTCATCTCAATGAAGATGGAGGTCAAATCATTAAAAAATTAGCAAGAGATTTTATTATTCAGCAGATTACCCCGGACAGGATTTGAACCTGTGAACTACGGATTAGAAAATCGTTGACTTATCGAGGAGAAAGTTGAATGATTATTGTAGATCATCCGAATCATAATCATATGGGGATGAGCCATTTTTTCTACCTCTCCAATTTAAACCAAATTTTGTTATTCCTAGAATACTTCCAACAAACAAGATAAGAAATACAATAATGAATGGCCAAAAAAGATATGTTTCAACAAAAGAAGTACCAAAAAATAACTCTTCAAATAGATATAATCCAAAAAGTAACCAAATGTGGTAGCTAAAAATAAAATCTACAATTTTTCCCATTATTTATTCCTTTTGTGTCTGTTAACTAATTTCAACTTCGTATCTAATAAGCTTTTAATTTTAACATCATTTGTCATAACTGAACCCATAAACCTAATAGCAAATGTTTCTATATCATTTAATAGGTAAGCAAAATCAGGATTTAATTCAAAACACATAAACTTGTCCCAGTCTTTTGAAAGTCCTTCACGACCTTTTCCGGCAATCACTCTTTTTTTGAAATCCTTTGCTTGTCCAACATATACATGTTTATCAACAGAATGGTGTAGAAGATAGATTACATTGTATCTATTTTGGAATTCTTTTAATTCACTAATATTATGCCACTTATCATCGTATCTAAGAAAAACTGATTCTTTTGTTTTTTTAGTATCTTTTTCCATAAATGAGAATAATCCTCTATCGATCATTTCTCTAAACATTTCATCGTATTCAGTTTCTTGTGTTACATAAGGTTTGATAGTAAAAATATTATCTTCTACATGCACAAATTGTATTAATTCAGATAGTTTGGTTTTACGTTTTTGGTAGTTTGTAACAAAACTATAAGTAAAAGCCTTTTTAAGTTCTCTAATTAGGTTGTACTCACTATCATATTGAACTCTAATGACATCTCTTTCAGTATACATTCTTTGTCGTTTGTACTTTCGACTATTATCAATTCTTGTATAATTAATTTTTGCAGGATATTTCTTATTCTTGAATTTTATTATGATGGCTGAAGTTGACTTCTTTTGAGTTCTACTTAATCCAAAATGTTTTTTGATATCTTCATAATGTTCTTTAGGAATTGTCCATCCCCAATAAAAGAATGTTTTGGCAGGTTTTACATAATATGACTTTAATTTTTTCATTCTTCATAAATATACCTGATTCATCTCATATAATAAATACTAATCAGTACAACGGATTTTCTAACTGTTGACCGAAGATCAATGAATTTTTGTTGTCGGTTTGTTGTCGGTAAAATAAAGGATGTTTTAAATGGATAAAAAGGGGGTTTGTCGTCGTACCCCGGACAGGATTTGAACCTGTGACCTACGGATTAGAAATTGATTGTATGATTGAGTCAAAAATTAAAAAATATTATAAAATTTTTAAAAAATTTGATTTCCATCAGCATCTAATTTAATAACATACATAATATGACTTTGTCCGTCATGTGCTCTTCCACCAATAATAAGATCTCCATTATTATCTTCATGAACTGTATATGCTTCATCAGCCCAAGTACGTCCAAAGTACTTTAACCATTCAACATTTCCACTAGAATCAACTTTCAATATTTTATAATCTTGATCATATGAATCTTTAATTCTAAATCCAGCTAGTACAAAGCCACCGTCATTAGTCAATGCTAAATCATTTAACCAATTATCATTAAAATTATTTTCATAACATTGATTCCATTCAACATTTCCGTCATCATCAATTTTTACAAGACATATTTGTCCTTTTCCAGCGCTGTGTACATCAGTCATCATTCCAATTATATATCCACCATCAGACGTTCTATCTAATGTTCCGAAATAATTATCTGAACTAAATAGATCAAGATCTTTAAACCATACTTCATTTCCATCATCATCTACATGCATAATATATGCTGTATGTCCTTTAACTGAACTGGTAAGTTGTCCTCCAATAAGATATCCGCCATTATTATGATGCACGATTGATCTAACATCCATATTTAAGCTCTCTTGTTTAGTATAAGTTATTATCCATTCTCTATTTCCTTGGGAGTCAAATTTAGATAAGAATGATTCATAATCTAATTTCCCTCCTATAAGGAGTCCACCATCATTACGAGAAATTACAGACTTAACTGTGCCTCCAGGTCCTAAATCTCCAAAAGTTTGAAACCATTCTTCATTAAATTGAGAATCAAGTTTAACTACAAAGCCTGTATTATCAAATGTACCACCTGATATTAAAAATCCTTCATCATATTCAATCACAGACTCTACCACAACACAGTCTATTTCATTGTTGTTATAACCTTGATCTAATTCCATATTCCCATTTTGATCAATTTGAATCAATTGAAAATTTTCTTCAGAGCAACCATATTTTTGTCCAATTAATATGTAAGAATTATTATCTGAAAATATTTTCATAATTACATCGCTTTGATTAAAACCAATTAAACTATATATAGAAAAATAAGCTGTACCGATATCTTGAGACTCTCCTTCGTTATCCGAAGCAGTGTAAGTAAATGAGTCTGAACCAATAAGTGAATTTTCATTTGTATAATATATTCCGTTTATAGAAGTTTGTTGATTATTTTGATATAAACTATTGTCATTTAAAGATATTTGCCCTTTCTGCGGATAGTCTTTGATTGAAAAAGATAATGTATCTTGATCTACGTCCCATCCCGACATAGTAAAATTCAAATTTTCACCTCTTTTTACTTCAATAGGATCTTGTTCTGTTCCAAGATTACTTATTGATCTAGGTAAATCATTAATTGGATTAACAACAATTGTCCCAGTTGCAATATTTAATATTCTTTTACTAGAACTATCAATTGCTTCAAAATTAAATTGATCTGTACCGTTCCAATTTTCATTGGGAATATAAGTTGCAGTTGTTCCAGAAATATTTACAGAACCATTAGATGGATTATTTTTAACTTGAAATTCAATATTTTCTCCATCATATTCTTCCGCTTCTAGGGTTAAAGAGACTGAATTATCTTCATCTGTAGTTGCTGTTACATCCATGGTATTTGGTTCATCATCTACAGGAGTAATAGTTATTATAATTGTCCCAATATTACTATTTCCACTTGTTGAACTTGCAAGATATGCAATGACATCTTGTCCATGATAATTTGCATTTGGAGAATAAGTAGCTGCACCGCCACTAATTGAAATTGTTCCATGTTGTGGTTGAGTAGATATACTATAAGTTAAAGCAAGGTTATTAGGGTCAGTTCCAGTTAATGCAAATGTTTTAGCAGTGTCTTCCAAGGTAGTTACTTCAATATTAGAAACTGTAGGTAGTTGTGGGGGTTCTGGTTCGGTAGAACCACCACCACCTCCACAAGTCAATAAAAAGAAGGGAAGTAGTAGTAATAAAATTTTTCTCATAAAAAAAATATAGGTTAATTCAACCTTAAAATAAATAGGAATCATTACAACGGATTCAGCTCCGTAAACAAATATACATATAATTGTGTTGTTGGTAATGTTGTTGGTTTTTTGAGGTTTTTAAAAGAGATAAAAAGGGGAGTTTGTCGTCGTACCCCGGACAGGATTTGAACCTGTGACCTACGGATTAGAAATCTGTTTATCATAGAGGAAGATTATTAATTTTGTAGTTGTTTTGTAGTTGTTTTGTAGTAGTTTTGTTCGTAGATTCCCAAAGATGACTGATCATAAATCAAACAGAAAATCAACGATCTATGAGGATAGCCGAGGGATCTTCTACTATCAAACAATGTCCTATAAAAACACTTATGGGAATGTTAAAAAGAAAGTCCAAAAATATCTCGGTAAAGGTCATAACAAAACTGATCTAAAAAAACTCAAACAGAAATGGGATCAGCATTTTGATTTCATTGATTCTAAAACTATAAAAGGTAATCCGGTTTTAAGAAATCCAGAAACTCTTGAAAAGGTTCTTAAAGATTATATCAAATACAATACTCAACGAGTTAAGGATCTTGAAATTTCTCCAAGATACTTGCGAGATATCAAAACCTATATGACAACTTTTGTTGATTGGAATACCAAGAAATATGGTAATCAAGTAATCACTCAATTTCAAACAGATCAAATCAATCAGTATAAGATCCACAGAACAAGAAGAAAACTGACTACCAATACCATTAAAAACGATATGACTTACATTAAGGGATTTTTCAAATGGGCAACCAATGAATCTTATATTCTAAAAAATCCATTTGATCATACAATTAAGGTTCCATCATATCAGTCTAAAACAAGAGACCAAATTCCAATGGGTGCTGAATGGGATCAGTTATATTCTTTCATCAGTAGATCATTAGAATTTGAACCAACTACAATGGACGAAAAAAAGAAATGGACTTGGTTCAATTACAATAAAGATTTTAGACATGTATTATTCATCATGTTGAATACCGGAATGAGAGGTGGGGAAGTGATCCAAATGAAATGGAAAAAAGGATCTACTGATCAAGGGAAACCAAAAACACCTTATGTTTATTTGAATAGAAATATGACATCTGTTATCATCTATTTTAAGAGAACTCTTGCGGAATTAGAATTACCACAAAATGTTACAGATCTATTGAAAGAACGAAAAGAGATCCATGGTGATCACAAATTTGTTTTTCATAATTCTATGACCAATGGACATTTGAGAACAGAATGGTTAAGTAAAAATTTTAGAAGATTATGTAATGGATTGGGATTAGTTGATAAAGATACTCAAAAGCCATTATTCACTCCACATTCAGTTCGTCATGGTGTGATCAGTGAATTATTGAATCAAGGTGTTAAGATTGAAGAGATCAGTAAAACAATTGCAAGACATAGTGATATTGGAACGACTTACAACATTTATGGTCATATCCAAAAAGGTAAAGGTAAGTCAATATTAGAAAGGTTAAACAAATGATAGTATCATACATTAGAACATCAACAGATAAACAACAGAACTCAATCGATACTCAAATTGATACGATCGAAAAATATTGCGACTACAAAGGAATTAGATCATCAAAATATTTTATCGATTTTGGGATCTCTGGAAAAACATGTGATCGTCCAAAGTTCAATCAGTTGATTACCATGATTACGGAAAACAAGATTGAAAAAGTGATCATAACTGAATTATCAAGATTAGGAAGAAATCTTCTTCAAACTCTGGAAGTTGTAGAGATCTTTAAAAAACATGATGTTGATCTTGTTGTCCTAAAAGAAAACATCTCATTGAAATCTGCTACCGGAAGAATGTTCATGAATATTCTTTTAACATTATCACAATTTGAAAGAGAACAAATATCAAGTCGTGTTAAATCAGTTCTAAAACATAAAAAGGAAACCAACCAAGTTTATGGTAAAGTGCCATATGGAAAAGAACTGATCAATGGAAAATTAGAAGATAACAAGAGAGAAATTTTCATGTTGAAGAAAATTAAAACATTGAGATCCAAAGGAAAATCATATGGATTTATCACAATGTTTTTAAATCGCAACAATTATTTAAAGAAAAATGGGACAAGATTTGATCGTGATTCTTTGAAAAAATTGGTCAAATCTAACTCATTTCTATCTCTATAAATCCCTCAAATGAATGGGGAACAACCGAATAGTTATTCCCCATTTTTGAGATTCTGTGATTACATGATTACCCCAATAATAAAGGATTAAGGATTCCCAAAAAAAGGTAATCAAGTAATCAACAGATTCCATTATTTCACATTACCGATCTTCACAAATGGTTTTTGCTGTTTTCTTTTTCCAACTAACCATCTTTTCTGTGAAAGTGTTTTTCCGTTTTTGTGTGGATTATAGATCCATTTGTATTCATGACAAATTTTCCATAACCCTTGGTTGAATCGGGTTTGATCCCATTTCTCTACTACATGATCATCAAAACTATTTTTGAAATCTTCATAGAAATCCTCCAATGAGATACCATTACCTTGAACAGATCCATTACCGAGTTTTAGATCGTCTCTTACTGATTGAGTCAAATATTCTACAACTCCATCATTAGTTCCAAATCCTTCGATTTTGGCAACGACTTGTTTTCTCTTGTAATTAGAACGATCATTCTGGACAACACCTTTTAAAAGGTATTCTTGAATACAATGGAAACCAAAATTGAAGAAGTCATTCCAATCTTGATCAGTCCAACCGTAATCAAATAATCGCTTGTCATAATATTCTTGAACTGAAGTTCCTTTATATTTTGTCAAGTCATGCCAGAAAGATCCAAACTCAACTATGTATTGTCTTCTTGAAGTTGAGAAATCAGTATCACTCAAAATGTAATTGGTTGCGACACCGATCTTTGGTTTGGTCTCTTTTGGGATTACCATTCTATTAACATATTTTCTTTCGACTTCCATATCACTCGTTGTGTAGTTGTAAATGATCTTGAAATCAAAATCATCATTAACATCATCAAGGAATATGAATTCCGTATCACTGAAAACACCACTGAATAAAAACTGATTTTCTTTATTCATATTTTTACCATTAATTGATAAAGTGTTTTTCCAATGTTCGACAGATCCCATTACTAAAGATTTACCATTTCCACCTTCAGCATGTTTTCCATCAGTATCTCTATCAACAAATAGAGGTGCAGGTGTTTGACCAAAATTCGTATAGTTAGATAACATGTATCCATAAACCGTACGGAACGATTCATACTCTTTTTCATCAATCACCCAATTAGATCCATCTTTATAGGACATACATTTTTCAACAAAATCCTTGAAGACTCCGTCTCCACTCATGGTTTGTTTTTTGGATTGCAAAGTAATTCCATCAATTTGGTCTTTGAACTTTGACTCCCAAATGTATCCGTCTTTTGATACTGAATCTAATGGTAAAAGATTCACACCATTTTTTTGTATTGAGACAACACCATTTCTAAAGAAATGTCTAACCTCATTATTAGTATCTCTACTAATTGGTGTATGATCTTTTTTATCCAATACCTTTCCACCTTTTTGCTGTTTTCTTAAATCATCAAAAAAGTTTCTTAAGTAGATCACTTGTTTTTCAGTGATCCAACCGAATTTCATTATCGCATTTTCAACTTCCTTTTTACTGAAGTATGTATATTCGACAGATCCATTCTCGTTGTCTTCTTCACTTTTTACAACACCTAACAATTTAGGATCCTCAAAATCCTTTGAATCCATGTGGTGAAATAATTGCCACAGAAATGTTGAAAGTGATTCAATGGTGTGGATCTCCAATATTGATCCATTTCTACGAACAAGGTCATTACCATTTAAACGACCAAATTCCAGATCAACCAACAATTCTCTAACTGATGATAATGATATTTCACATTTACCTTTATCACCTCTAAACCACATTGGTTTAATAGAACTTGTTTGTTCATCTATATCGGTTTTCAACAGATCTAACTCATTTAGATCTGCACCTAAACCATTTAATACATTTGGATCTGTATTATCAGTTGTAGGATTTGTTATTTGAGACATAAGTCTCCTTTCCTCACTTTAGTGAGATTTTGGTTCAATTTTAGATCATCAAAATATTTGTGATCTATTTGTCTTTTTTCTTCCGCCAAGAAGTCTTTAAAAGTCTTTGATTTTTTGATTACCATTTTCATATCACTCAATTTTACCACAGATATTCTATCCACTTTTTTTCTTTGAATTTTTCAGGTGGAATCTTCTGTTTAATTCCTTTTTGTATTGAATTCTTCTTTCAAATATTGAATCATTTCCATCAAACATTTTTTTGATTTTAGATCTCCAATTTCTTCCATAATTCCAATCCAACCATTGATGATCCTTTTCTGTGATCTTTACTCTTGTTAATAGATCATGATATCCTTCAAGATCAAGGATCATGTTGAATTCTTCCATTTCCATGGATCCCCATAATCTTACCATTCTGTTATAGAGTTCATGGATCTGTTCTTCGACTATTGGTGTATTTTCAATCATATTGCACCATGTTCCTTTTTTAGATCCCACCACCATTTCAACTTCTGTTTTTTCTTTGGATCGTATGTTTTTAAACTTCTGTAATCCGTGATTTCTAATTCATTGTGTTTATCTCTAATTGCTAATATGTGATCCTTCATATATTTTCTCATACTCGTTGGATCTATTGAAGTGTTTGAACTAACTCCAATCGTATATTCATATTCGTATTTCTTTTTACTCATTTTCTTAACTCCTTGATTACTTGATTACCGTAATCATGTAATCGGTTTATTTGTCTAACAATAGAACTTCGGTATAAAATGTTATCCCCTCTTTTTTTTCAAATTTTTCAGGTGGATTTTGGGTAAATTGATTCATGGCAATATTGAAAAAACGAAGAATAGATTATCTCACTGATCAACAATTCAAGGATCTAAAAAAGAATGATCCTAAAACCTTTAAGATCTACAAGCAACATAGAGACAATTATGAACTTGTTAGAAGAAGGGAAGAGATGTTGAAAAATCGTGATAAGAAAACAGATCTGTTAAAACAAGAATTGAAAGAAATGAAAAAGGATCTAACATCAACATATGCGGATCTACAATCCTTGAATGAAGATTTTGAGTTTAAATGTAAATTGAGAAAATTGAGAAATTCATTTGAATTGAAAATATACAGAAGTTCCAAAAATCCATTGAGTGTTCATTTAGGAACTCGTGAAAAACTGATTGATCACTTAACACCAATATTTCCAAAAGAAGATGTAAAACGAAATTGGTATTTCATTTTGAAGAGGGAATCATATTGCTATTTCGATAAAGATAAAAAACGATTTGTTGATGGAATGATCTATGAAAATATTTTAGATCGAATGATGAAAAATCCAACAGGATTTCATAAAGAAACCATTTCTCGTGATGATGTTCTTCCTCCTGTATAAATCCGTAAAATATGGGGTCAAATAATAGGTAGCGGTATGATAACCCTACCGTCAATAAAAACGACGAATTTAGGGGTATCTCGTGTGTTTTTTGGGTATGCCAGATTGTCCTTCTAACCATTCCAGAACTTTGTCCCAATTAAACAATAATTTTTTAGATCCTTTTACCTTATAGTGCGGCATACCTTTTTGACACCAACGATAACAAGTGGAATATGAAATGTTTAATTGATCCATGAGATTTCTCATTCCAACTACTGAAATATCTCTTTTGTCCGGATCCACATTATCCCAAAGACTAAACATTATTCTTATCCTTGATTATTTGATTACCATTTTTATCAGTGGTAATCATGTAATCATCTCCAATGGCTTTTTCTAATATTTTTTCATTCTTGGTCATGTTTAGATCAAACTCACTCATGACTTTTACAATGATCACTTTGATACATTGTCTTGCATGTTTTGAGAGTTCAATTTTCAGTTCTTTTTCTAACCAATCAAACGCTTGGTTATAATGTGATTGTTGTAGTTTGATAGTTTTTGATACAGATTCGTTCATTTTGTTCTCCTTGTATATTCATATATTTATAAATATGGAAGTAAATGGAATTAAATGGTTTTATTTTGGACTTTTTGAAAATTAAAGTGCGTGTGAGGGGAATACAGATTTTCCTATTTTAACCTACTATAAATCTGTAATTAGATCCTTTATTTAGAATTAATATTTATTTTAATATTGAATTAAACTATATTTTTAAGTGAAAAAAATATCAGTATTCATACTAATATCTCTTAATCTCATTTTTTCTCAATCAATGGAACAAATGACGAGTCAAGAAGTTTATCAACCTGAAAAAAAACCAAATTGGAATTCTCAACTTCAAGAATACAAGTTCACAAAGGTAGTTGAAGTTCCAGGTATTGATAAAAATCTATTATTTGATGCTGTATTAGATTGGTCAATTCAAAAACTTAATAGTGATAGTGAAACTTTCCAAATTAGAGATAAAGATCTTGGAAGAATTGTTGGAAAAGGACAATTAGATTACATGACTGATGGGTTGAGTGATAATAAAAAGAAAAGAAAAAGATTATTAGGGTTTCAATATAGGAAGTATACTTTCCCTTTTGTTATAGATATAAAATTCAAAGATGAAAAAATTAAATATGACATAAAAATAAATTCTTTCAAACTTGATATGACATTAATGACCAGTGACCCATTTTTTACTGGGGAAGTAGGTTCAGAAACAACGAGTGTTGATCTTGTAAAATTAACAAATATGCATTTTAATGAATACTATGAGACCGATAAACTTATGGGAACACATTATTATAATCACATAGATACAGTCGTAAATATTTTATCTGAAGATCTTGAAAAGTATCTTTTAAGTAATAATTTTGAAGAAGAAAATTGGTAATAATATGAAAATTGTATTCATATTTATTTTTTTATTTTTATTGAGTTGCGAGGACAATAATAATGATTGTGAAGAATGTACTCTCGCTACTGTATTTTCTTCTACTGGAGAAATACAAAGATATGTTCCAAAATATACATCATTTCAGGATGGACTTATCGAGATTAGAAATGATTTAGATTGTTATTATAATGTATATGATACAAACTTTAATGAACCAGATGAAAATAGTTTAATATTAAATTCTAGCTTAAATGGACAATACGTTGTATCTCTTCCTCCTGGATGTAGTATATTTATCGAACGTCCAGAACCTTTCTTTGATGAACAACAAAACTACTACTATACATCTTCTTACTTGAGTTCAACAGAGACTAGTATATTACCTCCCTTTGAAACAGGTTGTGAATTTGAACAACCATATTGTGGTGGAGTAATCACTTTTGGTCACGTTAGTGACAATTTAATTACAATTAGAAAGCAAAGATAATTCCGTATACGACGACAAACTCTACTTTTTACTTTTTTTTAAAACCCTATTTTTAAAGTTAGGAAATCCGTTGATGTCATTAGTATTTTTTTTTGTAAAAGAATTCCTTTAAATTGATATATGAAGTGTACAGCAACAACAAAAAGTATAGGGTTTTTTAGAACAGAGAAAAATAGAATCAACGTTGATCCACCATATCAAAGAGAAGGTGGTGCTTGGTCAAATGATAAAAAACAACTCTTGATAGATTCACTTTTAAATTATTTTGATACACCCAAAATTTATCTTCATGATTTGTATGATGAAAAAGATGAATATATATATGCTGTTATCGATGGAAAACAAAGACTATCTACTATATGGGAATTTTTGAATGACGAATTTGCATTAGGTAATTCTTTTAAATTTTCTGAATCAGTTCACGATGAAAAAAATGCACCCAAAGGTGGAGATAGATATTCAGACTTTACAGATAGTTGGAAAGAAAGATTTAGAGATATTAGTTTAAGTATTACAGAAGTTAAAAATGCTGAAGAAGAAGATATTGAAGAATTATTTCAAAGATTAAATAATGGAGAAACTCTTTCTTCAGCTGAAAAAAGAAATGCATTTGGTGGAGATATGAGCTCATTAATTCGTGATGTTGCTGAACACAAATATTTTAAAGAATATGTAACCTTCAAAAATAAAAAATATTCACACTATGAAGTTTCAGCAAAACTTTTGAGAATTGAAGAAAATACAATAAATGGAGGATTATCAAGATTTTGTGAAATTAAAAAACAATTTTTAGATAATATGGTAAGAAACAATAAAACAATGAGTGATGAGAATTCAAAAAAATTAATTTCAAATGTAACAAAGAATTTAGATTTGATGACAAAAGTGTTTCAAAAAGAAGACCCCTTGTTAAAAAAACTAACAATAACACAATTATATTATATTAGTATTGGAAATATTTTAGATAAATATGGTCATGAAAAAATATTTGGAAAACTCCAAGAGTTTTTTACTCGATTTAATAAAGAACTTATACAGAATTATAGGTTAGATGAGAATGAACAAAATTTTGAACTAAGTGCATACCAAAATATGAGTCAACATAGCACTAATAATCCTGGTAATATGGAGTTAAGGTATAATTGTCTTGAAAAATATTTTTTATTATGGAATGATGACGTTGCAATTAAAGATTTAAATAGAAAATTTTCAGATGAAGAAAGATATGTACTTTGGAAAAATTCAAATGAAAAATGTACAGAATGTGATAGAAAAATTGAATTTAAAGAAGTTGATGCCGATCATGTCGATAAATATTCACATGGAGGTCAAACAATTCTTTCAAATGGTAGATGTAAATGTCAAAGTTGCAATAGATCAGATAATTCACATTTAAACTAACAGATTTTCCTATTTTGATACACTTAACGATCTTGAAAAAAATCTTTTAAATAATAATTTTTTTTACACTATAGACAGATGAATATGATAAGTCTAATATTTCAGTTACTTCTCTTGCATTTCTTCCCTGAATAAGTAAATCAGCAATCATTGATTTTAAGGTATGTTCAATTCTTTTTCTTTGAGGTTTCCATTTTGACTTAATATTTAACCATTTTTCTTTTTTTCTATCCAAGGAAATTAAGGAATCACTGTAAAGTTCGTTCATTATTAAGAATGCATTCCATCCAACGAGATTTTTAAATCTCATCGTTTTAGACTTATTAAATGTTTTAGACTCAAAAATATTATCGTATAAAATTTCATTATAAATGTATTTATGAAATTTTTTCATTGTTTCATCATTTGCGATCAATGATAAATTTGGATAGTAATTGTTCTTTTTTTTATTTTTATAGAAACCAATACTTCCATCACCATCAACCATACCTCTCCAAAAATGTCTACTTTTTAAAAGTTTTTCATTATGAATTGAACCTGACCAACTCTTTCTCGGAGAAAAACCATATTCTAACAAACTATCAACTAATTTATCATTTGTTATTTGTATTCCTACACCCTGACCTTCAATTATATGATTTTTTCCATTTATTATGATAGTATTAGATATGTTTCTATATCTTGGTGAATAATCTGTTTTTAAGAATTTAATTAGTTTTAAAATATGATCTTCATCAATAATACTTAAAAAACATTGAAATGTTTTTGTATAACCTTCACCAACTCTTTTTTTTAGGTGAACATTCCCGTCAGCATAGAGAAATCCAATCCAATACTCACTAAACTCATTTAATTCTTTGAATGCATTCTCATTTATTTCTGTATATGGAGAAATATGTTTTCCCTGCTTTCTAATATCGAAATTATTTCTTTTCATGAATCGATACATTCCATTTTTACTCATATTATATTTTTTAGCTAGTTTACTGATGGATCTGATTTTCTTATAATCTTCTTTGACTTCATCAACTTTATTTAGGGGAATTTTTCTTAAATGTTTATATGATGATGCTACACCTTGTTTTCTTAATGGGATATTATGTCTTCTCATAAAACCATACATTCCATTTTTTGAAACCTCATAAATATTAGCGAGTTTTGTTACAGACTTTACAATTGAATAAAGTTTTTTAATTTTTTCTATATCACTTACTGGAATTTTTGATTTAGACATTATTTAAAACTTAATAAATCTTTAAATACCATACATTCTCTATATTGAAAATAAAAGATCTTGAACTATTTCATCAATTCTTCTAATGATTTCTTCATTTTACCATAGTAATGTTTCATCAACTTCATGGAATGTATATCAGAATAATCTTTAGGTTTTCCATTTGGATCCATTTCTTTATGATTCATCGGAACAACCCCTTTTGGAAATACTGGTAAATCCACTGCTTGTCCTCCAACATATTGTTTAGTGATCATGATTGGTCTATGAAATAAACTTAATTGGATCAGAAGATTAGCAACTAATTGAACTCCACCTAAATAGATAAACAGACGATTCATTTCACTTTTGGATCTCCATGTATCTTGGTTTTCTTCAAATAACTCTTGATATTCTTTCATTAGATCCTGTCGTTCAAAAAAACGATCTATGGATCGTGGATCATCAATATGTTTTTCAACAAACTTACTTACATCTTTGATGACTTCATGATATGGTTTTGCTTGTAGAAATTCTATTTGATCACTCATTTTTTCCCCCATGTTTTCTCCATACTTTTCTTGTAATTACTGGAATGTTTTTTAAATCTATTTTCCAACCGATCTGTTGGACTATAATGTTTAATGGTTTTTCTGACTTGATTTAGATTTTTGTTTTTGGTTTTCATTGTGTTTTCCTTAAATGTTTTGGGAGGTGGAAGGATTGGTCTGATGAACTTAACATCCCAAAAAACACCTCCCATTAAGACAACCTATTAGAGCTCTTCTTCGTGGTTGTCTCATTTGATTAGTTTCTCAACAGAATCCAATGTATCGTTTAACTGATCTATTGTTTTATTGATTCCGGCGTGGTTGGATGATTGATTCGGACTAATCTTATTTACATACTTTTGAAAATTCTTTTCTGTTGCGTTGAGTTTCTGATTGTCCCTATTTTGTTTCATTGATCTATAAATGTTTTTAATAGATCGTTGTTGTTTTGGTTTTTGTCCAAATGGATTCTTTTCACTGAATTTAAATTCCATAATATTCTCTCTTTAATTCCATGTCTTTTACTATTTTAGCAACCTTGTTCATACCTGTTGGATGTGATCTTAAATAATCATCATACATTGATGTTCCACTCATAACCCAATCGCTTTGAGTTTGGTAATCCCACAGATCCCTAACTTTTCTCCATGTGATCTCACTCATTTTAGTTTTTCTGTATTTATCGATTGATTCTCTTAATGGTGGGATATTATCGTAATTATGATCTATTGTTGTTGATGAATATGTTCCGTTCATTTTACCCACCCAATTTCTTTCGATATCTGTTTATACCATGAGTAATTATCTTGAACTGATCTTGGGGATTTAGATACATTATCCATGATCATTTTGGCTTGGATCTGTTTATCATCTAATCCTTGTTTTTCTAATCCTAAACAATACTCTAATATTCCTAATTTTCTTGGTGAGTGATTCTTAATGAATTCTGTTTTATTCTTATACATTCTGCATTTCTCCTAATACTGTATTTTTATATTAATTTTCCTTTTAGAAAGATCACTACCCCTACCCCTATTCAGTAATACATATCAAGAAAAAATATTTTATGACGAAAAAAATGACAGTTTTTAAAAATAAATTAATTTTACAGATCTGTTGATTATTTGATTACTGAATATGAAAGGATCTATAAGAGATTTTGCTATCACCGATATGAATACTGAATAGATCCCAAAAATAAAATTTAGATCTGTTGGGATCACTGTTAAATGCTACCTAAAAAATAGGTAATCAAGTAATCAGTATTTCCAAAGACTTCGTCTTTGGGGGAAATCTTCGATTTCCGTCTTATTGTTTGCTATTTAAAACTTCTAATAATAACTTTTCTTAAATGGAAAAAGATTTAATAACAACAGATCAAATTAATTACTCACTACCTAATAATTGGAACTATGATCATTCAGTTGAGAAAGTTCAATCTTTAGTTTTTAAATGGAAGAATATATCAGTAGAAATATTGAATGAGTTATTTATCGCAAGAGAGATGTTAAGACAACAAGGTAAGAGAACTGACTTATACCCAAATGGTGATAAGTTAAATTGGACTACCTATCTTAAAGAGGTTGGATTACCATATGAAACTGCGAGAAGATGGCTTGGTCAATATGATCATATAACTAATAGTATTTTACCGGTTGAGATTGAAGGAAATGGTTTAATTCAAACTGAACATAAATGTCCAAAGTGTAGTTATGAGTGGTAAGAAATTTATCTCATTATTCTGTGGTTGTGGTGGATCCTCATTAGGATATACAAACTCTGGATTCAAGGGATTATTAGGAATAGATCTTGATAAAATTGCTTGTGAAAATTACAAGTTGAATTTCCCTAATACTGAAGTATGGAATAGAGATATAACTTCAATAGATCCACAAGAGATCCTCAAAACTTTTAATCTTAAAAAAGGGGACTTGGATCTCTTGGATTCATCTCCACCATGTCAGGGATTTTCTGTGAGTGGTAATAGAGAAATTCATGATCAACGAAATGATCTATTCTTGCACACAAAAAGATTCATCAAAGAATTAGATCCAAAGGTTTTCATTATCGAGAATGTTGATGGAATGATCAAAGGGAAATTCAAAGGATTGTTCAACATGTATTTAACAGAATTAATGAAACTGAATTACAACATCAAATGGAAATCAATTAATTCAATTTACTATGGTGTGCCGCAGAAAAGACAACGAGTGATCATCATGGGTGTAAGAAAGGATCTTAATAAAGAACCATCATTTCCTAAAAGAGATGATTACATGATTACCATGGATCAAGTGATCAAAGGTGTTCAGTATCATTCAAGAGGACAATTTGATAAGAAATTAAAATCTGTTAAAGATGAATTCGCATATACAATTACAAAAACACCTTCCATGTTTTTTGTATCAAATGGGCAAAAGAGAAAACCAACGATCAATGAATTAAAAGTTCTATCAACATTTCCAGAGGATTTCAATCTTGAGGGAACTTACAATCAACAATGGGGAATGATAGGAAATTGCGTTCCACCTAAACTCACAGAAACTCTTGGAAATAATGTGATCCAAAAAATTCTGTGAAACTATTTATTATTAGATAACGAAATATCACATCAACCCTTGTTAGTAAAAAGCCCATGGATACCTTTTCCGTGGGTTTTTTGTTTTCATATGAAAGGATCCATACAGATCTAAAAATGACATCAATATATTAGTGGGTTCGATTTGATATAATTGCTAATTCAATCGATCCATTAACGACTAACCAAAGGGGTGGGGTGTTGGTTTTCCGTGATTACTTGATTACATGATCATCTTAAAAGTGGTAATCAAGTAATCTTTATTTTTTTAAAATATTATTTTTGTAGTAGAAAGTCATACTACACTTTTTCTAAATCCTTCCTCTAATACAGAATAGCAACGAATCTTTGTAGTATGTTTTGTAGTATGTTTTTTGAGGGTCTATTTTGGTATGGACTTCCAATTTAATTTAGTGAATTTTCCTCGGTAAGTCAAGTAATATTAAGACTTAAGTATGATTTGAAAACCGTACCCCGGACAGGATTTGAACCTGTGACCTACGGATTAGAAATCCGTTGCTCTATCCAGCTGAGCTACCGGGGCATGGGCCAAATTTAACCAAATAATAAAATATTTAAAGCTTTTTTGTAAAAATTTATCGAGGGGGCTCCGACGAGAAAATTCTTGCAAAAAATTAAGTTTAGATGTAGACTTATGGAGTAATAAAAATAAAGCTTATCAATAATCTTTTAAGGAGAATAAAAAAATGGCTGAAAAAGTAAAAACAACAGGTGTTAGTAAAGAAAAAGGCTATCTATACTATTTAGGTAAAGATGGTAATGTATGGCGCTCAGGTATGTCAAGAGGCGGATCTGGTGGCGGAAATGCAGAAAAAGTTGCTGACGCAGGCGTAACTCGTGAAAGCGGTTTCCTATACTTCATCGATAAAGACGGTGATGTATCACGCGCACCTATGGCTAGAGGTAGAGGTTAATAGACTTTTATCATTTAGGTTTAATAAAAAAAGAGCACTTAGGTGCTCTTTTTTTTTACTTAACTATTGAATTTTTATGATTTCCAACAATACCACTTGAAACAATCATTCTGAATGCTTCTTCAACATCAATGTCTGCAGGAGTAGTATCTTCTTTAGCAATAATTAAAAAGAAGCCTGAAGTAGGGTTGGGAGTTGTTGGAACAAAAAGGTGATAAAATTCTTCGTTAGCTTGATTAGTTGATTCGCTTGTTACAAATCCTAGAGTCCACATACCTTTTCTAGGATACTCAATATATACAACTTTTTTGAATGAATCGTTGTTTGATCCCGATATAGTTTCAATTAATTGTTTTGTTGTTCCATAGATGGAATCAACCAGTGGAATTTTTTTAAAAATATCTTCAACCCATTTTACTACTCTTTTACCAAAAACATTTCTTGCTAATCCTCCAAAAATGAAAAGAGCTAAAAACACTATAAGTAAACCAACCAATGAACTTAGTAAACCAAATCCCGGGAAAGTTACATTTACAAATCTTTCTAAGGGCTCTGCAACAGTTCCTCCAATCCAGATTGTAAGCTCAATGGTCACTTGCAAAACGTAAACTGTAAGCGCTAGAGGTACAATTGTCGCAATACCTGCAAGTAGATTTGATTTTATTTTTTGCATCATAATTTAATTTATTAAATAATAGACTCTATTTCCTATAGATTAGTACTGAACTTCCTAAAATAAGTAAAGTTCCTATTATTTCCTGCGAAGATAGTATTTCTCCTAAAAACACCCATCCTAAGAAAATGGCTACGATAGGCGGAAAAATGGCAACATATGTGACTTGAGTTACATTTAAATGTTGGTATAGCCAGAAATAGATACCCCAGGATATAAATCCACCAAATACAATTAAGTAAAGTGTTGAGAGAATTAATTCATTATTCCAAACAATGACAGATATATCTTCCTTGAAAAAAGACGACATAGAAAGCATAACAATCCCTGTCATCACCTGACAAACTGCATTCATTTGATAAGGACCAACTTCATCACTATGTTTTTTGTATTGAACGCTAGGATAGGCTGCAATTATAATCACGCTAATTAGCACTAGGATTGCTGAAAAGGATTGCGAAGCAAAATCAATCTCTTGATTTGCGCTCATAATTGTTACCCCTACTAAACCCATCATTAATGCACCAATTTTATTTTTATTGAGCCTTTCATCGGGATCATCTTTTATCATAAAGTGTGCCATAAGGCTAGTAAATAATGGAAAAAGACCCCATAATATGGAAGAAATGCTAGAATAGATGTATTGTGTTGCCCAGTACGTCATTCCATACGACAAACTGAAATTTAATAGACCAAATGATAGATAAAGTTTGATTGCTTGAGGCGTAGTTGGAATGCTTAGCTTTTTATAATATATATAAATGAAAAATATTATTCCTGAAAATAGAAAGCGTAGACCAACTCCATAAAAAGGAGGAACTCCAGCATTAAGAGAAATCTTAATGAAATACCATGTAGATCCCCAAATTAAGCATAATGCTATAAAAGGAAATAAAATCCTATTATTCATTATTTAGAATTCTGATAAATGGTAGCAAGTAGCGCACTTGCGATATAGATACTAGAATATGTTCCAATGATTACACCTACTAGCATTGTAAAAGAAAAAGGTCTAATAACTTCTCCGCCATAAATAAGCAGAACAATAATCACTAATAATGTTGTTAAAGAGGTTATCAATGTTCGACTTAATGACTGATTGATGCTTTTGTTGATAGTAGATTCAAACATTACAGTTCCTGAAGATTTCATGTTTTCCCTAATTCTGTCAAGAATAACAATAGTATCATTCAGAGAATATCCTACAATAGTTAAGAAAGCAGCTACTGTGCTTAACGTAATTTCAAAACCTGTTAGCGAAAAAATTCCTAGTGTTATAATAACATCATGGACAAGAGCTAAAATTGCTCCAAGCGCAAATCTGAATTCAAATCGAACAGAAATATAAAATAATATTAGAACAAGCGCTGAAATCACTGACCATAAAGCTTTTCCACTTAGTTCCGATCCTACTTTAGGGCTTACAGAGCCAAGAGATAAAATAAAATCATTTTTATTTTCAGGGACTTTACTGTTTAACGAACCGTACAAATGATTTATTACTAGTTGACCAAAGTTTTCTGGTTCATTTTCAAGAGTTTTAATCTTAATCATTACATCGCTGTTGCTGCCAAAATATTTAATTTCTTCTGCGCTTAGATCAAAGTTGGTATCATTTATAGATACGGTTTTTAAAGAACTTCTAATCTCTTCAATAGATATATCTTCAGAAAAACTAACACCAATAGCAGTTCCACCTTTAAAGTCTATCCCAAGATTCACGCCCATTAAAAGCAAAAGTATTGAACCAATAGCCATTGCAGAAGATAATCCAAACCCAATGGTTTTAAATTTCATAAAATTGATTTTAGTATTTTCCATAAATTTCATAATTATATACTCAATTTTTCAATATTCTTTCTAGATGTAACAAAGTCAAAAACAAATCTTGTGACAATTATAGCTGTAAACATGCTTACAATAATCCCCCAAAATAATACAGTAGCAAAGCCTTTAATTGGACCACTACCATATTGATATAAAACAGCAGCAGCTATGCCTGTTGTTAAATTAGCATCAACAATTGTGGTAATTGCTCTTTCGTAACCTGAATCAATAGCAGATCTCACAGATTTTCCATTCCTTAATTCTTCTTTAATTCTTTCAAAAATAATAACATTGGCATCAACAGACATACCAACTGTCAATATTAAACCAGCAATACCAGGGAGCGTTAAAGTCGCTTCTAGCAATGCAAGAACACCTAGAAGTAAAATCAATGTCCACATAACTGAAAAACTAGCTATAAGACCAGACATTTTATAAAAAAGAACAATGAAGATAACTACAAGCAACAACCCAATAGCCATTGAAAGTGTCCCTTTGGTAACAGAGTCTGCACCTAAAGATGCCCCAACAGTTCGTTCTTCTGCAATAGTAACAGGAACTGGAAGAGCTCCAGCTCTTAGTACAATTGCAATATCTTCAGCTTCTTCAATGGAGTCTAAGCCTTCAATGACCGTTCCTCCGCCAAAAATTTGACTTCTTATAACTGGAGCCATATGCACTTTTCTATCTAAGACGATAGCAATTCTATTATTAATATTTGCACCAGTGATTCTAGCCCACTCTCTAGACCCTTCACTATTCATTTCAACTTCAACAACTGCTTGCCCCGCTGTTACGCCAGCTTGACTTAGTCTCATTTGTGCATCTTCAATAACTCCACCAGTTAATTCGGCATTGTTAAATAAATGATATAGTGTATAAAATTCTTCTTCTTCTCCAATTTCATTTACAAGAGCGATAGAAGAGTTGCTTATTAAGACAGTACTATTTGTAGCGTCCAAAATTTGTTTAACATTTGCTTGAGATAAAATATCTTTGAAGGAGCTTAAATTTTTAGATGAGATTGCTAAATTTCCTCCAACAGATATTAGCAGTGAAGAAAAATTAAAGTTATCTGATCCTGTTGTGTCAAATAGCTCATTAATTTCATTATCATTATTTACAGCTTTTTCATTTGAAGTAGCTGTAATGCTATCCAGCTGTCTTATTAAAGCATTAGTGCTTTCAATATCTTTAACAATCATTAATTCTAATAAGGCAGTACTTTGTAGCAGATCTCTTGCTCTTTCAGAATCTTGTATTCCTGCAAGCTCTACAATAACACGATTATTTCCTTGTTTTTGAATAGTTGGTTCAGCAACACCAAATTGATCAACACGATTTTGAATAATCTCAATCACTCTTCTGATTGAATCTTCAGATTGTAATGATAGTTGAGCAATAATTTGATCTTTAGTTTTACCGTAATTGATAAAGTATCTTGGAAGTTTTAAATCATTTTCGTCAGCTAGTTCTTCGAAAATTGAAAAGAAATCTCCAGAGGTACTATTGTATTCGTTTTTTAAATCAATAAGAAATAAATCAAAGTTATTATCTTTATTTTTTGCAAGATTATCAATTAATTGAGGTAAGTCAACTTCTAATACTATATATATACCGCCTTTAAGATCTAATCCTTGCTTAATAGTTTTTGCATCATAATAATCAACTTCTTCTTTTGAAAGATTAGAGATGCTTTCTTCATTCAGCATTGCGTATCGCAAGGAAGGAAGAAGGGCATAAATACCTAATCCAAAAACAAAAAGGATTGTTAACAGTCTATTTCTTATTGATTTGTCCATAAGTGAGTGAATTTAATACATTAAGTCCTTTTTTCACTAATTTTTTAAATAATATTTAAGGTCTTTCCGCAATCATGAAATGCCTCTATTGCATAATCTAATTGTTTTCGATTATGTATTGAAGAAAGCTGTACCCTTATTCTTGCTTGATCTTTTGGAACCACTGGAAAAGAAAATGGAATTACATAAATATTTTTTTCTAGAAGCATTTCAGATAAAGCCACTGTTTTTTTTGCATCGTATATCATTATTGGAACTATAGGATGTGAATTGCCTTTAACCTCAAAGCCTACTTCAACTATTTTTTTTCTAAAATAATTTGTGTTATCATGTAGTTTGGAGATTAATCCAGTATCATTATTAATTATTTCAAAAGCTTTTAAGCATGCCACAACTAAAGTAGGAGCTAAGCTATTTGAAAAAAGATATGGCCTCGATTTTTGCCTTAAAGTGTCTATGATGTTTGATGAGGCTGATACAAAACCACCAGAAGCACCCCCAAGCGCTTTCCCAAATGTTGAGGTAATAATATCAACTTTATTCAATACATTGTGATGCTCTCCACTTCCTTTACCTGTTGAGCCTATAAACCCTGTTGCATGACAATCATCTACCATAACCAAAGCATCGTATTTTGCAGCTATTTTGACAATTTTATCTATTGGTGCAATAGTTCCATCCATGCTAAATACACCATCAGTAGCAATTAATTTAATTCTTGCAGAAGATTTTTTCAGTTGATCTTCTAGGTCAACCATATCACAATTTTTGTATCTATATTTCTCAGCTTTGCATAGTCTAATTCCATCAATGATAGAAGCATGATTTAATTCATCAGAGAAAACAGCATCTTCTTTGCTCAAAATAGTTTCAAATAAGCCGCCATTAGCGTCAAAGCATGAAGAATATAAAATTGTATCCTCTTTATGTAGAAAATTGCTCACAGCTTCTTCAAGTTCTTTGTGAATAGTCTGTGTTCCACATATAAATCTTACAGATCCTAGTCCAAAGCCCCATTCTTCAATTGCAGCTATTGCCGCTTTTCTGATTTCAGGGTTATTTGCAAGCCCTAGATAATTATTTGCACAAAAGTTTAAAACTTTTTTACCAAAAACATTAATTTCCGCTTCTTGGGCTGTTTCAATAATTCTTTCACTTTTATAAGTACCTTGATTTTTTATTTTTTCAAGTTCAGAATTTAGTATATGATCAATTTTTTTCATTTTTTATCATTTCATTAATTATCTTTTTAATAAATTTTTCAAAATCTTCTGAGGAAGAAAATTTCCATCTCTTTTTTGCCTCATCGCAATTTAAACTAGAAGGCCAGGTATCTGCAACTGATTGAAATTTATTATCAATTGCATATTCAATTTTAAAATCACCCAATTTATGTTGAATCGCCTTATATAAATCCTCTACTGAAAAACTTGCTTCTTGAATATTAAAAACTCTTAAAGTTGAATTTATAGTATCCATGCCCATTAATTGATGTATCGATGAAACTGTTTTATCAATGCTAATAAAAGGTAAAAGAGTTTCTTTAGAGAGCTTGCATATATATTGTTTATTAGTTGTTGCAGCATGAATCATTTGCGGAGCATAATCAGTAGTGCCACCAGTAGGGATACTGTCACTGCTAATGACTCCTGGAAATCTAATTGATCTAAAATCGATGCCATAATTTTTTGAGTCGAACTCAGCATGTTTTTTAGATCCATATTGTTCGACTGCTAGCTTATTAATACCATAAATTGTTGTTGGTTTAATTATATCAAATTCAGATGCATTGTGTATTTTTCTAGGACCATAAACTGCTATAGAGCTTGGAAAGAAAATTTTTACTTTAATATTGTTTTTTACTCCATGAGCTGCGGCGCAATTAATAAGATTTATAGATGAATTTTCATTTATTTCTGTAGCTAGTTTTGGATCTTTTGCAGCTGTTTGGCTTAAAAGAGCAGCAAAGTGGTATACTTCAGAAATGATATTATTATCAAAAATTGATTGTATTAAATCTTTATCTGAAATAGAGCCTTGAATCAATTCTATGTTGTCAGATTGACTCAATTTCTTGTTCAAATCTAACCCAATAATTGAATAATTTTTCTGGGCTAAAAAATCAAGTATTTTACTACCTAATTCTCCATTAAATCCTGTTATTAAAATCTTTGAATTCACAGTGTAAGTTAAGTTATATAAAATGATTTTTTAAAAACTTTGTATTACCCTTTTAACCAATTAAATTTTTTACTCAAATGAAAAAAGTAATTTCAATCATAAATCAAAAAGGCGGCGTTGGCAAAACCACCACTGCAATTAATTTAGCAGCTAGTTTAGGAATACTAGAAAAGAAGACATTGCTAATTGATTTTGATCCCCAGGCAAATGCATCCACTGGATTAAATAATTTTGGTATTGATTGTGATTATACTATATATGATGCAATGACAGGTAATAAAAAAATGAAAGATATCATTGCAAATACAAATATTGAATTTTTAGATTTTATAAAGTCAGACACAAATTTGGTTGGGTGTGAAGTTGAATTAGTATCTATATCTAATAGAGAAAAGCAGCTTTTGAAATTAATTAATCGAGTAAAGAAAAATTATGATTTTATACTAATTGACTGTCCTCCATCTTTAGGTCTACTAACTTTAAATGCTTTAACCGCTTCAACAGATGTGTTGATCCCTATTCAAAGTGAATTTTTTGCCTTAGAAGGTTTAAAGAGTTTGCAGGAGACTATTAAAATAGTTAAAGAGAATATTAATGATAAATTAAATATTCTTGGTCTATTAATAACAATGCACACCAAAAGACTTAAGCTTTCAAAAAAAGTTGAAGGTTTGTTAAAGACAAATTTTAAAAATAAATTATTTAATACAAAAATTAATAGAAATGTAAGATTGGCAGAAGCTCCTGATGATGGAATGCCGGCAATTATGTATGACGTAAATTGCTCAGGAGCCACAGACTATATGGATTTAGCGTTGGAGATAATAAATGGCAAAAAATAAAAACCTAGGTCAAGGGTTAGGAGCTTTGTTGACTCCAACAAAATCTAGTTTAGAAGATTTTAGTCAGAGTAGTATTCAAATAAGCAAAATTAAGCCAAATCCAAATCAACCCAGAAAAAGTTTTGAGGATAAATCTTTAAAACAATTGGCACAGTCAATTGAGGAAAAAGGATTAATTACTCCAATTACAGTTAAGCAAGATGACAATAAATATGTTATTGTTGCTGGAGAAAGAAGATATAGAGCACATAAGCTTTTAAAAAAGAAAAGAATTTTAGCTTATGTTATTGATGCAGAGTCAAATAAAGATATAATGTATATGGCTTTAATAGAAAACATTCAGAGAGAAGATCTTAATCCAATTGAGGAAGCAAAAGGTTATAGGTACTTGCAAGACAATTTGAAATCTTCAATTACCGAAATTGCCAAGACAGTTGGAAAATCTAGGCCAGCTGTGTCCAACACACTAAGACTCCTCAAGCTTCCAAGTCAAATTCAGGATAGTATTTTAAAAGGAGAAATCAACGCTGGTCAAGCTAGAGCAATTCTACAAAATAAAACCACTCAGGGAATGATTCAATTTTGGAAAAAACTTCTAAAAGAAAAAATGTCAGTTAGAAGAACTGAGTCGTTAGTCACTAAGAATAAAAAAATATCTCCTCAATTACAAAGTATTCAGAGCTCTCTTTCAAGGCTGATTGGAGAGAAGGTGTTAATAAAGCAAAATAATAAAACTAAAAAGGGATTTGTTAAAATTAGCTTTGATAAAAAAACAGTTAATAGAGTATTAGAGAAATTAAATTCTATAAAACCAGACTAATATAATTTAATGAAGTTAAGTAAATACAAGGTTTTATTTATCTCACCTTTCACAGAAAAAAGTTGGCAAATCGAGTTTACAAAATTTACTTTTTTTGCTTCTTTATCAACTATAGCTGTTTTACTAGTTACTTCAATAATTTTATTGTTTATGTCTTCTCCAATTATCAAAGAATATCTAAGAATTTCCGCTATTAATAATGAGATAAAACAACAGAAAGAAATTATAAGCAATATTGACGAAACTATTGGAGAAATAGCGCTAATGAAAACATATATTGATTCAATAATTGGTACTGAGGAATCTCATAATTTAAATGAAAATAATGTTAGATATATGGTTACAAATAATTTGCCATCATTTAAGCCAGCAAGCGGATTGATAAGTAGAGAGTTTGATGCAGATACAAAACATTTTGGCATTGATATTGTAAATGAGATATCAACACCTATTTTCTCTACTTCTGATGGAATAGTTGTTTTTAGCGACTATTCAAATGATTTTGGTAATTTTATAATTATAGATCACCAAAATGGATATTTGTCTCATTATTATCATAATCAAGATTTATTTTTTAATAAAGGAGATAAGGTTGTTGCAGGAGATATTATTGCAAAGATGGGTAATACTGGAATGTCATCAGGGCCACATTTGCATTTTGAAATTTGGAAAGATGGATCTCCGATAAATCCAAACACTTTTTTTGAAGATTTTCAATTAAAATCTGATAAATTAACTAATGATGAAGATTCAAACTAAATCAACAAACAGTCAAACTATCATTGCTGAGGATGTATCCATAGATGGAGATATGATCTTAAGTGGCAATGTTACTATTTATGGAGAAATAAGAGGATCTGTGCACACTGAAGGCGCTATTCAGCTTGCTAAAAGTGGTAAGATTTTTGGAGATGTTAAGGCAACTATGATTCAAATTAATGGATTTATAGAAGGAGATGCTTTAATTAATGGTCCAGCAGAACTTTTGAAAGGTTGTGAATTAGTTGGCAATTTACAATATAAAGTGCTTACTATTGAAGATGGTGCCCAATTTTCAGGCAGATGTGATATAATCGTTGATGAGTGATAAAAAACCCTTAAGTAGAATTCTCGCTGAAAGTTATTCTGTATATTTTGAATTTTTAGGTATAATAATTTCATGGCTTTTAATTGCTTTTTTTATTTTTAACGATTTTTGGAGAATTCTAATTATAATTATAGGTGTTTTTCATGCTTCTTATCGTGCATATAATCATGTAAATAATAATAATTAAGAATTACATCTTTTTTTCTGTTTTTCCTTGTTTGTTTCTATTTATATTTCGGCGATGTTTATTGGTGAAAAAGTTGGAAAAGAATGGACAATGGATCAAGCTCCGCAGTATGCCATTGACCATGTCGCCAATAGCAAAAAAAATATTTTTGAATTTGAATTTCTTAATTCTCTATCTGAAAAAATATCAAGTTTCTTTGGATTAACGTCTGATTCTATTTTTTATGTTGATCTTGGGATTTCTAAACATGTTTTTTTACTCTTTTTTGTATCAACTATTGTGGTAACAACTTTAGTTACATTGATTCAAGCATATATTTCGCATAAGAAAAATATTCCTAATAAGTTTATGAGCATTGTTGAAATGTTTGTTATTTACTTAAGAGATGATGTACTAAAAAATTTCATAGGAGCTAAAGAATACAGAGATTGGGCTTCTTTAATATATACAATATTTTTCTTTGTACTTTTTGGAAACATTTTGGGCTTGATACCTATTTTTGACTTAACAGGCTTAATCGGGAAACTTGGATATCAGGCAGATATGTTAAATAAAGATAATGTCTTATATTTACTATCTAAGGGCGGACATACAGTAACTGCCAATGTAAATGTTACCTTTGCAATTGCAACTATTACTTTTTTTGCGTTCATCGGTGCAGGTATTCAGAAATATGGCTTTATCCAACATTGGAAAAATTTGGCACCTTCAGGACTGCCATGGCCACTTTATTTTGTAGTAGTTCCGATTGAATTCATGGGTTTATTTATTCGACCATTAGCTTTAACGCTTAGGCTAGCTGGCAACATGATGGGCGGACATATTGCTTTAGTTATATTTATTACATTTATTTTTAGTGCTACTGCGGAACTTGGAGGGTTTGCAGGATTTGGTATTGCACCTTTTTCAATTTCGCTTGCACTAGGATTAACTATGCTTGAATTGCTTGTTGCAGTTATCCAAGCATATGTTTTTGCATTATTAACAGCCGTTTTTATAGGAATGGCTATACACGTAGATCACTAACAAAAAAGGAGTCTCACTATGGGAGCAGGGTTAGCAGTAATAGGTGCCGGAATTGGTATCGGATTAATTGGGTATGGAGTAGCACAGGCTATTGCAAGACAGCCTGAAGCAGCTGGAGAAATTAGATCACAAACATTTCTTTTAGCTATTTTGGTTGAAGGTGCAGCAATTTTGCTTGGATTGTTATCATTAGTTCTGTAATCAAAATAAGGAAATAATATGAATCCATTATTAACGCCAGAATTGGGCACATATGTCTGGTCATTAGTTATTTTTATGACCGTGCTTTTCGTATTAAGAAAGTATGCATGGAATCCATTACTTGATTTTTTAGAAGAAAGAGAAAAGGATATTGCAGAATCTCTTAAAATGGCAGAAAGTGCAAAAACTGATTTAGAACAAATTAAAGACGAATCAGAAAAAATACTTAATGAGGCAAAAAAAGAAGGTAAAGCAATTGTAGGCGACAGCAAGCAAAGAGCTGAAGAGTCTGCAGCTAAGATTCTAAATGACGCAAAAGCTAAATCAAATGAGTTTCTCGATGATGCAAAATCGAAAATAGAAATTGAAAAAACGCGCGCCATTAAAGAAATAAAAGAGGAAGTTGTAGATCTTAGCTTAGAATTAGCTACAAAAGTTTTACAAAGAAATGTTAAGGATGATGATAATAGTAAGTTTATAAAATCATCATTAGAGGCAGTAAAAGCAGATGAAGCAAAATCTTAAAAAGATAAATATATATTCTAATTTACTTAATGATGCCGTTAATACGTTTGAAGATTTCAATGGCGTTAATGGCGGATTAGAAAATTTTAGTATTGTTCTTAAAGGAGATTTAGCTATAAATACTTTCTTTAAATCAAAGACTATTGAAGTTTCTGAGAAAATTAGTCTTTTTGAAAAAGCTGTTTCAAGCTCAATGAATGCCATATTAGTCGAAGTATTAAAGGTAGTGATTGAAAACGATGATATAAATCTTATACAAGATATATCTAAAAATTTTACATTATTATCTAAAAAGAAACTAAATATAGCATTTGTTGAAGTAGTGTCATCATTTGATATGGATAACAATCAGAAAGATGATATTACCAATTCTTTAAGTGAGCTTGTTAATAAAAAAATCAATATTGATTTTCATGTTAATAAAAACTTAATTGGTGGACTTAAAATTAAAGTAGACGATACGCTATATGATAGTAGTCTGCAAACAAAATTAGAAAACGCAAAATCAAAATTAGTAGGGGTATAAATGGATATTAAAACAAATGAAATTGGAGATTTGTTAAGAAGTCAAATCAAAAATATCAATGAAAGCGTTGATGTTAATGAGGTTGGCGAAGTTCTAGAAATTGGAGACGGAGTTGCTCGAACAAGTGGACTAGGAAGTGTAATGAGTTCTGAGCTTGTAGAGTTCCCAAATGATGTTTTTGGAATGGCTTTAAATCTTGAAGAGGAAAATGTTGGTGCTGTATTGTTTGGAGATAGTAGTCTGGTAAAAGAAGGCGATACTGTTAAAAGAACTGGAAAAGTTGTTGAAGTTCCAGTTGGAAAAGAGCTTTTAGGTCGCGTTGTTGATCCTTTAGGTCAACCAATGGATGGAAAAGGTCCTATCAATGCAAAAGAAACATTACCAATTGAGCGAAAAGCTTTAGGCGTCATGCAAAGATTTCCAGTTAAAGAACCCCTACAAACTGGACTTAAATCTATTGATAGCATGATTCCAATTGGTAGAGGACAAAGAGAATTAATTATTGGTGATAGACAAACAGGAAAGTCAGCTATTGCTATTGATGCAATTATAAATCAAAAATTAACCCATACTTCTGATAGCCCAGTATATTGTGTTTATGTAGCTATTGGACAGAAAGCATCTACTGTTGCAAAATTAGTTGCAGAGCTTGAAGCAAATGGAGCAATGGAGTATACAACAGTAGTTGTAGCTAATGCTTCAGATCCAGCTCCATTGCAATACATTGCCCCATATTCAGGTTGTGCAATGGGAGAATATTATAGAGATAATGGTATGCACGGTTTAATTGTTTATGATGATTTGTCTAAACAGGCAACAGCATATAGACAAATGTCGCTTGTTTTAAGAAGACCTCCAGGAAGAGAAGCTTTTCCAGGAGATGTATTTTATTTGCATAGTAGATTATTAGAACGATCATCCAAATTATCTGAAGATTTAGGTTCAGGTTCTTTGACTGCTCTTCCTGTGATTGAAACTCAAGAGGGAGATGTTTCGGCATATATTCCTACAAACGTTATTTCAATTACAGATGGCCAAATTTACTTGGACACCAACCTATTCAACGGAGGTGTAAGGCCTGCTGTTGATGTTGGATTATCAGTTTCAAGAGTAGGTGGAAGTGCACAGATCAAAGCAATGAAAAAAATTGCAGGTAAGTTAAGATTAGATTTAGCTCAGTTTAGAGAACTTGAAGCATTTGCAAAATTTGCTTCAGATTTAGATGAATCAACTGCAGCTCAAATTACCAGAGGAAGAAGAATGGTTGAAATTCTAAAACAAAATCAATACGTACCAATGACAACTGAAAAACAGGTTGCGATTATTTATGCGGCCAGCCAAGGTTATCTTGACGATGTTGAGTTAGATTCAATAAAAGAATTTGAAGTAGGACTATTGGAGCATTTTGATGCAAAACATTCAGAATGTTTAACTGAAATTAGTAGCTCTGGAGACATTTCTGATGATTTAGGTAAGAAAATGAATAGTGCAATCGAGGAATTTAAAAAGAGCTTCTAGGATGGCTAATTTAAAAAACCTATCAGAAAGAATTAAGTCTGTAACAAGTATTCAGCAAGTTACAAAGGCAATGAAAATGGTTGCTGCGGCCAAGGTGAAGAAAGCGCAAGACAAAATGGAAATTTCTAGACCTTATGCAAGAAATACACAGGAACTTATTTGCAGAATACTACCTCAAATCAGTTCAACTGATATTTCACTAGTTGAAAAACGTAATGTTAATAATATTGGAATGATTATTGTTACTAGCGATAGAGGTTTCGCCGGATCATTTAATTCTAGTGTGATTAGATTAGCAGAAAAAGAAATAGAAAAAATTGGTAAAGATAAAGTTCAACTTTTCTGCTTGGGTAAAAAAGCATCTGAATATTTTTCAAAAAGAGATTATAATGTTAAAGAAACATTTTTTGATTTTTGGAAAGAAATGAGCTATGATACAGCGTCTGATATTTCAAAGACTTTTATAAGTGCTTTTGAAAATCAAGATATTGATGAAGTGCACGTCATTTACAATAGATTTAGAACTTTAGCTTCACAAGATTTAATAATAGAAAAAGTATTGCCTGTTGACTTCTCTATAGATTATAATATTACAAATTATAACTATGACTATGAACCTGGACAGAAGGAAATAGTTTCTACATTAATTCCAAAACATATCAATGTTCAGATGTGGCAACAACTTCTAGAATCTTATAGCAGTGAAGAAGCAGCAAGAATGATTGCTATGGATAATGCAACAGAGAATGCAAAAGAAATAATCAAAGAATTAAAATTAGAATTTAACAAAGCTCGTCAGGCTGCAATCACAACAGAAATGTTAGAAATTGTCGGTGGGGCAGAGGCATTAGTCGATTAAGGGGACATAAAATGAATAATAAAGGTAAAATATTACAAATAACTGGTGCGGTAGTTGATGTAAAATTTGAAGAAGGACATCTTCCTAGAATCTTAAATGCATTAAGTATCAAAAGAAAAGATGGTACAGACTTAGTACTTGAAACAGCACAACATTTAGGTCAGGGAGTGGTAAGAACCATTGCCATGGACTCTACTGATGGTTTAGTTAGAGGAGAAAGTGTAATTGATTCTGGAAAGCCGATTTCAGTACCAGTAGGACAAGAAACTTTGGGAAGAATGTTTGATGTACTAGGAAACCCTATTGATCAAAAAGGCGATGTTAAAAATAAAGTAACATCTCCAATTCATCGTTCTGCACCCGCACAAGAAAGTCTAACTACTTCTTCAGAAATGTTTGAAACAGGAATTAAAGTTGTTGATTTAATGGAGCCTTATACAAGAGGTGGTAAAACTGGACTTTTTGGAGGAGCTGGAGTTGGTAAAACAGTTTTGATTCAAGAATTGATAAGAAATATTGCTACCGAACACGGTGGTTTTTCAGTATTTGCTGGAGTTGGAGAGAGAACAAGAGAAGGTAATGATTTATATGCTGAGATGACTGAGTCTGGAGTAATTGATAAAACAGCTCTAGTTTTTGGTCAAATGAATGAACCTCCAGGTGCTAGACTTAGAGTAGGTTTAAGTGCTTTAACAATGGCAGAATATTTTAGAGATGACGAAGGTAGAGATGTACTTTTATTTGTAGATAATATTTTCAGATTTACTCAAGCTGGTTCAGAAGTATCAGCACTTCTTGGAAGAATGCCATCGGCAGTTGGATATCAGCCAACTCTTTCGACAGAGATGGGAGACTTACAAGAAAGAATTACTTCAACCAAGAAAGGGTCAATTACATCAGTACAAGCTATTTATGTACCTGCTGACGATTTAACAGACCCTGCACCTGCTACAGCATTTGCTCACTTGGATGCTACATCGGTATTAGAAAGAAAAATTGCTGAGCTAGGAATTTACCCGGCTATTGATCCGTTAACCTCTACATCTAGAATTCTTGATCCACGTATAATTGGAGACAGGCATTATAATGTAGCTAGATCAGTTCAGGCCACATTGCAACAATATAAAGACTTACAAGACATTATTGCGATTCTTGGTATGGATGAATTGTCAGATGAAGATAAGCTGGTAGTTTCTAGAGCTAGAAAAATGCAGAAATTTATGTCACAACCATTCTTTGTTGCAGAACAGTTTACTGGTATTGGAGGTAGATATGTTAAGCTAGAAGACTCCATTGCTGGATTTGAAGCTATTTTAAATGGAGAAGTGGATGACTTGCCAGAGAATGCTTTTTCATATGTTGGTTCAATTGACGAAGCCATTGAAAAAGGCAAGAAGTGAAAAACTTTTTCAAACTAGAAATCATTACTCCAATCAAAACGTTCAGCTTTGATAATGTTTCATACGTGAAATGTCCAGGAGTAGATGGATACTTTGGAATTATGAAAAATCATACTAATTCTATAATCAATTTAACAGATGGAACAATATCTGTTAAAACTGATAAAGACGAAGTAAAATTTTCATGTTCTTACGGCATAGCCGATATTAATTCTGATTCTTCTGATGACATTGAAGACAAAGTTCTTCTTCTTGTTGAAAATGCAGAAGAATTAGAAAAATAATTATTAGATTGTTATAGATGACTATTAGAACACATAATTGTGGTGAACTGAATAATAATCATATTGACAAAACTGTAAAACTTTCAGGATGGGTTAATTCGATAAGAACTCATGGTCAGATTATTTTTATAGATATTCGTGACAGGTTTGGTAAAACTCAAATTATACTAAACTCAGATAGTTTGGTTGAAACTGGAAAGTCATTATCAAATGAAGACGTTATTCATATTGCTGGTAAAGTTATAGCTAGATCTGAAAATCTAATTAATCCAGATTTAACTACCGGTGAAATTGAAATTATTGTTGAAGATTTAGTTGTTTTAAGTTCTGCAGAACCAGTGCCTTTGTCTATAAGTGATAGAGCTGCATCTTCTGAAGAACATAGATTAAAATATAGATATTTAGAGCTCAGAAATTCTTCTCTACAAAAGAATTTAATTATCAGGCATAAAACAGCGCAGATTGTTAGAAATTTTTTATCTGATAATAATTTTTTAGAAATTGAAACTCCTGTATTAATGAAATCAACACCAGAAGGTGCAAGAGATTATTTAGTTCCAAGTAGAGTACATAATGGACAATTTTATGCTTTGCCTCAATCTCCTCAAATGTACAAACAGCTTTTTATGATTTCAGGCCTAGATAGATATTTTCAAATTGTTAAATGTTTTAGAGATGAGGATTTAAGATCAGATAGACAGCCTGAGTTTACTCAAATTGACTTAGAAATGAGTTTTGTTGATGAAAAGGAAGTAAGGGCTCTAGTTGAAAATTTAATTACAAAAGTCTTTAAAGAAATCATTGATGTTGATATAAAAGAATTTCCTGTTTTATCATATAAAGATGCTATAGAAAAATATGGAACAGATAAACCTGATTTAAGATTTGATATGACAATTAACGAATTCAAATCTTTTTCAGATAAATCTGATTTCAAAGCATTCTCTTCATGCGAGGCTGTAAAAATGGTTTCTGCTAAACATGCAGATATTTTTTCAAGAAAAGTAATAGATGAATTAGATAGTTTTGCTCAATCTAATGGCGCTAAAGGATTAGCTTGGTTTAAAGTTAATGATAATGATTTAGAAGGAGGAATATCTAAATTTTTTACTGCAGATTTGCGTAAAGAAATCATTCAAAGCTTTAGTCTTGAAGATAATTCTATTTGTTTTATGGTTGGAGATAAGCTTAATGATTCACTACGAATTTTAGGAAAATTAAGAAATAAATTGGGTGGTATGCTCAATCTTAAAAACAGTACATCATTTGCTCCAGTTTGGATAGTTGATTTTCCATTATTTGATTGGAATGAAGATACAAAACGATTTGATTCAGTGAATCATCCTTTTACAGCTCCTAAAGACTCAGATAAAGACAAGGTAGTTTCTAGACCTGCAGATACTATTTCTAAAGGATATGACATAGTAATTAATGGTTATGAAGTTGCAGGAGGATCTATAAGAATTCATGATCATGAGCTGCAAAAAGAAATTTTTAAGATTATGAATCTATCTGATAAAGAAATTTCAGAAAAATTTGGATTTTTTATTGATGCTCTTAAATATGGTACTCCTCCTCACGGTGGCATTGCTTTTGGTTTAGATAGATTAGTCATGTTATTGGCAGGAGTAAATAATATTAGAGATGTCATTGCATTTCCAAAGACAACATCAGCATCAGCTCTAATGGAAGAGGCTCCAAATTACGTTTCTACAGAACAATTAGATGAACTTGGAATTAAGGTGCTTAGTGATGAAAAAGACGTTTGAAGTTCAAGGTGTTGACTTGACAAATCTCTATGGTATTGGAGATAAGAATATCCTTTTTCTAGAAACACAATTTCCCTTAAAACTCAACGTAAGAGGTAATAATATTTATTGTCAGGGTTTAAAAAAAGATATCAATAATTTTGATATTGTTTTAACCCAAATGATTGATTCAATTAAAAAAGGAAATACTTTATCAGAAAAAGATATTACTCAGCTTGTACTTTTGAACAATTCAGCTCCAGTATCTCCCAAAAATGGTAAAGCAGAAAATGTTCTTTTTTACGGAAAAAAAGGACCAGTATTTCCAAGAACAGATGGTCAGAAAGATTTAGTAAAATCTTTTTTAAAGAACGACATTATTATTTCTGTAGGACCTGCAGGTACAGGAAAAACATTTTTAGCAGTAGCTTATGCACTATCGTTATTAGAAAAGCATGATATTGAAAAAATTATTTTTTGTAGACCAGCTGTAGAAGCAGGTGAAAATTTGGGTTTTTTGCCTGGAGATTTGAAAGATAAAATTGATCCATATCTTGCTCCGTTGTATGATGCTCTGCATGAATTGTTACCAAAAAATAAAATACAAAATCTGCTAGATAGAGGAATTATCGAAATTATTCCATTGGCATATATGAGAGGTAGAACAATCAATAGGTCTGCAATGATTTTAGACGAAGCTCAAAATGCATCTTCAATTCAAATGAAAATGTTTCTTACTAGATTAGGCATAGAATCAAGAGCTATAATTACTGGCGATGCATCACAAATTGATTTACCTACAAAGTCAAATTCTGGACTGATTGACGTATTAAAAATTTTAAAAAATATTAATGATATTGGAATAGTTGAATTAAGTGAGCATGATATAGCTAGACATCATTTAGTTAAGCATATAATAAGCGCTTATTCCAAATCAAGTACATAAAGGAGTGTTTATATGAGTGCAATTTTTGAAACAATTTCAGATAAAAATCATGAACAAGTTGTTTATTGTAACGATCCTCTGTCAGGCTTGAAAGCTATAATAGCAATACATAATACTGTTTTAGGTCCTGCTCTAGGCGGGTGTAGAATGTATCCATATAAAAGTGAGGATGAGGCCCTAGTTGATGTGCTTAGACTTTCAAAAGGTATGACATATAAAGCTTCAATTTCAAACCTTAATCTTGGAGGGGGAAAAGCTGTAATAATTGGTGATCCAAATACAGATAAATCAGAAATACTTTTGAGATCTTTTGGAAAGTTTGTTCAAAGTTTGGGAGGAAAGTATATTACGGCGGAAGATGTCGGAATGTCTGTTCATGATATGGAGTATATTAGAATGGAAACAGATCATGTTACAGGAATCAAAAGAGCAATGGGAGGAAGTGGAGACCCTTCAATTTTAACAGCTCTTGGAGTTTTTGTTGGAATGAAAGCTGCATTGAAAAAAAGATTAAATATTCAATCAATAAAAGGATTAAAGATAGGAATTCAAGGTTTTGGAAAAGTTGGATATTATTTGTCATCACATCTAAAGAATGAAGGTGCTCAAGTTTTTGGTAACGATATTAATGAAGAAGCCCTAAATAGGGTTGTAGATGAATTTGGAGTTGTTCCTGTATCAGGAGATGAATTAATATCGATGGATTTAGATGTATTTTCGCCATGTGCAATGGGAGCAGTAATAAATCCAACTTCCATTGAGAATTTAAAGTGTAGCGTGATTGCTGGAGCAGCAAACAATCAATTAGAAAAAGAAGATAGGGATGCTAAGCTTTTGAAGGAAAAAGAAATTATGTATGTACCAGATTATGTTATAAATGCTGGTGGATTAATAAATGTAGCAAATGAACTTCAAGGTTATAATAAAGAAAAAGCAAAGTATCAGGTAGAAGGAATATATTATATATTGATGAGAATATTTGATTATGCTGCTAATAATAATATTTCCACACTAGAAGCAGCAAATCTATTAGCGGAAAGACGAATACAAGATTTTATTAAATGGAGTCACCAGTAATTAGATGGCTAAAGTAGATAAACAGCAAAGAAAGTTAGCCAGAGAAGCTGTATTACAAGCATTGTATGCAAAATATGTTTCAAATGAAGAGTCTAAAAAAGTTTTACAAGACATTAAATCTAGATATAAATTTGACAAGCTTACGATAAAATTTGTTGATGAGCTTTTTAGTTTAACAGTAGAGAATAGCGGTAAATTAGACAAAAAAATTGAATCTAGTTTAGATAATTGGACAATAGATCGCTTAAATGTAATAGATAGATTAATTTTGCAAATGTCTTTATGTGAAATGATATATTTACAGTATTATGATATCTCTCATAAGGTCACAATTAGTTCAGCATTAGAAAATGCAAAGAAATTTAGTTCAGAAGATAGTATATCATTTGTAAACGGTGTATTAGATTCAATTTATAAGGAATTATAAATGGGTATTTTAACAAAAATATTTGGAACTAAATCAGATAGAGAAATCAAAAAAATTCTCCCTATAGTTAAAGAAATTAATGAATTTTATGATAAACTTGATGGGAAAGATATAGGATTTCTTCAAGAAAAAACCAAAGAATTACAAAATGAGATTAGATCTAAGATATCTAAAAAAGAACAAGCGCTTTTATCCAAAATAACCGATTCAAAAGAGTTGAAAATAATTAGATCTGAAATTACGGAAAATGTTTTAAAAGATTATATTGTAGAATCTTTTGCCTTAGTAAAGCATGCATGTAAACTTCTTTACGGACAAGAGTGGTTAGCTGTAGGCCAAAAAATCAAATGGGAAATGATTCCATATGATGAGCAGATTATTGGCGGTCTAGTACTTCACGATGGAAAAATATCTGAAATGAAAACAGGTGAAGGAAAAACTTTAGTAGCTACATTTCCTATATATCTTAATGCATTATCTGGTAGAGGAGTGCATGTAATTACAGTAAATGACTATTTAGCTCAAAGAGATGCAGAATGGATGGGAAGAGTATTTGAGACTTTAGGTCTTTCTGTAGGATTTATTTTAAATACAATGAATCCTGAAGAAAGAAAGTCTTCTTATGCATGCGATATAACTTATGGTACAAATAATGAATTTGGTTTTGATTATTTAAGAGATAATATGACAATAGATAGTGAATACTTGGTTCAAAGGAAGCATAATTACGCTATAGTTGATGAGGTTGATAGTGTTTTAATTGATGAAGCTAGAACACCGCTAATTATTTCAGGTCCAGTTGAATCAAAAATTAATCAATCATACATAGATTTAAAACGTCCTGTTCAATCGCTAGTAGTTAAGCAAACACAGCTGGTTAATTCTTTAGTCAGCGAAGCAAATAAACTTATAAAAAAAGGAAAGCTGTCTAATGAGGAAGCTGCTGAAGCAGGGCTCTTATTATTGAAAGCAAAGAGAGGTTTGCCAAAAGACCAAAAGCTTCAAGATTTATTTCAAGTACAAGGTACAATAAAAATGATGAATTCAGTTGAGTCTGAGTACATTGCAGAGAAAAAAACATATTTATTAGATGAAGATTTATTTTTCTCAATTGATGAACAATCAAATAGTGTTGATCTTTCTGACAAAGGAAGAGAAGCTTTATCGCCGGATAATAAAGATGCATTTACAATTCCAGATTTAGGTGAATTATTAACAGATATCGATGAAAAGAATTTACCCGAAGATCAAAAACAATTAGAAAAAGAAAAAATTCATAAACTGCATTCTGATCGTAGTAGTAAAATACATTATTTAAGTCAATTACTTAAAGCCTATGCATTATTTGATAAAGATGTAGAATATGTCGTACAGAATGGACAAGTCTTAATAGTAGATGAATTTACAGGAAGAGTGTTGCCTGGAAGAAGATTTAGTGGAGGGTTACACCAAGCCCTAGAAGCAAAAGAAAATGTCAAGATTGAAAAAGAAACTCAAACTCTTGCTTCAATCACTATTCAAAACTATTTCAGAATGTATGATAAGCTTTCAGGCATGACGGGTACAGCCGATACAGAAGCAGCTGAATTTGAAAATATATATAGTTTAGGAGTAACAGTTATTCCTACACACAGACCAATTAAAAGAAATGATTTTAATGATGTTATATATAAGTCAATGCAAGCAAAGTATAAAGCAGTTATTAATGAGGTTAGTGAATATTATTCAAAGGGGCAGCCTGTGTTGATTGGTACTATTTCAGTAGAAGTTTCCGAACTATTATCAAAGATGTTAAAACAAAAAGGCGTTCCTCATAATGTATTAAATGCAAAGCAGCACCAAAGTGAAGCAGAAATTGTTGCTCAAGCAGGTTTAAAAAAATCAATAACAATTGCAACAAATATGGCTGGCCGTGGTACAGATATTAAGCTTGGACCGGGGGTAGAAGAATTGGGAGGCTTGCATATTATTGGAACTGCCAGACACGAATCAAGAAGAATAGATTTGCAGTTAATGGGTAGATCAGGAAGGCAAGGTGATAGTGGCTCATCAAGATTCTATATATCTTTAGAAGATGACTTAATGAGACTTTTTAATATGGATAGGCTAGCAACTTATATGGATCGATTATCAATGGATGAAGACCAAGAGTTGAGTGCGGGAATGTTAAATCGTGGTGTCAGTAATGCTCAAAAGAAAGTTGAAGAAAGAAATTTTGCAATGAGAAAACATCTTTTAGAATACGATGATGTTCTAAACCAACAAAGAGAGATAATTTACGATTTAAGAAATAAGGCCCTTCTATCTGATTCTATCAAAGATACAATTCATGAATTTATTGAAGACTATATTGATGACATTGTTAGAGAGCTAGATTTCAAGCAAGTTAAAGAATGGGATTGGCAAGGAATCAATCAAGAACTTAACAGTAATATTTTGGTTAGTATTAACATTGAAGATGTTGCATCATTAAATAATACAGATGAATTAATTACGCATATTTATAATAAAGCACTGCATTACTATAAATTAAAAGAAGATGTCATTCCATCAGAACTGCTTAGAAAAGTTGAAAAATTTATTGTATTAAGAACTATTGATGAAAAGTGGAGAAATCATCTACTTGGGATGGATCAATTAAGAGAAGGAATTGGATTAAGAGCTTATGGTCAAAAAAATCCATTGATTGAATATAAGTCTGAATCGTATAATTTTTTTCAAGAATTAATGATGAGCTTGCGCAGTAATGTAGTTCAGCGAGTCTTTCACGCTCAAGTAAGTGACCAGGTTCAACCTCAAACAAATCCATTACAAAAAAATTTACAGTTAAAACATGATGATGTTAATGACAAGGCTATTTCACCGCCTTCAAAACAGAAAGTACAAATGCAAAACTCTAATGAGGATGATTTTAAGATTGGAAGAAATGACAAAATAAAAGTTATATCTCCATCTGGAAATGAAGAAGAAATAAAATTTAAAAAATTAGAATCTTACTTATCAAAAGGATATACACGTGGCTAAAAAAAAAGATAAATTACATTTTACAACTAAGACTATACATGTTGGTAATAAAATTGATGAAACTGGAGCTGCTGTAACTCCAATACATTTTACATCTACTTTTAGACAGCCTACTTTTAATAGTAATTCAGAATATGTTTATTCAAGGGTAGGAAGTCCAACATTAGCTGCTTTAGAAGAAAATTTAGCTATGCTTGAAAATGCTCACCATGCTTTTGCTTTTTCATCTGGAATGGCAGCTATGACAGCAATTTTTATGATGTTTAAGCCCGGAGACCATGTATTGATTTCAAGGAATGTATATGGTGGTGTTTTTAGATTAGTAACTAAAGTTTTAAATGATAATAAAGTAGATTTTGAGTTTATTGATACAACCAATCTAGAAACCCTTTCTGAATCAATAAGAGATAATACTAAACTAATACATCTTGAAACACCAAGTAATCCTTTGTTAGAGTTAGCTGATATAGAGCAGGTATCTAATATAGCTCAAAAACATAATATTTTAGTTAGCGTAGATAATACTTTTATGGGATCATACGGACAAAGGCCTTTAGATTTAGGAGCAGACATTGTAATGCATAGTACAACAAAATTTTTAAGTGGACATTCGGATGTTTTGAGTGGAGCTTTAATGGTCAATAATGATGACGCTGCAGAGAAAATTAGCTTAATTCAAAATACTGGAGGAGCACTGCCTAGTCCATTTGATGCTTGGTTACTTTTAAGGTCAGTAAAAACTCTATCTGTTAGAGTTGAAAAACAATTTAAAAATGCTGAAATAATTGCAAAATGGCTAGATAGCAATTCCAGAGTTACTAAAGTGATTTATCCTGGGCTTCAATCACATAAACAATTTGACTTAGCAACAAAACAGCATTATTCGCCAGATGGAGATCCGGTGTACGGAAGTATGATATCATTTGAGCTTGATAGTTCTATTAAGCTCGATAATTTTGCAAAAAATTTAAGTATTATTACCTTAGCTGAAAGTTTAGGGGGAGTAAAAAGTTTAATATCTTGTCCATATTCAATGACTCATGCATCAGTTCCTCACCAAGAAAAAACAGAACTCGGAATAACACCAAATTTATTAAGGTTTTCTGTTGGTATTGAACATGTAGATGATTTAATTTCAGAGCTTGATTATGCAATGAATCATAATTAACGCTTTTTTAAGTTAATTTTTTTTATATTGTAAAAAATATGCCGTGGTGGCGGAATTGGTAGACGCGCTGGTCTTAGGAACCAGTATCTTAAGATGTGAAGGTTCGAGTCCTTTCCACGGTACTTATGGAAATTATATTCCTAGGTGTTATAATTCTTGTAGCTTTAGTACTATTTGTTACAGAATTATTCCCAATTGATGTAACAGCCTTACTAGTTTTAGGTTTATTACTCATTCTTGGCCTTGTCAGCCCAGCTGAAAGTCTTGCTGGATTTTCTAATCCTGCTGTAATCACTATAGCTTGTTTATTTATTTTAAGTCATGCACTGCAAAAATCTCATATACTTGAATATCTTATTATAAATATTAATATGTTAATTGATAAATCTAGAGTTATTGGAATGATAGCATATCTCTTTGCAATTGGTATAGCATCTGCTGTTGTAAATAATACAGCCATAGTTGCAATTTTTATGCCCGTTACTATTCGTTTGGCTGATAAGTATAATATAAGTCCATCAAAAGTACTTATTCCTTTGAGTTATGCTGCAATATTAGGTGGAACCCTAACACTTGTAGGGACTTCAACTAATCTTATTGTGAATTCAATTCTTGTTGAATCTTCTAGCGGAACGGTAACATTAGGTATGCTTGAATTTGCCAAATTTGGTATAATAAAGTTTGTTGTTGGACTAATCTATATATTCACCATTGGATATAAGCTTTTACCCACAAGAGTTGCTAAATCATCAAGTATTGAAGATTATAGATTGGATGGATATTTAACAGAATTTAAAGTTAGCGACAACTCTCCATTAATTGGAAAAACTCTTCTTGATAGAAAAATTAATGAAAACTATGATGTTATTGTTTTAGATGTATTGAGGAATGGAGAGATAATTAATTCTAACCTTAGAAACCTTGGTATAGAAAAAGATGATATCCTTTTTGTGAAAGGTTCTTTTGATAATTTTCAACGATTAAAAGAAATAGAAAAGTTAATAATGCTTGCCGATGAAAAGCTTACTCAAGAGGAGCTTGAGCAAGAAGATAATATTCTTGCGGAATGTCTTGTTACAGATAATTCTGAATTAATTGGACTATCCTTACAAGAAGCTAATTTTAGAAGATCTTTTGGAAGTTTTGTATTAGCAATACGAAGAGAAGGAGAGATTATAAGAAGAAAATTAGCTCATTTTATTTTAAAACCATTTGATACGTTATTAGTTTATGGACCTAAATATAGAATTAATCAACTTGCTAATAAGGAAGGATTTATTGTATTAGGAAAAGTTGATGGTTCGCTAGATGGACATCCATTTTGGTGGCTAAGCTTAGCTTCAATTTTAATAGCAGTTACTTTAGCTATTTTTAAAATTATCCCAATTGTAGTTGGTGTTATATTGGGAGTTATAGCATTATTATTATCTCGTGTTATTACGCCTAATGAGGCTTATAGCTCAATTCACTGGCAGGTTATAGTAGTTATTGCAGCCTTTCTACCTATGGGAGCTGCAATTCAGCGTACCGGATTAGATGTTATAATTAGTGATTCAATATCTAGTTTCGTAAATATTTTTCCAACTGATATACTTCCATATATCTTATTAGCTTTAATATACTTTATTACTATGATTTTAACTGAAATAGCTTCTAATGCAGCTACAGCAATTATTATGACACCTATTACATTATCGCTAGCTGCTAACTTTGGTTTTGATCCTAAACCATTTATTTTTGCTGTTTGTTATGCAGCTTCAGCATCCTTTATAACACCTGTAGGTTACCAAACTAATCTGATGGTATTTGGTCCTGGGGGGTATAGATATTCAGACTATATTAAAGTAGGTCTTCCGCTAGGAATAATTTTATGGATTATTTCTGTTGCTATGATTCCAATGATTTGGCCGTTCTAATTATGGAATGGACAAATAACAATAATATTCTTTCTAAAACTTTTGAATTCCATACATATTTAGATGGAATTGATTTCGTGAATACTGTTGCAAATATAGCTGAAATTGAAAATCATCATCCAGATATTAATATCGGATATTGTAGAGTAACTATTTCTCTTACTACTCATGATGTTGGCCAATTAACTGATAAAGATTATAAGCTTGCAAAAATAATAGACGATCTAGGATTATAAATTGGCTTACCTAATAGCCATATCAATTTTATGGTCTTTTTCGTTTGGGATAATTAAATATGGCTTAGCAGGAATCGACTCTTCATTTATTAGCTTTGCCAGAAATGTAATTGCATTAACATTCTTTAGTTCAGTAACAATTTATAATATTAAAAAATTTAGCTTCGATTTAAAGTTAGTAGGCATTGGCGCTTTGCAGTTTGGTTTAATGTATATTTTTTATATTGAATCGTATCAATACTTGCCAGCTTATCTTATTGCTACTTTCACAATTACAACACCAATTTATGTTGTTTTAGCTAGTAAATATTTAAATGGTAATTCGTTAAACAGAAATGGAATATATGCTATTTTATTGATCATAATTGGGTCTTATTTAATGAGGTTCAATTCTTTAAATCTCGAAGATTATATGTTGGGTTTTGTACTTATTCAATGTGCAAACATATTTTTTGCAACTGGTCAAATATTATTTAAAAAATGGAATGACAAAAATAAAGACAAAGATATTGTCCATAATTTTTCTCAATTATTTTTTGGAGCTACTTTAATAACTTCAATTTTCTATTTTTTAGGGTCATCTGAATCTGCTATTTTAACTCAAAGCAATTTATTTTCTTTACTTTTTTTAGGAATTATATCATCAGGAATAGGATTTTTAATGTGGAATATTGGTGCAACTAAAGTAAGCGCAGAAAAACTAGCCATTATGAATAATGCAGTTATTCCAATCGCTATTTTCAATACTTATTTGATTTTTGGAGAAGAAATTAATTTTATACTATTCTTTCCTGGACTGATATTTTTTTATTTAGCTTTTAAACTAATCAGTTAGATTGTTTTTTTAATCTGTAATTATCGTGTTTCTTTTGAAATTCTCTTCCCATTATTAGGTAGATTAATTTTCTAAACGCAACAACTACATTCCATTGCCATGGGAAAATGAATACCTTTCTTTTTTTATCTAATGCGCGAACAATTTTTTTTGCTGCTTTTTCTGTACCAATTAAGAAAGGTTTAAATTCAACAGGATCTGTCATTTCACTTTTTACAAATCCTGGACAAATTAAGGTAACTGATATTTGTTTTGGTAAGGAATTTCTTAAAGAGCCTGTTAACGCTCTTACGGCCCATTTTGAGCCTGCGTATGCTCCAGAGCCAGGCCAAGCAACATAACTAGCTACTGAACCTACCACAGCTATATGTCCACTATATTGTTCAAGCATTTTGGGGATAAAAGGTACAACAGTGTTATTTACGCCAATGACATTTGTATTAATCATATCATTCATCACAGTGGGATCTCCTTTTTCAACAAAATCAAGTAGTCCCAAACCAGCATTGGCAAAAACCAAATCAATTGTAGAAACTTTGCTTAAAAAATCCTCAATTGACTCTTTAGTTGAATGTTGATCTGTGACATCAACAGAATAGGTATATATTTTTGCACCGAGCGATTCACACTTTTTAGCAATATTTTCTAATTTTTCCTTGCGTCTAGCACACAATGCAATAGTTGCACCTCTTTTACTATATTCATAAGCTACATATTCGCCAATACCGCTGCTAGCACCTGTAATAAAAATATTCATGAGAAATACTACAAATTTATAGGTCACAATTCCAGCAAAACTATTTATATTATCAATTATATGGATAAATCAAAAATAAATGGATTATCAAAATCGATTCTTGAAAGTGTTTCTTCGCAATTGTTAGAAGTTTCTAAAAATATTGATGATGACATTGTGAAAGCATCAGAGCTAATTATTGCTCATCCTGGTAAGGTTGTAGTTTGCGGCTTAGGAAAATCTGGGCTTATTGGACAAAAAATAGTTGCTACTCTGTGCAGCACTGGAACACAAAGTGTATATATGCATGCAGCTGAAGCAATTCATGGAGATTTAGGAATCTATAGTCCTGGAGATCCAACTATTCTGATTTCAAAGAGTGGAAATACAGAAGAGCTTGTTAGGCTCATCCCAATTTTACAAGAATTTAAATCTCCATTAATATCTATTGTTGGTAACCTTGATTCAAGTATAGCAAAAAGCTCTGATGTTATTTTAAATGGAACTGTTGATAAGGAGATTGATCCATTAGGAGTAGTTCCCACAACAAGTTCATTGGTTGCCTTAGCTATAGGAGATGCATTGGCTTCAGTCTTAATGGCTCAAAGAGGATTTAATAAAGAAGATTTTGCTAGAAATCATCCGGGAGGGGAGCTAGGAAAGCAGCTAGCATTGAAAGTAAAAAATGTAATGCATTGTATAGATGATGTTGCGCAAATTCATGAAAGCGACTCAATTAGCGATTGTGCAACTAGGATGACAGAAAAACCTTTAGGTGCCGCATTATTATTAGAAAACAACAAGTTATTAGGTATAGTTACTGAAGGTGATATTAGAAAATCTATTGCTACATCAAACAATTTGTCTCAACCTATAAAAAACTTTATTAACTATAGCCCTATAGTAGTTGATTCATCAATTTCAATTTTAGATGCCATGAAGGTCATGGAAGATAGAAGCTCTCAAATTTCAGTCTTACCCATAGTTGACAGTAAAGGTAATTGTCTTGGCCTTTTAACATTACATGACCTATATCAAACAAAATTAGTTTGATTAAGAATACTTGTAAATATTTATTTAACTAGGGTCATTTTTTTAGTTTTATTATAATTCTTGGTACGCAATTGATAAAAATAAATTCCGTTACTTACTGATTCGT